>JAEAMG010000015.1_pt1 | contig 323646 bp, 286 predicted proteins | sample 8958741 | NCBI WGS metagenome assembly JAEAMG01 (sample SAMN16933256, study PRJNA681125) | bioreactor sludge metagenome | isolation source: anaerobic bioreactor treating anionic surfactant - SDBS | place: India: Bengaluru | collected 2019-02-28 | reverse complement strand
ATGATTTTATAAACTTAAAACTCCTCAAGGTGGTTTAAATTAGGGGAGTATTATATCAATATTGAAATAGGATTTGTGAAATTTCTTTAACTCTTCTATCTGAGAGTCTTTAATGTCTGTTAAATCAAACTCAAGAAATGGCTTTTCATCCATCTTATTCTTCTCCATAAGATCAGTATAAAATCTATAGATAATGCCATTTGTTAGAAGACCAAATTTTGCTTTAGACACATGAAAATATCTTAAAAGCTGATTATCATGTAGAGTCAGATCCTGATTCCAATGTTTACATTCTATCAGAATTATAGGCTCTCCATCCTTTAAGATTGCGTAATCTATCTTTTCTCCCTTTTTTGTCCCAATATCACATACCATTTCAGGTATAACCTCTAATGGGTTAAAAACATCATAACCTAATGCATTTATGAAGGGCATAATAAATGCGTTCTTTGTAGCTTCCTCAGTATTTATACTGTCTCTTAGTTTTACAACTTTGTCAGCAAGCTGTTTTATTGAATCTTTAAAGTCCATGATTAATGTTTTATGTTATTATAGAAATAATTATTATTTGCGTAGTTGTATCATTTCTTTAACCCAAAAAGTTGCCTTATAAAATTATGAATTTGTATATGGTTATGCAAATAATTTTGAGACAATTATGTGGAAGTTGTGCTGCAAAGCTTGTATTTGTTAGTGTTTCTTTAACTACTTGAAAAAGGAACGCCTTGATTTTCTCAATCAATAGATAATCTGCAAGAAACACTCTATAGCCGCTTACAAATAAGTGGAAAAATACCGGATCAGGGCATTTCAGCCAGTAAAAGGGAATGTGGGGCAATTGAAGACATAAGGCCGAAAAAGACCTTGATTTTTTAGCCGATTTCGCAGCGTGGTTTTCAGGAAAAAGTGCGAGGACCGTTCAACGACCGAAGGGAGGCGTTCCACAGCACCCTGAAAACCGGCAAGAAACGGCGTTAAGAAAAATCAGTGTCTTTGAGGCTTATGACTTCAATTTAAAATATGTGGCACTGATTTTTCTAATTTGCTGCTATTTAGGTCGGTGCAAAACTCTGCAAAACAGCAAAATATGGTCATGAAATCATTATTCCTAAAAATGAGATAATTAGAAAAATCAGTGCCACTAATAATAGCACACTTTTTGCAGCGAAATGGCATTTCCAAACAAGAGACTCAAAAATGCCATTCCGAATAGTAGACCAATCCACACTGAAACAGATATTTTCATCCCTGAGGTCTAAGAACTACAGACTCTATTTCTACGGACAGGGAATATCCCTCATAGGAACATGGATACAAAACATAGCACTCAGCTGGCTTGTATACAGACTCACCGGATCAGTATTCCTGCTGGGACTAGTGGGATTCACAACACAGATACCCACATTCATACTTACACCATTTACCGGAGTAATAACCGATAGATATGACCGCATGGCAATCATGAGAAGCGCGCAGGTGCTATTCATGATACATGCATTCGTGATGGCATTCCTGGTATTGTCGGGACATATTGAGGTCTGGCATATCATAGCACTCAGTATCGTGTTCGGTATAATAAACGCATTTGACGCACCTGCGCGCCAGTCACTTGTCATAGACCTGATTGACGATCCGAAAAACCTCGGCAACGCCATAGCCCTGAACTCTGCAATATTCAACGGAGCCAGGCTCGTCGGGCCTGCAATAGCCGGAATGCTGATAGCCGTCGTCGGAGAGGGAGTCTGTTTTCTGATAAATGCCTTCAGTTTTATATTTGTGATAGGAGCCCTGTGGCAGATCAAGATTCTCAAGGAGAGAGTGGCCCCGCCCGAAAAGGATTTTAAAAAGAGTTTCTTTGAAGGACTCAGGTACACATTCGGAACAAAAGAGATACGCAACCTCATACTTCTGCTCGGAGTAATGAGTCTTACCGCATTCCCGTCAATAGTACTGCTCCCTGCATATGCCAAGGAGATACTGCATGGTGGCGCGGACACCCTGGGATTCCTGATGTCCGCGCTCGGAGCCGGAGCTCTCGTGGGAGCACTCTATATGGCTTCAAGGAAAAGTACAAAGGGGTTGGAGAATATAATAACTTTCACCACATTGATTCTAGCGGCAATGATCTCACTTACCGGCGTTACCAGTTCGATGTGGCTCGCACTTCTTTCACTCTCGGTAGGAGGTGTTACAATGATACTTACACTCTCCTCAATCAATACATTATTGCAAACCACAACAGAAGAGCGGATGAGGGGGCGGGTCATGAGTTTCTATGCAATGGCCCTGATGGGAACTCAACCTATAGGAAATCTCATCGCAGGATCTGTCGCAAGTGGTATCGGCATCCATTGGACAATGGTCATCGGCGGTGCAGTGACATTTATTGCCGGCATTGTTTGGAAATCATTATCAGTTTAATCGATATATTTGCACAAAAAAATGCAATGAATACTCTTTACAGGCTTGAAGTTGAGCAGGAGAGGGCAAAGGTTGCCTCTTCGGAAAACGGTGTCATTCTTACTAAGGAGATGTTGTCAACGGTTCCCGAACCATTGGCCGGGTATTTTGTACGATGCGGTTATGAAGGCAGGGTGTTGGCTCCCTTGATCGAACTTGTATGGAGTGAGGCTGCTATTAAAATGTCCGAAAAGGGAAAATTTATGGCTATGAAGTGCTATCAGCACAACTTCTCTTATGAGCCTTGCCGTCTGGTTTATATGAAAAGCCGCATTGCAGGGCTCATTCCATTTGAGGGAAGAGACAAATTTCAGGATGGAAAGGGGAATATGCTGATCAGGCTTCTGAAGCTGTTTATTATAGCTGACGTGAAGGGAGAGGAGATGGACAGGTCAGCTCTTGTTACCGTTCTGGCAGAGATGCCTATGATTCCGGCCTCTTGTTTCATGCCTTATGTGAAATGGGAATATATTGATAATAATACTGTCCGGGGAACGCTTTCTTTCAAAGGGGTAGAGGTAAACGGGGTGTTTTCATTTAACGATAAGGGAGAATATGTCGGTTTTACTACTGATGAGAGATACCAGACTCAGAAAGACGGATCTTTCAGAAAAGTCAGATGGTCAGTGGGAATGGGGGAATACGTCAAATCCGGCGATATATCAATCCCCACCTTGCTTACCGCCACATGGAACCAGGAGAGCGGGGATTATCAATATTTCAGGGGTAAAATTGCCGGTATAAATTTCTGATTTACGAGCTTTTTTAGTATATTTGGATTAATTATATCCAAATTACTATTGATGCGTTAAAATCTGCATCTGATTATATATATTATTAATATTAAACATTTTATAAACGTTCTTTGATTTTTTGATTTGAAATGAGTAGATAATTTTGTGGCATTAAAGTCACAAGATTATGCATTCAGGCAAGTATATATTTTCTCAAGTCATAGAGTTTGTTCCTCGTTATGAGTTTGAAAAACTGGTCAAACAATATAATGGAGACTTTCATACAAGAGATTTAAGTTGTTACAATCAGTTTCTACATCTGATCTTTGGCCAACTAACGGCCTGCAATTCTCTAAGAGATATATGTTTATGTCTAAAGGCCCATCAGAAGAGTTTGTATCATCTCGGTTTCGGCAACACCGTAAACGAGTCATCATTGTCTCGTGCTAACGAACGGAGAGATTATCGTATATTCGAAAGACTAGGATGTGTCCTCATTGATATTGTCAGAACAATGTACTCTAAGGCAATCGTTCCTTATATGTATTCGCAAGAATATGAGTTATTTGCTCTTGACTCAACCACGATCTCCTGCAGTATCAAACTAATGGAGTGGGCTTTAGGTAAGTACAGTAAAGGAGCAGTTAAAATGCATACTATTATCGACTTACGTGGAAGCATACCAACATTTATTTGTATTACGAATGGAAGATATCATGATAGTAATATACTGAACATCATTGAACCTGTCCCTAACGCAATATATACAATGGATAAAGCATATGTCGACTTTAAAGAGTTGTATAATATTGATCAGTGTGGTTCTTACTTTATTACCAGAGCAAAAGACAACATCCGTTACAATATAACAGAAACCAACTATAACATTGATAAAGAAACCGGGTTGAGAGGAGACTATCATATTGTTCTTACAGGCTACAAATCGAGCAAACTTTATCCTGCCGAGTTAAGACTGGTGGAATATTATGATTCCGAAAATGATGAAGATCTCACATTTATCGCTAATAATATGGATATAACAGCTTTAGAAATAACAGATATATATCGCAACCGTTGGCAAATTGAGGTTTTCTTCAAATGGATCAAGCAAAATCTCACTATCAAGAACTTATGGGGCAACTCTGAAAATGCAGTTAAGACTCATCTCTGGATTGCAATATGCGCATATCTGTTGGTTGCCAGAATCAAAGCAACATACGATAGTCCTTATACTATTACAGAAGTTGCAACCTTAATCAGTGTATCAGCCCTTGAAAAGGCCGACCTGAGAGAGCTGCTAGAAAATCCTGATTTACTCAGTCAAAATCAAAATGTCAATGAACTTACAATATTTTAAAACTTTATTGCATCAGTAATATATCCAAATCATGAAAAAGCTGGATATATATCTGACAATACTGGTCCTGGTGCTCTTGCTGCTTATATGGCTCATGGACTCGGAAAATCTTATCAGGATAATTCTCTATCTTTTAGTAATTTTTGGTCTCTACACATCTGCATTTATAAGGAAATTTAAGGGAAGGAGAAGAGACTGGGATGTCTCATGGCATGGAATAGCCGTACTTTCAGGGGGCCATTTACTGGTCACTTTGCTCTTCATTGCTTCAGGAGGGTTGAGTCCCAATACAGACTGGGTAGTCTCTGCAGGTGAATTTGTCCTCTATCTTGCACTTATGATAATGTTTACAATGCTTGTAGTATGCAAGTGCGTGGTCAGAAGTCTGAGAAGAGAGGAAGAGAACAAGGAAAATGCGGATCAAGGATAGAGTCTGGTAATTTTCCATCCGGGCCCCTCAAGGGTATACGCAAAGCGGTCATGAGACCGATGCTCTCTGTTTTGCCAGAATTCGAACAACTGAGGTTTCAGAACATATCCGCCCCAGTGTTCAGGCCTTGTGACCATCTCCTCGTTTTCTGCAAGCCTTTTTACGTTGTTGTCGAACGCCTCCTTGTCATCCAGCGGCTCGCTCTGCTTTGATAGCAATGATGCTGCCCTGCTTGGCAAAGGTCTGGAATTGAAATAATCATCCGAGATCTGTTCGCTGCACCTCTCCACTAACCCCTCAACACGAACCTGTCTTATAAGCCTGGGCCAGAAAAATAGCAGGGAGGCTTTCGGGTTCTCCTCGAGCTGCCTCCCTTTTTTACTCCTGTAGTTTGTGAAGAAAATAAAACCCTCTTCGGTGAGAATCTTCATGAAAACAATCCTTGAAGAGGGCATCATATCGGCCCCCACAGTTGAAAGAGTCATGGCATCGGGCAGATAGCTCTTGCTCTCCAGCTCTTCGTTGTACCACAGGTTGAACTGGTCAAAAGGATTTTCCTTCATAATGCTCTCGTTAATCATGTTTTTTCTTGCTTTTTGAAAATTCATTCGGACAGTAATTAAGACCTATGCTCTTATATCTTTTGACCATAGTCTTCATTCTCTTCATGAATGACGAGTAGTCCCGCGACTCCTTCGAAGACCACAACACCTCGGAAAGGGCGGCGGCGCGTGGATATACCATATATTCGACATGTGCTGGCGATGCCATATATTCTGTCCAGACATTTCCCTGAGCTCCCATGACGAACCTTGCATTTTCAGCACTGAGCGCCGCCGGCACAGGCTCATAACCGTATATCTTTTCCAAAGGAGTAAACCCTCCGATTGCCAGAGGTTCTGTCTCCTTATCTCCCTGGTAATGGTCTAAATAGCAGTGGCTCCCCGGAGTCATTACAACATAGTGCTGCTGGCCGGCAGCAGAAATGCCCCCCTCTTCGCCGCGCCATGACATGACGGCAGCATTCGGGGCAAGCCCACCTTCAAGAATCTCGTCCCAACCAATTATTTTTCTTCCCTTGCCATTTATAAATCTCTCCATCCTCTGAACAAAGTAGCTCTGAAGCTGATGCTCGTCAGCAAGAGATTCATCCTTCATCCTTTGTTGGCACAAAGGGCAGTCGTGCCATCTGACCTTAGGGCACTCGTCTCCCCCCACATGTATGTAGGTTGAAGGGAAGAGTGCAATTACCTCTTCAAGCACACCTTCAAGAAATTGAAATGTGCTCTCTTTTCCCGCACACATAACATCTTCAAAAACACCCCATTTGGTTGCACTCTTGTATGGTCCGCCGGTACAGCCAAGTTCAGGATATGCTGACAGGGCAGCCAGGGCATGCCCCGGCATCTCTATCTCAGGCACTACAGTTATATATCGTTCAGCCGCATATTTTATAATCTCCTTTATCTCTTCCTGAGTGTAGAATCCGGAATGAGGAGTGCCGTCATATACGGCATTCTCTTTTGAATAGCGGCCCACAAGAGTCTCGCTTCTTACAGAGCCGATTTCGGTAAGAAGGGGATATTTTTTTATCTCAATCCTCCATCCCTGATCGTCTGTCAAATGGAAGTGGAAGGTGTTGAGTTTGTGTATTGCCATATAGTCCAGATACTTGAATATAAATTCCTTCGGCATGAAGTGGCGGCAAACATCAAGATGAAGTCCTCTCCAGCTGAAACGCGGATAGTCCTCGATTTCTACAGATTTTATCTTGATTTTTGAGAGAGCCTTTTTCTCAGGCGGCATCATCTGAAAAAGAGTCTGAACGCCGTAAAACAGACCATTTGGATCGGCGGAGCATATCTCTATACTCTCTTTAGTTATTGATAATTTATAACCTTCAGGTTTTATACCGCACTCTTTGTCAAGTTTTAGAATTATGGAGCCTTTTTTTGCAATCTGCCCGCTCTCGACAGAGAGATTTGAAAAATGATAAAACTCTTTAAGATGATTGTTCAGAAGCAGTGCTATATCCTTAACAGCCTTGTCATCGGTACTTACTAATAAAGAACTTTTTGCGGTGATTCTGAAATAACCCTTTCCCGGAGTCATTGAAACAGGGACCGGAATAATGCCGGCTAAATTACTTGCAAACAGAGACGATACAATTGTCATAAATATAACAGTAAGGCTTGGTTTGATAAATTTCATCATTTCTCTTTTTAATTAATTCAATTTCCGAATTTAGAAATATTTGTTGAATCCTGATAAAATAGTAACTTTATACAAGATATAAGTGTTCTTAAAAATATTGGAGGTTAGTCATGAAAAAATTAATGTTTTTTAGTCTGCTCCTTTTCTTAGTTCAAGGTATCTCTGCTCAGGAGGGTTACCAGATTCAACAGAAGAACCTGATAAAAGTCAATTTGCTGCCTATAGCGTTCCGGAATTATTCCATTCAGTATGAGCGTGTGCTCGGCAAATCTGTCTCGGTTGCTGTGGCGTACAGGTTTATGCCGGAGGGTACAATTCCGTTGAAAAACAAAATCATCGATTACGCAGAACCGGATGATCAGCAAGTCATAGATATCCTCAATGAAGCGCAGCTTAGCAACTTTGCTATTACTCCGGAAGTGCGTTTTTACCTTGGGAAAAAGGGTTATGGCCGTGGTTTCTATGTTTCATTGTTTTACAGGTATTCAAATTTTGACGCAAATAACATTGATGCTGATTTTGAAGAGGAGGATATCTCTGTCAATGTTGATATGAAAGGTAACATAAAATCACACACAGTGGGATTTGTGCTTGGATCACAATGGGCACTCAGCAAACACCTGTGTCTTGACCTCTGGTTTCTCGGACCTCATTACGGCACCGGCTCGGGAAGTTTTACCGGAATCCCGTCCACTCCGATGTCGACGGAAGAGCAAAACACAGTGCGTGACAAACTGAATGAACTGGAAATTGATCCATATACAAAAACAGTTGAAGTTAATCAGAATAAGGCGACCGTAAACATAAAGGGGCCATTCGGAGGTTTCAGGGCCGGATTATCTTTGGGTATAAAGTTTTAGCTTTCACAAAGTTTTTCTATTTTTGTAATAAATACAGAATTCTAATATTTATTACATAATTTAAAAATGGAAAAATTAATAAAACTGTTAGGTTTTACAGTAATCCTATCTACTTTTGGAATTATCTCCTCTTGCAGTAAAGAGGATGTTGATGATGGAACCCCATCTCTTGAAATAAGCACAGAAACACTTAATGTAGCCAAAGAGGGCGGAAATTCTACCTTTGTTGTCAATACAAACAGAGACTGGACAACAACAGTTACCTATTCAACAGGTGCTGACTGGGTGGCACTTTCACCAAGTACAGGAAAGAAGGGCGAAACTACTGTTACTGTAACTTGTCTGCCTAATACCGGCAATGACAGGACAGCTACAATTAAAGTTGCAACCTCTACAATTTACGAATATGTTCAGGTGATACAAGCTGCAGGTATAACAAAAACTTATGTCACTTGTGCCCAACTCAGATCGATGGGTGAGGGAACCGTCGCTTCTGAGGTTTACATGAAGGCTAGCATGATAAGTGACCAGGTCGGAGGAAACTCAACTTCGCTAAAGAATATTGTCGTTTCAGACGGTGGCGCAGGTATCGCTGTCAGACTTGTTGATAATGCATCTACATACGCAGTAGGTGCCGAACTCGAGTTTAACCTTAAGGGCGCCACTCTTGCAAAGTATAACGGATTACTCCAGTTAAATAACTTTGACAATACAAAAATGACTGCTACAGGCCAGACAGTGGCGATTAACCCGTCTGTGATTACAGCTGCTCAATTGCTTTCCGGTAACTATGAGAGTATGTATGTCTCTGTAACCAATGTCCAGGTTGTAGAGGCTGACCTTGCAAAGAATATTGCCGCATCTGACGCTCATACGACAATAAATATGGAATCAAGTACAGGTGAGAATTTCTCAATGTTCTCAGCTAAGTACTCTGAATTCGTAGGTGTTGCTGTTCCTCAGGGAAGCGGCTCTCTGAAAGGTATTGCAAGTGTCAATAATGGGGCTATACAGGTTACTCCTAGAAACAGAACCGATTTTGCAGGTCTAACAGGCACACGTTTTGCCTCTGCTGCAAAACTCACTTACGGAACTGCAAGTCTTGCCGGAGCTTTGACCAAGGATGCAGCAACAACTGCAACTATAACAATCCCTTATACAAATGCAAAGGTTAACGATCCATACTCACTCTCTGTCGCTGTCAGCGGTGCAGGTGCTGCAGGTCTTACAACTCCTGTCGCTGCTACCGGAACCTTTACAGCCGCAGCGGGAAATATTGTGTTTAACCTTTCCGGAACACCTACAACAGCAGGTGCGGTTGTATTTACAATCACCGGTACAGGCATCACTACTCCAATAGTTGTCAATGGCACAGTAGTAGATGCAGCCAATGCGCTGACCCTCGGATCATGGACATTCAGTGCCGTTCCGACAATGCCGATGGCATCAACTTCAGCATCAACAGACGCCTCGACAGGTGCGGCTCTCGATATGGATGGTTTCACAACAGCTCCGACTTTCGGTTTTACAAGTGCAACCGCAACTATATGGGGTAACAACTGGGGGCCTAATCAATCCTGGCTGTTCTCAATGACTCCAAAGGCTGCGATAGCTTCCGGCAAGGTTGTTTCTATATCATTCTATGCATATGGCAGCAGCACAAGCCCTAGAGACTTCGTTGCCGAGTTCTCTTCTGACAATTCTACCTGGCACCAGATGGGCGATGCTATCGTTTATGCAGCGGCAATGCCAACATCTCCTTTCATAAGGACATATACATTGACTGCAGCAGCTTCGGGAAAAGTGTATTTCAGAATCAAGTGCACATCGACCACTTCAATCGGTGGAGGCACTGTAGGTTCGGGCGGTAACTCACGCCTTGCAAACGTAATAATTACAGTACAATAGTAAATGAGAATTTTTGAGGGGACAGGTCTGCAGGCGATAGTTCTTTTGTTATGTGGATCTATATTGGTGGGATGTACTAAAGATGAGATCGCTGTTCAACTCTCTGCTGAGTTGAGCAGCGAATCTGTCTCTGCCTCATCTACAAGTCTTTTTTTAAACATTGATGCAAACAGCGACTGGACTCTGTCTGTCAATTATAAGACGGGCGGCGAGGGCTGGTGTACACCAACCATGACAAGTGGAAAAGGGGATGCCAATGTGGTGCTGAACCTTTCAGCGAATAGTGCTGATATTGCGAGGGTTGCGGAGATTGCGGTCTACAGCGGAGACAAATCAGCGAGGAATACTCTGACACAGGCGGCAAAGACAGGAGGGGGAGATAATCCCGGAACGGGAAACCTTAAATGGCTTGAGATACCTTCCGGCGGAGGTAATTCCAACACAAAAATTGTAACTCACTCTATTGATCTCTCCGGTAAAAGTGTGAGGAACTATACCCTTATGTATGATAAGAGTGAGAGAATAGCCTATTGGGTTGCCTATCCTCACAACCCGGTTTATATCGGATCTGCATCAAGGACTGATGCCTGGCAGCCGGACCCTGATTTTTTAGCTTCAGACCAGGCCTATCTTTATAACGGTATAACAGGTTATGACAGAGGGCATCAGATCCCTTCGGCAGACAGGACTTGCTCAATTGAGGCAAACACTCAGACATTCTATTTCACAAACATGACCCCACAGCTGGGGGCACTTAATCAGCAGATGTGGGCATCTCTTGAGGGCCAGGTGAGAGGGTGGATGTCAACTTGTGACACACTTTATGTAGTGACAGGAGCGATATTGAGAACAGTAGGCGGTAACGAGACTGTCAACCATGCCGTTGACAAGATCGGAGGGCTGATAGCTGTTCCTAACTACTATTACAAAGTTTTACTGAGACTAAAGAATCAGAAATATGATGCGATAGGGTTCTGGTTTGAGCACAGGGCTTACGGTTCAGGTAATGCAACAGCTTTGCAGACAAAATCGGTAGATCAGATAGAGGCTCTGACCGGGTTTAATTTCTTTGCAAATCTTAGTGAAACAATACAAAATGAGGCAGAGGCCAAGTGGGCTCCTGCAGATTGGAATCTTTAACTAATTATTTATGGCCAGATTATCCAGAGTATTAATCATTGCTACGGCAATCCTGCTCTTTGCAATAAACTCACTCTCCTCTCAACCGAGAAGATATCCGGTTGCATTCTACAACCTTGAGAATCTGTTTGACACAATAGACACACCAAATGTAGTAGACGAGGAGTTCACTCCTTCCGGCCCTTATCAATGGGGCAGCCAGAGGTATTATAAGAAGCTCTCAAATATTGAGGAGGTTTTTTACAGGCTATCTCAGGCGACAGGTTCGTTTCCGGCAGTGATAGGCATGTCTGAACTAGAAAACAGAAATGTTCTGGAAGACATTGTATCGTTGCCTAAGCTTGTCAAGGCGAATTATCAGATTGTACACTATGACTCTCCTGATGTGAGAGGAGTCGATGTTGCTCTGATATACCGTCCCTCTGTCTTCAATTATGAGGGCAGCAGCTCCCTGCGCGTAAAGGTGGAGGGAAGGCCTGATTTCAAGACCAGAGACATATTGATGACCTGGGGTACAATTGACGGAGAGAAATTCTATTTCTTTGTTTGCCATTGGCCCAGCAGGCGAGGCGGAGAACAGACTTCAGAACCTCTCCGGTGCGCTGCGGCGAAGGTGGCAAGAGATGCAATAGATTCGGTGTCAAAAATCGATCCTAAGGCAAGCTTTATTCTTATGGGTGACTTGAATGACGATCCTGTGAACAGAAGTATTTATGAGGTTCTGGGAGCAAAGGGCAAAATGTCTGAGGCAAAGAATCCCGGAGATATGTTCAATCCTTTCCATGCAATGTTCAAGGCTGGTTACGGCTCTCTTGCGTACCAGGATTCATGGAATCTGTTTGACAATATTGCCGTCAGCTATAATTTGATTAATAACCCAAAACAAAAGGTTGTCCTTGCTAAATCGGACAACAACAAGTTCTGGGGAAATATCTTCAACCGCTCTTTTTTAACACAGCAGAGCGGCCAGTATAAGAATTATCCTTTGAGGACATTTGTAGGAACCAATTTTCAGGGAGGTTACAGCGACCATTTCCCTGTATTCATATATTTACTCAGTAAACAATAATCATTATGAAAATAAGAGCTACTTTTATTTTTACAGCTTTGATGCTCCTCTTTGCATGCGGCATGTATGCACAGTCAAACGGCATCAAGGGAAAGGTGGTAAACAGAGAGGGGCGTTTGCCTGTTAAAGGTGCAAAGGTTGTGCTGATGGCAGGAACGGAGATGAGTGCCGTCACATCTGAGACCGGCGAATTTCAGATTACTGACATTCCACTCGGAACATACTCTCTCGTTGTTACTGCTTCTGACTTTCAGCCGGCAAGGCTTAACGTTAAAGTTGAGAACTATATGAAAGATCTCAATTTTATCACGCTAGTGGCTGCGGTAACGGTCAAAAACCAGGATGCTGCTATGATGGCTGATTTTGACACGGAATCTTCAAGTGATGCACAGGCAATTCCGGTAATCCTTACCTCTTCTAAAGATGTATATGAGAATATTGCCGGATATAAATTCAGCGATATAAGGTTCAAAAACAGAGGGTACGAGTCGGAGACCTCGGCGGTTTACCTAAACGGCCTTTATTTTAACGATGCACTTACAGGCTACTCTCCCTGGTCTCTCTGGACAGGTCTCAATGAGGCGACAAGAAATCAGGAGAGCTCTACCGGACTGGATATTTCCGATTACGGTGTAAGCGGGTTTAACGGCTCGACCAATATCAACGCCACGGCTTCTCAGATGAGAAAGGGAAACAGGTTTAGCGTAGTGAATGCAAGCGGTCAGTACCGTTTCAGACTTATGGCAACCATTGCTTCCGGAGAGAAGGACAACGGCTGGTCTTACGCCCTCTCCGCATCTACAAGGATGGGTGGTAACGACTGGGTAAACGGTGTTTACTATAATGCATTTGCGTGGTTCGCTTCTGTTGAGAAGAGGCTAAACGAAAAACACAGAGTTGCACTGACTTTGTTCGGATCTCCTACCGAGAGAGGAACCCAGGGTTCATCCACTCAGGAGGTGTATGACATGATAGGCAGCAATTACTACAATCCGAACTGGGGATACCAGGATGGTAAGATCAGGAACTCGAGGGTTAGAAAGAACCATGAGCCTGTAGCAATTCTTAACTATACTTTTACCCCTAACGACAAGATTAATCTTAAAGCTGCAGTTTCGTACAGATTCGGAAAGAACGGCTACTCGGCACTTGACTGGTATGATGCTCCGGATCCACGTCCGGATTATTACAGAAACCTTCCAAGCTATTATGAAGATGATCCTTACAAGGCATCATATATAAGAGAGGGGTGGCTTACCGACTGGAACATACGCCAGATAAACTGGGACAAGATGTATGATGTGAACAGGAACAGTGAGGATGGCAGATCTCAGTACATACTTGAGGAGCGCCATACTGACCAGCAGGATCTGAATGCAAAGCTACAGGCAGCAATAAACCTTTCAGCAGCTAGTAAACTGAATGTTGGTGCAGAACTCAGATTTAACAAGACAGACTACTACAAGACAATAAAAGACCTTTTGGGCGGCGAACACTGGATAGACATAGACAAATTTGCAGAGAGAGATTTTGCAAGTGGTGATGCTATTCAGAATGACCTCAATCATCCGAACAGGGTGGTGAAGAAAGGTGACAGATACGGCTACAGCTATCTGGCACACGTTCAGAATTACAAAGGTTGGTTCTCTTACAAATTCAGTAAACACGGGTTCGAGGCATATCTTGCAGGCGAGGCCGGAAATACAACATTCTGGAGAGAGGGGCTATACAGAAAAGGGCTCTTCCCTGACAACTCTTACGGCAATTCAGAGAAGTTGAATTTCTTCACATATACAGCTAAAGGCGGTTTGGCATACAGCATCGGAGGTATGCACAGGATTTACGCAAACGTGGCTTATATAGAGAGTGCACCTTTCTTCCAGGAGTCATTTGTCTCTCCTAGGACAAGAAACAGCGTTGTGGACGGTCTTACAACAGAGAAGACCATGAGTGCAGACATTAACTACTCTTTGAGGCTTCAGGGAGTGAAACTCAGATTGACAGGGTTCTACACAACAATCAAGGATCAGACAAATCTTATAAGTTTTTATGATGATATCAGCAGAAGCTTCTCAAACTTCTCAATGACAGGAATTGACCAGGTGAATGCAGGCGTTGAATTGGGCTTATCTGTTCCAGTTGCCACAGGCCTTTCTGCTGAGGCTGCTTTCAGCTACGGGAAGTATGTCTATTCATCTAATCCAACAGTTACTCAAACAGTGGATAACAGTGATGCAATCCTTATGTCTAATGTAGATGTCAACTGGAAGAATTTTAAAATACCCTCAACTCCTCAGACTGCTCTAAATATCGGGCTAGACTACAAGTCGCCGAACAGTATCTATGCAGGAGTGGATATGTCATATTACGATGCAATGTACCTGGACATGAATCCTGTCTACAGGACAGACAAAGCTATAATGGGTCTCTCTGCAGAGGAGAGCGCAGCTATGCGCCGTCAGGAGAAGTTCAAAGGTGCTGCAGTGCTGAATGCTAACATCGGTAAGAGTTGGTATATAGGAAGTTATAATATAGGCTTCAGCCTTGAGATTAAGAACATACTGAACAACCAGAGCATCAAAACCGGCGGTTATGAGCAGATGAGACTCAAAGCGAACGAGGATTCAAATGGAACCATCTTGAATTACAGCAGATTTGATTCAAAGTATTTCTATATGTTTGGAACTACATACTATCTTAACCTGTATTTCCGTTTCTGATAGAACATTTTAAAACAGAAAGAATATGAAAAAAATATATAATATAATATTGATAGCGGCTCTCACTCTGTTTTCTGCTTCATGCACAAAAACATTCGACGAGCCGGATGAGTTTGTTCCTGTCAACATGGAGCCCACACATACAATAGCACAGTTGAAGGCAATGCGTATAGGCGGTTCTACTGAGGTATTGGAGAATGTAATTGTCTCTGGCAAGGTTGTAAGTTCTGATGCTGAGGGTAATTTCTACCGCACATTCTTTATTCAGGATGAGACAGGCGGAATTGAGATAAAGATAGGTAAGACCAATCTCCAGAGCTATTACAAAGAGGGTCAGACAATAGTCGTAAAGGCAAGGCATCTTACCCTCGGCAGTTACGGAGGCATGGTAAGTTTAGGTGAGAGATCTCTTGAGTCAAAATATGAGAATGGCTATATCGACACAGATCTCAGGATAAATGAGACTATCTTCAGAGGCTCTCTTGGACCGAAAGTCACACCTTTGGAGATTACAGACCAAAGCCAGATTACAGACAGCAGGCTCGGAACACTGGTGACACTAAAAAATGCAAAGTTAATCAAGCGTAATATGGCAACCTGGGCACAGAAGGCTTCGGGTACTGTTGAAGCTGTCTATGGAGAGCATACTTTCCAGATCGGAACTAAAAGTGTTCTGGTACGCACCAGCGGCTATGCCAAATTTGCTTCTGAACCTGCACCTTCATTGAACACAATTGCCGATGTGACAGGCATACTTACCAAGTATAACACAACCTATCAGCTCGTGCTAAACTCACTTGACGGAGTTGTTGTGAAGTAAGTTGATTTCAACCTTAAAATGCTTCCATTAAATGTGGCAGCTATATAATAAAAAGCGTCCGGATAATTCCAGACGCTTTTTATTATGTCATCGTACGCAATACCTATTGATTTTCAGGAATTCTTGCTTGTATAGTGTCTTGAATCGCCCCACAGTCCATATCCGACTTCGTCTCCTATTGAGCGAATCCTGTTTTCCAGACATGATGCACATTGTTCCGCCTCCTCATCCAGGCAGGGCTTATCGTCGTATAACTGATAATCCTTGCGGTATTTAACAGGTGTAAGGTTTGGCATCACTACGTTTGCTCCGACTGCAAGTGCCTGCTCCCTGCCGTCCGGGGCTAGTGTCTGCATGGCGGTTGTGGCTGCTATGTTTACATCTTTCATGAGAATCCTGAGAGATGCCACCATCTTCAGACTCATTGCAAGTCTCTCATCCTTGCTCATAAGAAGGTGCCTGTATTTGTACAGTGGAGTGCCCTCGTGTTCTATATATGGGCCCATTCCATTCATGTCTATATCGAACTCTTTGAGGAAAAGCAGATCCTCGACAAGATGGTCGATTGTCTGGAATGGCAGGCCTATCATTACTCCGGATCCAACCTGGTAACCAAGTTTTTTCAGAGATTCAAGCGCTTTGATCCTTTTGGCGTAACTGTGGTGTTCATCTTGAGGGTGCAGCTTTCTGTACAGCTCCTCGTTTGATGACTCAATCCTGAGAAGATATCTGTGTGCTCCGTTCTCTTTCCATCTGCGAAATGTCTCTTCGCTCTGCTCTCCGAGGGAAAGGGTTATGTGTAATTCACTGTTTGTCTCTTGATGAATTTTCTGTAATAAGCGGGAGATGTTGGCAACCTGACCTCTGTCTGCGCGCTCTCCGCCCTGTATGACAATGCTGGCATATCTCTTTTGCCAGGCAAACTTTGCAGCTTCGATAACCTCCTCGTCTGAAAGTTTGTATCTGTTAAGCTGTTTCATTCCGGCCCTGACACCGCAATAGTAGCAATTTTTTGAGCATCTGTTGGAGTACTCTATCAATCCTCTGTAATATACAATATTACCAACATGCTCTTTTTTTATGGCTGCAGATATTTCGAATAATCTCTTCATGTCCTCACCGGACAATGTGAGCAGATATCGTAGATCTTCAGAATTAATCTCTTTTTTACCTGCAATCAGTCCTATACGGTCAATGTTCATTGTTTCATCTTTTTCCTTCCCGGCTGCAAAGGTATGTTTTTTTTTATGAGATGGAAAGATTGAAAAAATGACTACATTAGCAATCATTATAGATGTTTGTATCATGATTCTGAAAAAAGTAATACTTCTCTCATTTATTTGTATATCACTTAACTCTTTTGCTCAAGAGGCGGTATCCGTAAAAGCTTCAATTGAGGAGGACCTCCGGACATACCCTGTTCTTTGGCATCAACTTTCGCCGGAATATGTGGCCTTGTGTTATCAGGCTTTCAATGTCGCACAATCGAATTTGGAAAGGGAACTGAAAAATAAAGAGTGCTGCGAAAAGTTGGCAATTGTTACAGATATTGATGAAACTGTGCTTGATAATAGTTACTCTGAGGCAAGGAATATTGTTGAGGGTAAATCTTATAACCCAAAAGATTGGGCTTCATGGATAGATGAGGCTTCTGCAACCGGAGTCCCGGGTGCGGTGGAGTTCTTACGTTGGGCTGAATCTAAGGGTGTGACTGTTTTTTATATAAGTAACAGAACTCCCCGGGATATTCCTGGAACTGTCAAAAATCTTAAGAATTTAAACTTTCCTTTTGCTGACGAGGAGCACATGCTGTTCTTGGCTGATGGTTCAACTAAGGAGCCTAGAAGAGAAAAGGTTGCGGAGAATTATAAGATTGTGATGCTTTTAGGCGACAATCTGAATGATTTTGCAGCTTGTTTTGAGGTTAAAGATAACCAGAAGAGGAGAGATGCTACTGTCGATATGCGACAGGAGTGGGGTCGTCGTTTTATAGTTATCCCAAATGTGATTTATGGTGAGTGGGAAAAAGGCATTTATGACTATAAATCGGGTCTTTCATCAGAAGATAAGGCAATTGTCAGAAAAGGAAAACTTAAAGTAAACCCGTAATACAATATAATCATGGAAACGAACAAGCAAAGTTATGAATGTTGTCCGCCGTTCGATCCTGAACCGTGGGACGACAAAATGGTTGAGTGGCATGATAAGATTTTTGTGAAATCCAGTGTGCGCACTCTCTTTTATATGCCTCTCAATTTCGGTCCTGTCATTACCAAACTTATTAAAGCAGCCGGTGAGGCAGGATGTGAATTTGACAATCTGTGTCTGTCTGATCATACTTCCAGATGGAATATGGATATTCTTCTTGCAGTTGATAAAGATGTTCCCGGGTTGAAAAATGTAAGAATCACCGGAAAGTTCTATTGCAAAGTCTATGAGGGAGACTTCAGAAATACTGACTCCTGGTGTCGCGATTATGCCCAAAGGGTTAAGGCTATGGGCAGGGAGACAGGAAAGATGTATATGTGGTACACAACGTGTCCTAAGTGCGCCAAAAAGTACGGAAAGAACTACACCGTTATTGTTGCGGAGTTGCTTTAATCCTTGAAGATAAAGAAGACTGCGAGCACGAGGAATATGAATGCTATGAAATGATTCAGCCGGAAACTCTCCTGCTTGAAAAAGATCAATGAAAATGCCACAAATACTGTGAGCGTTATAACTTCTTGTATAACTTTTAGTTGCATGAGGGTGAACGGCCCTCCGAACTCCTTATACCCGATTCTGTTTGCCGGAACCTGGAAGCAATACTCAAAAAGTGCTATCCCCCAGCTTATTACAATAACACCGAAAAGCCCCCACTTTCCCCATTTGCTTGCGATGTTGAATTTCAGATGGCCGTACCATGCAAGTGTCATGAAGCTGTTTGATACTACAAGCAGCAATATACTCAAGAGTCCCCTGTTCATAATTAAGAATTTTCAAGCCGCAAATGTATGAAATTTTTTAGTGGCACTGATTTTTCTAATTACCTGAAATACAACATTTCGTAAGATGCCTTATATCAAACAATTAGAAAAATTAGTGCAACACGCTGAAAAAGAAATTATTATTGCGAAATAGACTCACACCGATTTGTCTCAGCAGCCGCTTTTATACTGTGTAGAAATAACGTCTCAGGGCTGTCCATCCTCAGTCGTAAACTCCCTCCGGCTGAATGCCCTGATTTGTTATTTCTACACTAACTTATGAGCGGCATCAGAGAATAAATTACCGATTCTTATATTTTCACTAAAAAACCAAGAGATATTAGTGGCACTGATTTTTCTAAGTGCCTCATTATTAGCAGTAGAATTTTTAGGGTTGTAATAGGCAGAATTTCAACTTAATTTATATATTAGTAAGTCAATCACTTAGAAAAATCAGTGCCACACAAAATTAATTCCTGTGAGCTTTTCAGAGAGATCCCATAATCTTTGTGCGACATCTTCCTTGAAAAGTGTATTGACCTCGTCACTTATAACCGGATAGCCTTTTTTATTCAACTTTCCATCAGGTCCGATATACTCACCTCCCTTCAGGGATGGTTCGGTTGCAGCAAAAAGGGTAGGGAGAGCTCCCATCTCGGTAGGCTGACCGACCATCTTGAAAATCATTCTTACTATAAATCCGCTTTTCTTGCCAGACCCCATTGAGGCGAGGTTGGTCACGGTTACGCCGGGATGACAGGCAAGACTTATGGTTGAAGCGCCTGCTTTTTTGAGTCTGTTGTTAAGCTCAACGGCAAAGAGAAGATTGGCTAATTTACTTTGCCTGTAATATTTAAACCGGCTATACCCTTTTTTGCCGTCAAGGTTATCGAAGTGTATCTCAGCACTTCGTGTGGCAATACTACTTATAGTTACAACTCTTGAACCGGGAGTCGCCAGAAGGGCAGGAAGAATTTGACCGGTGAGTGCAAAATGACCCAGGTGGTTTGTGCCGAACTGCAGCTCAAAGCCGTCTTTTGTAAATCTATGAGGGGGAGTCATAACCCCGGCGTTATTTATCAACAGGTCAAGATGTGTGTATTTCTCCGGAAATTTGTCTGCAAACTCTTTTATGCTGCTAAGATCACTCAAATCAAGGTGAATCAGTTCTACATCAGCAAGAGGGAACTCCTCAATTATTCTTTTTCGTGCAATTTCACCTTTATCAAGATTTCTGACGGCAAGAATCACTTTCGCACCCTTCGAGGCAAGTCCCTTTGCGGCCTCAAACCCTATTCCGCTTGACCCTCCGGTTATTACTGCAATTTTTTTCTCCAAGTTTGGAATATTAGCTTTTGTCCAGTTCATTTTTGATCTTTTTTTGTGGCACTGATTTTTTTATTTGTCTAAAATGTTGTGCCTTATAAACATAGGGGTGCTAGACAAATAAAAAATCAGTGCCACAAAAATTTATTTATAAAATTTATAATTTTTCTTAAACCAAAATGCAACATTCACAAGAGCTATCATTACAGGAACTTCAACCAACGGACCTATAACCGCGGTGAAGGCTTCTCCTGAATTGATACCGAACACGGCTATCGCAACGGCAATGGCAAGTTCGAAGTTGTTACTTGCTGCGGTGAAGGAGAGAGTCGTGGCTTGTTCATATGTTGCACCAATTCGTTTGCTCATGAAAAATGAGACAACGAACATTGTTATGAAATATATTACCAACGGTATGGCAATCCTCACAACATCCAAAGGAATCTTGACAATATATTCTCCTTTAAGAGAGAACATCACAACGATTGTGAAGAGCAGGGCAATCAGGGTTAGAGGACTGATTTTAGGTATAAATTTATTATTATACCACTCTTTGCTTTTGACTCTTATGAGAATAAAACGGGTAAGAAATCCTGCAATAAACGGAATTCCCAAATATATAAAGACACTCTTCGCTATTTGTCCAATGGTTATCTGAGATACGGCATCATTTACAGGTAGCCCGAACCAGCCGGGAAGTACGGCAATGAAAATATACGCATATACAGAGAAGAAGAGGACCTGAAAAATCGAGTTGAATGCCACAAGACCTGCTGCGTACTGTGTGTCTCCTTTAGCCAGGTCGTTCCAGACAATTACCATAGCAATACATCGTGCAAGCCCGATTAGTATCAGACCATACATATAATCAATGTTAAACTGCAGGAAAATAATCGCCAGGATGAACATCAAAACCGGGCCTATAACCCAGTTCTGTACTAGAGAAAGACCCAGAACGCGCGTGTTGCGGAAAACATCGCCCAACTCCTCATACTTCACCTTTGCAAGGGGCGGGTACATCATAACTATGAGTCCTATTGCTATCGGAATGTTGGTCGTTCCTGAGGACATGCTGTTCCAGAATCCGGCTACTGAAGGTGAAGCCCATCCGGCAAATACGCCTGCAATCATTGCCAGGAAAATCCACAAGGTCAGATATCTGTCTAAAAATTTTAGTCTTGCTTTTGCCATGTCGTTTGTTTTTAGTGGCACTGATTTTTCTAATTGACTGGAATATAAATCAATGCAAAAAGTTGTAAGTAGGTTCTTTACGATTCCTGAAATATGTTTCACAAAATGAGGCAATTAGAAAAATCAGTGCCACATAAATTTATAACCGGAGACTGTAATGCTGAATATTCCGTTATTATCATTTTCGGAAGTCAGTATGCCTTCAGGCATTTCGATTTTTCTCTCCTTATGTATTGTTATGTTGGCAAAACCGGATTTCTCTATGATTGAAAGATACTCTGGCATCTTGAGTGCCCCTGATACGCAACCTGCATATAACTCTGCACTTTTACGGGCACTTTCTGTAAGTTCTCCCTTTATAACAACATCTGAAACACAGAAATGTCCTCCGGGCTTCAACACTCTAAAAATCTCGGAAAACGCCTTAGATTTGTCCGGCACAAGGTTAAGAACACAGTTGGATACAACGACATCAAACGAGTTTGCAGGGAGAGGCATATCTTCAATATCTCCGTATACAAAATCAACATTCGTCAGACCCAATTTGGCTGCATTTTTATTGGCCTTCTCAATCATCTCTTCTGTAAAATCCAGTCCGGTCACATGACCATCAGGACCGACGGCGGCGCGGGCGACAAAACAGTCGTTCCCCGCGCCGCTCCCCAGGTCAAGAACGCTGTCCCCCTTTTTAATACCTGCAAAATGAGTCGGAATTCCGCATCCTAGCCCCATATCCGCATCAGGATTATAACCGTCAAGTTTTGAGTAATCATCACCAATCATACTGATAAATTCTGAATCGGTGCAGGATGAAGAGGAGCAACAACAAGAAGATTTTACATCCCCCAGATTTTCTCTTGCTATTTTACCATATTTCTCTTTTACAATAAACTTCAAATCTTCTGTTTTCATAATTGCGCTTTAATATTTCTTAAATAAAAATCTGAGAATTGCTCTTTAATCTCGTCTCTCACCCTCCGGAATTCACTCATTATAAAAGTATCACTTCCAATAACATGCGACGGATCTTCAAAGCCCATGTGTATTCTTGATTTTACTCTGCCGGCAAAAGCGGGACAGCTCTCTTTGGCATTATCACATACGGTAATGACATAATCCCATTCCTCATTGAGATATTGGTCTACGGATTTAGGAGTGTGTTTGCCGATGTCGACCCCGGCTTCCTTCATAACCTCTACTGCTTTCGGGTTCACCTCTTTTGCCGGCTCGGTGCCAGCCGAGCAAACTTTCATCCCGGGGTTAAAAGATTGGAGGAACCCGTGAGCCATTTGGCTGCGGCAGCTATTTCCGGTACATAAAATAAGTATGTTCATTTGAATTAAATTACTGAATCTGATTTAATATCTTGCTAAACTCATCTAGTGAGAGTACTCCGTTATGTCTGTAAAATTCCTTCCCATCTTTATCCAATAAAACCTGCATCGGTATTGTGATGACCCCGAAAAAGTCCATAATAGTCTTACTCTCTTTTAATCTGACATTTGTGAATACGACATTTACAATGTCCGGATACTGATTCCTGATCTCTTCCATCACACCCTCCATGGCCTTACAAGAGGAACAACCTGTTGCACCGAATTCCAGAAAAGTGACTTTATAAGCAAGCCCGTTTTTTGCGTAATTATATGCAGAGTCAATTCTCTTAGATTCAGAAGATGCAGTTAATGAATCAATACTTGACACTTTAACTTTTGAAGCATATCCGGTAAGATTGTCTTTAAAAACAAATAAAGAGACAAGAAACAGGATAGAGAAAATGATAAAACTCCAGTTAATATACTCCCTGGCTTTAGAAGATAACTTCGGCTTTTTCATATACTTTACCTATTACCTCTTCATTCACAGGTGTTTCGCCCTTTTTGTATCCTAAATCAGTCAGGCGTAAATATTTGTAATCAGTAATGCCCTCTCTTTCAAGAATTTTCTTTCCGCAATCTACAGGGCAACCATCCAGCACAAGAATGTTTTTTTTCTTCAATTCATCGTGTGGTTTACCCAATTCGGCGCCAAGTGTGGCAAGACAGCTCATTTTACGAACGCCGTTATCTCTTAAACGACGTGCTACAATGTCAGTTACATAGCCAAGGTCACATGCTCCCGAGCAAGAGAATACCACATACTCTGTTGAACCGCATAAACAGGTTTTGTTTTCCATATTGACATTAATATTTTATTGTTAAAAAATGCTTCCATAGATGAGCCCTGAAATTGTAGCCATTACAATAACAAGAGATACGTAAACGATGGTCTTTTCAGTGCCGATTACTTTGCGGATAACCAACATGTTCGGCAACGAGAGCGACGGGCCGGCGAGTAGTAATGCCAAAGCCGGCCCCTTGCCCATACCTGCGGCAAGCAGACCCTGAACGATTGGTACTTCCGTAAGAGTTGCAAAATACATGAATGCGCCGACTATAGATGCAAAAAAGTTTGAGAACACAGAGTTACCACCGACCATCCACTCGATCCACTCATTAGGAATTACCCCGGCAATGGTTTTCCCATCATGGGTGGAACCCAGAAGGAAGCCGGCAGTGATAACTCCAAATGCCAGAAGGGGAAGAATCTGTTTTGCAAATCCCCATGCAGACATTGTCCACTCCTTGTTGTCATCATCTCTTTTGTCTAAAAGTGTAATGATACTTAATGCCGCTATACCTACCATCATAGGTACAAGAGGACTAAGTTTGGCGTTCTCTATATAATTGCTTGAAAGAATAGCTGATATTGCTGTCGCAATTGCTGCAGTAACTACCCATTGCCACTTAATCTTCAGGATCTTTATAAGAGAGTAGCAAAGCATAAGAGAAAAGAAACCGGTTATATACCACTTGTATGCCCATATATAATACCATGCGCTGGCTGTGTCTCCTGCAGCTGGTTTTCCCCAGTTTGCAAAAACGAGAATCAAAACAAGTGTGAAGAAGTGAAATACGGTCTGCCACATAGGCCTCTTTTCCGGTTGGAGAGTGATGTTCATCTGCTCCTCTTTTTTTATCTTCTCCTCTTTTCGGTATATGAATGCCATTATCATCCCGATAATAACGCTGAAAGAGACTGCTCCCACCGTACGTGCGACACCCATTTCGAAGCCCATTATTCTGGCTGTGAGTATTATTGCAAGGATGTTAATTGCAGGTCCTGAATAGAGAAATGCAATGGCAGGCCCGAGGCCGGCTCCGCGTTTGTGGATGCTCGAGAATAGAGGAAGTATTGTGCAGGAGCAAACAGCCAGTATGGTACCAGAAACGGCAGCTACTGTATAAGCAAGCCATTTCTTTGCGTTTGCACCGAAATATCTGAGTACAGAACCCTGGCTTACAAACACAGATATTACACCAGCGATGAAAAATGCCGGCAGCAGACACAAGACCACATGTTCCCGCGCATACCATTTTACAAGATCTAAAGTTGCTGAGATTGCAGTGGTGAATCTCACACTGTCAATCGGGAGAAAGAAGGCTGCCGCGAATAATACTATAATCGACAGAAGAATTTTTAACTCTTTTTTATTTTCCATTTTTAAATATAAATATTTCGTAAAACGACGAATTGCTAAATCAAAAAAAATCAGAAAACCCTAATAAGGTAGTAAATACCTACAAGAATGAACAGAACGGCAATCACCTTCCTGAACCACTTTTCAAAGGCTTTGACTTTGTTGTATACCCCTCCGATTCCTGACAAAGTGTATGCAAGTACCCAAGAGAATATAATTACCGGAATACCGGTGGCGATTGCAAAAATAAGTGGAAGGTATAGCCCTGATGCACTACTTATGGTCATCGGAACAAGCATCCCGAAGTACAGAACCCCGCTATAAGGGCAAAATGCAAGGGCAAATAACATCCCGAGTAAAATAGCATCAAAGTATCCCCATCCTCTCTTTTCCTCCATCTTTGAAGTAAGTCTTCCAAGGCCCGGGAATTTAATCTTTACAATATCCAGCATGAAAAAACCGATTATTATAAGAAGCGGTCCTAGTATCTTTTCCCCGTATTGTTGGAAAAATCCGGAGAACTTAAACTGATCAGCGCCCAGGAATAGAATTAATGCAATTGCTGTATAAGAAATACCACGTCCTAAAGTGTACAGCAGACCGTTTATAAACACTTTGTTGCGGTTTTCAAGATCCTTGCTTATAAACCCGACGGCTGTAATATTTGTGGCTAACGGGCAGGGACTTATGGCTGTCATAAGTCCAAGCACAAATGCCGTTATCCACGGCATTGTGCTGTTCTCCAATATGCTGTTCAGTAAATCCATATTCTCTTACAAAAGAAGGGCATCAACCTTCTCTTTTATAATAGATTTGAATTTTTCGGGATCCTTCTTTGCATACATAAAACCTTCGTTTGTGAGATTCAATTGCTTGCTTCCTTTAACGATAAGAAGAGCCTGTCCGGGTACCTTTAACTTTTCTGCGATTGTCTTGCTTGAAGCATCATCCAGATTGATTGATTTGAATGAAACTTTACCTGCGTAAAGGCTCTCGATTGTCTTTTTTGCTACTGATTCAACAGCAATACAGGTCGGGCAGCGTGAAGTTAGATGGAAATAATATGCCTCTACTTTTTCGGCACTAATTGCTGAAGATGCTGTTTTAGCGGCAGGTACGCTTTTCTTATTTACATTTTGTGCGCCGCATGGAATAACAGATAAAGCAAGGATTAATGTAATCCAGATTGAAATAGTTTTCATTGTTTTATATTTTATCTTAATATTTACTCAATACTTGTTTAATCTCTTCTGCAGAAGGAATACGTCCCTTGATTTCAACCTTTTCATTTACAACTAAAGCCGGGGTAGACATAACATTGTATTTCATGATGTCCATGATATCCTCCACTTTAGTAATGTTTGCATCAAATCCGTTTTGTTCAACAACTTCACGGGTAATTTTCTCAAGTGTCTTGCACTTAGGGCAGCCGGTGCCTAAAATTTTTATTTCCATTTTTAAATATTTGTAATATTAATGTTTTGTCTATTATTTCTAATTTCATTTCCGATTTCGTAGAAATCCGAAATATTTATTTAAAAATTTTTACCTGTTAAAAAAGTCTGACATCAAAGCTTTTGCTTCCTCCCAGTTTTCTCTGTTTATGCAATACTTGATATATGGAGGATTTATCTCACCTTGTATCAGCCCGGCAGCCTTGAGCTCCTTAAGGTGCTCTGAAAGTGTGGATCTGGCAATTGGAAGTTCCACTGCCATATCGCCGCTGTAGCAACATTTGTCAAGATTGTTTGCCAGATAGTCAAGGATAAATGTTCTTGCCGGATGGGACATTGCCTTTGCATATCTTGCCACCTTCTCCTGATATGGTGTGTAATATTTCTTTTTTGCCATTCTTAATGTGTAAAATCATTTCGGGAAATCCCGAAACAAAGATATAAAAAAAAATGAGTGGCACAGATTTTTCTAATTTCTTGAAATTAAATGTATTATAATATGCAGTATGTGAGGCGATTAGAAAAATCTGTGCCACTCATTTTCAATCTCTGCAAATATGTAAGCGGCTGAAATCGGCTTTCTGGTCGAAAACCCTACCATATGTTCGAAAAAGTCAGAATATTTTGACTTTTCTGAACATATTGATACTTTTGTAAAAAACATCCTATGAGAAGAAAAATAAGTAATTCCCTTGTGGAATGGAAGAATGACACCAAAAGGATGCCATTAATTATCAATGGAGCACGTCAGGTAGGTAAAACTTATATTGTGGAACAATTTGGCAGCGAACATTATGAGAGCTTGCTATACTTGAATATGGAAATTGAGACCAATCTATGCGAGTTTCTGGAAACAGAATTATCTCCTAAAAAAATCATCCAATATCTTGAAGTGACAAAAATGCAGGAGATTATTCCGGGTACAACCCTTATATTCTTCGATGAGATACAGGCCTGCGAAAAAGCATTGACCTCATTGAAATACTTCTCTGAACAAATGCCTGAATACAGTATTATAGCGGCTGGTTCATTACTGGGAGTAGCTATTAATCGGGAAAAATACTCCTTCCCCGTAGGGAAAGTCAATGAAATAAATATGTATCCTTTAGACTTTGAAGAATTTTTATGGGCGATGAATATGGAAAAATTAGCAGAAGAGATAAAATTTCATTATGCTAAAAATGAAACTATGCCGGAAGCATTACATGATGTAGCATTGGATATGTACCAAAAATATTTCATTGTAGGAGGTATGCCTGCTGCAGTTGTAATGTTTGTCGAAACAGAAAGTTTATTTAAAGTGCAACCTGTTCAGAATAATATTCTTAATGAATACATTGCCGATATGGCGAAATATGCAGACCCGACAACAAGTGTTAAAATAAGAGCTTGCTACAATTCTATACCTGCTCAGCTGGCCAAAGAAAATACAAAGTTTCAGTATAAAGTTGTCCAAAGAGGAGGAACTGCCACGATTTTCGGAGAAGCTATAGAATGGCTGATTCTTGCTGGAATCGTTCGTAAATGTCAACGTTTAGAACATGGATACATTCCTGTAAATGCTTATGTCGACTTGATAAACTTTAAATTATATATGGCAGATATAGGCGTTCTTACGCTGCGGTCGAAGATGCCATTACAAGTCGTTTTGTCACCAATTGATGTGGATAACACTTTTCTTGGAGCAATGACTGAAAATTATGTAGCACAAGCGTTTGTCGCAAAAGAATATGATTTGCTGTACTGGCAAAGTGATGGCAAGGCCGAAGTTGATTTTGTTCTTCAGATTGGTGATGCAGTTATTCCTGTTGAAGTAAAAAAAGGAAGAAGAAATCGTTCAAAAAGTTTGGGGCTCTTTGTGGAGAAATATGAATCACCATATGCAATCCGCATATCCAAAAAGAATTTTGGGTTTGAAAACGGAATAAAATCAGTGCCTTTATATGCTGCTTTTTGTATTTAAGCCTTTTGCACAAAATAGGAGGTATATAGAACATCCGGAATATTTCTGTAATCGTGGTAGCTTACATTGGTAGTGCAACCAATCAATTTGTCCCAAGTGTCCCGATGTATTGGAATGGGGCAGTAATTTTTTACATCTTATCTATCAGTTCCGCTTTGATGTCGATGTTTATGGTTCGGTAGCGGGAGAATGTGGAATATAAGAGTTTGAATAATTAAGAATAATACTTAACTTAATGGTGTTCTTATAGATGGGTTATTTTGGAGATGCTATAATAAACATTGATGTTTCAGAATTTAGGTTCGCAAATTTTTTATAATATTTGATAAGGTATTATTATGAGATACATCCATTCACTTTTAATGGTCTGTGTGGCCGTATGCCTCACATCATGTGGTAAAATTGGTTCAGGTACTCCTGCAGCTTCAATCAGGACTTTGTTGCCCGGAGAATGTCTGGCTAGCACAGAGTTGTCCTACTATATACCGAATAGTAGTGGACAACAGGTTGACAGGAATAGTTTTATCTTTGGGTTTACGATGGATTTATCTGGACATTCTAAGGAAAGAGTGGACGATAAGGAATTGGCTTTGAAATGGCGGGATGTACCCTCTGATGAGATATTCGAGACCTTTGGCGCTAATCGGAAAGCGGTTAAGGATGAATTCGAAAGGATTTTCGAAGAATTCTCAGAATCCTACAATGCCCGTTTCCACCAGCAGTGGTATTCAATTGTTACACTCCTTTATGATGGAGGCATCTCCCTCATCGCCAACAAGGATTTTGCCGGTTGTCCTGCCGGAGAAAACCTGGCAAACCTCATCACCTATTGCCCCATGTATGACAACTTGGTCAAAGAGTCCGGTGAGAATCCTGTGATTGCCCCCGGGTTTAACACACCTGCAAATGCCGGGGGATTTCTGGGAATTCCCCTGGATTATATCAGCATGACAAAAGATGGCGTAGAGTTCAGTATTCCGATGGGCGAACATAAACTCATAGAGGAGGCGGTCACGTTTGAACTGAATATTCCGGTAAAGGTTGTTTTATATCTTACCTGGCTGAACAACAAACTTACTAATCCAAATGCTCCCGTGCCATATACAGATGAAGTGCTCCACTGCACCTTTACAACGAAGTATGGCCTCAAGTAGTCTATATATTAGTCTTTTACTAATATTTCATCATAAATAAGGCAGGAAAATTCGCAGACAGGAAAAACACGAAATCAAATCACGTTAAGAAAAATCAGTGTCTTTAAGGCTTATGCCTTCAAAGCGACAAAGGATGGACAGCCCTGAGACAGTATTTTCCACAGTCAAAAAGCGGCTATCGAGCACAAAAAAAGCGACCAAGGTCGGTCGCTTTTTGTCGGTGAAATTTATCGTGCCCAGAACAGGACTCGAACCTGCACAGCCTTGCGGCCACTGGTCCCTGAAACCAGCGTGTCTACCAATTTCACCATCTGGGCTAGTTCGTCAGGGAGTGCAAAAGTAATTAATTTTTGTTTTAAATCTTATCTTTGTATATAATAAATAAAAAAATGTTTGATTTTCTTGATTCATACCCGTGGCTGTTGCCGGTAATAATCTTCTTCGGAAGAATTGTGGATGTGTCGCTCGGAACCCTGAGAATCATTTTTGTTTCAAAAGGGGAGAAGTACAAAGCTCCATTCATAGGATTCTTTGAAGTCCTGATATGGATTGTGGTAATATCTGAAATATTCTCAAGGGCAAACTCTATGTTGTCTTATGTCTCCTATGCCGCAGGCTATGCGACCGGAAACTTTGTCGGAATCATGATCGAACAGCGTATAGCTTTTGGAGTTCTTTTGGTCAGGATTTTTACCAGAAAAGGCGGTGCAGGAATGGTCGCTGCTCTGAACAGCAATGGATATGGTGCCACCTCAATCGCCGGCCAGGGTTCTCAGGTACAGATAGATATTGTTGAGACTGTGATTGAACGAAAAGCTATGAAAAATGTTGAGAGCTTAATTAATGAGTATGACCCTGAGGCCTTTTTTGTCGTGGAGGATGTAAGATCTAAAAGGAAGGGGATTTTTCCTAAGTCGGAATCGTTTTTAATGAGATGGAGGCTTGGGAAGTGAGGTTAGTGAGGAGTGAAAATTTTATTTGAAAACCTTAAATCTGAACAATCAAAAATGATTAAGTTGCGTTATTCGTTTATCCTGATAGTTCTTTTTTGCCTCTCAATTCCGTTAAATCTTGCCGGACAGAAGAGGGGAGTCTCTTTGGAGAGAGCTATCCAGCTTGCTTTGAAGAATAACATTGAGTACAATGCGTATAAACTGAAAGTGGAGGAGAGCAAAGCTTTGATACCGACGGCTCTCACTATTGACAAGGCCACTGTTTCATATTCGTATGATTCCAATAACATGGCGGAAAATAATCATCCTTTATCAATTTTCGGTATTGAACAGAGCTTCAGCTTCCCGACACTTTATGCATCGCAGTACAAGGTTACGCGCTCAGAGAGTGAATTGTCAAAAAGTTATCTGGAAATTAAGGAGAAAGAGCTTATTAAGAATGTAACCCGTTCATATTATGAGATACAGTATCAAATCGGAAAATTGATGCGATATCGTATGCTTGACACAATCTTTCAGAATTTTACAAAGAATGTTGAAGAGCGATTTAAGAAGGGAGAGGCCGGCAGTCTTGACGTGATAAATGCCAAGGCGAAACACCAGCAGATTCAGATTGTGATGAACGATATCACATACAGCACAAGGCTTGCGTACAGGAAGCTGCGTCTTCTGGTCAATACTGACACATTGATTGTTGTCCCATACAGAGAGATCAAGGAGCTTCAGCTGGCAGGGACAGATATTGAGTCAAATCCGGGTATGAAATACGCAAAACAAGAGACAGAACTGCATAGGAACCTGTTGAAGGTGGAGAAAAACAGATTGTTGCCTGATATCACCCTCGGATATTATAATGGTTCTAACAGGTTTGTCGGAGCGAAAAATTACCCTTCTTACGAAGCCGGGATCTCTATCCCTATCTTTTTCGTGGAGCAGAAAGCGAGAATTAAGGGCGGTAAAATAGGAATAGAGGCTTCCGAGAAATTTGAAGAGCACTACAAGTCCTCACTTATATTGAGAATTGAGGAGTTGAAAGGAGAACTGCAGAAATACAGGAGCCATCTGGATTATTACTACTCCACAGGCAGGCAGATGAGTGCCGAGATTGAGAAGGAGGCAAGAGAGGGCTATGCCAGAGGGGAGATTGATTATTACAGGTTTGTGGAGAGTATTGAGAATGTGACTCAGATTGAACTGGAGTTTCTTGACTGGATGTTTCAATACAACAATACTGTGCTCGAACTGAATTATCTGACTTTAGAGTAAACGAAAATCAAAATAAAACTCCCTGCGATAGATCGACAGGGAGTTTTTTTGTTATACTAAAATCACTTAATAGTGAATAGTGAATAGTGAATAGTGATTAGTGAATAGTGATTAGTGAATAGTGATTAGTGAGTGGTTACTTGGGCTCGAAGACAAATGTCATGCGGTTTTTCTCTTTTGTGAGGTTTTTGGCAAACTGCTGAACACTCTTGACTGTGATTTTATCAACGAACTCCTCTTCCTGATCAGAGAGTGACGGATATCCCATCAATGCATTGCTGATTACAGAGATCCACGAGTAATCGTTCTTGTTTACGGCAGCATATTTTTTTCTCAGATAAATCTTATAAGCTTCAACCTCTTGCTCTGTTGGTCCCTCTTTGACAAATTTGTCGAGATCATCCTGCACTACCTGAAGAAGCTCATCAACAAGCTTAGGATCTGTGTCAAACGCAACTTTGCACTCAGCTGTCTGAGCAGGTCTCATTTGAAGATCAACCTCGCAACCTACGTGATATGTACCACCTCTCTCTTCACGGATAGATGCCATATATCTGTCACCCATAATGTTGGAGAAGAATTTTCCGTTAAGTGAGTTGAAGGTGTTGTATTCCATGCCCGAGTAGTAATATCTGGTTACCGAAGCTTTTGTGCTTAATTGGTTAGGGGCTTTGTACCTGAGGTTAACCTCTCCCTTTCTCCTGAAATCATCCCTTGAGATGCCAGTAGCAGGTAACTCATTGTTGACGGGAATATTGGAAAGATATTTCTCGAGGAATGGTTTTGCGTTCTCTGCACTCATCGGACCCGAGAAGATGAAGATATAGTCGTTTATACCCTTGTAAAGTTGATTATAAAGTGATATTATTTTTTCAGTATTGACTTTCTTAAAATAATCTTTAGTCAGATCATCGCCATATTTATTTGTAGTGTAACGAAGCTTGGCTATTGAGTCCATATATATTGTATTCTCGGATTTACCTTGTTCGAGGCTCTTTAAAGAGTTCAATACTGATTTATCAAGATCTTTCTTGTCAACGGTGCACTCTGAAAGAGATGTATAAAGCAGCTTAAAGAAATCTTCTGCATTACTCTGTGCGAAACTGCCGGAGAGTGTGCTGTATCTCTCGGTAGGAGAGAATTTCAGTGAAACGTTTCTCTGGAAGCACCATTTTGCAAGCTGATCTTTTGAGAGTGAATCAACAGAGATTAATGATCCGAATCTGTCGGCAAATTTGATATCCATGACATCTATGTCTGTTGAATAGCCACCCTTTCTGAAGGCTGTCACCTGGATATTCTTATCTTTACCTTTGCGCTCGTTCCAAATAACCTTTGTCCCGTTTGCGAGTGTTATCTCAAGTGTTGAATCAAGCTGTTTGTAAATAGGGGTCTTGAAATCCTTATTTGTCAGTTTTTTTATTGATGTAAGAGCAATCGGCTTTAATTCATTTTTAAAATTTAGACCACGTTCCTTTACCGGTTCAAATCGTTTAAGGTCTTTACCATCAATTTCTGAAGCGAGTTTTATGACTTCTTCCTTAGTTGGCATATACTTCTTGTCACCTTCAGGCATGAAAATCACGATTACCCTGTTCTCCCTGGTTAGCATACTTCTGATACTGGTGTTGAGATCTTCCAGGGTTATGCTTTCAAGACATTGTTTGGCAATTTTGTAGTAATCCTCCTGAGTGATTAATGGGTAGTTGCGGGTGAAATTCTCAACAACAAGATTTACCCTGTCACTGTTCTTAGGATCTTTGCCCCTTTGATAGTACTTTGTGAAGTTTATCCTGGCGTTCTTTAATGCTTTCTCAAGCTCTTCAGGCTCTGCTCCATAGTATGTCAATCTCTCAACCTCAGCCAACATACCTTTGGTTGCCTTCATGATCTCAGCCTGAGAAAGAGGCATGGTTGTCATGGTGAATGTTGTGATTGCATAATTCATCTGACCAAAAACAGGAACGCAATTTCTGAAAGGAGCATCTTTTGCTTGAGCAGCAACATCTACTCTCTCTTTCATTATGTCAGCAATCAGACTTTGCATTACATCTGTATAAACAAGTTCATTTGTCTGTTTTTGTTCGGTTGAAAGATTAGGAATCTTTATAATTAACCTTGTTGAGTATGACTTACTCTCAGGATCTGTAATAAGTCCTACAATAGGCTCTACATTTTCCGGAATGGCGTATGTCTCTCTCTTGGCAGGATTTGGAGTTGTCGGAATCGCAGAGAATCTTTTGATTATTCTTTGTTCCATATCGTTGACATCTATGTCTCCCACCACAACAACGGCCTGAAGGTCAGGTCTGTACCATTTGTGGTAATATTCTGTAAGTGTTTTTGGTGTGAAATTGTTTACCACATCCATAAGTCCGATTACATCCCTTTCTGCGAAGCGGGAACCTGTCTGCACTACTTTGTTTATGCCCTTCATCATCCTGGTTCTGGCGTCATCTCCACGTCTCCACTCTTCACGTATAACTCCTCGTTCAGCTTCTATCTCTGCAGGTTCACATGAAATATAGTGAGACCAGTCATGAATAGCCAAAAGGGCAGTGTCTAATACCGAAGACCTCTGTACAGGAACAGCTGAGATATTGTAGACAGTCCTGTCCATAGATGTATAGGCGTTTATGTTGTAGCCGAACTGTACACCAACTTTGTTAAAATAGTCAAGAAGGTTTTTCTTGGGGAAATTTTTGGTTCCGTTAAAGGCCATGTGTTCGAGAAAGTGTGCAAGACCTCTCTGATTATCGTTCTCTTGAAGTGACCCCACATTGTGGATAATGAAAAACTCGGCTTGTCCTGCCGGAGTTGTTCCTTTCCTGATGTAGTAAGTCATTCCGTTATCGAGTTTGCCTATTTTAAACTCTTTGTCAGTAGGCAGCTTTGCGCTCCTGTCAAATTTTTGTTTGGCTGCTCCCTGGTTCTGAGAGTAACCAATCTGTACACCCATTATGAGAATGAGTGTACAGATAACTTTATTAAAAAGGGTCATTATAAATTTTATTAAAAGGATCTTAATTTGTTAGTTATGTTCATCTCCTTAATCAGATGTCCGGCTCCGGCGTATTTGTCTATAACCCAGAGCACATATCTGATATCTACATTGACACACTTATTCATTTCCGGATGGAAATATGCATCTGAAGCAAGAGACTCCTTGTTTCCATCGAAAGCCAGACCGATTATCTCGCCTTTCGCATTCATAATAGGGCTGCCGGAGTTGCCTCCTGTTATATCGTTGTTGGTAAGAAAATCTATGTACATTTTGCCTTTTTCGCCATATACACCCCAATCTTTCTTAGTCAGCAGATCTATCATTTTAGGTTTCATGTTGAACTCATAATCGTCAGGATTGTACTTGTCCCATAATCCCTGTGTGGTGCTCTGTGAACTGTAGTATATGCCGTCCGAAGGATTTATAGGGCCTACGTTACCGTATGTAAGCCTCATTGTCGAGTTCGCATCCGGATATTGAACCCTGTTTTTATCAAGATTCATCTGGTACATGGCTCTGGTATAGTATGCCTCAAGGTCGTTTATGCTCTCCTTGCGGCAAACTTTTGACACCTCTTCGTTGAATGGTTTCATGCCAATGGATCTGTTCATAATACTAAGAGGATCGTTTGTGAAAAGTGTCGTCGGTTGGTCTTTTTTCACAGCTTCTCTGAACTTGCCGGGATGTGTGAGTATGGAGTTGTTGAAGATGTATTCTGCGATTGCCTCTCCATCGTTGTTATACTCTTTTGCCAGTTGGTTGATATAATCGCCTCGGTATTGTTCCGGAACGTTTTCCACAAAAGTTTTCATGGAATATTTAAAAACATCGCGTTCCACACGCATGTCACACTGGGCGTATATTGTCTCTATCTCTTTAATGAATCCCTTGTATCTTGGAGATCCTACACGGAAAGTATCGATGTTGTCTCTCTCCATTGAACTTTTTAGAGATCCGGCCCTGTTGCCTGTTGCAATCAGGCCGTAACCGCCGACAAGAGTGCTCTGAAAATATTTTTGAGCCCGCATCACATTCTCGGTTCCTTTATATCGTACAGACAATTTCTCAAGAAGATCTCCCCATTTGGCTTTTCTGTCAGGATCGCTGTCAATCCAACTCTGGAGCTCCTTCTCGCGTTCCTGCATGATTTTCTCCACACCGAAGCGTCTGAAGTTGATAACCTCTCCTGAAAGTAATTCCTGGACATTTGAAATGCCGAAGTAATAATCTGCATATTTCAGACGGATTTCAGGATCACTCTTCATCCATCTGTCCATTATATCCAGCTTGTTCCTCATTGTTGAGACTGAAATAGGGTTGGTTACCTTCTCCTTCTCGTGTATCCCGAATGAGTTGTTGTACCTGTTGGTTCTTCCCGGAAATCCCATAATCATTGTAAAGTCGCCCTCTTTTACACCTTTGGTTGAGATTGTGAGAACTCTCTTTGGAGTAATAGGCACATTCTCTGTTGAATATGCAGCAGGCTTTCCATCTTTGCCTCCATAAACCCTGTAAAGAGCGAAGTCGCCTTTGTGCTGAGGCCACTCCCAGTTGTCGGTCTCGCCGCCGAAGGCAGCTATTGATACCGGAGGTGCTCCGACAAAGCGGATATCAGTGTATACCTCATAGTAGAACATGTAGTATTTTGATCCTCTCCACATTGAGTTGCAAGATGTCTCCAGTCCGGACATTTTTGCATGTCTCGGTTCAATGATGCTTGAGATTTTTCTCATGCCACCAGGCTGTCCTTTACTTTTCAGAGAGTCGGCAATCTGTTTGATTTCTTCGGTTACATCAACCACTTTTCTTAAAAAGAAAACAGATTTTCCCTTGATAGGAATCTCCTGGTCACGATTCATTGCCCAGTAGCCGTCCTCAAGATAATTCTTTTCAGGTGTGCTTAATGCATGAATGTCGCTGTAGGCACAGTGGTGGTTTGTTATGAGAAGCCCTTCATTTGAAATGATGCTTCCTGTACAGCCGAAATCGAGCGCAACAACAGAATTGCTGATTGCAGATCCCGATTCGTCATAAATAAGTTTCGGATCCAGCTTTAGGCCGGATTTCTTCATTTTCTGGGTAAGATTCTTATCTAAAAGATTTACCAGCCACATTCCCTCATCGGCTCTCGATACTTGGAATACCGAGAGCAGAATGAGGATTGTGACAATCCTTCCGATTGTATTTTTCATTACTTGGATTTCTTTGTCTTAACTTCTGTTGTAGCAGGTTTTACATCGATTGTAGCACCTTTTTTCTCGAATGTAAATTTAGGATCTACATCACTGATCTCTCCATCTTTGGATTTGATAGTCCATTTTGCCTTGGTCAGGGCAGCCCAGATTTTCTCGTCATCAAGAGCTGCTTTTGAATATGTAATTCTGAAAGCAAATTCTTCATTGTCATTCAGGACAACTGCGAGGCCAAGAAATCCGTCAATCAGAGAGAGGTGACTTGCAAGGTATGGAATGTTGCGTGTAATCAACGGTTTGTCAAGATCTTCATAAACAAGTTCGTAGACAGCTTCTTCTTTGCCACTCCACTTCTCGGCATTGTCCTTGAAGGTCTTGTCGTACTTGTACATTTGTCTCTCAAGGAACTCTCTCCTTGTAATTGTATCTGTCTGATCAGACATCCCGACATATTCATAGTCAACCTCTGTGAGTTTGGTTCCGCCACCATGAACTGGCATCTCAAGCTCTTTCATCTCTACTGTGGATTTGATAAAAGCTTCGTCTACAGGCTCGTTGACATCCATATAAAGTCTTACTGTAAGAGGACAAGAGTATTCTGTCTCAAGACCGTAATAACCTTTCTTTGTCAGTCTGAACTGCATGCCGAGATAGTTAGGGTCGAGCTTGTCATACATCTTTTCAGTATATATGGTAATTACCTTAACCATCGCTCCTGCAGGAGGGGTTGCTATTTTAAACTTAACAGGTGTATATATTGCCTCTTTAATCTTATCAGGTGTAGTCTCTGCCGGGTTGTAAAGAATAACAGCAGTACTTCTCTTAACATATGTAGCTACTCCGTATACGCCCGGTACTTTTTCGAGCTGAGCCTTAAATGCCATAGAGCTTCCGTAGCATTTTACAGAATGAAGCCCGTCAATTTCGGTTTTCTCAAGTGACTCGATCTTAGATTCATCTGCCCAGTTTACCTCAATAGTTGGCAGTTCCCAAACCTTGCCAAGCAGCAGTGCCGCAGCAAGCATAATAACTGTAAGTATTGCCGGCAGCCATCTGAACCCTTTTTTCTTACCGAATGTCAAAGCATCTTTGTTACATGAAGCCACGCACTCTCCGCAAAGTGTACAGTCAATATGTTTAACAGTTGTCAACTTGTCTACATTAATGCTGTACGGGCATTTTTTTGCGCATAGACCGCAATTGTTACAAGTTTCGGTGTCACGGTTTACCTTAAGAACAGGGAATATTTTAGACTCGAGGTAGATTGCCTCCCATATATAACCGATAAGGCAAGCAGCAGCAAGAAGATAAACCCATGAAACAGCAAGTCCGCTGAAACCAAGCAATGCATAGATTCCGACAAGAGCAACGAATGTGATTGTGAACTTAAATATATTGCTCATTGCTCCCAGCGGGCATATATATTTACACCAGAACATCTTAATAAAGAAACTTCCCAACAGGAACACAACAATGGCAATGATTGACATCCATAGTGTTATCTCACCCTGAAAACCGGTTGCTGCAGCGTAATAAGGGTCGAAATTCTTGCAGAAAAGTTCCGAATCATGAATTGTGTAGTAAAAGATCAGGAAAAGAAGTGCAAACTTAAGGAGTCTCAAACCTCTGTCGAGTAGTGATCCGCTCTTTATCACAATCTCCTTGATTTTCATTTTTTCATGAAGCTTCCCGAGATACTCGGTACCCCATCCTAAAGGGCACAGGTAACCGCAGAAGAGTTTGCTGAACAAAATTACAGCAACGGCAAGAACAATACCCATCATTATCTGGGCCATTGACATACTACATGCCATTGAGCCTGCAACAAGATATGTACCTAAAGACTCCAGTCCCCCCATAGGGCAATAAGCTTCAGGATCGGCGCTCTCATTTCCGAATACCTTGGTCAGAACGATGATAATTGCAAGAAGGGTTCCCCACTGTATTAAGTGGCGTAACCAATTTTTCTTGAGTTTTTTCATTTAGGAAAGATTTTTGGGTGTTAATATAAATTATAGGGTTAAAAAATATCGGAATTAATTTTTATATAGGTATGCAAATTTAACTAATTTTGTGGTTAGACTCCTTTTTTTAAAAAAGTTAAAAGAGAAACGGATTTTTTTTAACAATTTGACACTTCGGAAGAGTGTAAATCATTATTAACCAAATTAACCCAATGAAAAGAAAAGTTTTATTAATCATCCTCTCTGCATTCTTATTGCAACAGTATGCAATGGCAGACGAGGGTATGTGGCTCATTAACATGCTGGACAAGCAATTGAGCTCAAAAATGAAAGCCAAGGGGCTCAAACTTGCCCCGAATGAGATCTACAACGAGAATGGCGGAGCACTTACTGATGCAATAGTTGCCCTTGACGGTGGAAGCTGCAGTGCTAGCATTATTTCTGCAGATGGCCTTCTTATTACAAACCATCACTGCGCCTATGGCGATATTCAGGCTATCAGTACACCGGATAATAACTACCTGGAAAATGGGTTCTGGGCAATGAACAGGGATCAGGAGATTCCTATCAAAGGCAAGACCGTTACTTTTTTAAGGAAGGTTCTGGACGTTACTGAAGAGACAAACAAGGTGATTGACTCTCTCGACAAGGTAGGGCCAAGAGGTATCTTCTTTATGAGAAAGGTCTCGGGAGTCCTTGAAGCAAAGTACAAGTCTGATTATGAAGTCTCACTTGAGTCAATGTGGAGAGGGAGTAAATACTATCTCTTCTTCTATCAGACCTATACAGATGTACGTTTGGTGGGAGCTCCTCCTGCATCTGTAGGTGCTTATGGCGGTGAGACCGATAACTGGGGTTGGCCTCAGCATAAAGGCGATTTCGCTCTTTACCGTGTATATGCCGGGAAAGACGGCAAGCCTGCTGAATACTCAAAGGACAATGTGGCTATAAAGGCTAATCGTCACCTTAAGGTATCTGCAAAGGGTTACAAGCAGGATGATTTCACAATGATTATCGGTTACCCGGGAAGAACCAACAGATATATGTCCTCTTTTGAGCTTAAGCAAAAGCAGGAAGTCCTGAATCCGACTATATATAGCGTACGCAGGGCCAAACTTGATGTATGGGAAAAGTATATGGAGAAAGATCCTGCAATTAGGCTTATGTATGCCGATAAATATTTCTCAATAAGCAACTACACCGATTACGCTAAGTGGGAGAACAAGTGCCTCGAAAGGTTCAATGTACAGTCAACACTACAGGAGAAGGAGAAAGAACTTGCTGAATGGATTGCTGCAAATCCGGAAAGAGCTAAGAAATATGGAAACGTGTTGTCTGATTTGAAGAAGGGTTATGAGATGACCTCAGAAATCGTGAAGGTGACAGAGTATTTCCGTGAGTCAATTATCAGAGGTTCTGAAATTATTGGTATGGGTCAGAGATTCGGTTCGCTTGTTAATTCCATGACAAGGGCAAAACAGGACTCGCTTGACCCTAAGAATAAAGATCTGAAGGTATTTATGGCTGCAGCCGATAAGGTATATTCCGAGTGTAATATTGAGGCTGACAGAGATCTGTTCGGAGTGATGCTTGGATACTTTATAAAAGAGGTTCCTAAGAGTTTCTGGGAGAAAGAGTTCCGTGCTCTTGCAGACTCACTGGGCAATAATCCTGAAAAGATTGCGGACTACATATTTGATAACAGCGTGGTTACAGACCCGCAAAGACTCAAAGAGTTCTTCTCAAAAAAGGTTAGCCTGAAGCAACTGGAGGCTGATCCTATTATGATAATGGTGAACAACAGCCGGATAATGAAGTACAATCAGACAGAGGACAAGATTCTGGAAGATGCAAAACTCGATATGTCTGCTTTGAGAACAGCCTATGTAAAGGCTCTTTACGAGATGAAGAGAGAAAAAGGCGTTGCTGTATATCCTGATGCTAACTCAACCATGAGGATCACTTATGGCGAAGTTGGACCGGTAAGGCCTTACGATGCGGTTTACTATCACTATCAGAGTGCGACTCAGGGAATCCTGGAGAAATTCAACCCTAAGGAGTATGATTTCAAACTTGATCCTAAAATCAAGTCACTCATTGAGAAGGGTGACTGGGGACAATGGGGCGAGAAAGGTAAGCTCTATGTCGATTTTCTTACTGACAACGATATTACGGGAGGTAACTCCGGAAGTGCCATAATGAATGGCAAGGGTGAGCTTATAGGTCTTGCTTTTGACGGAAACCGTGAATCAATGGCAGGTGATGTTTACTTCAAAGAGGGCTACAACAAATGCGTGAATGTTGACATCCGTTACATCCTTTGGATTATAGACAAGTATGCAGGTGCAAGCTACCTTATCAACGAGATGGATATTGTAAGATAGTTTATCGGGTAAAGTGAAAAGTGTTAAAGGAAGTCGCGTTATGCGGCTTCTTTTTTTCCCCCATAGTGTATCAACAACTCTCTGGATTTCTTCCGCCTTACAGAAAAACGGATATTTTGAAAATGAGCAAATGTTCATTATATTTGTAATGAACAAATGCTCATATAATGGCCAGACAGAAATTGTTGAGAAAAGTAGGGAATGTGCCTTCATTTAAGGTGTTTAAACCTGTGGGGCAGGACGAGAGTGTCTCTCCTGTGATTATGTATCTGGAGGAATATGAAGCTATCAGGCTGAGTGATTATATGAATTTAAGCCAGGTTGAGTCTGCCTCGGTTATGGGTGTCTCAAGACCTACTTATGCAAGAATTTATGATAATGCAAGGAAAAAGATTGCAGAGGCCTTTGTAAATGGAAAGCCGGTAGTATTTGAAGGTGGAAAAGTATATTTTGACAGTAGTTGGTATCACTGCAAAAACTGCTTATGCTCTTTTAACCACTTAAACCCGGAATTACCGGTAAAGAAATGTGCTTTTTGTGGTTCTCCGAAGGTTGAACCATATATAAAATAGGAGAATGAAAGTAGTAATCACTTCTCAGGGAAATACTCCGGAATCAATCATGGACATGCATTTTGGAAGATGTGCCTATTTTGTTTTTTATGATACTGATTCCGATTCTACAGAATTTGTACCAAACACCAACAAAAACAATCTGGATGGTGTCGGTCTTGAATCTGCAAGGTTCGTAGCAGCAAAAGGAGCAAAGACTGTTATATCCGGTGATTTTGGTGAAAAGGTAAAACCGCTTTTCGATCAGTTGCAAATACAATTAATACTGATTCCTGATTCAAAGAAGACTATAAGTCAGATAATAAAGGTGCTGAAGAGATGGAGCTTTTAAAAGAACTAAAAAAAGATTTTCGTTTTATTGAAGGATTAAAGGCTTGCATAAGTTGCGGTACATGCACTGCGATATGTCCTGCAGCCGAGTTCCGTGATTATGATCCGAGGCTGATTGTGGAGAGTGTGCAAAGTGGTAACGAGGCTGAAATAGAGAGGCTTCTTAAGAGTGATACTATATGGTATTGTGGTGAGTGTCTCTCCTGTAAGACAAGATGTCCGCGCGGCAATACGCCGGGTTACATTGTCCAGGCTTTGAGAGCCCTATCAATTAAAACGGGGTTTTTCATATTCAGCGAGCAGGGCAGGAAGCAATTGGCAATAAAGCGGACAGTCGGAGACCATATTCTTAAATATGGCTACTGTGTCTATATTGACGAAATTGATACCGGGATGTACCCTGAGCAGGGACCTGTGTGGGATTGGCTTAGGGAGAACAGGGCAGAAGTTCTTGGAAAACTAAAAACAAATTACAATAAAGCAGGAAGTGGTACATTGAGGCAGACTTCAGAGGAGTCGCTAAGTGATTTGAAAAAGATTTTTGATGAGACAGGCGGAACTGAAAGAATGAATACCATTGAAGAGTACAGCCGTCAGGCTGCCAATCGGATGGGAATTGAATTCAGTGAGGGGAGAGATGACTATTTTATGGAGGTATATGAAAAATAGCAGTTATGCAATCAACTAATAGAGACTCCGCATGGGAGTCATACCAAAAGCATATAGCTGAGGACAAATATTATTTTGCAAGAAGCTGTATCAGGCAAAATTTCTTTCCTGCAGCAGAGGGTTTGTTCCTCGATATAATGAGGAATAATCTGGAAAAGGATATCTATGATGATGAACGTCAAACAACATGTACCGGGATTGCTTATCACTCAGGTGTGATCCCGTTTGAAACGACAATGGGTGTCATTGCAAGGCAGTTCTCACTTATGACAGAGGCCGGATACGAGAATTTTGTAGTCTCATGTGTTACATCATTCGGCTTATATACTGAGACATTGGAGACGTGGAAAGAGTTCCCGGAAAAGGAGAGGGAGATAAGAGAAGCACTTAAGAGAGCCACGGGAAGAAGTTTTGAAATTCCCAAAAACCTTGTTCATGCAAGTGATTTGATTTATAAGTTTAGAAAAGAGATCTCTGCTCAGTTGAAGTACCGTCTTGTAAACAATAAGACCGGGCAGCCATTAAATGTGGTTGATCATATCGGATGCCATTATGCAAAGATTTTTCCTAAGGAGGGGATTGGAGGAGCAGAGTTTCCTTATGTGCTCGAAGGTCTGATAGATGAGTGGGGAGGTGCTCAGGTGGATTATCCTGAAAGACGTCATTGTTGCGGATTTGGATTCAGGCAGTATCTTTTAAAATCCAACAGGAGCTATTCTGTTTCAAATACTAAGAAGAAACTGGATTCCATGAAGCCCTATCATCCCGATCTTATAATTGCAAATTGTCCCGGATGTACTTTCTTCCTTGACAGATGGCAATATGTAATATCTGAAATGGAAGGGAAGATATATGGCGATAGCGGATACGGGATTCCTGTACTTACATACGAAGAACTGGCCGGCTTACTATTAGGTTACGATCCGTGGGATATTGGGTTGCAGCTTCATCAGGTAGCAGTGGAGCCGTTGTTGGACAAACTGGGGATTAAATATAATCCTGACAATAAATATAAAGGGAGAAACGGAAAAATTCTGAAACTGCCGCAACCATCAGTGTTGAAAATGTATTAAATGAAAAGAGGCTGATTTATTAAAAGCAGCCTCTTATTCATTAATTTTCGGAATAATTTACTTCATTCCGAGTTTCTCAAGCAGTGCCTCGGGTCTTGGATCTCTGCCCCTGAAATTACGGTAGAGGACATCAGCATCCATCAGATTACCTTTTGAGAGGATGTTTTCTCTGAATGATGCGGCAACCTCTTTGTTGAATATCCCCTTCTCTTTAAAGAGTGAGAATGCATCAGCCTCAAGCACCTCTGCCCATTTATAGCTGTAATAGCCGGCCGAGTATCCGCCTGCAAATATGTGGCTGAATGACGGTGAGAAACAAGTAGAGTCTATAAGCGGCATGAGTTGTGCCTTTTTAGTAGCCTCACGTTCAAACTCCATAACTCCTTGTTGAGGAGCTGCAGTCAAGGTGTGCCATGCCATGTCGTTTATGCCGAATGAGAGCTGTCTCACACTGCCGTAACCACTGAGATAATTCTTTGAGTCGATGATCTTCTTAATCAGATCCTGCGGTATAATTTCCCCGGTTTCATAATGTTTGGCAAATGTTACTAGAAAATCAGGTTCTGTTGCCCAGTTTTCCATAATCTGTGAAGGAAGTTCAACGAAATCCCTTCTGACACTCGTACCGGACAGACTTGAATAGCTGCCTTCAGCTAACATTCCGTGAAGAGCATGCCCGAATTCATGAAGCAGGGTTGTAACCTCATCAAATGTAAGAAGTGACGGTTTGCTTTCTGTCGGTTTTGTAAAGTTCAGCACGAGAGTTACAAATGGTCTGTATTCAACTCCACCCATTATATACTCATCCCTGAAGGTTGTCATCCATGCACCGCTTTTCTTGCTTTCACGAGGGAAGTAGTCAACATATAAAAGTGACATGAAACGACCGGAGGCATCGTACACCTCAAAGGCTTTTACGTCAGGATGATATACAGGAATAGAGTCGTTCCTCTTGAATTTCAGTCCGTAAAGTGAGTCGGCAAGGCTAAAGACTGCGTTCTCTACATTTTCAAGTTTGAAATATGGTTTCAGGAGTTCGTCATTCAAGGAATACTTTTCATTTTTGTATTTCTCAGAGTAGTAACTGAAATCCCAAGGCATAAGCTTGCCTTCAAATCCATTGGCATTTGCATAAGCCTGAATGCCGGCAATATCTTTCTTCGCAAAAGGGAGGGACTTGTCAAGCAGATTATTTAAAAATGCATTAACTGTCTCCGGATTCTTAGCCATGTTTTCAGCAAGAACATACTCAGCATGATTCTTGAATCCAAGAAGTTTAGCCCTTTTTGCCCTGAGGTCGACAATTTTTTTCAGAACCTCCTGGTTGTCAAATTCGCCGCCGAAGGATTTCCTGTTTGATTCCTTCCAGATTTTTTCCTTCAGCTCGCGATTCTCGCTGTATTGGAGGAATGGGCCGTAGCTTGGATACTGAAGGGTATAAACCCACCCTGTCAAAGAGCGTTGTTTTGCCTCTGCGGCTCCCATTTCTAAAACAAAATCAGGTAATCCTTTAAGCTGAGTACTGTCTGTAATGTGAAGGAAGTATTTATTGGTTGCACTAAGGAGATTCTGGTCAAACTTTTGTCCAAGTTGAGAAAGCTCGTTGTCAATCTGTTTGAGTTGTGCCTTCTGGTCAGCCGGGAGGTTTGCACCATTTCTGGTGAATCCCCTGTATGTCTCCTCAAGAAGCCTCATCTGCTCCTGATTGAGCTTTGACGAATCCTTTGCCTCATAAACGGCTTTAATCCTGCTGAAGAGTTTTTCGTTGAGAAGTATATCGTTGCTGAAATCTGTCAGCATAGGAGATACCTCAAGTGCAATCTTTTGCATGACAGTGTCAGTGTTGGAACTGTTCAGAGCAAAGAAGATTGATGCAACATTATTAAGCCCGCGGCTGGCAAATTCCAAAGCCTCAACAGTATTGGCAAAAGTAGGAGCCTCCGGGTTGTTTACGATTGAGTCAATCTTTGCCTGTCCGGCAGCCATCTCAGCCTCAAAAGCCGGTTTGAAATGTTCGTTCTTGATTTTGTCGAACGCAGGAGCTCCATAAGGATTATCCGATTTGACCAATAAAGGGTTGTCTGTCATTTTCTGTTTACATGAATATAAAGCAATCAGGGAGGCCCCGATTAGAACTATTCCAAGTTTGTTCATATACTACTGAGTTTGGATTACAAGATATTTAGTCTGTTCCCAGAATGCTTTAGGGTCTGTAATCTTGAGCACGAGCATTCCTGATGCATCCTCTTCAAGAGAATATGTGCCTGTCGGATGGAGTGACATTACCTTTGCCTTGCCGGCATTTAGGTTGATCTCTGAGAGTTCGCGGATGTCAATCTTTACAAAGGCAGATTGTTCGGCTTGATAAGAGATTTTTGCTGATCTGAAAAGACCACCTTTTGACATTACGTTGGCAGCAATAAGGTCAGCTTTTGTGCCGACAATGTAATAAGCTGTGTTAATTTGTACATCCTGTGAAGATATGGTCTGTTTCTGTGATGAACTTTCAGCACTCAGGGAAGCAACATCATTCTTGAGTGTAGATACAGTCTCGTCCAGAGAGGCAATCTGCTGGGTCTTAACCTTGATCTGATTGTCTTTCTCTTCAAGTTGTCTGCCCAGGTCTGCTATAAGCTCTGATTTTGCCTCAAGCTCTGCTGTAAGGGCATTCAGCCTTTTTGTAAATTGTGCTGACTTGATTCTGTTGTCATTTTTAAGTTGGGATATCTGCTTCTTGTAGTTTGTGATAGCCTCGCCAATAGCAGTTACATCGGACATAAGACGGTCCCTTGAACCTGCAGTTACCTCTGCTCCACCTTTCTGAGACTGGAGTACAAGTATATTTTCAGCTTCACGGATAGATTTCAATCCATTCTCAACCTCATTTAAAGTGGCGAATACCTCTTCAAATTCAGCACTCTTTGCTGATGCAGATACTGACAATGAGTCCATCTGCGCCTGAAGGGCCTTGTATTTTCTTGAACTCTCCACACATGATGTCAGGGAGATGGCAAACATGGCCATTAAAGAAAAGATGAATAATTTTTTCATGATATAGTTAATTAAGTAGTTATTATTCTTTTTTCAAAATGAAATTAATCTCAAATGTAGCTATATTTTTGATTGTAAGGAAAAATAGTTAGAGGGAGAGACAATTTTGATACTACAATCATTCATGACCACATACCCCGTGTCATAACAATAAAAACAGGGTTCTCCTGAGGGTGAGAACTCTATGGATGTAAAGAGGTTAAAATCAAATCCTTCACTCTTTGCGCGGATTATTGTTATCTCTCTCTCATTCCCGGACAGGAATCCTTGTAATATTCTGTAATTTTTCTGAAGTATGCGGTTTGTTTCCTGTATGACTGTCTCTCTTCTGTTTCTCTTGTTGTGAAAGGAGTTCCTGCACATTTCAGAACAGAACTTCTTGTCACTTCTTCCTGTTATTGCTCTCCCGCACTCGATACATAATCTCATTTTTTGTTTAAAGATATATAGATCTACTTTTTATAAGATACAGAATTGACAAAACACCCTAATGAGCAGTGAGCTTTTTCTTATACTGGAAATATAGATTAATGATAGAATCGTAAATCATAAATATTAAGTGGATATAAGCGTTTATAAATGAATAGTAAAATATTTTCCCACTTAATTAGCTATGTGAAAATTTTAAAACAATCTATTATGGAAAATTCAGTTAACAGGGTGGAGTTAAGAGGCAATGTGGGGTTTGATCCTAAAATAATTGACCTTGAGGATGGCGGCAGCTTCATGAAGCTGTCTCTGGCAACGAATGAGACATTCAAGAACAGGAAGGGAGAACTCCAGGAGGAGACGGTCTGGCACAATGTTATTGCCTGGTGCGGAAGAAACATGCCGGATTTTTCACAGATCAGGAAGGGGAGCAGGCTTTTTGTAGTCGGGCGTATCAAGCCGGTTCAGTATCAGACAAAGAGTGGAACAGAGAGGCAGACTTACGAGATTGTGGCAATAAATATCAAGCAGTTGGATAACGAAGGCAAGGAATAAAAATTTTGTTGTAATTTTACGGTTTCAAATAACCGTAAAATGAGAGAATTTACTATTTACAATTCACTTTCGAGAAAAAAGGAGAAGTTTGAGCCGATACATCCGGGGATGGTGGGATTATATGTATGTGGCCCCACAGTATATGGGGATGCTCATTTGGGTCATGCCAGACCGGGTATAACATACGATGTCCTTGTCAGGTTGTTCAGGAATCTTGGATATAAAGTCAGATATGTAAGAAATATTACAGATGTGGGGCATCTTGAAAATGATGCCGATGAGGGAGATGACAAGATCGCAAAGAAAGCCAAACTTGAGCAGCTTGAGCCTATGGAGATTGTGCAGCGCTATACAAACAGATATCATGATTCCATGAGATTGCTCAACACTCTTTCTCCTGATATAGAGCCAAGGGCTTCGGGTCATATTATTGAACAGATTGCTCTTGTGAAAAATATATTTGACAAGGGGTTTGCATATGAAAGCAACGGCTCTGTCTATTTTGACGTGGAGAGCTATAACCGTCAGTACAGATATGGAGTTTTGTCCGGCAGGCAACTCGAGGATCTTCAGTCAAACTCGAGAGCTCTGGATGGTCAGGACGATAAAAAGTCATCCTTTGACTTTGCCCTTTGGAAGAAGGCATCCCCGGAGCATATCATGAAATGGCCATCTCCGTGGAGTGACGGATTTCCAGGTTGGCATCTCGAGTGTTCAGCAATGAGTGCAAAATATCTTGGAGATGAGTTTGATATTCATGGTGGAGGTATGGATCTCCTGTTTCCGCACCATGAGTGTGAACTGGCTCAAAATACTGCAAGCAGGGGTAAAAGCGGTGTTCGTTACTGGATGCACAACAATATGATAACTATAAACGGCCAGAAGATGGGTAAGTCTCTCGGGAATTTTATCACATTGGACGAGCTGTTTACAGGCAATCATAAGATGATCATACAGCCTTACTCACCTATGACAATCAGATTTTTCATCCTTCAGGCTCATTACAGAAGCACCCTGGATTTCAGCAATGAGGCTCTGCTAGCCTCAGAGAAAGGTCTCAAAAAGCTTCTGCAGGCCTCAAAAGATGCGGCCGGACTGCAGGTCTCGGAAACCGCAGGAGATGCAGGTGTGGCTCAGATTGTGGAAAATATCTATGAGGCTTTGTGTGATGATTTGAATACGCCGATAGCTGTCTCTCATGTCTTTGATGCAGTGAGAATAGTGAACCAGGTTAAAGATAAACAGATTTCAATTTGTAAAGAGGATAAAGAAAGGCTTGTATTTATCTTTGAGGAATTACTGTCAGGAGTCTTAGGTATTCAGGATGAGAAATCTGACGATAAGAGTCACGAGGTCCTTGACGGAGTGGTCAGAATGGTACTGGATATGCGCACTGATGCAAAGAAGAATAAAGATTTTGCAAAAAGTGACAAGATAAGGGACGATCTTAAGGCACTCGGCATTGAAATCAAGGATACAAAAGAGGGAACAGAGTGGAATTTATAACTTTTTTTATTTTTTTGACAAAGTTTCATTCTTTTATACATAATGGCCGGACTTAAGAAATTTTATCTTCTTATTTTGAGAATTGTTGAATAAAAACACTATATGATTTAAAATTGTCAAAAAGTACAATTTTCTTTAGAACAATATGGGCATCTGCAATGGCAGATGCCTTTTGTTTTTATAAACTTTTTTCATATTTTTGCTTTTATTGAAAGCGGAAATCAATTGCGAACAAGTGCCTCCATAGTTACAGCAGCATTATTGTCAATGTATGTCATATCTCTTATGGGTATAGGACGATACTCCTGCCATTGTGACCACTCTTCCAGCATTGCTCTGTGGGGAATCAGCACAAAGTGCAGTTGTACAAATGCTGAGCACCACAAAGACCCCGGACATTGTTGCCCTTGTTGTGGAAAACACCTTCATTCAAAAGAGATACGTAAGGATGATTGCTGCAAGGTGAAGTTTCATATTCTGAACACGGACCAGGATCAGTCAAGCGTTGATTTTCAGATTACGCCTGAATCCTTTATCTCAATTTTGCCAATGTTCCCGGATGTACTAACGATACAACCGGTATCAATACCACTGATAAAAACATTTCAAGCCCTGTTCCGTCGAGTCACGGGCCCATTGTATAAGAAGCACCAGCAATTGATTTTGTGATTTTTTTACGGGGGAGGGCAAGCTCATCCTCTGAGATTTTATTGTGTTCCTTTTAAGGAATATTCCAAATTAAGAATCAACTGTTTAAGTATCCGATATGAAATATACCACAAAATTTTTCCTTGTGGCACTTATGACTGTAATAACAGTATCAATGAGTGCCAGACCCATGTCCCGCTCCTTCGCAATTGTCGTAGACAAGAATACATACGAGAATTGCCGTTCCTCAATAGATAATTATTCTCAGGCTGTAAAGCTTGAAGGGCTCAATACTTTTATTATAATTGACAGATGGGATTGTCCCGATTCAATCAAAGCTGAACTCAAAAGACTATATGACAACAATAATCTTGAGGGAGCAGTCATGATAGGAGATGTTCCGGTTCCGATGATCCGTAATGCACAACATCTTACAACGGCATTCAAGATGGATCAGAAAAGAGCATGGAACGAATCTTCAATTCCTTCAGACAGATTCTATGACGATTTCGACCTTAAGTTCGAATATCTGAAACGTGACACCACAAACAAGCTCTATTTTTATTATAATCTTAAACCTGACGGCCCGCAGCATATAACATGCGATATCTACAGTGCCAGAATCAAAGCTCCCCTTGTACAGGGTAAGACTAAATACCAGCTTATCAATGAATATCTGGAGAAGGTGGTGCGCGAGAAAAAAGCTCAACGCTCACTTGGTGCTGTTACCTATTTCGCCGGTCATGGTTACAATTCCGATTGTATGGTGGCAAGAGCTGACGAGAGACTCAGCCTGACCGAGCAATTCCCTTATCTTCTCAAAGCTGACGGCAAGTTGAACTATATAGATTATACATATGATAATTATGTGAAATACAGATTGATGGCTGAGCTCGCAAGAGAGGAGATCGGACTGGCAATCCTTCATCACCACGGTTCTGAGGACAGACAATACTTCAACGGTTCTCCTATTACATCTTCTGCTTCAGAGATGCTCGAATTGGCAAAAAAGTTCTTCAGGGGAAAAATCAGGAGAGCTGATGATACTACTGCAAGCAAGAGCTATTATATGAAGGAGTACGGAGTGCCTGAGTCATGGGTAAGCAACGCCTTCGACCCTAAGATAATGGAAAAGGACAGCCTTAGCGACGAGGCAGTAGATGCAAGTCTGCCGGACATGAAAGGGTATGTCTCAAATGCGTGTATGATTATTTTTGATGCATGCTACAACGGCTCGTTCCACATGGATGATTATATCAGCGGCCACTATATCTTCAATCCGGGCCGTACCATGGTTGTCAAGGGTAATTCTGTAAATACGCTACAGGATACCTGGACCAACCAGCTTATGGGACTTCTTGACCTTGGTGTTTGTGCAGGTAACTGGGCGAAAGGGCAGATGACTCTTGAGTCGCATCTTATAGGTGACCCTACATATCACTTTACATCTTCAAGGCCTGATCTCAAAAACATCAATGAGGCAATGGTCAATGAGAAGTCAAATGAAAAGCTCTGGAGAAAGGCATTGAAGGATTCAAATGCCGATTACAAGGCTCTTGCAATGAAAATGCTCTATCAGGCGGGAAAGATCTCAACCGATGAACTCCTTCAGATACAGAAAGAGGAGACAAGAGGTGTCGTCAGACTGGAGGCCTTCACACTTATTAACAAAAGCTACGACAAAAATCTGATTCCGTCTATCAAGCTCGGATTACAGGATAGTTATGAGCTTCAACGCAGAATGGCAACCATCTCTGCTTCTAACAGTCTCTCACCGGATCTTCTTGATTTGATAGTTTCAATATATGTTCAGCCGGGCGTAAGCAAGAGGGTGGAATTTCAACTGAAATCAGCATTGGAAAACTATCCGGCAGAAGCGGCACTAGCAGCTTTGGACAAAGCTCTTTCCGGAAAGGATTATGAGTGGTATAAAGGAAGAATGGAGGATAAAAAGAGATTTGAGTACACTTATGAACGCAGAGCAAATGAGTATAAGCAACTCATGGACCCTTCGGCTAAGGTAAAGGAGAAAAAATTCACAATTTCAGCTCTCCGTAACTCAACATGCACAGCAAACCTGGATATACTCTTCCAATTCTTCAAGGAGTCAAAGGACAACGATCTTAAGGTTCAACTTGCAGAGGCTTTCGGCTGGTATACACAATCATGGAAGAGAGACGAGATTATAAAATTCTGTCAGGAACAGTCTGAAATTGAGACAAATGAACTAGTTAAAAATGAACTGACAAGAACAATCAACAGATTAACCAATTAACCTAATTAATATAATAAACTATGACTAAACGCAAAAAACAAGTATCAGAAGGAGGGATAAAGATTTTCTCCGTTTCTGCCTTAGTTTTGTTTCTAGTGATGGGATTCTGTGCAGATATCTCTGCACAAACCCCACAGAGCGGAAAGGCAACACTAAGGGGCGTTGTAATCGAGAGGGGTACAGCCAATACACCTGTCGAGTTTGCTACAATTCAGGTGCTTCCTCAGGGATCTGTCGCTACAACAGACAGAAAGGGAGAATTCATGATTGAAAAACTCTCTCCGGGAAAGGTAAGTGTAAAAATCCTTTTCCTTGGTATGGAGCCAATTGACACCACATTTATCCTTCCGGCAGGTAAGGTGACTGAGATTACATTTGCAATGCAGTACAGCTCTTTCAGACTTGCCGAGGTATCGGTGGTTGCAACAGAGAGCAAGGCAGGACAGGCAACAGCCTCGAATATTTCGAGACAGGCAATGGACCACTTGCAGGCAAGCTCACTCTCGGATGTCATGCAACTTATGCCGGGTGGAGTAATAGCAAATCCTAATCTTTCAAGTGCAAAGACATTTACTATCAGAAGTGTGGACAATGGAGCGACAGGTAGTTCAATGAACAGCTTGGGAACGACTATCTATATGGATGGTTCTCCTCTCTCAAACAATGCCAATATGCAGGCACTCTCTCCAACAATCACAGGTTCTGCTGTAGCTGTAGGTGGCGGATCAAACCCGAATTCGGGATATGATATAAGGTCTATATCAACAGATAACATAGAATCCATTGAGGTTATCAGGGGTATTCCTTCGGTAGAGTACGGAGACCTTACTGCCGGAGCTGTTATAGTAAGATCGAAAGCCGGACGCGAGCCTCTCACTATAAGGTTCAAGACTGACCCAAGCATTTATCAGACATCAGTGAGCAAGGGTATAAACCTTGGTGCGAAGAAGGGAAATCTGAACGTAAGTGCTGATTATGCATACAGTACCACCGAAATTACCGAATCATACGTATACTATCAGAGGGCTACAGCTAAGGCTCTCTATTCGAATGTCTTCAAAAACCTGGTTTCTAACTCATCATTCGACTTCACAATGGGTAAGGATACCCGTGAACTCAACCCTAATGATGCGAGGAGTCAACTATTCTCCGGTGCCCAGGAGTATGGCTTCAGGCTTAATACCAATGGTACATGGAATATTAACAAAGGTTGGCTGAATAATATCAATTACACAGTGTCCGGCAGTTATACAGACAAGCACTCCTATAACAGTGAGCTTCTGGGCAACGCATTTGCTGCGTATTCAATGTCTGAGACAGATGGTGCAATGTTGAGTAATAAAGCAGGTCAGAAAGTATATGATATTAACGGTGCTGAGATTACAAACATCCCTTCATCTGAGAGCAGTTATTATTCAAAAATACTCCCTAACGAATATACCAGTAGGTATGATATCTATGGTAAAGAGGTGAACTTATTCGCAAAATTGAAAGCAACATTCTCGAAATCGATAGGAAATGTTTCAAACAGAATCGTTGTCGGGGCTGATGTAAGATCTGACGGAAACCTTGGTGACGGTAAAGTATACGACCTTGCAAACCCACCATACAGAAATCTTAGCAGCGAAAACTCATCACCAAGACCAAGGAAGTATTCTGACATTCCTTTCGTAACACAATATGGTCTGTATGCAGAGGAGAATATGACATGGTCTCTTGGAAAGAGGGAGATATTCCTTCAATTGGGAGGAAGGTTCGACAATGTAGCTGGCAAAAGCATCGTAGCACCTCGTATTAATGCCTCTATTGAGGTTATCCCGGAGAAATTCTTCATTCGTGGCGGTCATGGTGTTAATGCAAAGGCTCCTACCACACTTTACCTCTATCCACAGAATGCATATTTTGATTTTGTACATTACAACACTCTTAATAGTAGTATTGTACCTGCCAATGAGCAGCTTCTGCTGATCTCCACAAGATCTTTCAATACAGAAAATCCTGATCTTAAGATAGCTTCGAACAGAAAGAACGAGGTTGGTTTTGACCTGAAGATTAACAAAATGAGATTCTCTGTTACAGCTTTTGACGAAGAGTTGAAAAATGGTTACAATCTTGGAAATTCAGTCGATAACTTTAAGCTTATCAACTATATCCAGTATGAAGTGGGTCAGGCTAACGCCGGTGCCATACCTACACTCAAGGAAAAAGCAAGGTCAAATATATTTGTAAGCTACGCTACTCCTATGAACAACATAAGAAACCACAGCAGGGGAGTTGAGTTTGACTTCGACCTCGGACGTTTTGACAAGATAAGGACATCTTTTGTTCTGAATGGTGCATATATCAGGACAACTGGTTGGAACGCAGGAAGTACCTTTGGTACAAACGATAATGGTAACAAACTGGAGAAGAATATTGCAATATACGAACCAGCCAACGCTAAGGATGAGAGAGAGAGATTCACAACCACATTGCGTGCCACTCACAATATCCCGTCTATCGGTTTTGTACTCACAGCAACTGCTCAGGTAAACTGGATAAACAAAACCTGGACAAATTACGGAAACGACTCGATATTTGTATCTTACATCTCGTATGAAGATGGTAAAGTGCATAATCTGACTGAAATTCAGATGAAAGAGCTTGCCAACAAACAAGGATCGACTTATGACGAGTTGGAGTATATGCTTAATGCAAAGAGCGCTGTACGTCATATTGCTGAGTCTTATTTCCCTACATTTACTTTCAATCTTAACCTTACAAAGGAGATAGGTGAGCTCATGAAGGCCTCTTTCTACGTGAACAATATGTTCAACACAAGGCCTAAATATGAGAAAAAGCAGAGCCCGGGTTCATATGTCAGGCTGAATGTGCCGATTTACTTCGGTTTTGAATTTACTGTAACTATCAAATAGCATAAAACGATTCGATATGAAAAATTTAATTAAGATATTTATAGTATCACTCTGGTCTGTAGTAGGCCTGACTGCCTGCGAGCAGTTTGAGGATAATGCCGGGACTGAGGAGGTTAAACCTGTGAGGTCTGTAATAACTCTTGACTTGCAACTCGGAGATGCTCCGGTTCCTCCTGTATTCCATGTACAACTTATAAATTATGCAGAGAGGTTTGAAACGAACACAACAATGTCTGCCGGCGAACTTCTTACAGTTGACGATTTAATCCCCGGGGTATATACAATTACTGTCTCTGCGGAGATGAATGCTAACGGATTTACATACAACTATAGCGGAAGCGTTGTTAACCAATCGGTAATACGTTCAGGTGTGCGTCAAAAAGTGAAGGTTGAATCCTCAAAATCAGGAAATCTTCTTCTGAAGGAGGTATACTATTGTGGTTCGAAGACTTCGTCCGGCGGTTCATACTTCCGTGACCAGTTCTATGAGATCTATAATAACAGTGCAACAGTACAGAACGTACGCGGACTTTGCATATCATTGCTTAACCCAATGACAGCAACAGCTAACCTTCCTGTATGGTCAGGAGCTGATGCTGACAAGTTTGTATACGGACTTCAGATCTGGCAGGTACCTACGGATAAGGATTATCTGTTAAATCCCGGTGAATCTGTGATAATTGCGCAGATGGCGGACAACCACCAGAAGCCAACTTTGAACCCAAATTGTCCGGTGAATCTTATAACAGCAGAATTTGAGACTTTTGTTAACAGTACATCAATAATAAGTGACAACCCTGCCATAAATATGACTATGGCATTCTGGCCGTCACCAACACCACAGTGGCTGACAACAGTGTTCGGAGGAGCCTTTGTAATTTACTTCCCGTCTCAGCCTATAGTCCCGGCTAACTATGTTACATCAGTCGGTTCAACAACTAAATGTTACAAGATTCCTATTTCCGAGGTTGTCGATGCATTGGAACTTGTAGGTAACACAAACCAGATGAATCTTAAGAGAATGCCGACAGTACTTGATGCCGGAGCTTCAACAGTTGGAGGTACCTATTTAGGTAAGAGCGTTGCCAGAAAGGTTAAGGAGACAGTAAACGGAAGGGTTGTGCTGTATGATACAAACAACAGCTCAAACGACTTTGAGGTGAAAGATACTCCTGTTATCAGAAGATACGGAGCGAAAGCACCTTCATGGAATACATGGGATTAATGTTTAACAAATGCAACGATATGAAAATGAAAAAAGTTAAATACATATATTGGGCCGGAGTGCTTTCAATAACACTCTTAACCACTCAGAGAGCGGTTGCCCAGGATGCTGCGGTTAAACAGACATCTCCGGCATCCATAGAGGTTCTTAAAGCCGGATCAGTATGGTTGGATACATACAATGGTGCCGGTCTTGTTCTTGACAATCTCTCGTATTACAGCGATATCAGGTTTGCTTATGATTATAAAAGCGGTGATTATAAGTTAAATAGAGAAGGTGATACAGAGCGTAATATAGGAGTATCTTCCGAGGGTGGTTTGAAACTCGGCGGAGGATATATTTGGGGAAGTTTCTCATACGGTAACCAGGCTCAGAGAGGAACTCTGTTTAACACCACAATGCTGGACAATCAGAGAAGAATGCCTTATTACACAGTGGATAATAAATTGAGTGACTGGATGAAACAATCCTATGATCTCTCTATGAAGGTGGCTACCAAACCTTTATGGGAGAGCGTAGTTCTCGGGGCTCAGGCTGATTATAGCACTAAAGTAGGAGCCAAGCAGATGGACCCGCGTTCTGAAACCTATTATTATACTATTAATGTCAAACCTTCAGCTGTAGTGCTCATAGGTAATCATAAGATAGGCCTGAACTTCGAATATCAGAACCTGGTTCAGGAGTCATCAACAACAAACAGTGACTCACAGGTGAACCAGGATGTATTTGTACTCAGAGGTCTTGGAAACGGCTATGAGGCAACAGTCGGCGGACTTCAGTCTCTCGGCATGTTCGTCTATGACGGCAATACTGTCGGAGGCGGTTTGCAGTACTCTTATAGTGTGAACGACTATAAGTTCCTGATTTACGGTAATTATAAATACGGCATGGAGGATGTCATAAGCTCTCCAACTAAGCCTAAGAAAGAAGGTACCGTAAAGAACAATGATTTCGAAGCAAAGGCAATAGCTGTTAAAGGGGGTGACAATCTTCAACGTCTTGAAATTTCGTACATTGGCAACAAGACCGATGGTATAGAGTATGTCCAGGAACTTGATAACTCATACAATGTTCAGAGCTGGATTGTACTGTATAAGAGTATCCGTTCTACATACAAGGAGCAGATGGCTTCGTTAAAGTATGACTTCTTCAGGGGTGCAGACCATGATTACAAATGGAGAGCAGGTGTGTCGGCTCAGTACAAGTTAAATGACGATATTTACTATATGCCGGAATCAACAGAGATGCTGAAAAATCTCTACCTGGGCATTAATGGTAAGTATAACTTCTCTCTCTGCAAGAACTGCAATATCCTTGTAGGCGCAAACCTGGTATACAAGAACAATCTTGACGGTGAATACAATTATGGTGGGGTAGTTCCGGATTCATACATCATCACCGACTTCATGACTCCTGATTTTCAGTATATGAAGAGCAGCTATACAAAGATAGGTGGTGATTTAAGCTATTTCACCAAGATCAGCAAGACCGGCAAGGCCGGAATGTTTATCAAGGCAGCTGTAGATTACTACAAGCCTTCTGACAGAGACGATAACAGAATTCAATCATCTTTAAGCTTAGGATTTACCTTCTAGAGACATGATAAGAAAACTGTTAATATTTATATTGGCAGTCTCTCTCTCCACCCTTCTCAGGGCAGGCGAGAGAGGCTTTGCCATTTTTGTGGATAATGACACCTATAACGCCTGCAGGGAAGATATTGACAAATATGATTCTATGCTGAAGGGCGAGGGTTTCACAACATTTCTAATGTCTGCAGCGTGGTCAACACCGGAGCAGGTAAAGGAAAAGATTCTAAATCTCTACAAGGAACAGAATCTGGAAGGAGCTATTTTCATCGGTCAGATTCCTGTGCCTATGATCAGAGATGCCCAGCACTTTTCTTCAGCATTCAAAATGGATCAGAAAAAATTCTCATTATTTGAGTCTTCTGTTCCATCAGATCGTTTCTACGATGACTTTGACCTGAAGTTTGACTTTATTGCCAAGGATTCTCTTAAATCTCTCTTCTTCTATTACACTCTTCGTTGGGATTCTTCGCAGAGGATCACATGTGACATATATACGGGGAGGTTAAAACCCACCAAAAAAGGTGAGGATGGCTATAAGCAGATAAGGGATTATTTCAGGAAGCTCATAGTTGAAAGAGCTTCCGGAAATGCGATGGATGTATTGGTATCATATACCGGTGAAGGTTCGTTTTCAAACAGCATTACCGCATGGAAAGAGGAGGGAGTTACATTAAGGGAGCAGTTCCCTCAGGCTTTCGGTAACAGGAATTCGTCGAAGTTCCTTCTTTTTCATATGTATCCATATATGAAAGAGACTGTTACCGGCGAGTTGCAAAGAGAAGATGTGGACCTGATGCTCTTTCACGAGCATGGAACCCCCGACAGGCAATACATGACAGGGATTCCTAAGGCAGACGGTACCGATCTCTATCCTGATGCAGCAAAATCGCTGTTTAGAGAGCAGCTGAGGAAACTCAAGAGGGACAATAAGGATGTAGAGGCTTACAAGAAAAACTGGATGAACTATTACCATATAGATTCTACCTGGTTTGCAGGGGCTTTTGACAAGGAGCAGATGGTTAAGGACTCCTTGACTGAAATCAGTATGGGGATAGTGCTAAAAGACATTCCACAGATTAAGCCGAACCCGAGAGTGGTGATATTCGACGCCTGCTACAATGGGGATTTCCGCGAAGATTCGTTTATTGCCGGAGAGTATATATTTGCGGCAGGCAAGACTGTTATAGGTATAGGCAACTCTGTCAACGTACTTCAGGATAAATCTGCAAGTGACATGCTTGGTTTGATGGGTTTGGGTTACAGTGTCGGAGAGTGGGCACAGCTTACAAATATTCTCGAGTCGCACATTATCGGTGACCCAACATTCCATTTTTCTGCAAATCCTGCTGTATCGGAAGAACCCTATAAGGGAAGACCTAATCTGAAGTCGAATGACACAGCATACTGGCTTGACTTCTTTAACAAAGCAAAACATCCGGATCTAAAAGGTATGGCGTTACAGAAACTGTTTAACCTTAATTATCTTGGGATGTCTGATCTGCTTTTGAATACATACGGGACATCACCATATTATATGTTGAGGCTACAGACTTACCATCTCCTGCAGTTCTACAATGACGGCAATTTCGAAAAAATGCTCAAGCAGTCTATTACAGACCCGTATGAGTTTATTAGAAGAAAATCAACATACTCAATGGGAAAGATGGGGAAAGATGAGTTTATACCATATATCGCATCTGTATATGTGAATGACTTCCTTGACGAGAGGGTTCAGTTTAACTCTACATTCTGTTTTGATTTGATGAACATTGACAAGCTCGAGGTCGAGGTTGTAAAGCAAATTAAGGAGAGTGACTGGTTGATGGATAAACAGGCCGCTCTTTCAAAATTCAAGGGTGTTATAGATTCAAAGAGGAGAATGGCTGAGTACAGCCTTGAACTTGCTGACAAGACTCTCAAACCAAGGGCTCGCCTGATGGGTGTAAGTATGTTGAGAAACAACCCGTATCACCAGCTGGTTGACCAATATCTAAAGGTACTTGCCGACAACAGCGAGTCGGTTGAGTTAAGGACATCTCTGGCAGAGGCTCTGGGGTGGTTTACACTCTCTTACAGGAAAGGGGATATCATCTCCACATGCAGGAGTGTGGCCTCGGAGGCAAACCTTGACCCGGCACTGAGGGCTGAGTTGCTGAAGACTGCAAATAGATTGGAAGTATACATGCGTTAAAGATTTTAGTGATGAAGATGAAATTTTTTAAAACAGCCTTGCTTCTGATCATAATTTTTATTGGAACAGATGCTTTTGCAAAGAGCAAGGTTATTCCTGCAAAAGGCAGGTTTGAGAGCAGATTCCTCATTGTCGTGGATAATGAGACATTTGCCGCTGTGAAGACAGATGTTATTGCATACAAGGTGCAGCTCGAAAGTGAGGGCCTTGGTACGATGATATTGGTTGGAGAGTGGAACGACCCAATGGTACTCAGGAATGAAATTCGTGCCATATACAATAAGAAGCCGGTGCTGGAGGGAGCTGTCTTTATGGGAAATATTCCGATAGTGAGAGTTCGTAACTTCCAGCATGCTACAACAGCTTTCAAGATGGATGAGATGAAGTTCCCGATGTTCGAATCTTCTGTTACATCTGACAGGTTCTATGACGATCTCGATCTTGAGTTTGAATTCATTTCTAAGGATGAGAAGTATCCGGGAATGTTCTATTATAAATTGAAGGAGACATCCCCGCAGGTAGTAGAGAGTGATTTCTACTCTGCCCGTATGTTGCCGCCTTCTGATATGGGAGTTGATAAAAATCAGCTACTTTCCAGGTATTTAAAGAAAGTTGTTGCGGCTCATAAAGAGAACAACCCGCTTGATAAGTTTGTTGTTTTCAACGGCCACGGATACAATTCCGATTGTCTCACCGCCTGGCAGAACGAGCAGTTCTACATGCGCGAGGTTGCTCCAGAGGCTTTCAAAATCTCTACAGGTAATGGTTTCTATAACTATCGTCAGGATCCTTTTATGAAGTTCAGGCTCTTTGAGAAGATGCAACAAAAGGGGACTGACCTGTTTATATTCCATGAGCATGGAGATTTTGACACTCAATATATCAACGGAGAGTTTCCCGCAGCGAATACTCTTGAATATAAAGGCGACACCGACGAGGTGGAATTTACCTCAGATGGTATCAGCATGGACAGAATCGGCCCGATGCAGGCACTATCGGTAAGTCTTAGGAATATGTACCGTAAATACAAGGGAGAGAGGAGAGAGAGCTTCAAGCAGAGTGTAATGGAGGAGATGGGAATCACTGAGTCCTTTTTTGATCAGAAGATACTGGATCAGACAAGGGTCTCGGACTCGACTTTCAATGCAAATTACAATATCCATCTTGAGGATCTTATCGACATCAGGATGCAGCCTAAGCTCTCGATTTTTGATGCCTGCTACAACGGTTCATTCCACAGGCCGGGTTATATTGCCGGATATCACGTTTTCGGAAACGGAGCTACAATCGTGGCTCAGGGGAATACTGTAAATGTGCTTCAGGACAAATGGTCTCTTGAATTGTTGGGTATACTCGGAGCCGGAGCTCGTGTCGGTTTTTGGCAGAAAGAGTTTCAGTTTATCGAGTCGCACATGATTGGTGACCCTACCTATATGTTCCGTACTGAAGGCAGCACCATCCTTAATCACAACCTTGCAGTCAACCAGAAGGATCCAAAGGTGTGGGAGGAGTACCTTAAATCATCTTCTCCGGCCCTTAACGCGATAGCCCTTAAAAAGCTCTCACGGATCTACGGTGACTCTTTCTCTGACAGACTTCTCTCGGTTCTCAAGAGCAGCCCCTATTATAGTGTAAGGATGGAGGCGCTTAAGAGGTTGATTGAAATTTGTGATAAGAATATTGTGGAGGCGCTCAAAATCGGTCTGGATGACCCGTATGAGCTGATTCGCAGGAATGCCGCAAGATATGCCGGTTATACCGGGGAAAATGCTCTCATTGCCTCTCTAGTAAATACCGTGCTATTTTCAAATGAGAGTCAGAGGGTGCAGTATGCTGCCCAGAACTCCCTTTTGGTGATGGATCCTGAAGCAGTCTTGAAGGAGGTCGAGAAGCAGGCCAACACAGATCTTGTAAAGAGAAATGCTGAGGCAATCGTTAAGGCGTTTAAGGCGGATTATAAGAAACAGGATAAATCCCTGAATATTATAATGGACAAAAATGCTCCGGATGACTCGAGGATTTCTGCGATAAGAAACCTTAGAAACAACAATATTCATCGCCAGGTCGATGCTCTTTTGAAAGTCCTTTCGGACCCTCAAGAGAAGCCGCTTATCAGGACAACCCTTGCCGAGGCTCTCGGATGGTTTGAGATGAGTTTCAGAAAAACTGAGATCGTGGATGCAATGACTTCGCTTTCTAAGGATTCATCCTTACCTGCAGAACTGAAATCAGAGTTGGAACAAAGTCTGATACGACTAAAGTAAAGTTCTTGGTGCAATAAAAATGAACGAAGGTTTCTGCATAGAGACCTTCGTTTTTTTTCGATAGCCGCTTCTTATATTGGAGATATGCCTAATAAGGGAAGTCCATCCTCACTCGCGATGCTCGCTCCGGCTGAAAATTTCCCTTATTAGGCATATCTCCATTAACTTGAGAGCGGCTATCGAGTCAAATTGGCAATTCTTGAGAAAGCCTCGCAAATTTGAGGGGTTTTAAATTTATTTACATTTGAAAGTGCCCTTTGATTTGTTCCATTTATAAACATTTTCATTCTCCAAACTAACTCGAAGTTCAATACAATCACCTACCTGATACTGTCCTATATTATCCCTTATTTGAAAAGATTCAGAGAAACGAGTAAATTCTTTACCATTAACAAAATATCTAAACTTTATATATCCTATCTTAGATTTTGCTCCAAGCCCACCTCTTAGCCTTGTTCGGACATCAATAATTTTAGCAGAAACAATAACTGTCTTCTCATTCTCTAAAATATGTTTAGTATACATTGTTTTTATTCCATAAAATATCAAGAAAACCATAAATATTATTGTCGCAACTAAAACGTCACTATTTATTTTAATTCCAAAGATTTTCACAAATTTTTTATCTTCTATTTTTTCTTCATCTATTCATGATCTATTAGTTTCTGAGTTTGCTCCTTTTTGAGTTGCATTTGGTAACCGCTGTTTCCGTCGTACTGTTCTGACTAAGAGGCTGCTGCAAGTTAAGAAAATTGCAGGGAATTGACAAACAATGCGCCGGAAGTAGGCGAGACTGTCCCGTCCTGAAAAAGACCTTGGTATTTTGGTTATTTTATGAAGCCACTTACAAGTTGATGTAGAAATACTGGATCAGGGCATTTCAGCCGGAGGGAGTGCAACGACTGAGGATGGACAGCCCTGAAACAGTATTTCTACAAATAAAAGCGGCTGCAGAGTTGGTAAATCTGATTGCTGTTTTTTTCTAACTTTAGAAATCCTTACGCCATTTGCCTTTAGTTTCTGTTTTTGAAATTCGCTTTAGGATTTTTTTACCTTTGTGTTCTATATATATATAAGATGTTTTCGAAAGACTTGAATAAAAGCTTAACCAAACAGGACTTTTTTGATTATGCGTACAGCAGATATTCAAAAATGGTTAGATTTTATGTTTATAGTTATTTGAAAGATAATGAGAAAAGTAACGATATTGTGCAAGATGTATTTCTTGCTTTTTGGGAAAAAATTGACACGCTGGATAGCAGCCGGGATGTATTTCCATATATCTTGGTTATGGCAAAGTATAGATGCCTCAATCATCTGAGGCGGGAAAAGTATCATCAGGAATTTTCTGATCAGACAAAACTGAGTGTAATGGATATTTCAATAATCGCTCTCGAGCAGACAGAAGATTACATAAGTTTCAATGAAGTTAACAAGCGGATAAATGCAGCTGTTGAATCTATGCCTCCAAAGGTCAGGGAAACATTTATATATAGCAGGTATAAGCTGCTAAAGAATAAGGAAACAGCAGAGAAACTGATGATTTCAGAAAAGACGGTAGAATACAGGATATCTTGTGCGTATAAAATTTTAAAAAAAGCTCTTAAGGGTTATCTTAGTTTACTATGCTTTATGATACCCTTTAATAATATGTAATTTATGAATAAAGCACTATTAATAAAATATGTCAAGGGAGATGCCACAAAGAGTGAGGTAGAGGAGGTCTTGTCATGGGCATCTGAAGACCTGAAAAATGCAGACTATCTTGCAAAACTCCAGAATATCTGGATTTTTACGAACATGCATCAAACCGACGCTTCGGATGAAGAACTTGCAGCTATAAAGAGAGTTATAAGGAAAGATGGTAATAAATCATATAAGAGGATGTTTAGTTGGGCTGCAGCTGCGTCTGTTGCCTTAGCGATGGGTATTGGCGGGTGGTATATGGGAAAAACTTCAGGCAGTGACAATATATCTTTAAGTGATACCGACAGGCTGGTTGCAGAACAGGTTGTATATAAAAATATATCTCCCTCTAAGGAGTTATATACCAACAAGGGGGTAAAGGCAAAGATCATTCTTCCAGACAGTTCGGTCGTCATACTTAACTCTGACACACGTATCAATTATCCGGATAAGTTTGATGATAAGCTAAGGGTTGTGAACCTTTCAGGTGAGGCATATTTTGATGTGGCAAAGGATACTCTAAGACCTATGATCGTTCATACGAAGAAGGGCTTTAGCATAAAAGTCCTGGGAACAAAATTCAACCTTAAGGCTTATGATAATGATGATAAATCGCAGGCAACACTCTATTCCGGGAAAATTGATTTGATAAGGTCTTCCGGAAATAGATTGGTTTCAACAGAAGTGGCCCCTTTTCAGACAATTGTTGTATCTGATTTGAAAAAAAGTAATCCTGTCACTAAAATAATGAAACCTTCACCACTTGATGACAAAGCATGGACCGAAGGAAAAATTATTTTTGATGAAGCGCCTGTAAGTGAGGTAGCTAAAATATTGGAGAGATGGCATGGATATGATTTTGAAATTAAAGACTCCTCCATACTTAACTATAAAATTACAGCAACCTTCAATTCTGAATCATTGGTTCAGGTTATGGACCTGATTCAGATGACCTCTCTGGTAAGATATGAGATAAAGAACAAGACAGTATTTTTATATAAAAAATAATTTAGGGTTTTTTGTTTCTTATGTTCTTTATTAGTAAACCCTAATGAATAAACTTATGAAACAACCCATTTTTAGAAGGCTACTACCTTTTATTGTGTTCTGTCTGGGGCTGTCGCTAACCCTGTCAGCTCAGAACATAAGTGTCAATTTTAAAAACACACCAATCAAAGTAGTTCTTAAAGAGATTACAAGGCAAAGCGGATATACCTTTGTATATTCGGATGCTCTTAAGGAACTGGACAAAACAATCACTATCCGTATCTCTCAAAAAGATGGAGATATCAATGAAGTCCTCAAGAGAGTCTTCGTCGGTACAGGTATTACCTGGAACCTCAAAGGAAAACAGATTGCGCTGCAAAACAATGTAGTAAAGACGGGCTTTAAGGATTCTCCCAAAATGCAAATTACAGGATCAATCCGTGATGAGAAGGGGGAACCGCTTGCCGGAGTTGTGATTTTGAACAAGGCAAACAGGAAGAATACAGTATCAGGCCCGGACGGTTCTTACATGATTGAAGGAGAAGAGAGTGATATACTTCTTTTCTCCTTGATTGGTATGATGGATCAGGAAGCAATTGTTGGCAAAATATCTTTAATGAATGTTACAATGAAAGATGATTTGGTTGTTCTGGAAGATGTCGTTGTTACTGGCTATCAAGATATGCCGAAGGAGAAAGTGACCGGAGCAATCTCATCTATCTCATCTGCTAAGATTGAGGAGCGTTACACAGCCAATATTCTGAACAATCTCGAGGGAAGAGTTGCCGGTCTGAGTACATACGGAGGAAAGACTACAATCCGAGGTACAAGTTCGCTTTATGCCGAGACAAATCCTTTACTGGTTGTTGACGGTATGCCTATAGAGGGAAAGATAGAGGATTTAAATCCATATGACATAGAGAGCGTCAATGTGTTGAAGGATGCTGCCTCAACAGCCATATATGGAGCAAGGGCCTCGAATGGTATCATTGTCGTGACTACAAAAAATGCAAAGAAAAAAGGCGTTATTGACATAGATTTTTCGACAAACCTGACATTTTATGAAAAGAGGAATATGGACTATTCCGACAATTTCTACATGAATGCAGCACAGCAGGTAAAGCTGGAGTCTGATTACTACGAATACTATTTTTTTAATAATGAAGGTGAGGTATCAGACCCTGTAGGGAGTACGGAATCTGCCATAGAAAACGGTTCAAATGACATCTCTCCGATTCAGTATGCATATTTTCAACTCGCTAAAGGTGAGATTAGCCGTGATCAGCTCAATTCTAAAATGGAGAAACTGAAGAAAAACAATTTTGCCAAGGAGTATGCAAAGGCGATATACCAACGTCAGGCTTTGCAACAATACAATCTATCCCTGCGCAGTAGTTCCGATAAGTTTCAAAGCAATCTGACGCTCAACTATAAAACAGACAATAAGGGAGTTATAAATGCATATAACAATATGCTCAATATAAACTATAAAGGTATATATGACATCACTCCATGGCTTACAGCTACTGTTAACATCAATGGTATATTCGGAAAGACAAAAGAGGCCGGTTATGACTATAACTCAAGTTATACTAACCCATGGGCATTGCCTGCATATGAAAGTATGTACAATGAAGACGGAACCGAGAATACATTCTACTATTGGTATAATGGAAACAAATATTGGAGCAGCAAGGGCGCGGATGGTTTATATGATCTTGGAGTTAATATAAAGGATGAGTTATACAATAATGTACAGACAACAAATCGTCAGTTGACACGTTACCATGGCAATCTGCTCTTTAAAATCGTCAAAGGTCTTACTGCCAATGTTCAATACATATATGAAAACGAACACAACACTACTAACTGGTATGCAAATTCAGAAAGCCATGTAGCACGTTGTATAAGAAACGCTTTCACCACACTCGAGGATGGAAAGATTACTTATATGACTCCACGCTCAGGGGGTATGTTGCGTACAACAAATACAGATGGAAGATATTGGACAGGGCGTGGTCAGGTTGACTATTCAAACACCTTTGGCAAACACTCTGTCACAGCCCTTGCCGGATTAGAATTTCGTGAAACCAAGTATAATGGTACCAAAGCACTAATCCTAGGCTATGATGACCAGCTGCAGAACAGTTCTACACACACTGTCGATTTCGGAACACTCAGTCTCATGAGATACAGCCCTTATTATATGGCGAGTTCCGGTGGCTATCCGGCCAGTCAGTTTGTTTTTGACCCTTACTTACGCGAAGGTATGGGAGTTGTCGTAGAGCAGCTGCACAGATTTGGGTCAGGTTATGCAAACCTCACTTATACATATGATGATAAATACAATCTCTTTGGCTCTTTCCGTAAGGATTATGCAGATGTTTACGGCCTGAATGCAAAATTCCGCGGCAAACCGCTTTGGTCTGTGGGTGCTGGATGGAATATTCATAATGAGCCATTCATGAAACAATACTCATGGGTCAACTTTTTAAAACTGCGTGTAAGCTATGGTGTAACCGGTAATATTTATCAGGGAGCAACAAGTTACATGACCGCAACTTCGACAGGATTAAATGAGTATACTAATCTTCCATACGGAGAGGTAGAAAGTCCGGCAAATCCTAACCTGAAATGGGAGCAGAGCCGTACTACCAATATTGGTTTAGATTACTCTCTTTTGAATAACCGTTTACGTGGTTCCCTAGACCTTTACAATAAAGTCGGTAAGGATATTTTCTCAAGCAAGACTCTTGACCCTTCAACCGGATTTACCTCGATGTTTGTAAATATGGCAAGCATGAGAAACAGGGGTGTGGAGGCTGTGATAACCTACGATTGGTTCCGCAATGACAGACATAGAGAATTCAGCTGGACAACAGGTGTCACATTCTCATACAACAAAAACGAGGTTACAGATGTGTTAAACCCATCCACCTCTGCCTGGCAATTGATATCAAACCCATATAAGACGGGTTATCCTACAAGTTCAATGTGGTCTTACCGATTTGCCGGAATCAGTAATGAAGACGGGCAAAAGGGCCAGACACTTTGGTATATTGAGGATGGTGGTACAACCCACGCTGCTTCGGGAAAGAGTACAAGCATCCTGGAATACTCAGGACAAAGTGAACCAAAAATTGTTTCGGGAATTGATAACCGTTTTGTCTGGAAAGGGCTAAGCCTGAGCGTACTGATGGCATACTACGGTGGCCACAAAATGCGTGCCCTTACAGAAAATGAGACATTCGGCGTGCAATATGGTACTATTGCCAGCTATTTCCTCAATGCCTGGACTCCTGAAAACCAGACAGGCACACCGGGTATCGGACGTTATGCTTCCACATCACTCGGAAGCGAACCAAGCTATTCTAACATGGCAGTCAGAGATGCCTCTTTTCTGAAAATACGAAACATTGTTTTAGGATACGAATTGCCTGAAAAATGGGTTAAGAAAATGGGTATAAATCGCTTAAACCTGCGTTTGCAGATAGATAATCCTAAATATTTATGGATTAAGAACAAGGTGGGCGTCGATCCTGAAACATTGGGCATACGCAACCCAAGTTCATACATTTTAGGCTTGAATATTAACCTGTAAAATGAAAGGAAAAATGAAAAAAATTATATATAGCTTATTATTTGGAGTTTCCCTGCTGACCGGATCATGTTCGGATTTTACAGATATTCAGCCAAAAGGGAAAAACCTTCTCGCCACTACCGACCAGCTCGAAATGCTACTCAACAATGAATTTGATATGGATGATAAAGATATGCGACATATTGCAGGAGATATGATCTATGCTTTCGAGAATGTACCTACAATGATCAGCCGTCCTAACAAGACACGATCAGCTATATTGATATCATGGGACGAGGCAAACATGGATAAGATGGCAGAACTTACATCATCAGACAGTCATTATGCAAATTGTTATGGAGTAATTGGCAGAATATCAAATGCCATACTTTCCCGCGTTGATGAAGCAGAGGGTCCTGAATCAGTAAAAAATCAACTGAAGTGTGAGGCATTGGTACTTCGTGCCTATTTCCACTATCTCCTTGTCAATAAATTTGCAAAAGCTTATAATCCGGCAACGGCCGAAACAGATCCGGGTATACCTTATATGACAGAGGATGTTGATATTAGCGTTCCTTCAACTAAATCTACTGTTAAGGAGGTTTATGACAATATAATAGCTGATTTGGACGAAGCCATAAAACTAGATGCGCTTCCTCTACAGGCTGTCAACCGTATGCGTATGAGCAAACCTGCTGCATATGCGGCAAAAGCTTTAGCACTGATCAGCATGCAGCAATTCGATGAGGCAGAAACCACCGCTAAGCAGGCTTTGGCATTAAACAACAAAGTGAGCAATTATAATAATATGCTTACTACAACTCAGGGTTATATATTAGGAGGATCTTATCCGACAGTCTTGCGCGAAAAGCTCAAATGCGAGGAAGATCTGTTCTTTACCTATAGTCTTGAGTTCTTTAATGCAATAACAACAGAGGCGTGGAACGCATTTGAAACCGGACATGCAAGCCGTGATAAAATGACTACAGACCGTATGATGTACGACTATTTGATGGGATTCGGAATGATTTACATCGGTGTTGACTACACCTTCACTTATGACCTTGAATCAAGCTGGAATCCTGAGGGTATGAAGACTACACAGATGTATCTGATAGTAGCTGAAGCAGAAATTCGAAAAAACAACTATGATGCGGCAATGGAGGCTTTGGATGCTATCAGGGTAAACAGGATAGATCCTTCAGTCTATGCACCTCTAAAAGGTACTGTGAACAATCAGACAGATGCTATAAATCGTCTGAAACAGACAGCACACGGCGAGAATATCTACACTTGTCACAATTTCATCAACCGTAAGCGTTGGAATCAGCTTGACGGATACAAGCAAACACTCAGAAAAACCATGGCAGGAAAGGTTTATGAATTAACACCGGATTCACCTATGTGGATATTCCCGTTCCCATTGAATGCCGTGAACAACAATCCGAATCTACTTCCTCAGAATTACAAGCAGTAAGGTTAAGTAATTAAGTAATAATAATCACCATCAGAGGCTGACAAAAATTTGGTCAGCCTCTCCTTTAAATGCACTAACATGAAAAAGTTTTTTTTGACACTATCCGCAATATGTTTAGCTGCGTATAGTTTTGGACAATCGTCGGCAATTACACTAAGGATGGGAGATCCGGCCCCCGAATTGAAAGTTGCGTGGCTGAAAGGCACTCCTGTTGAGGGTTTTGACAAAGATAAAGTTTACGTCGTGGAATTCTGGGCAACCTGGTGCGGGCCATGCAAAGCTGCGATGCCTCATTTGTCTGAGTTGGCAAAGCAATATAACGGGAAGGTGACTTTCATTGGAGTCGATGTATGGGAAAAAGGATTTGAATCAAAGAGCTATGACTCATTCATGCCTATGTTGAAGGAGTTTGTGGCCGGTATGGGAGAAAAAATGGCTTACAATATTGCAATGGACAATAACGAGCTATATATGGCAAATAGCTGGATGAAGGCATCCGGGCAGGGTGGAATACCTGCAACATTCCTTATCAAAGAGAAAAAAATAATATGGATAGGACATCCTATGAAGCTGGATAAGGTTCTGGAAGAGGTATTTGCCGGCACTTATGATATGGCTGTCAATGCAAAGGCTTTTAATGAGGCGACAGAGAAGATGCAGGATAAGCTTGCCCCGCTGATGGCGTTGAGTAAGAGTGTGACAGAAGCCGTAGCCGCAAAGGATTTTTCAACAGCACTCAATGCAATAGACAATGCGATGATTAATATCGACCCGATGTTTCAGCTTTCTGTTAAAATGATGAAATTCACAACCTATCTTGAGTTTGATGTTCCTCAGGCTTTAGCATTTGCCAAGGATTGGTACAAGGAAAACTCTTCAGTAGGGGCTGTGGTTTCCGATTTAATAACAAAGAAAGATGGCCTTCCAAAAGAGGCTTATGAATTTGCTGTGAACTGTTTTACGGAGGCGTTGTCTGTACAGGGTATGACTAAGCCTCTTGTGTATAATTATTTGGCACTTAGTTGTTTTAAGGCCGGAGATATAAAAGGCTCGATACTCAATCAGGAGATGGCAATCAAAACCGCAAAAGAGGCAGTTGAAAAGGGAGAATACCAAGGGACAATCAATGCCAACACAATCAAGGAGTATCAGGAATCCTTGGCAAAGTATAAGGCAGCTTTAGAATAGTTCATTATTTCAAGAATATAAAATATGAAAAAAATAAAATTTATTCTGGTTCTCTTTCTTATAGCGTTATGTACCAATATTGAAGCTCAGAGAAAGACAAATCTGCGAATCTTGTTTGTCGGAGGCTCTTCTGACTTTTATACAATGGGGGGAGCTAAAGTCGACAGCATAAAACAGAAAAATAGTGCGGAAATACGGACAGCATCCTTTGGGAAACTCTTAAGGCAATACTTTAAAAATGTGACTGTTATTAATGCAGTGGATTATATACCTACTCTCTCTGAAAGCTACGATGTTACCATATTTGATGGGAAACCCACTCCATGGAGAAAGAAAAAAATGATTTATGATGATCAGGGAAATATCACCGATGTAATTGCTGCTGCCTATCTTCCCATTGACTACAGTTCTCCCACTTTGTGTATTGCAGAATACAGCAATGAACTGGGGCTATCATTAGGTATCAAGAATGATTGGTACTGTCTGTGTCTGGATGCCGAAGCTCATACATGGGTGAAGGATCATCCTATCTTTCAGGGGCCATATAAGGTTACACTTAAGACAACTTTAAAACCGACTCCGGACGGAGCCAAAGAGTATGCCAGGATGTATGGTGAAAAACTAGCTGACTCCATATCAATGTGGAGTGTACAAAACAAAGGCTATTCGACTGTTAAGACCTACAGACCGGGAATGGTCAGCCGTCCTGAGGGATATTGCGATTCTCCCGATGCTGAGATTATATCTGGAGGTGTCAGTATTAAATCTATTGATGCCGTTGCAATGGGCCGCCATGCAAACTTCTTCCACTGGGGCTTTTCTGCAGCCCCGTACGATATGACAGAGGAGGGCAAGATTGTGTTCATCAACGCTGTGATTTATATTTCAAAATTCAAGGAACAGCCGGTTGCCCGCAAGATGAACGACAGAATATCTACGCGACATTATGTAGATGCCATGAAATATTTAGTCACACGCGAGGCATGGGAGGCAAACAACAAGGCTAACCGCGAATTCAACAAAAATGTTTTTGAGACTCAGAAAAGGGCGAAAGAGAAACTGGCTAAAAATGAAAAACTTGATGAGATGGAAAATGTTTATCTCAACTTCAAACTGGAACCGGAGCCAACATTTTCTGAATATGTAAAGTCAAGAGTGCCGCAATTATACCATGTTTTCGGTGATGATTCTGAGGAGTATACTCGTTATTATGATAGAAACAAACCCTATTTCTATGGTGGAGGTGATATGGATTATGGAATTGACATAGACGAGGATGTGCGTACATTAGGTATTGCAAATAATGACAAGCGAATGCTTGACAAGGCAATCACCATGTTGGAAAATGGTGAAGATACTCTCCTTGCGGAAAGAGTGCTCCGGCGTTATACACTATGCAGATTTGACCAACCATCAGATTGGCGCAAGTGGTATGAAACATATAAGGATAAGATGTTCTTCAGCGAAAGCGGAGGGTGGCTCTGGCTTATCAACACTCAGGACAAGAGTGTTCCCGGCACTGACTATTCTATAATTTCTAAAAATGAAGAAATTGTCAATTTACCTGAATTGACTTCTATGACAGATAATAAAAATCCAGTAATGGCCTCTGCGCTTATAAACAAACTGGAAGAAGACAGCTATGAGGTTGTCATACGTATGAAAATACATCAGGGTTATCATACTTATGCTCAGGTTTCAGAACAGGAGCCGTTTATACCGACTGTTGTAAACATTGAAATTCCTTCCGATTATAAAAAAGAGGGAGAGTTAAAAACACCTGTTTTCAAAAAATCAGGTAGTGCCGGTACCACAATATTCGAGGGAGATGGAATATTCCGTCAGAAGATCAGAGGTAAAGGTAACGGAGAGGTTAAGTGCACCATAAGCTATCAGTGTTGTGATAACACTATATGTTTTCCACCTGCAGAGAAGATAATTCTACTTAAAATTGAATAATATGAAAACAATAACAAAATTTTATTTGATAACAAGCTTACTAGCTGTTCTGTCAGGATGCTTAATTAAAACAGCCGACGCATTTGAACTTAGAGGCAAATTAACCAACTATCCGAAGAAAGTTGTTTACTTGATTAAGGGAGACTTGATGGGAACATCAATAATTGATAGTTGCGAAGTCAAAAATGGCACTTTCCTTTTTAAAGGAACTTTATCCGAGCCAACGCAAGCTATTTTGTCGGATATGTCGCTTTCTATGAATAATGTCAGAGAAGCAAAGTTCATCTCTTTTTATATTGAGCAGACAAATATGGAATTCAGCGCTGAATGGCCAAAAGAGATGAGTATGGAAAAAATGCCTGAGTACACTCTTACAGGATCAACTACGGACAAAGAGGCAAAGGAGTATAATAATCTGCTCTCTTCCGATAAGATAAAAACACAGGAAAGCAATATGAAAATCACAATTGATTTTATCAAATCACATCCCGATTCATATTTTTCAGCTTCAATGCTAAATACATACACCTCTTTTTTGCCTTTGTCTGACATAGAAATCTTGTATGCCGGATTGGGTGACAAGGCAAAGGGCTTTTCAGTATCAAAGGAGATCAAAGAGACCATTAATATAATTAAAACTGTTCAGCCGGGGAAACCTGCTTATGACTTTACAGCAACCGATATAAATGGAAAACAGATCAAACTCTCTGATTACCGGGGTAAAACAGTATTGATAGATTTCTGGGCAAGCTGGTGCAAACCTTGCCGAGCAGGTATGCCCCATGTTAAGGCATTGTATGACAAGTATCACAATAAAGGGTTGGAAGTAATCTGTATAGCAGACAATGACTCACAGCTAGATGCATGGAAAAAGGCAATAGAAATAGATGGAACAGGCAAATTCATACATATTCTGAGAGGTTTAAAAACACTGGATAATGGTGGTTTTGATAGAAGTCAGGATATATCAGACAGATACGTTGTACATTCTATTCCAAGTAAATTCATTGTAAATGCAAATGGTATACTTGAATGCGTTAAAGCAGAGGAGGCAGAACTCGATGCCAAGCTAAAAGAGATATTCGGCTTCTAGGAACCTTAACGCAGTTTGTGAGGTTTTTGCTTGATTTTAAGGTGCTCTAAAATAGGTTTTTAAGATCTTTAAAAAAAAGTAGAATTGCATATAGTTGCAATTGAGAGACATACCTCAAACTGCGCCAATGTGCTCTGATGCCGCTCATAAGTTAGTGTAGAAATAACGGATCAGGGCATTCAGCCGGAGGGAACGAAGTGACTGAGGATGGACAGCCCTGAGACGTTATTTCTACATAGTATAAAAAGCGGCTATCGAGAACAAATTAAGAAAAACCAGTGTCTTTAAGGCTTATGTCTTCAATGCGAAAACGGATGGACAGCGCTAAAACAAAAAAGGGTGACTAATCAAAAGTCACCCTAATACTTATTTTGATGAGTAATTTATTTCTCCAACTCCAATCCCCAATCAATCCCCTTCAGAGTTGCAGGAACGCCCTTGCTCATCCATACAGGCATAGGTGCACCCTTGAGATAGTGATCAAAGAACTGAGAGAGTCTTACCGAGAGATCCTTTGCATTTACACGGTCAGAGAGGTTGTGCGTCTCTTTGTTGTACTGAAGCATCCACGCAGGTTTCCCGAGCCTCTTGAGAGCTGTGAAATACTCAATACCCTGAGTCCATGGAACTGCCTCATCATTGTCATTTGCCATAATCAAAAGAGGTGTCTCTATCTTGTCAGCAAAGAAGATCGGGGAGTTCTCAATATAGAGATCAAGACCATTCCACAAAGTCTTACCGATGCGGCTCTGGGTGTGCTCGTACTGAAACTGGCGAACAACTCCAGCACCCCATCTGATTCCACCGTAGGCACTTGTCATGTTTGACACAGGAGCACCTGCACCTGCAGCTTTCCATTTGAACACCTGAGGCTGAGTGACCATATAGGCAACCTGATATCCACCCCAGCTCTGTCCCTGGATTGCGACATTATCTCTGTCTGCCCAAGGGTTCTCACAAATCTTCTCAACACCCGGAACGATGCAATCCAGTGCGCTCTTGCCCGGATGGCCTATCTGATATGCGATGTCCGGTATAAATACGATATACCCGTTACTTACAAAGTAAGCGACATTGATGGTCGAACGACTTGGTGCAGGAGCTCTGTAGTAGTTCAGATACTGAGAATTTCTCTCATAGAAATATACAATCATAGGATACTTCTTTGCAGAGTCGAAATCTTCAGGCTTGTACAAAAGGCCCTCAAGGTCCAGACCTGTCTTTGATTTCCATTTGATCAACTCTACTGTGCCCCAGTTGTAATCCTTCTGTTGAGGATTTATATCAGTGATTTTGGTCTGAGTCTTGAAGTTGTCCTTAGTAATCCAGAGATTCGGAGACTCTTTGAAGTTTTGTTTTGTATATGTAATGATGTTGCCCTTCTTGGATTTTGTCAGGTAAGTGAATATGTTAGGTTCAAGTACCCATTTGGTCATGACCGGTTTCTTCTTTTTCAGATCTTTGAGATAGTAGCCGTTGTTCTTGGTTATTTCATCAAAAACAGAGAAATAGATTGTAGATCCGGGTTTTACAGGGTCATTTTTAACACCCGGGGTCCCCGGAGGTAAAAGCATTTCGCTCAGGTCAACAATGCTGAAACTCTTTTTCTCTGCCCTTCCGATACCATCTGTGAGGTTAATTGCAGCTTTTGCAGCTTTGGGGTCAAGTTGCCATACATCATAACGATCCTTGATGAAAAATGCTGCGTCATCGGTCATCCAGCCGCAGGAACCGTATCCCGGAGCCATTTCAGGTGTGTCATGAAGCTCGTCGGTAAGGGATGTCTTTATATCGGACGAGATGTTTCTTATTTTGTCTTCCTTTACATCATAAGAATACCAGTTTCTGTCAGTAAGATTGAACCATGTGAGGTATTTTCCTTCCGGTGATGCAGATACTGATTGGATATATACATCTTTCAGCAACATTCTGCTCTTTCCGTCTTTGACAGATACTATCCACAGATCGCGGTGAGGGTTTGCCGACCATTGCGACTCGAGCTCATAATTCTTGTCGGATACTGAGTATCCCCAATTGCAGGACCACTCTTCAGGAACATTTACAATCGGATATTCCTCCCTGGCAAGTTGTGCAAATGCAGAGTCTCCATCCAGTTCAATTTTGCAGACATATGAACGTTTCAGATCCTGGGGCAGGTTGTTTAATTGCACTGTCTGAAGCTCTGGTTCCCGATAGTGCCAGATATCAAGTTTGGCAATCTCAGAATCCAAAAGGGTAGTGTCCTTCTCTCTCGGTACTTTAGATATTCCGAAAAATAGCCTTTTGCCTAAAGAGTCCATCTGCAGGGAGCGAGCCTCGGTGATATTATATTTCTCCGGGAGCCATTGCATCTTGTTGTCGGCAACCACCTTTGCCTTCTCAAAATCTTTGCGGTAAACCAGAACAGAGACATCCTTCTGATTTGCTTTAGCTGTGTCGAGCTTAGCATAGAAAGCAAGAGTGCTGTTGTCTTTACATACTGTAGGCAACTTAACTGTCTGCTTTTTGTATGTGTTGTAAATAGTTGTGAATAACCTCTTTGAAGGGTTGTACATATACAATCCTGAGCACTCTTTATATAGAGAATCTTTGGAGTTAGGTACCCTTACGACAAAAAGAGTGTCCCCTCCCTTTGAGAAGTCATAATCGGTCACATATTTTATTGTGTCAATAATACCTGTCGAGAATTGGTACACCATCAGGTCGCTGCCCTCTTCCTTCTCTTTCTTCACAGGTTTCTTTCCTTTTGCTGTGTCTGCAGGAGGTGTAGTCTGAAATGCCACGAAGTCTTTCGGGTAACGAGCTACCTTAAATGCCTTCAGGTATGGATACTTCTTAAGATTTTTGGCATGGATGTCATAAATACCTAAAGTATCCTTTGGCATCTGGTCTGCTTTTACCTTCTTCTTCTTGGCTGCCTTAGTCTCTTCAAACTTTGCCTTTATAGTCATCACGGCATATTTGCCATTCTCTGTGACTTTATATGAGTTTCCGCGATGAATTGTATCCATCTGACCGGTGGCAATATTTAGTGACACCATTTCGGAATCACCCTCCTGAGGGTTTATGTAAAATAGTGAGTATCCTGCATCTTTTGTCAGGGTAAATCCGCCGATGCTTTTCCATCCGTCATAAACAGAGTGGTCCAACGGCTTCTTTTGTCCGAATGAGCAGATAGTCACTGCCATGAAGACAATTGTCAGGAGTCTGGATTTCATTGAAATTATTTTTTATTGTTTGGGTTAATATAAATTGGTTCTAATTAATTCTTAAGCCATTTGTCAAACCATTCGAAGAAGATCCTGTTCCAGAGAAGGTTATTCTGAGGTTTGAGTATCCAATGGTTCTCATCAGGGAAAAGCAACATCTCTGCAGGTACACCCATCATCTTTGCTGCATTGAAAGCAGCCATGCCTTGTTCAACAGGAACTCTGTAGTCCATCTCCCCGTGAGTTACGAGTATAGGAGTGTTCCAATTCTTGATAAGTTTGTGTGGAGAGAGCGAGTAGTGCCTTTTTGCTACAGGATTATCATCCCATGGGGCACCTCCGTTGTCAAACTTAGGGAACCAAAGCTCCTCTGTCATCATATACATCTGCTCCTGGTTGAAAATTCCTGCATGAGCAGAGAAGGCAGAGAATAGACCTTTGTGGATGCCGGCAAGGTAGTATACGGAATATCCTCCGTAACTTGCTCCGCAGGCACCTACTTTTCCAACAAACTTCTCTTTTTTCATCTCCTTTACAGATGAAAGATAGTCCTGCATATTCAGACCCGGATAGTCTCCGGAAATCTGTTCGCACCACTCCTGACCGAATGCGGTTGTTCCCCTTCTGTTAGGAAGGATAACTATATATCCCTGTGCTGCCATCAGCTGGAAATTCCATCGGTATGACCAGCTCTGGCTGAGAGTACCCTGAGGCCCGCCTGTGCAGAACAGAAGAGTAGGGTATACCTTCGATGAATCGAAATCAGGAGGGTATACAACCCACATATGCATGTCCTTATTGTCAACAGTCTTTATCCATCTCTCCTCAATCCTGCCCATCTTTACCTGATTGAGGATTGCTTTGTTCTCGCTGGTTATCTGTGTATAAGAGCCGTCTGCAGAGTTTATTGCAACAACCTCGTTCGGCATTGACATGCTCTTGTATGTAGTATAGAGCTTGTCACCCGAAACCTGAACTCCGTCAAAGTCATATTGTCCTTTGGTGAGTTGAGTTATGGCCTTGTCGCTGATGTTTACTTTGTATACACCTGTCAGTGCCTTGACGCAAGAGGTGAAGTAGATTGCCGAACAATCGGGAGCCCAAGTGATGCTCTCAACATTGTACATATAATCTGTGGTAAGTTCGGTTTTTGTTCCGGATGCAAGATCCATTACAAAGAGCCTCTTTTTGTCTGCCTCGTAGCCGTTCCTCTCCATGCTTATCCAGGCAATCGATTTACCGTCAGGCGAGTAGAGAGGGTCAGTGTCATAACCCATCATTCCCTCGGTCAGATTCTGAGCCTTTTTAGAGGCTAAGTTGTAGAGGTATATATCTGTATTGGTAGAGAAGGCATATTCGACACCTACCACTTTACGGCATGCATAGATGATGTTCTCTCCGTCAGGGCTCCAGCTGAGCTGCTCAATTCCGCTCAAAGGCAGAGTAGGGCACTCGTATGGTTCTCCTTCAAGAACGTCTGTAATATTGGTAAGCTCCTTCCCGTTGAACTCAGCAACAAACGGATGAGGTATCTCCTCTACGAATGTGTCCCAATGGCGGTACATGAGATCTTTGATTATCCTGCCGGTTGCCTTGTCGAGATCGGGATATTTATCTACAGGTTTTTCGATGGATTTAACGGTGCTTATATAGAGAATCTTATCACCCTTAGGGCTGAAAGCGAACTCTGATATTCCCCTTTCTACATCGCTTATCTTTTTTGCAGATGAGCCGTCACTCTCCATAACGTAGAGCTGACCACCGTACAGATATGCAATCTGTTTTCCTCCGTTAATCCAACGGGCATTGTTTTCACTCTTTACGGTTGAAGTAATCTGCTTGTTGTCACTTCCGTCAATGTTCATTACAAAGAGCTCACGGTTGCTTTTATTCTGCTCTATGCTTGTGTAGGAGACTCCGTAGAGAATTTTTGTCCCGTCAGGAGAGACTTGAGGATCACTTAGCCTGCCAAGATTCTGCATTACTTCGGCAGTAAACTTGCCATCAGTTACAGTAATTGTGCTTTTTGCGATTGGCGTCTCATCCTTGCTTTCAGAGGACTCTTTGCATGAGCCTGCAATCAGAGCTGTGGAAATTAACATAATAGTGATTTTACTTTTCATATGTTTAAGTAGTTTATTATACCTATAAAATGATTTGATTAAAAATTTCACTTTTGGTTTAATTTTTGGTAAAATTAAGTCAATTATACTTTTGTTCCAATTTATTCAAAATAGAATCAACGAAAAAATTAGTTAAAAAACTAAATATATAGTTGTGTAACTAAAAAATTAGTTATATTTGTTAAAAATAATGAAAGCATGAAAAAAGGAAAAGAGTTGAAAGAGCTGACAAAAGCCGAATTACAGGTTATGCAGCTGTTATGGGGAAGGGGTAAAGCCTTTGTCAACGAGTTGATGGATGACATCCCTGATCCTAAGCCTGCATATAATACAGTATCTACTATTATCCGTATTCTTGAGAAAAAGGGCTTTGTGGCGCACGATTCATACGGCAAGTCTCACCAATATTATCCTTTGGTGGAGAGGGAGACATATCTTAACGGTTATGTGGGAAATATGCTCTCTTCGTTTTTTTCCGGTTCAGTCTCAAACATGGTGTCATTCCTTTCAAAAAAGGAGGAGATATCACTGAAAGAGGCAGAGGAGATTTTGAATATTCTTAAGAAGAACAAGTCATGACACAACTTATTTTATATATCGTAAAATCGCTTTTGTGCGGAGCTCTCTTCTGGCTCTTGTACAAAACCGTTGCAGAAAGAAAGTGCAGCTACGGCGTTCAGAGAGTATACCTCCTGTTGTCAACACTGTTTACGACACTTTTTCCCTTGATAGCGATACCGGTGTTTAAAGGGAGTATCCCTGAAATCAGACTGCCTGAAATTATTATCAGACCCGACGGTTCCGGAGGTGTGGCTGAAAGTGCGGGCAATATTCAAAGTGCAGATCCCGGAATCTATCTGGAAAAAATCTTCTTTGTAGCGGCGGTGTTGTATGCCATATATCTCCTGTTTCAGATATCTGTCCTTGTGGCAATGTATCTTACAGGGGAGAAAAGAAGCATTGATGGAGTCCGGATTGTTTTTAACAACAATGTAAAGTCTCCGTTCTCATTTTTAAAGACAATTTTCTTAAATAAAAAGCTTCTTGATGATACAACAGAGACTCAAATGTTATTATGTCACGAAAGGGCTCACATATCAAGAAGACATAGCGGGGATTTGCTGTTTGTATCAATCTTGAAGATTTTTCAATGGTTCAACCCTTTCATATTTCTCTCCGGAAAGGCTTTGGCATCAGTCCATGAGTTCCAGGCCGATGAGGATGTCATTGAAAGAGGTTATGATGTGGATAGTTATCAGAGGTTTATACTCTCAATTCAATTTGGAATTTCACCCTTATTAGCTAATAGGTTAAATAATTCATTAACAATTAAAAGACTTAGAAAAATGAGCATCTTGATTAAAAAGAAAACATCAATGGCCGGAGTTGTTCTTCTGTCATTGTCTGCGCTCGCTCTCTTCATCGGTATTTCATGCGTGACCTTGGAAGAGGTTAAGGCAGCAGTGCCGGACAAGCTGGTAGCGGGTGTATTTGACCAACAAGAGAAGAAGGTCTCTACAACGCCTGCTTCTACTGCTAAATCAGCACCGTCGAATGTAAAAACAACACAGAATAAACCTGTACAAAAGAAAGTAAAGACCACAACCACAACTACAACAGTTACAAAAGAGGTTGTTGTAGAAGAGGTTTCATCTGAAAAGGATAGAACTAAAATTGGTAAAAATGAGAATGAAGAGGAGGAAATTCCTTTTATACCAATCAAAAAGGAATACGGTCAGGATGATGAGGTGCCTTTCCAGATTGTTGAGGTTAAGCCGACATTCCAGGGCGGAGACGAAAACGCTTTTACAAAGTGGGTCTTTGAACAGTTAAAATACCCTGCAGATGCTGTTAAAGGCAAGGTGCAGGGTAGAGTAATACTCCAGTTCGTAGTTGACGAGAATGGAAATGTCGGTAATGTAAAGGTTGTCAGAGGTGTTGCACCTTCGTTGGATCAGGAGGCACTAAGGGTTGTCGCAATGTCTCCGAAGTGGACTCCCGGTACTCAGAGGGGAAAAAATGTCAAGGTACGTTATGTATTCCCTGTCATTTTCCAACTCAGGTAGTCTGATCAGAGTCTGACCTCAACCCCGCACTTTATCCATCTGCCGGGTTGGGGCAGATTTCCTATATAGAGATAATCCTTGTCAAAAAGATTGGTTATATCCATGGAGAGGCTGTATTTCCTGCTGTTCCATGAAATCTTAAGATCCGCAAGCATGAACCCCTTGTAAGGAACTTCGGTGTTCTCCGTGCCAAGGTATGTCCCCTCTCTCTTCTGGTAGCTGAAGACCCAGCTGGCCCCGAGTTTGCCGGCAATGTTGTGGTCGATGGTGAGCGCAGCCTTATGTCTGAGAAAATCTGTCGCATATAGAGAATGCATTCCGGGACTCTTTTTCACAACATCAAGATATGCATAGAGAAAGCTAAAACTTTGAAATGGCCCGTAGTTCATGATATATCTCAGATTGTACTCTGCTCCGGTGGAATTGACATTCGTGATATTGCTCGCACTCCACTGGTCTGATCCGCTCTCCCTTGTCCAGTCAATCATTCTGACTCCCCTTCTGTAAAAAGTATATACAGAAGATGAGAAATTGCGCTTTGTGTATTTTATACCAATACGGCCCGTTATCATCTCTTCAGGTTGAAGATTCATATTTCCGGTTTGAGTGGGACTCTTGTAATAAAGATCGGTAAAAGTGGGATTACGGAATGAGTTGTTTATCCATGCATTTGCCTCCAGATAGGGGGAGATGCTGTAAGAGCCTGATATTCCGTAGCAAAGATGTGTCAGATTGCCTGATTTCTCAAGGGTAAGACCCGCATTCAGACGCCATTTGCCAATAACTTCCGTTTGTTTGATATAAATTGAAGGTATATCACGTTGTTTAGAACGGGTATATTCTATACCATCCTCAAAAGGAACCCTCTTTCCTTTATTCATAGGATCCCCAAGAACTGTACTGTATATATGTTCTGTCCTGTAACCGGCACCTACCATGGTTGTGCTCTTGGTACTCCATCTCCGGGCTGCCTCAGCGGAAAACCCGTATATGTCGTTTTGATGGTAATTGTGTCCTGTATACCAGGAGGCTGCATCATAGCGGAAAAGCTCAAACCGGTCGTAATGCCTGCGTTGATATATAGAGCTGCGTATTTGCCACCCTCTGCTTTCGTATAAATATTGTAAGGAGGAGAGAAAAGTACGAGTCTCTTCAAACTGTTCCGGGTAAGCAACCGAATAGAAGCTGTTAGCCCCGTACTCTTTATGCTGGTAGCCTCCAGTAAAGGTCAGCGAGTGTCCCGGATGAATATTAAGAGTGATGTTTGAAAAGAGGTTAGAAATATTAAAGTCGGTGTTTTCGGAATACCCGTCAGATTGGCTGTAACCCCCTCCGATCTGCCCGGAAAGAGCGTCCCCTGAGAATCCGATATTTCCACCCCCCTTTATATATCCGTAGCTGCCTCCGGAGAGGCTTGCATTTATCTCCCTTTTTGAGGGATTCCGGGTTATAATATTTATTGCACCCGGACCTTGTAATACCTCAATCCGCTCTATCTGAGAAAGCTCGATCGGTATGTCAAGCGAGTAGTGTCCGGTTTGAGGGTCTGTGTAGTTGATTCCATTGATCATAACCATTGATTGATCAAAGGTTCCTCCGAGAATATTCAGGTCTGCCTGAACACCTTCGCTTCCACGGCTGCGAAGGTCAATCCCGGAAAAGTGTCGCAAAAGATCGGGAAGGTTTTTTACAGCGGCCTGCTCTATCTCGCTTCTCTGGATGACCGATACGATTCTGACCAGAGGTTGGAATGGCGTGGGTCGTTCTGTGTTGATTACAAGCTCTTCAAGAGCCCGGATAGTGTCATTGTCACTTTTGGTGCTGCCCTGCGCAAGCAGAGGCTGGCTCCTCATGACCAAAATTGAGCATGATACAGAGAGTACACCTATCTTTATCAGCTTTCCCATGGATGCAAAAGCAGCCCAGGGTGCGCGCTTCCATCTTTTAAAGCAGATGGGGGTACGTTTTTTTTGATTTTTGTACATTTTTATGGTTTTAATTTTTGCGACGTGCAAAATTGAGATATTAAGAGCACATCCTAAAATTTTTACATAAATTTGATAAAACAACACTATATGAAAAACAGACAACTTTTTAGAGTTTTGCTGTTTATGCTCATGATAACCACAACCATAGAGATGAGATCACAGGATGATTTGAAAACAATAAGGGAGAAGCTTCATGCCATTCCTGAATACTCACATAAGGAGAAAAAAACTGCTGAGGTTGTGTTGGAATATCTGACAAAAACAGAGCCGGACAGATTGTTCACAAACATTGGGGGTTATGGCATCATTGCCGAGTACAGGGGAGTGAGACCCGGTCCGTCAAAGATGTTCCGCTGTGAGCTGGATGCAATAGATACTGATAACGGATGTAAACACCTTTGCGGCCATGACGGACATATGGCAATAATACTTGGCCTTGCCCGAAAACTACATGAAAACCGGGATTTTGCAGGCATTGTATATCTTCTCTTCCAGCCCGCCGAGGAGATTGGTGAGGGGGCTGCATTAATGGTGAAGGATATGAAAAACTTGGACATCAAGTTTGATTATGTCTTTTCGCTTCATAACAATTCAAACTATGAACTGAACAGAGTCGTGATACATCGTGGCACATATGCCGCAGCATCAGTCGGTATGGAGCTATGTTTCAACGGGGAAGCCTCTCATGCAGCATATCCGGAACAGGCAAAATCCCCAACGGATGCTATCTTTTCCCTGATTTCAGAGATAAAAAGGCTCAACAGCGCTGTTGATATGTTTGACGGATTCGTGCTGTCAACCATAGTGAACGTTGTGATAGGAGAGGCAAACTATGGTGTTACTCCCGGAAATGGTGTTCTGAGACTTACATTGAGAGGATTCAAGGATGCAGGTCTAGAGAAGCTCTGTACAACAGTGGAGGGATTGGCCGCAGATTTTGCAAAAAGAGACAAGCTTGATCTCAAAATAAGCTATCACGACAGATTCCCGGCTACTGTGAACACTGATGAGGCAAATAATATGGTTGTCAAGGCAGCTGAGTCTACCGGACATAAAGTAGTTTATGTGGATGAGCCGGGGCGCGGGTCAGACGATTTTTGCCACTTTACAACCGGGGCGCAGGCTTCCTATTTTGATATAGGGAACGGATCAGGTACACCGGATATACACAGGCCGGAGTACCGTTTTTCTGACGAAATATTGGTGCCCTCTTTGGAAATCCTGAATTACCTTGTTTTTAGAATGTAGCTTTCGATTGCTTCAGGAAAATATCTCTGTTCCAGTTCATGTATTTTTGAGGCAAGTGTATCAGGAGTGTCACCCTTGTCAATACTGCATTTCGCCTGGAATATCGTCTCTCCTTTGTCGTAGTCTGCGTCAATGACATGAACGGTGATGCCGGACTCCTTTTCCCCGGCAGCTATGACGGCCTCATGTACATGCATGCCGTGCATGCCTTTACCTCCGTATTTAGGCAACAAGGCAGGATGGATATTTATTATTCTTTTGTGATACTTATTGAGCAACCTCTCCGGGATCTTCAGGAGGAAACCTGCAAGGATTATATATTGCACCCCCTTTTCAATGAGGAGCTCATCAATGTAGGAGCTCTCTTCAAGCTGGCTTTTGGTGAAGATGACAGACGGCACATTGAGTTGTCTCGCCCTTTCTGTCACGTAGGCATCCTTTTTGTTGCAAAGAACTAAGCTAACTTCGCACAGAGATTTATTGCCGAAATATTTTATGACATTTTCCGCATTTGTGCCTGACCCTGAGGCGAAAATAGCAATTTTTATACAACTCATTATTAGCATTTTAAAGTGCAAAGATAACAAAAAAAATCAATAACGAAACCTGCTGATAATTACACTCATTTTGCTATATATATGTATATCAAAATTATATAACTTCACTCGGTAGAAATTTCTTTTTTACATTTTTTTTGTTTTTCTTTGCATCCTGGTTTTGAAAATAAATACAATTATTAACTAATTTTTTTAATTATGGCAGACATTAATGCAAAGGTTAAAGCCATCATCGTTGACAAGTTGGGCGTTGAGGAATCTGAGGTAACACCAACTGCAAGTTTTACTAATGATTTAGGTGCTGACTCACTCGATACAGTAGAACTTATCATGGAATTCGAAAAGGCTTTCGGTATTACAATTCCTGACGAAGCAGCTGAGAAAATCTCAACTGTAGGAGATGCTATCTCTTACATTGAAAAGAACGCAAAATAAATTCCCTGTACAAGCATATGGAATTAAAACGAGTTGTAGTTACCGGTATAGGAACAATTAATCCACTTGGGGACAATGTTCAGGATTATTTCAAGAATCTGGACGAAGGCGTCAATGGATGTGGTCCGATTACCCGTTTTGACACTTCTCTGTTCAAAACAAAATTTGCTTGTGAAATCAAAAATTTCGAACCGAGTAAATATGGCATTGACCGTAAAGAAGAGCGCAAGCTCGACCTCTATTCACAATTTGCCCTCATAGCTGCTGAACAGGCAGTGAAAGACAGCAATATTGACTCGGAAAAAATCGATCCGGACAGAATAGGAGTGATACTCGGCTCAGGTATAGGTGGTATTAACACCCTGTACAGTGAGGTAGAGGGCTATGTCGAAGGCGGAAAGGTGCCTCGATTTAGCCCCTTTATCATTCCCAAAATGATTCCAGACATAGCGCCGGGACTTATTTCAATGAAGTATAACTTCAGAGGCCCTAACTATGCTACCGTTTCTGCATGTGCATCTTCTACACATGCCATGGCAGATGCCCTTATGTACATTAAACTCGGCAAGGCCGATATTATTGTTACAGGAGGATCGGAAGCTGGAATTTCTATCCCGAGTATAGGCGGATTCAATTCAGCGCAGGCTCTTTCTACAAGAAATGATGACCCTCTTCACGCATCAAGACCTTTTGACAAGAACCGTGACGGTTTCGTCATGGGTGAGGGCTCAGGAGTTCTTGTTTTTGAAGAGTACGAGCATGCAAAGGCCAGAGGTGCCAGGATCTACTGTGAAGTAGCCGGTGCCGCTATGACCGCTGACGCCTATCATATCACAGCTCCTCATCCTGAAGGATTGGGAGCGATGCAGGTTATGAAACTGGCTCTTGAAGATGCCGGTATGAAACCTGAGGAGGTTGATTATATCAATGTTCATGGTACATCTACTCCATTGGGAGACATTGCCGAGTTGAAAGCTGTCAAGGCTGTATTCGGTGAACATGCATACAATTTGAATATCAGTGCCACCAAATCAATGACCGGTCACCTTCTGGGCGCAACCGGAGCTATTGAGGCCCTTGCATGTATCCACGCCATTAAAGACAGTATCGTTCCACCTACAATCAACTTTGAAGAGGAAGACCCGGAGATCGATTACAAGCTAAACCTAACCCTAAACCACGCACAGAAGCGTGAAGTAAATGTTGCGCTGAATAATACATTTGGTTTTGGAGGACATAACTCCTCAATCATATTCAGAAAGATCAAGTAAATTTACCAACAAAAATAGAAAGAGGGTATTGATTTCAATACCCTCTTTTTTTGTCTCTTATTATATCAGTTTTACTTTACGTTACGGGAGAACCGAATATGTGATGTTGATCTTTGGTCTCCTTGTGCTTGAGGCTCCGTTCAGTGTAGCCTTGCTGTATATCTGATTGTCTATGTAATAGGTTACATTCCCGGTGTAAGAGTTTGATACCTGTGTGATAGGGGTAATCCAGGTATTCCACTTCTCCTCTTCAAGAGTATTGTTCAGGACATGTTGCAGGAATGTGCTGATATCCATGGAGTAGTGGAAAAGGGACCTGTTGAGTGTGCCGGCACCTACAGCATAGACATCTTTTATAGGGTAGTACATTTTTGATTTATAATCATCTGCATAATATTTATATGCAAGATAGACTGATGCAGGGAACTGCTCCATGACAGTGTAGTCATTGGGGAATTCATATGGGAGTATCAGTTCTGCCTTTGCAATGAGCACCTTGTTGAGGTCAATATTCTTTGTCTGAGCCCAGGCAAGGAACTTTGTTCTAACATCCTTGAAGTTGATATATGGTTTTACACCCCCCATACCCTCAAGCAAAATCTTTTCCCCGGGAGCCGAAGTCTCAAGAGACTTTGAGCCATGAGTGAAGAAGTTGGTGTAGAAACATTTTGATGTTGATATATTGTAAAGTAGAATACTATCCTTATCAATGTCATCTGCAGCTGAAACGTGGTGGTATTTCATCTTTATATAGACAGATGCCGGGTCTATCATATTGAAACGGCCACCTTTTATCCCGTCCGGAACCGGGTCTGTTGTAATGACGAAACCTTTGAACCTCTTTACAAACATGCTTACGGAATCTCTCTCCTCTTTTGTTGCTGAAAGCAGCTCCTTGGCATAGTTAAGGTTCATTTCTATATTTATAGAGTCGCCACCTGTATATACCGCAGTACCTATGTTCAGAGGGGTCACGCCGTAATCATTTCTTGAGAAAGAGTTGTTGTAAATAGTGGTTGAGTCAATCTCCTTGTTAAGTACATAAAGATAAATGTTCTGAGGGATGCTCTCTTCTCCCTTTATCAGGCAAAGAGCCTTGTCAACGCCGATTTCCATCCTGAGGTAAACAGGCTGTGGATTGTCCCCGAAATCATTTTCTGTAGTGTATGGAACAACCTGAAATGCTGTATTGCATGTTGTAAGGCCCAGTTCAGGATCCTCGTATGCACCGGCTATGAGATAGTCGGGGAAGATGGACTGCAGGGAGTCTATCATCTTCATCTGTACGGGTATCTCGACAGATGCCGAACTCACAGTCAGATTGTGATCTGTGGGAATTAAATCCTCTCCGACAGTTTTGTCGATGTTTATACATGAAATTGTGATTGCTGAAGAAACTAATAGTGCCGCAACAGATCGGAAATGAATCCTATTTGACATTTTTCCCTAAAATTTGATCATAAAATTGAACGTACTCCTGTATGTATGTCGTGTCCTGTTGTGATACCTCCATATAAGGCAAGAGTGGGATGGAGCTGCTCTTTATCATTTCAGTCACCGGTTCCGGCAAGCTTTCACTTCCCATAATAACACCGTTGGCATACTGTATGGCAAGTTTAGCAAGATTTATGCCATTGGCAGGATTGAGCAATTCAAGGTCCTTGTTTTTTATTCCCGGAGACAAAATCTTTGAACGTGTTTTTTCGTTGAATTCAAGGTCTGAAGCCTCATTGTACAAAGAGACGATTACTTTGCTGTTTGTGAAGATCGGATCTTCATGGTAGCATTTTCTAAGCAAGATTGGAATCAGATGTGATATCCATCCCTGACAATGTATTATATCCGGTTGCCACCTGAGTTTCTTGACTGTCTCGAGAACGCCTTTTGCAAAGAAGAGAGCCCTTTCATCATTGTCGGGGAAATACTCTCCTTTTTCGTTCTGATAGATGAATTTCCTGTAAAAATAATCTTCATTGTCAATGAAGTACACCTGCATGCGTGCGGATGGTATGGATGAAACCTTTATGATAAGCGGCCTGTCGATGTCATTGATTATGATATTCATGCCGGAGAGGCGTATAACCTCATGGAGCTGGTTCCTTCTCTCGTTGATTATGCCATACTTAGGCATGAATGAACGAATTTCAAAACCTTTCTCCTGCACTCCCTGCGGCAAGTATCTTCCAACAACAGAGATTTTAGACTCTTTCATGTAAGGAAATATCTCAGAACTCACATAAAGCACTCTTGTTGGTTCACTCATTTTACTTGCTTGTTTTTAAAGGCGATTTGATTACAAAGGTAATAAATTTATTTAATTTGGAGGAAATATATATCTTTGGAAGTTGTTAAAAGCTATGAAGAAAAAGGAAAAGGGCGTTATTTTCAGAAGGCTGCTTCACTCGTATCTTTCCTCAATAATAAGCATTTCACTTGTCTTATTGATTGTGGGAGTTCTCGGAGTGCTTGCCGTCAATGCCAGTGCAGTGTCAAGCTATTTTAAAGAGAATATAAGGGTTTCGGTTATCTTTGAAAAGGGAACTCCTGATTCAGAGGCTCAAACTTTTATGAAAATAGTGGAAAAGGAGAGTTACGTAAAGAGGGCTGAATTCGTATCGAAAGAGAGAGGGGCAGAGGAGATGAAAAACATGTTGGGGGATGACTTTATGGAGGTTTTTGACGTGAATCCCATTCCTCTGTCTGTAGATCTCTACCTCAAGGCGGAGTATCTGGAGACTGACAGTCTTAAGACTATTGCAACGAAGCTTTCGGATATGCCTGATGTGAGAGAGGTTACCTATCAGGAGTCTCTTGTCAAAGTTATAAATCAGAATCTGGAGAAGATAGGGGTGGTTTTGAGTGTAGTGCTGGCGCTGCTTCTCTTTATATCATTTGTCTTGATAAACAACACGGTGAGGCTGAATGTATATTCCAAAAGGTTCACTATACAGACAATGAAACTTGTCGGGGCCAAGAGGTCATTTATAAGGAAGCCGTTCATAAGGCAAGGGATATATCAGGGATTGATTGCCGGTGTAATATCTGCAATAATGCTGGTAGTTGCCCTGTTTGTTGTGAAGAGTGATATAAACCAGCTTTTTGTAATTTTTGACATGAAGTTGATAGCTCTGGTCCTGCTTGGCGTGATTCTTGCCGGAATTACCATTTGTCTTATAAGCACCTGGATAGTAGTAAACAAGCTTCTCTCGGTCTCTGCCGATGAGATATATTATTAAATATTGTTATGGAAAAGATGACAAAAGAGGAACAAGGAAAGTTTGCAATCCCATACAGGAACATAATCTTTGTTGTAGCAGGAGTGGTATTGATGCTTTCAGGCTATGCCCTGATGACAGGTGGTGGTACTACCGACCCTTCAGTATTTACAGGAGAGGAGATGTTCAGCTTCAGGCGGATTGTGCTCGCGCCACTTTTTATACTTGCCGGAGTGGCTGTTGAGATTTTTGCAATTATGTACACCCCTAAAGAAAAATGACTGCTTTAGACTCGATTTTGCTGGGATTGGTTCAGGGTCTCACTGAGTTCCTGCCTGTCAGCAGCAGCGGACACCTGACAATAGGAAAAGAGGTGCTGGGAGTGACGACTCCGGACCTGAGCCTCGAGATTGTGGTACATGCCGCAACGGTGCTTAGTACCCTTGTCGTTTTCAGAAGGGAGATCATACAATTACTTGCCGGGCTCTTCAAATTCAGGATGAATCCTGAGACAGACTACATCTTCAAGATTGTTGTCTCAATGATTCCGGTGATGGTTGTAGGTCTGTTGTTCAAAGATCAGGTAGAGGCGATTTTCGGCTCGGGATTGCTGATTGTGGGAATATGCCTGATGGGAACAGCAATACTGCTTTCTGCCTCTAATTATACCAAGTCAAAAGAGAGGGAACTCTCATACAAGAGCGCATTAATTATCGGAATAGCTCAGGCAGTGGCGGTACTCCCGGGATTGTCGCGTTCCGGGTCTACAATTGCAACAGGTATGATGCTGGGTGTTAAAAAGGATCAGATTGCAAAATTCTCTTTTCTTATGGTACTTGTCCCTATCCTCGGGGAGGCTTTTCTGGATCTTGTCTCAGGAGAATTTGCAGCTTCCAGGAGCGGACTGGATCCCGTTAATCTTTCGCTCGGATTTGTATCGGCGTTTGTTTCCGGACTTCTTGCCTGCAAGATTATGATTGCACTTGTCAAGAAAACTAAGTTGCTCGGATTTGCAATATACTGCGCAATAATAGGTATCGGCTGTATATTATATTCTCAAATTATCTGAAATGCCGTCAGCTGAGAGATATCTGCACTATTTCGTCTCGGATGTTCATCTGGGATTAAGTGCTTATGATGCTGACAAGAGAGAGGAGAGGTTTGTCCGGTTTCTGAGAGGACTTCCGGCAGAAATAAAAGCGCTCTATCTTCTGGGAGACATCTTTGACTATTGGTTCGAGTATAAGTATGTCGTACCGAAAGGGTTTACCAGAGTTCTCGGAGCTATATCACAACTGACCGACAATGGTATCGAAGTTTACTTCTTCAGAGGTAATCATGATATGTGGACATTCGGGTATCTTGAAAAGGAGACAGGTGTAAGGATTCTTGGCGAGCCTTCGGTTGTTTCCATCGGAGAGAGAAAGTTCTGTCTTGCCCACGGAGATGAGTTGACCGGGGCTGAAAAAGCGCATTTGATGCTCAAGAGACTCTTCAGGTCGCCGTTTCTTCAGAAAATGCTTGCAGGTGTTCATCCCAGATGGATATTTCCTATTGCGACAAAATGGTCTACAACCCGTAAACTGTCTAATTACTCCCTGTTGGAATTCAAAGGAGTAAATGAGCCGCTTTACAAGTATGCATCAGATTTTGAAAAGGCTGAAAAGATAGATTATTTTATTTTCGGTCACCTGCACACCCCGGGAAATAACAGGACTCCTTTGGGTGCCGGTTTCTATATATTAGGTGCGTGGATATACGGATGTGAGTATTTGTGCTATGATGAAAAAGAAGATGAGATGAGATGGGGGTCGGGGAGTGAAGAGTGATAAGTGAAAAGTGAGAAGTGTGGAGTGAAAAGTGATAAGTTAGTTGAAGAGTGAATAGTAGAGGTAATCAAACGATCCGTTGTTGTACATCCTGACCAGATCTTCTGTCGCCCTGTCCTTTCCGTATTTGTCGTAAGGTTGTTTAAGATCGCTGCCGAACAGTCTAGCAATTCCCTGCCAGAAAACGGCTGTAACTCCTCCTCTGTAATTCTTGATTATATAGTATGAGCTTTGGCCTACCTCCCTGTCTATAAGGCGAAGTAATAGTTTTCCCTGTGAATAGGACATGTTTCTCAGAGGCTTTTCAAACTCTTGGAAGAGGTCATTTTCAAACTCCTTTATAAATCTCTCCCTCTCCCTTGCATTAAAATCTGAATTGGCTATAATGCTATCAGCCTCAAGAATTTTATCTTTTGCAATAAGTGCATAGGGATAAGTCTTTTTGAAGTTATAAATCAATCGGTAGTACTCTTTCCAGTCTCTGTTCTTCATCCTGTTGTCAGGTCTGGAGAAAAAGTAGAAATCTCTTATCTTGATCTGATATACAGTGTCCCTGCCTTCGATTTTGTATCCCAGAAGATATCCTTTTGTTTGAGAATAACCGGAGGCAAAAGTCATGCTCATGATAACGGAGAGAGCAATCATCCTTACTTTAGTCACTGACATATATTGTATTTACTCTGATGTGGGGATATTCAATAATTAGACCAAATTACAATAAATTATTAAATTTGTTCAAATTCACTTAAAAGAGTTAATAAACCAATCTATGTACAGAGTATTTGTAAAATCATTGATAGTGGCCATGTCTGCTATTGTTCCCCTACAGTTGCATGCGCAATCGGACAAAGAGATCAGCTATATTAAAAAAGCAGAAAGGATTCACAAAAGTGTGATAACAATAGATACTCACAATGATACGGCTCTTAATTTCAATGATCCCGATGCAACAAGGACTGTTGCCAAAGGTCAGGTGACTTTTCCGATGATGTCGGAGGGAGGTCTTGATGCTGCCTTTTTTGCAATTTATATAGGACAGGGGCCAAGAGATGAGGCGTCAAATAAGGAGGCAAACTTTTATGTTGCGGATCAGCTGCTGAGGTTTAAAAGCTATGTGGAAAACAGTGACCTGGCAAGGATAGCCTATAACGCGGAGGATGTAAGAAGCAACAAGAGGGCCGGAAAAATATCTGTAATTCTTGCTCTTGAGAACGGATACCCATTTGGCAAAGATATATCCCAGGTTGAGAGATTCTACCGCTACGGTGTAAGAGCTGTCACTATTTGCCATAACTACAATAATGATATCTGTGACGCATCCATGGACTCTGTGTCAGAACACGGAGGTCTCTCCCCGTTTGGTTACAAGGTGGTGGAAGAGATGAACAGGCTGGGTATTATCATTGATGTATCTCATGCCTCGTCACAAACTCTTGCAGATGTGCTGGAGACAAGTAAGCTTCCTGTAGTGGCAAGTCATTCGGGAGTGTATTCGATTAAAAATCATAAGAGAAATCTTAAAGATGATGAGATTCGGGCTATAGCAGCCAGGGGAGGATTAATACAGGTGGCCACGGGGCGCTTTTTTCTTTCAAATAAACCGAAGAGCGAGGTTACTGTTAAAGATATTGCAGACCATATAGATTATGTCAGGTCTCTCGTAGGTATTAAACATGTCGGTATCGGTACAGACTTTGACGGTGGTGGCGGAGTTGTCGGGATGGAGACAGCCGCAAAAATGAAAAACCTGACAATCGAACTTCTCAAAAGAGGATATTCAAAAAGAGAGCTGAGATTTTTCTGGGGAGAGAACCTTCTGAGAATCTTAAGGGCTCATTCTAAGTAATTTTTTTTCAGTTATTTTTGCACGTTTGATTTTTTTGGTATATTTGCAACCCGTCAGAAATGCAATCATATTGCGTATTTGATTGAGAAACAGAGAGATGACTCATAAAAAAGTTAGACCAAAGCATTAAAAACATATTTACTGTTATCGTTAAACTGTAAAAAAGCAATGTTACAACCAAAAAAAACCAAATTCAGAAGGCAGCAGAAAGGCCGCATGAAAGGAATTGCACAAAGAGGCAATCAGCTTTCATTTGGGTCCTTCGGTATTAAGACTACTGAGTCTTGTTGGCTTACAGGTCAACAGATCGAGGCTGCCCGTCAGGCCGTAGTAAGATACATGAAACGTGAGGGTCAGATATGGATCCGCGTTTTCCCTGATAAACCATTTACAAAGAAGCCTGCTGAGGTTCGTATGGGTAAAGGAAAAGGAGCACCGGAAGGTTTCGTTTGCCCTATTACTCCGGGCCGTATGCTAATTGAGGCAGAAGGAGTTCCATTGGAGATTGCAAAAGAGGCACTCCGCCTTGGAGCTCAGAAACTTCCTGTAATTACAAAATTTGTAGTTCGTAGAGATTATACTGAATAATTTAATGCAGAAATAAGATGAAAACAAAAGAGGTAAGAGAATTATCCGTTAATGACCTTAGAGAGCGCATTGAAGCAGAAAAGGCCAGCCTTATCCGTACTAAGATGAATCATGCAATTTCTCCATTAGATGATTTGTCTCAGATAAAAAAATCAAGAAGAAATATAGCCAGGATGCTCACAATATTGAGCCAAAGGGAAAACAAGGACAAATAAAGTCATGGAAAGAAATCTTCGTAAAGAAAGAGTAGGTGTAGTGGTAAGCAATAAGATGGAAAAATCTATCGTTGTTGCTGTAAAGAGAAAAGTTAAACACCCTATTTACGGCAAGTTCGTGAATAAAACCACTAAGTTTGTTGCTCATGACGAGAAAAACGAATGCAGCGAAGGAGATACTGTTCGCATCATGGAGACTCGTCCTTTGAGTAAGACCAAACGCTGGAGACTAGTAGAAATTGTAGAAAAAGTTAAATAAGCCATGATACAGCAAGAATCGAGATTATTGGTGGCAGATAACAGCGGGGCAAAGGAAGTGCTTTGTATCCGTGTTCTGGGTGGTACCCGTCGCCGCTATGCCGGAGTTGGTGATAAAATTGTTGTTGCCGTTAAAAGTGCAATCCCTGGTGGTGATGCCAAGAAGGGATCTGTTTCAAAAGCAGTCATCGTCCGCACAAAGAAGGAAATACGCCGTCCGGATGGTTCATATATCCGCTTTGATGACAATGCATGTGTGTTGTTGAACAATCAGGGTGAGGTCCGCGGTACACGTATCTTCGGGCCTGTTGCCAGAGAGTTGCGTGACAACTATATGAAGATTGTATCTTTAGCACCGGAGGTTTTATAAATAAGGTATAAAGGATATGAATAAGAAATTACATATTAAAAAAGGTGATCTGGTGTATGTGAATGCAGGTAACGACCGCGGTAAAACCGGTAAGGTACTTGAGATAATCACAGAAGATAACCGTGCCATCGTTGAGGGAATCAACATGGTCAGCAAGCACACAAAACCAAATGCTAAACACCCTCAGGGTGGTATTATCAAACAAGAGGCAGGCGTCCATATCTCAAACCTTCAGGTTGTAGATCCTGTTAAAGGTGGCCCTACCCGTATCGGCCGTCGTTTGAATGATAAAGGGAAATTAGTTCGTTACGCGAAAAAATCTGGAGAGGAGATTAAATAATGGCAACTACAAAACCAAATGCAGCACCAAAGGCAGCTAAAGCAGAAAAAAGCTCACCGGCAAAAGTAGAGGGTGCTCAAGTTAAAGTAAAAGGATATGTTCCTACTCTGCAGAAGATGTACAAGGACGAGATTGTTGCAAAGTTGATGAAGGAGTTCGGTTATTCATCTATCATGCAGGTTCCTGTTCTTGAGAAAATCACCATCAATCAGGGCGTTGGCTCAGCAACACAGGACAAGAAGCTTATAGAGGTTGCTCAGCAGGAGCTTACAACTATTACGGGCCAAAAGGCGATGATGACATATTCAAGGAAGGATATCTCAAACTTCAAACTTCGTAAGGGTATGCCTATCGGAGTTAAGGTGACTCTTCGCAGCTCTAAGATGTATGAGTTCCTTGAAAGGCTGATTGCCATCTCGCTTCCTCGTATCAGGGATTTCAAAGGTATAAACGAGAAATTCGACGGAAAAGGAAACTACACTTTAGGTATTAAGGAGCAGATCATTTTCCCTGAAATCGATATTGATAAGATCACCAAGATTTTCGGAATGGAGATCACCTTTGTGACTTCAGCCGAAAGAGACGAAGAGGCATTTGCACTTCTCCGTGAATTTGGTTTGCCTTTCAAGAATATTAAGAAATAATCTATAAAATAGAGATAGATAATGGCAAAAGAATCAATGAAGGCACGCGAGATTAAACGCGCTAAACTATGTGCCAAATATGCAGAAAAACGCAAAGCTCTCAAAGAGGCCGGCGACTATGCCGCTCTTGACAAGCTTCCTAAGAACGCAAGCCCGGTACGTCAGCACAACCGTTGTTCTCTGACAGGCCGTCCTAAGGGTTACATGCGTATTTTCGGCATAAGCCGTATCCAATTCCGTGAAATGGCCAGCAAGGGCCTTATTCCGGGTGTACGCAAGGCTAGCTGGTAAGATTTTAAACAAATATAAACTATTGGATATCGGGCATCCACAGGGTGTCGGTACTAAACAAAAACAAAAACAATGACTGATCCAATTTCAGATTTTTTGACAAGAGTGCGTAATGCATATCTTGCAGGACACAAAGTTGTTGAGATTCCATCTTCAAAAATGAAGCTGGAATTGACCCGTATTCTCCATGAGAAGGGTTATATCCTCAGCTATAGGCTAATAGAGGGTACTCCAAGCAACACAATTAAAATAGCCCTTAAGTATCATCCTGAGACTAAGAAGGCTGCAATAAAGAAAATTGTCAGGGTAAGCTCACCGGGTTTGAGACAGTATGTAGGTGTTGACCAAATGCCTAGAGTACTCAACGGACTGGGTATAGCTGTCATCTCTACTTCTAAAGGTATGATTACCGACAAGGAGGCAAGGGAGATGAATATTGGCGGAGAGGTAATCTGCTATGTATACTAATTAGTAATTTAACAAAAGATAACAGATGTCACGAATAGGAAAATTACCTGTAAACCTTCCTGCCGGAGTAACCTTCAAGGTTGAGCCGGGCAATGTGGTAAAGGTTAAAGGCCCGCTCGGAGAACTTGTACAGAAGGTAGATCCGGATATTACAGTTGCCGTTGAGGGAAATGTTGTAACAGTAAGCAGACCGACCGATCAGCCGCGTCACCGTTCATTGCATGGTCTATACCGCGCTTTGATCAACAATATGGTTGTCGGTGTCTCTACAGGATACACTATCAAGCAAGAGTTAGTGGGTGTCGGTTTCAGAGCAGAGGTTAAGGGCCAGATCATTGAGCTCAGCCTTGGATACTCACATGATATACACTTCTTACTGCCAAACGAGATTAAGGCTACTGCAGAGGTAGCAAAGAAAGGAGCTAACCCGGTATTGACAATGACCAGCTTTGACAAACAACTCCTTGGTATGGTAGCTGCTAAGATACGCTCGTTGCGTAAACCTGAACCTTACAAAGGTAAAGGTATTAAGTTTGTTGGTGAACAACTTCGTCGCAAAGCCGGTAAGTCGGCCAGCGCTAAATAATAAGTGGAGGATATATGGCTTTAAATAAAATAGAGAGAAGAAAGAGGATACAGCACCGCATACGCAAGGTTGTCAACGGTACTCCAGAGAGACCAAGACTTGCTGTATTCAGAAGCAACAAGCAGATATATGTTCAATTGATCAACGATATCGAAGGTATTACCATTATCTCGGCCAGCTCTAGAGACAAAGAGGTTGTTGAGACATGCAAAGGGAAACCGGGCATCGAGATTGCAAAGATTGTAGGCAAGCTTGCAGCACAACGCGCTATCGAAAAAGGAATCACTGAGATATCATTTGACCGTGGAGGTTACCTGTATCACGGAAGAGTAAAAAGTTTAGCAGATGCCGCCCGTGAAGGTGGTCTTAAATTCTAGTATAGTATGGCAAATACAAACATAAAAAAAGTTAAGACTACCGATCTTGAATTAAAAGACAGATTGGTGGCAGTTCAGAGGGTTACTAAGGTAACTAAGGGTGGTCGCCACTTCAGCTTTGCTGCAATTGTGGTGGTCGGCGATGAGAAGGGTGTCGTAGGCTATGGCCTTGGTAAGGCTAATGAGGTTACTACAGCTATATCAAAAGGCATTGAGGATGCTAAGAAAAACCTGGTTAAGATACCTCTTAACAAAAAGACTATCCCTCATGAGCAAGAGGCAAAATTCGGCGGTGCAAGAGTTTTCATGAAACCTGCAGCTGAAGGAACCGGAGTAAAGGCCGGTGGTGCGATGCGTGCCGTTTTTGAATCAGTTGGAGTACACGATGTGCTTGCTAAATCAAAAGGCTCATCAAACCCTCACAACCTGGTTAAGGCTACTGTTGCAGCACTTCTTGAAATGCGCGATGCATATACTGTTGCCGGTGTGAGAGGAGTTCCTATGAATAAAGTGTTTAAAGGTTAAGGAGATCAAGAGATGGCAAAAGTTAGAGTTACTCAGATAAAAAGTAAAAACAGCGCAACTATAAGGCAGGCAGAGACTCTTGCGTCTTTGGGTATCCGTAGGATCCGCCAGTCGGTTGAACTTGAGCTCAACCCTGTAAACAAAGGGATGATAGAGAAGGTTCTACACCTTGTGAAAGTAGAAGAAATTAACTAATCAGGAGAATTTACAATGAAATTAAATAATCTTACACCCTCTACAGGTTCCTTAGGAAGAGAGAAGAGAATAGGACGCGGCGAAGGTTCAGGCCATGGTGGAACTTCCACTCGTGGTATGAATGGTGCACAATCACGTTCAGGTTACTCTCGCAAGGCCGGTTTTGAAGGCGGTCAGATGCCTCTTCAAAGAAGACTTCCGAAATTTGGATTTAACAACGTTAATAAAGTTGAATATAAAGCTATTAACCTATCTACACTTCAAGCGTTGAGCGAGAAGGCAGGGGTGACAACAATTACAATCGACACACTTAGCGAGGCTGGTCTGATTTCTAAGAATGACCGTGTTAAAATTCTTGGAAACGGCACCCTGACCATTAAGCTGGATGTAACTGCCCATGCATTTTCAAAGTCAGCAATTGCACAGATAGAGTCACAACAGGGAAAGGCGACTAAAATCTAAATTTTCTGATGAAAAAATTTATCGAAACAATTAAAAACATCTTCAAGATTGAAGAGCTGCGCAAAAGGATCGTTTATACCATCCTTTTGCTCTTAGTTTATCGTCTTGGTAGTTTTGTCGTAATGCCGGGTATTGACCCGACTCAGCTGGATAAACTGCAATCGCAGGCTTCAGAAGGGTTGTTGGCTCTGCTCAATATGTTCTCCGGTGGTGCATTTGGTAACGCTTCAATCTTTGCATTGGGCGTGATGCCATACATCTCTGCTTCTATCGTTATACAACTTTTGGGAATTATGGTTCCATATTTCCAGAAGATGCAACGTGAAGGTGAGAGCGGAAGAAGAAAAATGAATCAATGGACACGCTATCTGACCATAGTAATTCTTGCATTGCAAGGTCCTGCCTATATGGCAAACCTCCACGTGCAGTTACCTGAGTCTGCATTCCTGTTCCATGGATTTTCATATAATTTGTTTGCTACAGTAGTCCTTATTGGTGGAACAATGTTCATCATGTGGTTAGGCGAGCGCATTACCGATCGCGGCTTAGGTAATGGTATCTCTCTGATTATCATGGTTGGTATCGTTGCGCGTTTACCATTCGCATTAGTCTCTGAAGGCGGCGCAAGGCTGAACCAGAGTGCAGGCGGTGGTATTCTTATGCTTGTTGTAGAGTTGATAATACTGTTCCTTGTATTCGTTGCAACAATTGCACTGGTACAGGGTACACGCAAGATTCCCGTACAATATGCAAAGAGGATTATTGGTAACAAGCAGTATGGAGGAGTCCGTCAATATATCCCGTTGAAGATAAACGCGGCTGGCGTTATGCCAATTATCTTCGCTCAGGCTATAATGATGTTCCCTTTGCTTCTGTCAGGTTTTGATGCAACCCGCGGTTTGGCAGCAACACTGTCAAATTCTAACGGTTTCTGGTATAACCTGATCTTTGGTCTCATGGTAGTGGCCTTTACATACTTCTACACAGCAGTAACTGTAAATCCTACAAACATGGCCGAAGACATGAAGAAAAACGGAGGTTTCATTCCGGGTATCAAACCGGGGAAGAAAACCGCCGAGTATCTTGATTCGATAATGTCTCGCATTACGCTTCCTGGTTCGGTTTTCCTTGCCATCGTAGCGATTCTGCCTGCATTTGCAAAAATGCTTGGTATCAGTAACCAGTTCGCAGCATTCTATGGAGGAACATCTTTGTTGATCCTTGTTGGTGTGATCCTTGATACTTTGCAGCAGATAGAAAGTCACCTGCTTATGCGTCACTATGATGGTCTTATGAAGACAGGCCGTCTGAAAGGGCGTTCAAGCATGTAAGAGGTTCAAAAGTTCTTTGTAGATATGATAAAACTGAAAACCGAGGAGGAGATTGAGTTACTGAGAGAAAATGCTCTCCTGGTATCAAAGACTCTTGCAGAGGTTGGCAAACATGTAGCGCCGGGTGTTACGACACTTGAGCTGAACAAGATTGCCGAGACCTTTATAAGAGACCATGGTGCCGTCCCTGCCTTCCTTGGTTACAATGGTTTTCCTTATGCTCTCTGTATGTCGGTAAATGATGTGGTTGTACATGGTTTTGCCTCGGACTACCACCTTCAGGAGGGAGATATAGTCTCTGTAGACTGTGGAACTATCCTGAAAGGATTTTACGGAGACTCGGCTTACACATTTCCGGTGGGAAAGGTTTCTGAAGAGACCGCGAAACTGCTGGAGGTTACAAAAGAGTCTTTGTACAGAGGTATAAGTATGGCTGTCGCCGGTAACAGAATCGGAGATATTTCAAATGCAATCCAGACCTATATAGAAAGCTTCGGCTTTTCGGCAGTGAGAGAGATGGTAGGTCACGGAATAGGCAAGAGACTTCATGAGTCACCGGATGTTCCCAACTACGGGAGAAAGGGAGATGGAAAAAAACTGGTTGAAGGTATGGTTATTTGTATAGAACCGATGATTAATGCCGGGACCAAATCAATCTTCATGCACGATGACGGTTGGACTGTCAGCACAGTGGACAGAAAAAAATCAGCTCATTTTGAACTGACGGTCGCTATAAAAAAAGGGAAACCGGATATTTTATCTACATTTGAATTCATTGAACAACAATAAAAATTATAGGGTATAAGCTTTAATGGCAAAACAAACAGCAATAGAAAAAGAGGGTAAAATTATAGAAGCCCTGTCAAATGCGATGTTTCGCGTTGAGTTGGATAACGGACATATAATCATCGCCCATATTTCCGGAAAGATGAGGATGCACTATATTCGCATTCTTCCCGGAGACAAGGTGAGAGTTGAAATGTCTCCTTATGATTTGACTAAAGGAAGAATTTCTTTCAGATATAAATAAAAATTAAATAAAATGAAAGTTAAAGCATCCATTAAGAAGCGCAGTGAGGATTGCAAAATAGTAAAACGCAAAGGTCGTTTGTATGTTATTTGCAAAAAGAACCCTAAATTCAAAATGCGTCAGGGGTAATTTATTAATTTGTAAACAATAAAGAGAAAGAACAGATATGGCACGTATAGCCGGAGTAGATTTACCAAACAATAAACGTGGAGAGATAGGTCTTACCTACATCTACGGAATTGGTCGTAGTTCTTCAAAAAAAATCCTCTCTACATTAGGGATCGATTTGAACACTAAGGTGAAGGACTGGAACGACGAACAGATAGCAGGAATCAGGGCACTGGTTGCTTCTGAGTACAAAATTGAAGGTGAACTTCGTTCATCAGTTCAAATGAACATCAAGAGGTTGATGGATATCGGATGTTACAGAGGCATCCGTCATCGTATAGGTCTTCCTGTACGTGGCCAGTCAACTAAAAATAACGCCCGTACCAGAAAGGGTAAGAAGAAGACAGTAGCTAACAAGAAGAAAGCAACTAAATAGAAGCTAGATCATGGCAAAAAAAACAGGAACAACAAATAAAAAGAAGGTTGTAAAGGTTGAAGCTTACGGACAACTCCATGTTTCATCAACTTTCAATAATGTGATAGTTACCCTGACTAACTCTACCGGACAGGTTATAAGTTGGTCATCAGCCGGTAAAATGGGTTTCAGAGGTTCTAAGAAGAACACTCCGTATGCAGCACAGACAGCAGCAGCTGATTGCGCTAAAGTAGCTTTTGATATGGGGCTTCGTAAGGTAAAGGCTTATGTAAAGGGCCCGGGTGCCGGACGTGAGTCTGCGATACGTACAGTTCATGGAGCTGGTATTGAGGTAACTGAGATTATCGACGTTACTCCACTTCCACACAACGGATGCCGTCCAAAAGGACGCCGTAGAGTTTAACCCTTATAAATTCATTTTAAATTATTTAACATGGCAAGATATACAGGGCCTTCTACAAAAATTGCCCGCAAATTTGGAGAGCCGATATTTGGTCCCGATAAAAGTTACGAGAAAAAGAACTACCCTCCGGGACAGCATGGTCTGGCAAAGAAGCGTAAAAAAACTTCTGAGTACGGTACTCAGCTGAAGGAGAAACAAAAAGTAAAATATACATACGGTCTTCTTGAGAGACAATTCCGCAATCTGTATGAGACAGCTTCAAAGATGAAGGGAAGAAAGGGTGAGAATCTTATCCTCCTTCTCGAAACCCGTCTTGACAACCTGATTTACAGAATGGGTATTGCTCCGAGCAGGGCTGCTGCAAGACAGCTTGTGACACACTGTCACATTGTTGTTGACGGCGAGGTTTGTAACGTACCTTCAAGGGGCATTAAACCCGGTCAGATTGTTGGCGTAAGGGAGAGATCAAAAAGTCTTGAGGTTATTCAGAACAATGTTTCACGCAGTGCATGCAGATTCCCGTGGATTGAGTGGGATGGAGCGGCATTGACAGGAAAACTTCTCAATATGCCTGAAAGGACTGAAATCCCTGAAGTAATTAATGAGCAACTGATAGTTGAGTTATACTCTAAATAAAAAATAAAATGGCAATATTAGCATTTCAAAAACCCGATAAGGTGATAATGCTTGATGCAACCGAAACATTCGGTCGCTTTGAGTTCCGCCCGCTGGAGCCAGGTTATGGCATCACAGTCGGTAACGCATTGCGCCGTATTTTACTCTCTTCTCTGGAAGGGTATGCCATCACATCGATCAAGATACAAGGGGTTGACCACGAATTCGCAACAATCCCGGGAGTTATCGAGACAGTTGTTGATATCATACTTAATCTGAAACAGGTACGTTTCAAACGTATGGTTGAGGGTGAAGAGTCAGAGATAGTAAATGTTTCAGTTAGCGGTAAGCAGAACTTTATTGCGGAAGATATCTCAAAACAGATGTCTTCGTTTAAGGTACTGAATCCAGATTGGCATATATGCTCTATGGAGCCATCTGTAACACTCAATGTTGAATTGAGGATTGGTAAGGGAAGAGGCTATGTGCCTGCAGAAGAGAACAAAGTAGAGGATGCTCCTTTCGGACTGATTCCAATTGATTCTATTTTTACTCCTATCAAGAATGTAAAGTACTCAGTTGAGAACTGGCGTGTCGAGCAGAAGACAGACTTTGAGAAACTGAATTTAGAGATTACAACAGACGGATCAATTCATCCTAAGGAGGCTTTGAAAGAGGCAGCTAAGATTCTTATACATCACTTTATGTTGTTCTCGGACGAGAAGATAACCCTTGAGACTCCGGTTGAAGTTATCAGCAACGAGCTTGATGAAGAGTCACTCCGTATGCGTCACCTTCTATTAACCAAACTTGCAGACATGGAACTCTCTGTAAGGGCGTTGAATTGTCTTAAGGCAGCAGACATTGAGACTTTCGCAGAATTGGTGTCTCTCCAGAGAGCAGAGTTGATGAAGTTCAGAAACTTCGGTAAGAAGTCCCTCTCTGAGATTGACCAATTGGTTGAGCGCTACAGACTCACTTTTGGTATGGATGTAACTAAGTATAATATTGAAAAGAAAGTTTTAAAACATGAGGCATAATAAGTCATTTAACCATTTGGGCCGTAAAAGCGGGCACCGTAAGGCTATGCTTGCAAATATGGCATCATCACTCATATTGCACAAGAAGATTGAGACAACTGTAGCGAAGGCAAAGGCATTGAGGATGTATATAGAGCCACTGATCACAAAATCAAAAGATGACTCTACCCATTCACGCCGTACAGTATTTGCATACTTGAAGCAAAAAGAGGCTGTAACCGAACTTTTCCGCGTTATTGCCCCTAAGATTGCTGAGCGTCCGGGTGGATACACAAGGATCCTTAAGACAGGTTTCCGTCAGGGAGACGCTGCTGACATGGCTCTTATCGAGTTTGTTGATTTCAACGAGGTAGCTGTAGCAGCTGCTAAATCAGAGACCAAGAAGGCAACTACACGCCGTAGCCGTGCAAAGAAGAGCGCTGACGCTGTTGAAGCTTCAGAGCCGGTTGCAGAGGCAAAACCAAAGGCAAAAGCTGAGGCAAAACCAAAAGCAAAAGCTGAGGCAAAACCAAAAGCAAAAGCTGAGGCAAAACCAAAAGCAGCACCTAAGGCAAAGGCTCCTAAAGCTGAGGCTAAGCCTGCAGCAGAAGAGAAAGCAGAGTAATTGCAAAACTCATACAATAAAGAAGAGTGCTCATTTCGGGCACTCTTTTTTTTGCTCTATCCACATCAGATTTAACCGATATTTTACATCTTTGTAATATGAATAGTATTACTGCTGAGGTGTGTGCATCATCTCTGAATTCTGCACTCTCTGCTGTGAAGGGAGGAGCTGACAGGATTGAGTTGTGTCAGGCTCTTCCACTTGATGGTTTGACTCCGTCACATGCTTTGATATCCTATTGCCGCAATAAGCTCCCTATACCGGTATTTGTCCTGATCCGCCCCAGAGAGGGGAACTTTATCTATAATGACAATGAGACTCTGATAATGATGGAGGATATAGATTACTGCAGAAATTTGGGGATAAAAGGTGTGGTTGTAGGTTTTTTAGACAGGGATTTTGAGGTAGATAAGGCACGGTTGAAGGAGGCTGTAAAAAAGGCAGGAGCCATGGAGGTAACCTTTCACCGCGCTTTTGATGTATGCGCGGACTGGGAGAGGGCTTTAGAAGATATAATTGAGTGCGGATGCAGCAGGATACTTACCTCCGGGCAGGCTGCGGACTCATATCAGGGCAGTGAGTGTCTAAAGCAGATTGTCGCTAAGGCCGGAGATAGAATAAAGATTCTTGTCGGTGGTGGCATAAATCCCGGGAATGTAAGGGAAATTCTGGATTATACAAAAGCAAGAGAGGTTCATTTTTCGGCAAAATCACCTGTCTGCGATAACGCAGATGGGGCTCGCTTTGAGACCTCCCCGGAGCTTGTAAGGGAAATTGTATCAATTGTCAATAATATAACAATATGAAAATATCTATGTTCGCGCTTCAGGTGATTGTGGCTATTACCCTAACGGGTTGCGCCAACTCCGGCTTTATCTCAAATAAGGCTCAAAGGGAAGAGGTGGAGAATCAATTCGAGAACAGGGAAAAAATGTTTGGAAAGCAAGGGGCCGAGCTATTCTCTATTACAGATAAACCTGATCTGGAGGAAGAGGAGAGGGATGCGCTGAAATTCCTGTATGCCTATATGCCGATCAACGATATTGCTGATTACAGCGGAGAATTTTTTCTGAAGATGGTACGTTCATCATTCGAGGCACGAGATTTCTTCAGATGGGGAGATAAAGTTCCCGAGGATCTTTTCCGCCATTTTGTGCTTCCTCCGAGAGTTAATAATGAGGATCTTGACTCTGCCAGAGTCGTCTTCTTTAAAGAACTTAAAGAGAGAATCAAGGATCTCTCCATGTATGAAGCAGCACTTGAGGTTAACCACTGGTGCCATGAAAAGGTTGCCTACAGGACATCTGACAGCAGGACATCTTCGCCTCTTGCAACTGTGCTTTCAGGTTACGGACGATGCGGAGAGGAGTCCACATTTACAGTAACTGCCCTGAGGGCTGTCGGTATCCCTGCCAGACAGTGCTACACGCCAAGATGGGCGCACACAGACGACAATCACGCCTGGGTAGAGGTGTGGTGCCAGGGAAATTGGTATTTTCTCGGAGCCTGCGAGCCTGAGAGTGAGCTCAACAAAGCCTGGTTTTCAGGACCGGCAAAGCGTGCAATGATGGTTCATACCAATGTCTTTGGACGATACTACGGACCGGAGAGTAAAACCGACTATCCTCTCTATACAAAGATCAATGTGCTAGAGAATTACACGCAAACAAAAAAACTGAATGTTACCATTTGTGACCTCGAAGGAAAAAAGGTCGAAGGGGCTGATGTGAAATACTTACTTTACAACTATGCCGAGTTCTATCCGATATATGAGCAAAAGAGCGATGCAGAGGGTAAATCTTATGTAATTTCGGGTCTCGGGGATCTTCTTGTCTGGGCAAGCAAAGATGATTCATATGGTTATAAAAAGGTCTCACTTGTATCAGCCGACAGTGTGACAATCGTATTGGAGAGGGTAGCAGGAGAGGAGTTTGAGGAGGAGATGGATATTACACCGCCGGTGGTGCAGCCTGTAGTGAGTGACACACTGAGTGAGGCTTCTAAGAGAAATAGTATCAGACTCAAGCAGGAGGATTCAGTAAGGAACGGATATATTGCAACATTTATGGGAAGAGGTGAGGCAAGAGAGCTTGCGGAAAAATGCGGTCTTGATACAGCTGCGGTAATCTCTTATATAGTAAAGAGCGAGGGCAACTGGCATGAGATTTCGGGATTTATAGAGAAAAACAAAGACGATGCAAGAGTACTTCAGTTGTTATCAACTATAAGTGACAAAGATCTGAGAGATACACCGGCGAATATTTTACAGAATCATCTTGATAATGTGCCTCAATATGACAAACCATCTGCATATAACATGGATGTCTATGTAAAAGGCATTCTTGCACCCAGGGTTCTCTACGAGAAGATCCGTCCGTGGAGGCCGGCATTGAGGAGACAGTTTATTCCGATATTCGGAGAGTCACCCGACGCGGAGAGGATAAAAGAGTGGGTGGCGGAAAATATAAAAATTGACAAAGACCAGAACTATCCGAGATGCCCCATATCTCCTGAAGGTGTGGGTAAAATACTTATTGCAGACAAGGTTTCAAGGGATATATTCTATGTGGCTTTGTGCAGGAGTTTCGGAATTCCGGCTGTTATAGATCCGGCAACTACCTCAGTTAAAGTGTTCAGAAACAGAACCTGGTCCAATGTATCATTTGATGCCGGGTCTGAAAACAAAAAAACAGGGAAGGTAATTATATCCCTCAGTGACCCGGCAGAGAAGATTCCTCAATATTGGAGCAATTATACAATTGCAAAGATGAGAGACGGGGTGTTTGTCTCACTTGATTTTGAGAACGACAAGAGGGTAGCCTCTTTTCCTGTTGAACTCGATCTTGAAGAGGGGTATTACAGGATATGTACAGGTAATCGATATGAAGACGGCCGGGTGCTGGTTCGTAATGAATATTTCAACATTGTCGGTGGGGCAACTGTGAAAAAGGTGCTCAAAACCAGAGCGCTTGAGATGACACGAGTGGTTTTCGGTTCTGTAAAGGGGGCTGTTGACAGTAAGCTATATAATGGAAACGGTCTGGTTATTTGTTTTATTGATCCTGACAAAGAGCCTACCAAGCACCTGATGAATGAATTTCCGGCATTAAAAGGTGAGTTTGACAAATGGAGGGGCCGTTTCTTATTTGTTGTGCCCGGCAGTAAAAATTCCAGTTCATTTAATCCGGAAAAATATAAGGGCCTGCCCGGGAATTTCGGTTTTGTCACGAAGGATAGCGAAACGTTGTTAAAATCATTTGTGGACTCCTCAAAAATTACTTTCAAGGATGATTATCCACTGATATTCATAGTCAATGAGAAGGGCGAGATAATCTTTCACTCGCAAGGCTATAAAATCGGCACAACCGAATATCTACATAAATCTTTAATGGCTGAATATTCTTATATTTGCAATCAAAATTAATTATAGAACAACTATTATGAGTATAAAACTTCGCCTTACACTGATGAACTTCCTGCAGTTCTTCATTTGGGGTACATGGCTTATCTCCCTTGGGGGATATATGATACAGAAGCTTGGTTTTACTGGTGGTACCGTCGGGGCAGTATATGCAACTATGGGAATGGCTTCTCTTTTTATGCCGGCGTTACTGGGAATTGTTGCTGACCGCTGGGTGAATTCAGAGAGACTCCTCGGTATATGCCACATACTTGGTGCAGTATTTCTCTATCTGGCATCGACAATTACCGATCCTGACCAGATGTACTGGGTAATGCTTGTAAACAGCCTTGTCTTCATGCCAACAATAGCTCTGAACAATACTGTCTCCTATAATATCATGGGACAGAAAAAAATGGATGTCATAAAGGATTTTCCTCCTATCAGAGTTTGGGGTACAATAGGTTTCATCATTGCCATGTGGGTTGTCGACCTGGGTGGATGGACTCTCAGTCCGACTCAGTTATATATAGGCTCAATCGCATCACTCTTCCTTGGAGTTTATGCATTTACAATGCCTGCTTGTCCACCTGTCAAGACAGAGCGCAAGCGTTCCATTGTATCGGCACTCGGACTGGATGCACTCGTGCTTTTCAAACAGCAGAAGACAGCCGTTTTTTTCCTGTTCTCTATGCTCCTTGGTGCAGCGCTGCAGATAACAAATACATTCGGATCTCCGTTCCTTCAGGATTTTGCCAAGGATTCACGCTTTATGGACTCCTTTGCTGTTACTCACCCGGGAATATTAATGTCGGTTTCACAGATGTCAGAGACACTTTTCATACTTGCAATACCATTTTTCCTTAAACGATTCGGGATAAAGACAGTGGTGCTCATGAGCATGTTTGCCTGGGTTCTCAGGTTCGGACTCTTTGGTATCGGAAATCCTTCAGAAGGTCTTGTATTCCTCATTCTTTCTATGATTGTCTACGGTATTGCGTTTGACTTCTTCAATATTTCCGGCTCTCTGTTTATAGAGCAGGAGACTGAGACAAAACCGGAAATCAGAGCAAGTGCACAGGGACTCTTTATGGTCATGACCAATGGTGTCGGCGCTACTGTCGGCGGGCTGACCTCGGGATGGGTTGTGGACCTTTTCACATCTGCAGACGGAATGAAGGACTGGACAACGATCTGGTTTGTATTTGCCGGATATGCACTTGCTATAGGCATCCTTTTCGCACTGTTCTTCAGATATAAGCACAATATACAACCAGCACCGCAGAAATGAGATATGAAAAGATAGCCAGGGATCAGGAGAGCTCTGCCTCGTGTGGATTGCTTCACACCGATCACGGCGTTATTGAGACCCCGATTTTTATGCCGGTCGGTACGGCCGGAACAGTAAAAGCCGTTTACCACAGGGATCTCAAGGAGGATATAAAGGCTCAGATAATATTGGGAAACACATACCATCTGTATCTGAGACCCGGAACAGATATAATAAACAAGGCGGGAGGACTTCACAAGTTCATCTCATGGGACAGACCGATTCTGACCGATAGCGGAGGGTATCAGGTATTCTCCCTGGCGGAAAACAGAAAGCTCACCCATGACGGTTGCACATTCAGATCTCACATTGATGGTTCAAAGCATCTCTTTACACCGGAAAATGTTGTTGAGATACAAAGGCTTATTGGAGCCGATATTATAATGGCTCTCGATGAGTGCCCTCCGGGAGATTCAGATCACAAATACGCAAAATCCTCCCTTCAACTCACAAAACAGTGGCTTGAGAGGGGTGTCGCCCATTTTGACAGGACAGAACCACTCTATGGTTACAGTCAGTCATTTTTCCCGATCGTGCAGGGTTGTGTCTATCCGGACCTGCGGGTAGAAGCCGCCGAGCATGCAGTCTCTCTTGAGAGGGAGGGGTATGCGATCGGAGGCCTCTCGGTAGGGGAGCCGACTGAACAGATGTATCAGATGCTGGAGGTGCTTGACCCTATTCTTCCGAAGGACAAGCCAAGATATCTGATGGGCGTGGGGACACCGGCAAATATACTAGAGGGAATAGCAAGGGGTGTTGATATGTTTGATTGTGTCATGCCTACAAGAAATGCACGCAACGGTATGCTTTTCACATCCGAGGGAATAATCAATATCAGGAATAAAAAATGGGCCGACGATTTTTCCCCGATTGACGAGAATGGAACATCTTTTGTTGATAAATGCTATTCCAGGTCATATCTGAGACATCTCTTCATCTCTTCCGAGATTTTGGGTGCACAGATAGCTAGCGAGCATAATTTGGCTTTTTATCTCCGGCTGGTCGATCAGGCCCGTCTGCACATAAAAGCGGGAGATTTTGTGACCTGGAAGAATTCTATGGTAAAAAAACTTGAGACCAGACTCTGATGAAGGCAAACTATCATATTGTCAAGATTGACAAGTATATTATAAAGAAATTTATTGGCACATATCTCTTTATACTTGCCGTCATAATAGCTATTATAATAATATTTGATATAAGTGAGAAGATAGACAACCTGGTTGAGAAAGAGGCCCCTCTGAAGGCAATTATCTTCAACTATTACGGGAATATGGTCCCATACTATATCAATCTTTTCAGCCCTCTGCTGGTTTTCATCTCCGTTATATTCTTTACCTCCAAGATGGCCTCAAACAGTGAGATTGTAGCCATTCTTGCCGGAGGTATAAGTTTTAACAGGATGTTGTATCCCTATCTTATTTCGGCTTTCTGTATCGCAATGCTGAGCCTCTCTATGAATCTCTTTATTATTCCTCCGGCCAACAGAGTCAGACTCGAGTTCCAGAACAAATACCTCAAGGACAAACCTTATGTGGCGGGGAGTAATATTCACCTGCAGCTTCATCCGGGAACCTATGTCTACATACAATCGTTCAATACTGTTGACAACAGGGCATCGAACTTTACCCTTGAGACAATAGAGGGACACTCTCTCAAGTCAAGGCTGAATGCTGAAAGCGCACAGTGGGATACTACAAAACAGTGCTGGGTATTGAGTAACTACTATCTCAGGACAAGCCAGGACGGGAGGGAGAAGATTGTTGCAGGCAATCAGCTAGACACTGTGCTCAGTCTAAAGCTTACAGACCTCAATCAGAGGACAAACATCGTTGAGTCTTACAATATTTTTGAACTCGATGAGTATATCAAGACGCAGAAGATGAGAGGGGACATGAGGGTGAAGTATGCCCAGATAGAGAAGCATACTCGTTTTGCCATACCATTTTCCGCATTTATACTGACAATTATGGGTGTCTCGCTCTCTTCGAGAAAGAGACGCGGCGGTATTGGTATGAATCTGGGTGTCGGTATAGCCCTGAGCTTTATCTATATTCTGTTCCTGCGTTTCAGCCAGATGTTCGTCCATTCGGGTGTAATGCCTCCATGGCTTGCATTGTGGGTGCCAAACATAACATTTGGTTTTATCGCGTACTATCTGTACAGGATTGCTCCGAAATAGAAAATCCGGACTTTTGTTGAATCAGACTAGCGGAAGCTGTCAGGCCAGTTTGACCCTGATAGCTTTCAGCATATCCTGAACCATGCCGGAGAGATCCCATTCAGGTTTCCATCCCCACTCCTCCCTTGCGCAAGTGTCGTCAAGGGAGTCTGGCCATGAGTCAGCTATTGCTGCTTTAACAGGGTCTATATCGTATTTGAAATTTGCCTCGGGTACATGTTTCCTGATTTCCGCAAAAAGTATCTCAGGAGAGAAACTCATGGCTGTAACATTGAAGCTGTTCCTGTGCTTCAGTCCGGCAGGGTCTGCATCCATTAGCTCGGTACATGCCCTGAGTGCATCCGGCATATATAACATGTCCATAAACGAATTTTCAGGAATAGGACATGTAAAGTTTCCGCTTTTCACAATTTCGTAAAATACCTCTACTGCGTAGTCTGTAGTACCGCCGCCGGGTAAAGCTCCGTTGGATATAATGCCCGGAAATCTCACGCTTCTTGTATCAACTCCGAATCTGTGATAGTAGTAATCGCTGAGAAGTTCGCCGGAGACCTTGCATACTCCGTACATTGTATTTGGTCTCATGACAGTGTCCTGAGGTGTTTTTGTGTGAGGTGTCGACTCTCCGAAAGCTCCGATAGAGCTGGGAGTGAACAGTGCACATCCGTACTCCTTTGATATTTCGAGTGAGTTTAGAAGAGCTCCCATGTTGATCTTCCATGCTATCTGAGGGTTTTTCTCCCCTGTAGCTGATAACAGCGCAACAAGATTGTATATGCGGTTGATCTTTTGCTCTCTGATTACTTCGGAATAAGCACCGGCATCAGTTGCGTCAAGCATTACAGCCCGTGAAGACTTTGAAAGCCTTTCGACTATGTCGCTTTTCAGATCTGCTGCAATAATGTTATCTTCACCATATGTTTTCTGAAGATGGGGGATAAGTTCCGTTCCGATCTGTCCACCTGCTCCGACTACTAAGATTTTCATATCTTTGTGTTTAAAGAATGCTGTAAGAAAAAAGTAGGCAAATGTATAAAATTTATAGTAAATCTTGCATTTTGATTACATTTTTTCAATAAAAATGAAAATAATCATTCTATGACAACTCTTTGTATTGACGAGTTACTATTAAGATGGGCTGAAGAGCTGGGTTTTGCAGATTGTGGAGTGGCAAAGGCTCACCCTATGACTGATGCCATGAGAGATTTCAGGGAGTATATCAATAGGGGTTTTCACGGAGATATGGCTTATCTTGAAAAAAACCCGGATGTACGGGAGGATCCTTCACTGTTATTGCCGGGGGTCAAGTCTGTTATTTGTCTCCTGGCACCATACAGACAGAGCGAAAAACAGCAGCCGGGATGCCCTTCTGTTGCAAGTTATGCATGGGGAGAGGATTATCATGATGTAATAAAGAAAAAACTCAGAGAGATTGTCCGTAGGATGAGGGCTGAGATTCCGGAACTGGAGGCAAGGGTTTTCACCGATTCTGCCCCTATTCTTGAAAGGTTATGGGCAAGGGAGGCCGGACTTGGGTTTATCGGGAAGAACGGGCTTTTAATAAGCAAAAAACAGGGCATACACAATCTTATCGGAATCATTCTCGTGAATGTTGAGATGAGATATTCCGATAACATTGTCAGGGATGGATGTGGCAAGTGCACTCAATGTATGGATGGCTGTCCGACAGGCGCACTTACAGCCCCTTATGTCATGGATGCCCGAAGGTGTATCTCTTATCAGACGATAGAGAGTAGGAGGCGTTACGATGAGGAGGAGTTCAACGTGACTCACTCAGGCTATATTTTCGGCTGTGACGCCTGCATTGAGACTTGTCCCTGGACAAGCAGGAGCCGCTTTACAACATGGCCTGAATTCTCACCTCTATACTCTGCTAAACACGGCAAAAAAATGATTGAATTTTCGCCTGAAGATTGGTTCGGTCTATCCGAGGATGATTTTAGGGAGATATTCAAAAATTCGCCTGTAAAAAGGGCCGGAATGTCAAAAATTAAAAATAACTTAGAGAAACTAATAACGAAATGAAATTTTCGACCAAGGTTCCGATAGAGGATTTCGAACATAAGATAACATACAGGGATGATATAATCTCTCTTGGCTCCTGCTTTTCTGATGAGATAGGTTCAAGGATGGAGTTACTGCGTTTCAATATTTGTGTAAACCCGTTTGGTGTACTATACAATCCTGCTTCAGTGGCATCGGCTCTGGACCGTCTCATTACCGGCAGGAGATTTGACAGCGGTGACGTTGTTGCAGACGTGGATGTGTGGAAAAGTCTTTTTCACAGCTCTCAATTTGCCGACTATACAAAGGAGGGGCTTCTTGAGAATATCAATTCTTCACTTAAGAAAAGCTCGGAACACTTTATTTCCTCGCAATGGGTGATGGTCACACTGGGGACAAGGTGGGTCTACAGGTTGAAAAGCAAAAATATTATAGTCAGCAATTGTCATAAACTTCCGGGAAAGGAGTTTCTCAGGGAGCAACTTTCAATCGGAGAGATTGTCGGGCTGTTATCACCCTTCATAGAGGCGAATCCAGATAAAAAATGGCTGTTTACGGTGAGTCCAGTTAGACATTGGAAGGATGGCGCACACGAGAATCAGCTAAGTAAGGCAACACTGCTTCTTGCTATCGAAGAGATGAGGAGGAATTTTCCCAATGTTTTCTATTTTCCTGCATACGAGGTGTTTATGGATGAGTTGAGGGATTATCGTTACTATGCCGGGGATATGCTGCACCCGTCCGAACAGGCCGTTGACTATATCTGGGAACTCTTCAGGGGGCATCTGATTGATCGTCAGGATGGAGAGTTGATGGATATGATAGGTAAGCTGAATGAGATGAAAAACCATCGTCCGTTTTTCCCAAAAAGTGATTCTTTCGAAAAGTTTAAATCAGAAATGTCGCATCTAGAGGGAGTTGTAACGCAACTTCTCAATCAAAGAATTTTGTAACTATCTGGAAAATCCTATTGTTTTTTAAAAATTAAAAAACTAAATTTGCAACAACCCCAAGGAATTCAACAACCTAATAACTAAATTATGAATAAAGCAGAATTAATTTCAGCAATCGCTGGTAAGGCAAACATCACTAAAGTTGATGCCAGAAAAGCATTGGATGCATTTGTAGACGCAGCCGGAGAAACTATGAAGAAAGGGGAGAGACTGACACTTGTTGGTTTCGGCTCATTCTCAGTAGTTAAGAGAAACGCCAGAAATGGCAGGAACCCTCGTACAGGCAAGAATATTAAAATTGCAGCAAAGAATGTTGTAAGGTTTAAAGCAGGTGCAGACCTTAACAAACTTGTCTAAAAATCACATCCGATAGGTAATTGAAAAGAGGGTATCAATATTGATGCCCTCTTTTATTTTAATACGGCTGAAAAACGATGACTTTTCCCATGTTTATCCTTAGCCTCACTGTGTCGGAAGAGGCTTCGTTCAGAGTACCTTTCCACCAACTGTCAAAAATCACCTCCTTGAGAGGAAATTTAAGCCCTTCAGATATGATTCTGGTCTGTGGATCCAGTGCAAAGAGGGAGATCTGATCCCCTTTTTTCATGGAAATTTCCACGTCTCCTTCAATAGATAGGAATTTCCCGTAGTCTGTACACATCTCGACAGGTACCCCTGTTTTTTCGCTGTAGGATGTCAGAAGGGATATGTTTCCCAAGGTGTGGTCTTCTCTGAGTCCTGTTGCACCAAGTATGTATATTTTGTCGGGAGATAGGGTCAGGGTGTAGTCAAATGCTTTTGTCAGGTCATTTGTCTCCTGGTCGGGGTCGCGATGAATAATGTTCCGGTATTGATTCTGGAAATCGGTGCTCAGGCTGTCCATGTCGCCAACAATAGCATCCGGGACAAAACCATTTTCTATTAACTTTTCTGCAGCTCCGTCACAACACACAATTCCGGATGCACTCCTGAGTAATTCAACTGCTGCAGGGTGTTTTGGAAAGTCTCCGTCTGCCAGTATGACGTAAGTTTTCATCAGATGAACATATAGAGTTCAGAATCTCTGAAGCCTGCCAGGAACTCTTTGATTGTCATTCTTTTCTTGCCGGCAACCTGGAGCTCGAGTATGTAGACAAATCCACTTCCGCATGCGACCTTAAGCTCCTGCTTGCCGTCGGAGACTATTGTCCCGTGCTTCAATCCGTGTGACTGATCGTCGTAAGATGTCCTGAATATCTTTACCGGAATCTCCTGCCCCTTACCCGAAATGACTGTGTGCGCCGTCGGATATGGGCTCAACCCTCTCACAAGGTTGTGTACACGTTGCGACGGATCTTCCCAGTTAATCCGGCAATTCTCCTTGTTAAGCTTGGGTGCTGTATGTACATCTCCCATCCGGGCCTCAACAGATGACTGCAGTATTGGCTCTGTACGGCCATCAATGATATCTTCGATTGTCTTTATTATCAGTTCGCCTCCGATTTGCATCAGCTTGTCATGGAGGGTCCCGAAATTGTCATCCGGTTCTATCTCACACTCCTTTCTGTTGAGCAGCTCTCCTGTGTCTATCTCCTCGTCAAGCATAAAGGTTGTGACACCAGTCCTTGTCTCACCGTTTATTATTGCATGATTTATCGGGGCTGCGCCGCGGTAATCGGGCAGGAGTGAGGCGTGCAGGTTAAATGTTCCCAAAGCGGGCATGGACCACACAACCTTGGGAAGCATACGGAATGCGACAACTATAAAAAGATCCCCCTGATATGATTTCAGGGTTTCAATAAACTCATCGCTCTTTAGGGATAGTGGCTGAAGAACGGGGATATCTCTGGTAAGGGCATACTTTTTCACCTCGCTGCTGGAGAGTGCCATGCCTCTGCCGGCCGGTTTGTCGGGGGCCGTAACAACGGCCACTACGTTATATCCGTTCTCCAGTATCTTTTCCAACTGAGCCACAGCGAACCTGGGTGTGCCCATGAAGACTATCTTTAAATCACTCTTCATCATATCTCTCTTTCTTAAAGTTTAACCGGACAAGTCGTTTGAAGAAGTTCTTATATATCTCTGCGTTGAACAGTGATGAGTCTTTTGTGGATTTCCATGTCAGATATACACCCATAGGAAGCAGGACAAAGGTTGAGATAAGCGTTCCCATTGCCGGAGTAACAACGCCGTCCGTTGCAAGTTTTTTACCGCTTATGTCAACTACCCAGTAGAAGACAAAGAAGAACATTGAAACAACAACCGGAGTTCCCAGCCCTCCTTTACGGATAATCGCCCCGAGAGGAGCCCCGATGAAGAAGAAAATGAAACATGCAAAGGAGAGTGTGAACTTCCTGAAACGCTCCACTCTTACTTTTCTCAGAGGATATGAGTAGCGGTACTCGTCAAGCTGGTAATTGTCCAGTACAGAGGTTGCCTCAAGCGTTGCAGAGAGTGCTCCCTCAAGTGCCAATTGCTCATCGTACAGGGTCTTGAATTTACCCAGAGAGTCAATATCAAACTCTGCCTGGTATTGTTTGAACTGAGAGGAATCCAGCTGACTAGGCGTGGTAAGGCCTCCTGATGCAAGAAGGTCCTGTAATTGCCTTCCTTTAACTATCACATATGCAGAGTCAAGAGAGTCTCTTGCATGGGAGAGTTGCTTCAGATTCTGCGACATCACCTCTTTGCTGAACCTGTTTGCATCAGAGCGCTTGAAAGCATAATTCTCCAGAGAGATGATCAGCTCCTGCTTGTTGAAACCTATTCTTTGAAGGGCATAGGCGGTATCTGACATATTGTGGTATGGCTCCTCGTATGAGTATCCGTTGTGAAGTGTAAAGATCAGATTTGCCTTGTCTGTTGTTAGTTTTATAGATCCGGAGTCTGCGATAGTGAGGCTGTTGCTGCTTCTGGATGCATGGTTATAAACCATCACTCCGTATATGTTGCCGCTTTTTTTATCCCTTCTGTCTATCCTTATGTTGTAACCCTCAATACCATCGTAAAATACTCCTGTAGGAATCCGAATCTCCTCCTTTGTCTTTCCGATATCGTCTCTGAGTGCGTATATGTTATTGTATGCCACCGGAATAAGATTGTTGGCGGCGAAGAAGGCTCCGATACTTATGAAGAAGGAGAGAACAATCAGTGGTGAAAGGATTCTCGGCAATGAGATACCGGCTGCTTTCATTGCTAGCAGCTCGCTGTTCTCCCCGAATCCACCCATTGTCATGATTGATGCGAACAATGTCGCAAGCGGAAGTGCAAGTGGAATCAACGTTGCCGCACCCCATCCCAGAAATTCGGCAATCACACCAAAACCGAGACCTTTTCCTACAAGCTCGTCTATGTACAACCAAAGGAATTGTAATAGCAGAGCGAAGGTAACTATCAAAAATGTTAAGACAAAAGGTCCTAAAAATGATTTCAGTATGAATTGGTCAATCTTTTTCACTTGCGTTGTGTAGCCAGTTCTGTTAATTTGGAGATGGCTGCTGCCAGTCCCTCAGGTTTTTTCCCTCCCGCACTGGCGAAGAAGTTTTGGCCTCCGCCTCCGCCGTTGATCAGAGGAGCAGCCTCTCTTATATCTTTCGAGGCATTATATCCCAAGGCGATAAGGTCATCGGTGTACATCAGTGAGAGGTTTGCCTTTCCTTCAAACTCGCAACCTGCGACAAAAACTGTCTTGGTCATCTCTTTGTGAATCATGAAGGCAATATTCTTGACGAAGTCTGCCGGGTAAACCCCCGACATTGTTACAATATTCATTCCATTAATTGTAGTTGCGCCGTTGACAAGGGCCTCTTTCACACGTTTTGCCTTCTCCCTCATCTCCTCTTCCAGACTCTTGCGCAAAGCCTCGTTCTCCTCTACAAGTTTCTGGATACTCGATACAGGGTTTGGATTGTTGTTCAGTAAACCTTTTATTGTCCTGATCATATCCTCCTGTTGTTCCATTATTTTTTCGGCATACTCGCCTGTTGTGGCCTCAATCCTTCTAACTCCTGCAGCGATTGCCGATTCTGAAAGAATCTTGAAATATCCGATGTTTCCTGTTGCTGAAGTGTGGGTGCCCCCGCAGAGTTCGATAGAGTCGTTGAAGCGTATGACCCTTACCTTGTCTCCGTATTTCTCTCCAAAGAGTGCCATAGCCCCCATCTTCCTTGCCTCATCAACCGGGATCTCCCTCATCTCATCTTTCTGTGCATTCTCCCTGATAAGCTCATTAACCCTGTTTTCCACACGACGGATCATTGTGTCGTCAATCTTTTCATAATGAGAGAAGTCAAACCTGAAATAGTTAAAATTGACTAGCGATCCTTTTTGCTCGATATGTGTTCCGAGCAACTCTCTCAAAGCCTTGTGCAGCAAATGAGTCGCAGTATGGTTGTTTGCAGTGGTCTCTCTCTTTTTCAGATCAATTCTGGCAGTGAATGTGGATTCCAGAGACGCCGGAAGTGTGTCTGAAATATGAATTATGAGATTGTTCTCCTTAATAGTGTTGGTGATATTTGTCCTTGTTCCGTCAGGAGACTCGATATAACCGGTATCGCCAACCTGTCCGCCGCTTTCAGCGTAAAAAGGACTCTTGTCAAACACAAGCTGGTAGTACTCCTTGTTTTTAGTCTTTACGTTTCTGTATCTTACAATCTTTACCTGCTCCTCGCTCTTGTCGTAACCAACAAAGATTACTCCGTTGTACGGATGAACGTCAATCCAGTCTCCCTCTTCTGTGGAGGTTGCATTGCGGCTCCTCTCTTTCTGTTTTGCCAGTTCGTTTTCAAATGCCGTCAGATCAATCTTGTAACCATGTTCCTTGGCTATCAGTTCGCTGAGGTCGATCGGAAAACCGTATGTGTCATAAAGAGTAAATGCCTCTTCTCCGGATATGACTTTGCTCTCCTTGTTTTTCTCCATCAAAGTATCCATGAGCCTTATGCCCTTGTCCAGAGTTCTGAGGAATGCCTCCTCCTCTTCTCTGATTACCTTCTCTATAAGTGACTGCTGCTTCACCAATTCAGGATATGCAGCACCGAGATCATCTACAAGAGTGGGAACAAGCCTGCAGAGGAATGGTTGATCCATATCGAGGAAGGTGTATGAATAACGCACTGCTCTACGCAGTATTCTTCTTATTACATATCCGGCCTTTACGTTGGACGGAAGTTGCCCGTCAGCAATCGAGAAGCTTATGGCTCTGATATGGTCGGCTATAACCCTCATTGCAACAGATATCTGCGGAGATTCCAGATAGCTTTTGCCGCAAAGCCGGGAAATAGATGAAATCATATTTGTGAATAGGTCGGTGTCATAGTTGCTCTGTTTCCCCTGAAGGACCATGCACAATCTCTCGAGACCCATTCCAGTGTCAACGTGTTTTTGCGGAAGCTGGACAAGTTCCCCGCTTGCTTTTCTGTTATACTGGATGAAAACGAGGTTCCATATCTCAATCACCAAAGGATTGCCCTTGTTGACAAGAGATGCACCATCAATTTTTTTTCTATCCTCTTCGTTTCGGATGTCCACATGTATCTCGCTGCAAGGGCCGCAAGGACCGGTGTCTCCCATCTCCCAGAAGTTATCCTTCTTGTTCCCGTTTATTATACGTTCTGCAGGAAGATACTGCAGCCAATAGTTGCGGGCCTCGTCATCTGCCGATATCTTGTCTTCTGTGCTACCCTCAAAAACTGTAACGTAAAGCCTGTCTTTATCAATTCCGTATACATCATTAAGTATTTCCCAAGCCCACTCGATTGCCTCTTTCTTGAAGTAGTCGCCGAAGCTCCAGTTGCCGAGCATTTCGAACATTGTGTGGTGATAGCTGTCGTGTCCCACCTCCTCAAGGTCGTTGTGCTTGCCGCTTACGCGAAGGCATTTTTGTGAGTCTGTCACTCTTGCGTGTTTGGCCGGGGAGTTTCCCAAAAACCAGTCTTTGAACTGATTCATACCGGCATTTGTGAACATTAGCGTCGGGTCGTTCTTAACAACCATCGGTGCTGATGGTACTATGGCGTGATGTTTGCTTGCAAAAAACGTCAGAAATTTATCTCGGATTTCTTTTGATGTCATATTTGGTTGGTTCTAAATGGACCACAAAAATAGGTTTTTATTTAAAATTATTTAAATTTGCACAAATTTAGCCTCAATTTTTATATGCCCAAAAAACGCAGATATAAATTCAATCCGGAGACGTTGGCATACGAGATTCACAAGATACCGTTACGCGCAAAGTTTTCAAAGGGTTTTATAATATTTCTGCTCAGTATACTCACCAGTTCTGTTTATTATCTGGTCTATACGAGTTACTTCGGGCTTGAAACACCTAAAATGATGACTCTTTTGAGGGAGTCGGAGGAGCTTACAAACAAGCTTGACCTTATGAACAAAAGGTTTAAGGAGGCTAACAACTCTCTGCTATCATTGCAGATGAGGGATAATTATATCTACAGACCTATTTTCGGTATGGAGGAGATTCCGCAGGAGGTACGTGATGCGGGTTTCGGAGGTGTTGACAGATACTCCTATCTCAAGAACTTTGACAATTCCGGGATTCTGACCAGAACAGCCGAAAATATGGATGTCCTGTACAAAAAGGCATTCGTTCAGTCAAAATCTTTCGATGAGGTGGTGATTCAGGCAAAGAATGCAGATAAACTGGCACTTAGTGTCCCGGCAATGCCTCCTGTAAACATCGCCGGACACAGAATACGTTTCTCAAGCAGTTTCGGATATCGTCCTGATCCTTTCAACGGCCGATACAGGATGCACTCAGGTATAGATCTTTCAGGACCAGTCGGAGAGCCTGTCTATGCAACAGGAAACGGAAAGGTTGTTGAAATCGGATATGACTTCTTTGGATACGGGAATTTTATTCTTGTTGACCATGGATTTGGATATAAAACGCGTTATGCCCACCTGAAGGCAAGCCTTGTTGTGATGGGCAGACAGGTAAGGAGAGGGGAGCAGATTGCATTGATGGGAAATACCGGCAGGTCAAAGGGACCACATCTCCACTATGAGGTAATCTATCAGGGACGACCTGTAAATCCTTTGAATTACTATAACAGAGATATTAATCCCGATGAGTTCCTTGCCATGGTGACACCTAAGGGACAATAGATTGTTATGAGTAAGTACAAATTCAATAAAGATCAGTTAAAATTTGTTGAGGATAGGTTGGGCATCACGGGAAAGATCCGTGTTGTGCTGAACTATGTGTTGATAAGTATCCTTCTTGCCGTATTCTATTATTTGATCATTGCGCTCTTTTTCAACACTTCCAAGGAGGAACTTCTTGTAAAGGAGAACGAGCTCAAGGCGCAGGAATACAAAAAGGCTGTGGAGAAGATGGAGGTCCTTGATAATGTCATCTCAAACCTTGAGGAGAGAGATAAGGAGATATATCAGAGTATTTTCAAGTCTGAACCACCGGATATATTCCCGGTAAAAAACAGGGCAAGTCTTTATGCACAGCTGGATTCATCGTCTGATATCCGACTGGTTAAACTGACCGCTTCAAAGGTTAAGAACGCAGAGAGCCTTCTTGTACAGCAGGATGCAAAGATAGAGGCAATAAAAAATGTACTTAAAAACAATCCGGCCGTAAAATCTATTCCATCTATCCTCCCGGTAAGAGGGATGGATGTTTCTCAGACGGGAGCGGGAGTAGGAAAAAGAATACATCCCTTTTTCAAGACTTCTGTCGAGCACACAGGACTTGATCTGCTTGCATCTTTGGGAGCTCAGGTAGTGGCGACAGCAGATGGTATTGTAAAGGATATTACAAAGACCGGTGATAAGGGCAGAGGAAATGTACTTATTATAACACATCAGAACGGTTACATTACAAAATACGCACACCTGGGAGATATTCTGGTGAGAAAGGGACAACCTGTAAAACAGGGAACCGTTGTGGCCCGTGTTGGAAACAGCGGGCTCTCATTCGCTCCTCACCTTCATTATGAAGTATTACATAACGATGATATAATGGACCCTGTGGATTATTTCTTTGCGGACCTCTCTCCCGAGGAGTACAGAGAGATGAAGGTCATAGCCATGAGCAGCGGTCAGTCTCTGGATTAGTAATTTAAAATTTTCAACCATGCCGTACAAAGAATTCAAAGTAGAGAAGCTGTACTACACAATAGGTGAAGTGGCTGAAATCCTTGATGAGAATACATCTCTCGTAAGGTTCTGGGCACAGAAGTTCCCGGAGTATATAAGACCGGCAAGGAACAAAAAGGGAAACAGGCTCTTCACGGCTGACGATGTCTCAAATTTTAAAGTTATCCACTATCTTGTAAAAGAGCGAGGCATGACACTGGAAGGTGCTGCCAGCAGGATGAAGGACAACAAAAGCGGTGTCGACAGAAGAGTCGATGTTATAACCTCTCTGAACAGTATAAAGGCCAGATTAACAGAGATTGCAGATTCGTTGTGATGAAGGCCCGGGATATTATAAAGGTGCTTGAATCTGTTGCACCGCCTACCATACAGGAGAGTTGGGATAATTCCGGACTCTCAGTGGGAGATACAGGAACGGATGTTAAATCCGCCATACTTGCCCTTGATTGTACTGAAGATTTAATTGATGAGGCAGTAGAGACAGGTGCAAATATGATTATTACACATCACCCTTTAATCTTCAGAGGGGTAAAACAGATAACACCGGAAACCAATACAGGAAGGATGCTCATCAAAGCGATAAAGGAAGATCTTGTGATATACTCGCTCCATACAAATATGGATAAAGTAATCAGCGGAGTAAGCGGAAAAATGGCACAGAAACTGGGTCTGGAGGATATTTCATTCCTTAAGGCTGATCCGTCAGGAGATACAGGAACCGGCCTGGTCGGGAATCTGCCGCATCCAATGTCATATAGCGAACTTGTGGCAAAAGTAAAGAGAGAGTTTAGTGTGAAATGTATAAAAAGTTCCGCTGTTCCTGTGGAAAAGGTAAGCAGAGTAGCACTTTGCGGAGGGAGCGGCTCTTCTTTTGCAGATGATGCACTCAACTCCGGAGCTCAGGTATATATCACCGGAGATATCTCTTATCATCTCTTTTTCACGGAAAAAGGTTTTACAATTATGGATATCGGTCATTATGAAAGCGAGACGGGTGTACTCGAAGTGATAAAAGATATTCTTTTAAAAAAAATGCCTACATTTGCAGTTCGCATTGCAGCGAAAAATAATAATCCCATACACTACTTTTAATAATAGATTATGGCAACAGCTAAACCAAAAATCACTATTGAAACCCCTCTGGACGGAGGAACTTTCATTTCTTTGCAGAAGACTTCCAATGAGGGTGACCTCAGTATGGAGACAAAGCTGCGTCTTTTATACGATCTGCAACAGACAGACAGTAAGATAGATAAGATACATCTTCTTAGGGGAGAGCTTCCACTAGAGGTTCAGGATCTGGAGGATGATATTCAGGGACTCAGGACAAGGCTTGATAATCTTCAGGTTGAGCTGAAGGAGATTGAGAAACTGGTTTCCCAGAAAAAAATTGATCTGGATAATTCAAAATCTCTTATTGAAAAATACACAAGTCAGCAGAACAATGTTAAGAACAACCGTGAATATGATTCTCTTACAAAGGAGATAGAGTATCAGGGCCTTGAAGTTCAGCATGCTGAAAAGATTATTAAGGAGAAGACACTGGCGCTGGCAGAGAAGAAAGAGGCCGTTGCTGCTGCACAGGAGGCAATAAAGGAGAGAGCCATAGATCTTGAGAACAAGAAAAGTGAGCTTGATTCAATTATTGCAGAAACATCCAAGGAGGAGAAGGAGCTGGTAAAAAAATCAGATGAGATTGCCGCTCAGATAGATGTAAGGATGCTTGCCGCTTACAAAAAGGTACGTTCAAATGCAAGGAACGGACTTGCAGTAGTTACTGTGAGAAGGGATGCATGTGCCGGTTGTTTCAACAAGATACCACCTCAAAGACAGATGGATATCGCTTCCAGCAAGAAGATAATCGTTTGTGAGTATTGTGGAAGGATTCTCGTTAGTGCAGACTACGAGAAGGAATAAATGTCACTGATGCCCTATACTTTAAGGGAACTTTTTTTCAGGCATATAGCTCAAACGTCCCCCTCTCCTTTTGGTCTTGAGATCAATAGGGCAGAGGGCGTTTTTTTGTACGGCACTGATGGACGGAAAATCCTTGATCTTGTATCTGGTGTGGCGGTATCCAACGTAGGACACGCGAACAGAGAGGTCCTGGATGCTGTGGTACGTCAGGTAGAGAGCCATATGCACCTTATGGTCTACGGGGAGGTCATCCAGGCACCTCAGGTTGAACATGCAACCCTGCTGACTTCATTATTGCCCGAAAGCCTCAATAGTGTATATTATGTAAATTCGGGAAGCGAAGCCAACGAGGCGGCAATAAAACTGGCGAAGCGAGTTACAGGCAGAGGTGAGATCATCAGCTGCTATAACTGCTATCACGGAAGCACCCAGGGAGTAATGAGCCTGATGACGGATGAGGAGTTGAAACGCTCCTTCAGGCCTCTTATTCCTGGTGTAAGTCATATCAGATTCAACAGCATAGATGATCTAAAATCCATCAACACAAGGATTGCTGCAGTAATAGTTGAACCGGTACAGGGAGAGGCGGGTATTATTCCTCCGGAGCCGGGTTACCTGGAAGCGTTGAGGAAAAGATGCGACGAGGTTGGAACTCTCCTTATTTTCGATGAGATACAGACGGGATTCGGCCGTTGCGGAAGACTTTTTGCTTTCCAGAAGTATGGAATTATACCGGATATTATTACCTTAGCAAAAGCATTGGGTGGTGGAATGCCGTTGGGTGCTCTTGTCGCATCAGGGGAGTTGATGGAGAAGTGGCAATATAACCCGGCGTTGGGGCATATAACCACATTCGGAGGTCATCCCGTCTCATGTGCTGCGGCTCTTGCATCGTTGAGGGTATTGTTGCGTGAAGGGTGGATTGACAAGGTTGAGGGGAAATCGATTAGGTTTGCTGAAAAAATTAAAAAACACCCTGCTGTAAGGGAGATAAGGTCTTCAGGTCTATTGATGGCGGTTGAGCTTGGCCTTCCGGGGGCAGGAGAGAGGGCTGTAAGACAGCTCCTGGAGGAGGATGTCATGACAGATTGGTTTCTCTCGAGCGATACGGCGTTCAGAATTGCCCCGCCTCTTTGTATTTCGGAGGAAGAGATTGATTTGGCCGTTGAAAAGATTTTACGGGTTTTGGATAGAATGGTATTTTGAAAGATAAAGGAGTATTAGATGGCTAAAACACAGTTCAAAAAAAAGGAGAACCCCGATAAAGGCATAGATGTACTAAGTCTTGAGATGGGAAAGAAACCACCTCAGGCCATAGACATAGAGGAGGCAGTGCTCGGTGCATTGATGCTTGAGCCGGACGCTGTGACTGATGTGGTGGACACACTTATTCCGGAGTGTTTCTACAAAGAGAGCAACAGGAAGATTTTCACTGCAATAGTCGCTCTCGCTACAAGGCATGCTCCTGTGGACATTTTCACAGTATCCGAGGAGCTCAACAAAACCGGTGAGTTGGATGCTGTCGGAGGCACGCTTTACCTGAGCCAGCTCAGCATGAAGATTGGAGCTGCAGCCCATATTGACTACCACTCGAAAATACTGCTCCAGAAATATATCCAGAGAGAGCTCATATCAATCTCATACCAGATACAGAGGGATTCATTCGATGATACACTGCCTGTGGATGACCTGCTTGATTCGACCCAGCAGAAGATATTCACTCTATCCGACAGGAATATGAAGAGGGATACGCAGGCTATTCAATATATTATTTCTGAAGCTATTGAGGATCTGCAGAACACACAGACCCAGGCAAACGGACTTAGCGGCGTTCCTTCTGGCTATACCTCAATTGACAGAGTTACATTAGGCTGGCAGCCTTCCGACCTTGTTATTGTTGCCGCCCGACCTTCAATGGGTAAGACTGCATTTGTGCTAACAATGGCAAGGAATATGGCTGTTGAGCATAATGTCCCGGTTGCCTTTTTCTCTCTTGAGATGTCATCCCTGCTTCTTGCAAAGAGGTTGATGATAAGTGAGACAGGTCTGGAGCCTGACAAGATAAAGGGAGGTAAGAAACTGGAGGACTATGAGTGGGAGCAGTTGAACACAAAGCTTAACAAGTTGGTTAAGGCTCCTCTTTATATAGATGATACCCCTTCACTCTCAATTTACGAGTTCCGTTCAAAGGCAAGGAGACTGGTAGCTAATGCAGGGGTAAAGATGATTATAATTGACTACCTTCAGCTCATGACAGGACCTCCCGAATTGAAGGGAATGAGGGAGCAGGAGGTTTCCGCAATTTCACGCTCTCTCAAAGCAATAGCGAAGGAACTTAACATACCTATAATAGCACTTTCTCAGCTGAGCCGTGCCGTAGAGACAAGAGGCGGAACCAAAAGGCCTCAGTTGAGTGACCTGCGTGAGTCGGGCGCTATCGAACAGGATGCCGATATTGTAATGTTCATACACAGGCCGGATTATTATGCATCTTCTGAAGAGCATCCGGAGCTGGTCGGTTTGACAGACATTATCATAGCAAAGCACAGAAATGGTGAAGTAAGGGATGTGCAGATGAAATTCCGCCATTCTGAGGTGAGGTTTGTCGATTCCACCGATGCAAAGCTTGATATGGATGTCTTTTCAAATGACAGAATAGAGACCTTCTCTTCAAAGATGAACGGAGCGGAGTTTATGTCCAACTCTGACTTTGACAAGGATTTTTAAATGAAAAGGCTCCTCTCATTGATTGTCATACTCCTCCTCAATCTAGAGGGTTTTGCGCAAAAGGAGAGTCTTCAGGCATTCGGCCCCGGGGAGAGATTGAGGTACCTGTTGAGATATCAATGGGCCTCGATTAATACTGATGTTGGTGATGCCATATTTACAATTAATCAGATGAAAGACAGCTCGGGTCAATATTATGTGGCCAGGGTAAATGGGAAAAGTTTCAAATTCTATGATATTTTCTTTAAAGTAAGGGATTATTACGAATCCCGTTTCTATCCTGAAGGTGTGGTTCCCGTCTATTTTCACAGAGATGTCCTGGAGGGTAAGTATAAAATGAAGAATCATATCTTTTTCCTTAAGGATAACACTATAAAGGCCTCTTATAAAAGGAGAGAGGCTCCCTTCAGGGATACCCTTCATAAAGTGCAGACAAAGACATACGACCTGCTTTCTCTCATATATGCCATTAGAAATGAGAGTTTTTCGGCAAAAAGTTATGGTGAGATCTCTAAGGCAAGTTTCGCTATTGACGGCAAATTATATACAATTAAGTACACATATATCGGTAGAGAGATAAAAAAGGTAAGTGGGCTTGGTGTGTTCAATACATACAAGATTGAGGTTTCCCCAGCATCCGGTAATGTGTTCAAGGGTAGTGAGAACATTGCCATCTGGCTGTCGGCAGACGAAAACAGGGTTCCGCTCCAGATTGAGACACCAATCCAGGTGGGAAATGTAATGGCAAGACTTACAGAATTTTCAAATTTGAAATATCCATTAAAAAGCAAGATAAAATGAGTAATAAAAATGATAATGTTGAACATGAAGGCGTTGTAATTGACGTCGATCAGGATTTTGTCTCTGTGGAGATGGTGCGTCAATCCGCGTGTTCATCTTGCGGGGCAAAAGGAATGTGCAGTGCGTCAGATTCGGAGAGTGGTATCATTCAGGTTCCGGCCAGCGGATTTGATTTATATGAGAAGGGAGAGAGGGTGAAGGTGGTTCTGAAAAGGAGTCTGGGATTTAAAGCGCTATGGCTATCTTATTTGATTCCTTTGATCATTCTTTTGATTTTATTGCTACTTTTGTCAACTTTTAAAGTTTCGGAGATACTAATAGGTTTGTCCATTATTGGTGCCTTAGCCTTCTACTTTTTAATCATTTACTTTCTAAAGGATAGAATAAAAAAGGAATTTGTATTTACTTTAGAGAAATTAGATAAATAATGAATACTGTATTGTTTACGATCTTGTCCTTAAGTATTCTCGGCATCCTTCTGGCGCTGATACTCTATTTTGTCGCTCAGAAGTTCAAGGTTGAGGAAGACCCAAGGATTGATGATGTTCAGGCAATTCTCCCCGGTGCCAACTGCGGAGGTTGCGGTTATGCCGGCTGCAGGGCTTTTGCAGAATCATGTGTCAAGGCTGACAATCTTGAAAAAAATTTCTGCCCTGTAGGTGGAAACGATGTGATGAAACAGGTTGCGCAGTATCTCGGGATGGAGGTGGCAGAAAAGACACCCCAGGTTGCAGTTGTAAGATGTAACGGAACATGTGACAACAGGCCCAAGACAAACAACTACGATGGCTTTTCATCATGCGCGGTGATGGCTTCATTCTATTCAGGAGACACAGCATGTAAGTACGGATGCCTTGGTCATGGTGACTGTGTCCTCTCTTGTCAGTTTGATGCAATTAAAATGGATCCAAGAACAGGCCTTCCGGAGGTTGACGAGAGTAAGTGTACTGCATGCGGGGCTTGTGTCAAGGCTTGCCCTAAGATGATCATCGAGCTGAGAAATAAGGGTATAAAGAGCAGGCGTATTTTTGTATCCTGCGTAAATAAGGATAAGGGAGGAGTTGCCAAGAAGGCTTGTGCTGTTGCATGTATCGGTTGTACGAAGTGCCAGAAGGTGTGTGCCTACGACGCAATCACCATAACATCAAACCTTGCTTACATAGACTATAATAAATGCAAACTTTGCCGTAAATGTGTAGTCGAGTGCCCGACTCATGCCATATGGGAGGTGAACTTCCCTGTAAGGGTTCCAAAAAAAGAGGTTTCTCCGTTGGTTGAACAGTAATAGAGAGGATATGAGCAAAACATTTTCAATAGGAGGAATTCATCCTCACGACAATAAAATATCCAAAGATGCAGCTATCGAAAATTTTCCGTTAGTGGAGACAGCGTATATTTCTATGTCTCAGCATCTTGGCGCGCCGGCTGAGCCAATTGTGGCAAAAGGGGACAAAGTCAAGGTCGGTCAGTTGATAGCAAAGGCTTCCGGTTTTATTTCAGCCAATATACACTCATCGGTCTCAGGAACGGTAAGGTCTGTCGAGATGCTACCTGATCTAGCAGGGAACCCTGTTCAACATGTAATCATAGATGTTGAGGGGGACGAATGGATTGATACTATAGACAGAAGCAATGATATTGTAAGAGATATTAAACTCGGAAAAGAGGAGATAATAAAGAGGATAGCAGAGTGCGGCGTGGTTGGCCTGGGTGGTGCGGCCTTTCCGACACATATTAAACTGACACCCCCTCCCGGGAAAGTTGCAGACGTGCTACTTATCAACGGATCCGAATGTGAGCCTTATCTTACATCAGACTACAGGATTATGCTGGAAAATCCTGAGGAGATACTCATTGGTGTGAGAATAATGATGAAGGCGCTTGGTGTCTCTAAGGCATATGTAGGCATTGAGGAGAACAAGCCGAAGGCCATAAAGAGCATGAAGAGCGTTGCTGAAAAGAGTTATACAGATATAAAGATTGTCCCATTAAAAAAGAGATATCCGCAGGGAGGAGAGAAGCAGCTTATTGATGCAATTACCGGGCGAAGGGTACCTTCAATGGGTCTACCTATAGATACGGGTGCTGTCGTTCAGAATGTGGGGACAGCGCTTGCAGTATATGAAGCAGTCCAGAAAAACAAACCGCTTATTGACGGAATAGTCACAGTTACAGGAAAATGTATGACTGAACAGCGTAACTTCAGGCTCAGGGTTGGGACAACCTTTGATACAATGATGTTTGCAATCGGAGGATTCCCGAAAGATGCTGTCAAGCTTATCAGCGGCGGTCCTATGATGGGAAAAGCTGTTGCCTGTATGGATGCCGCATCAGTAAAGAGTACATCCGGACTTCTTTTGTTGACAGAAGAGGAGACAAAAAGAGGCCCTGAAAGAAACTGTATCAGGTGTGCTAAGTGTGTTGAAGCTTGTCCGATGGGGCTGCAGCCATATCTGCTCAACAGGCTTGCAAGGGCCGACAGGATGGAAGAACTCGAGGAGAATATGGTCCAGGATTGTATTGAATGCGGATGTTGCCTCTATTCTTGTCCGGCAAACATACCACTTTTGGACACAATAAGGCTCTCCAAGGCTAAGGTCTTGAAAATCATGAGAAGCAGACCAAAAAAGTAGAGAATAAGGATTGGATAATTTAATAATTTACGGATGAAAAAATTACTTGTATCTCCGGCTCCCCACATACATGGTCCACAGACCACCAAGAGCCTTATGAGAGATGTCATCATCGCCCTGGTGCCCTCATTGCTGGTATCCATATATTTCTTCGGATTCTCGGCAATAAAACTGGCCCTTGTCGGAGTTGTGACATGTGTTGCAGTTGAATATGTAATTCAGAGATATCTAATAAAGTGTACTGTTACGATTGGTGATTATTCGGCAGCGGTAACAGGATTGCTCTTGGCACTGAACCTGCCTCCCAACTCGCCGTGGTGGCTTATGCTGATAGGCTCTATAGTAGCCATTGGTGTTGCCAAACTTACATTCGGCGGACTTGGCCAGAACCTGTTCAATCCGGCACTCGTCGGCCGTGTATTCCTCCTTGTATCCTTTCCGGTTCTTATGACAGACTGGACAATCCCGGCATCGTGGTTCCGGGAGGGGATAGATGCCTCATCGGGGGCAACAGCTCTCTCGATAGTAAAAGAGGGCCTTGCACAAGGCTTGTCGTTGGAACAGATATTCCAGACTCATAACTTCTCTTATATGCAGATGCTCTTCAGTAAGATAGGCGGATCTGTGGGAGAGGTGTCTGCACTGGCACTTCTGATAGGTTTTGCATATCTTCTCTACAGAAGGGTGATTACAGCGCACATTCCGCTTTCAATAATACTGACAGTTGCATTGTTCACAGGTATTTTCTGGGTTGTTAACCCGGAACAGTACACAGATCCTCTGTTTAATATCCTCTCTGGAGGTATATTGTTAGGATCGATATTTATGGCCACAGACTATGTGACATCACCAATGAGCAAGAAAGGGATGATTCTTTACGGAGTAGGAATAGGAATTATCACAGTCCTGATAAGGTACTTCGGATCATATCCTGAGGGAATATCGTTCGCAATCCTTATTATGAATGCTTTTGTACCATTGATCAACAAGTTCATGAAACCCGCATATTTCGGAAAGGAGGTAAAGAATGGCTAGAGAGTCTACATTAAAGAATATGGTGGTGGTGCTTACACTTATTTGTCTTGCATCATCGGCTCTGCTGGGCGGGGCATATGTTCTGACAAAGGAGCCTATTGAGGCTTCACAGCTGGCAAAGATAAACCAATCAATAGCCGGTGTGGTTCCTCCTTTTGACAATGATCCTAACGGGGAGTCTTTTACTAAAGAGTACAACGGCTCTCAATATAAAGTGTATCCTGCCATAAAGGGGGGGGAGACAGTCGGTTATGCAATCGAGACATTCTCAAATGCCGGATTTGGCGGGAGAGTCACGCTAATGGTCGGTTTCGGCATGGATGGTACAATAATAAACACAGTTGTTCTTACTCACTCCGAAACTCCGGGCCTTGGAGACAAGATGGTTGCCGGTAAAAGCGATTTCAGCCTGCAGTTTAACGGAAAGAATCCTGCAGATTTCAAACTATCCGTTAAGAAAGACGGAGGCGATGTTGATGCTATAACAGCTTCGACAATATCTTCCAGGGCTTTTTGCGGAGCAATGACCTCTGCATATGAGGTGTTTAAACTATGTGTTGCAGATAAAACAGAAAAGGAGGCAGTAAATGAGTAAGTTAAGCCTTATAACAAAAGGATTTGTAAAAGACAATCCTACATTCGTTTTAGTGCTGGGTATGTGCCCGACACTTGCGACTACAACATCGGCATTTAACGGATTGGGTATGGGCGTGGCTACAACCTTCGTGCTGATCTTTTCAAATGTGCTGATTTCACTTGTGGCTAAACAGGTTCCTGACAAAGTGAGAATTCCGGTATACATTGTCCTCATCGCTGCTGTGGTTACAGTACTTCAACTGCTGATGCAGGCATACACACCGGGTCTTTACCAGACATTGGGAATATTCATACCTCTTATTGTGGTGAATTGTATAGTTTTAGGGAGGGCGGAGGCTTATGCCTCAAAAAATACCGTCCTTGACTCTACTTTGGATGGAATTGGTATTGGGCTAGGATTTACCGCGGCTTTGACTGTAATAGGAATGGTAAGGGAAGCGCTTGGAAGCGGCTCTTTATTTGGTATAAAATTCCTTGAGGGAGACGGCATGCTGGCCTTTATCCTGGCACCGGGAGCCTTCATGGTGTTGGGATACCTTATGGTCCTTTTCAATATGTACAAGGCTAAAATCTCAGACAAATAAAGATTATGGAATACATTATAATTATTATATCTGCCGTATTTGTCAACAATATAGTGTTGGCACAATTTCTCGGTATTTGTCCTTTCCTGGGAGTTTCAAACAAGCTTAGCACAGCAGCCGGAATGTCCGGAGCTGTAGTATTTGTAATAGCACTTTCAACACTAGTAACATACTTACTCCAGTATTATGTGTTAGTTCCTCTGGGAATAGAATTCATGCAGACGGTGGCGTTTATACTGGTTATTGCAGCCCTTGTGCAGATGGTTGAGATAATTTTGAAGAAAATAAGCCCTTCGCTTTTTCAGGCGCTGGGTATTTTCCTTCCTCTGATTACAACCAACTGCTGTGTTCTAGGTCTTGCAATCATCGTTGTTGCAAAAGAGTTCTCATTCGGTGGAGAACCACATATGCTTAATCTGGCAGAATCGGTTGCCTATGCTACTGCAAGCGCAGTCGGCTACGGCTTCGCATTGATTCTCTTTGCAGGTTTAAGGGAACAACTTGAACTCAACAACGTTCCCAAAGCTTTCAAAGGTACACCAATAGCACTTATTACCGCAAGTATCCTTGCCCTTGCATTTATGGGTTTTGCAGGGTTGGTATAGTTGCCTTAAAAATTCAAGTCATGAAAAAGAGTTTGCTCGAAATTGAACAAACCCTCAGAGAGGGAAGCCTCCAGAAGGCACACGAAGAGTTGCTGGAATTCCTGGAGAGAGAACCTGAAAACGACGTCGCCTGGTATATGTTAGGCGGATTGTTGAGAAGAGAACAATTGTGGGGAGAGGCCATAAACGCCCTGAACAAGGCTAAATTCCTCAATCCTACAGGCCCTGCGGCCTATGCTATAGACTCCATTTATGAGATTCTGAGTTTTCAGAATACAGATCTGATGAATCCCTGATAAAAAATATTATGCCAAAAACCATTTCATTAAGAACATTGCTCACTTTCGCACTTATAGTGTGTCTGAGCACAACTCTCCCTGCCCAGAAGACTAAGGGAAGTATTGCAAAGCTACAGCAGACAGAGGTGAAAACTCCGGCTGCCGACTCTACAAAAAAGGGCCCCGAAAAAACACCTCAGACAATTGATAAGTTTGTAAAATCTGATGCCCGTATAATGAAGGGTATGACAACAGTCTACAGTCAGGATAATAAATTCTTTATCAATATAAATGATTCAATCCTGGGAAGAGACCTTATGATGGTAACAAGACTATCACTTGGCGCTTCCGGAGTACGCACAGATTTCGAGGGTTACGCCGGTGACCAGATAAACGAGGGTGTCTATCGTTTTGAAAAGGGTCCCAATAACAAGATTTTTCTCAGGAAGGTACTGAACAGAGAGCGTTCAGACAGTTCGAGCTCAATGTTTGTATCAGTTGTCAAATCAAATACAGAGCCGATAGCTGCAGCATTTGAGATCAAGGCTCAATCTGAAGACAAAAAGGATAATATAATTGATATAACAGATTTCTTCAATGGTGACTCTGAGATGCTGTTCTTCACAAAGATGGCAAAAACAGAGTTCAAGTTGGGAGGTATACAGAAGGAGACCTCTTACCTCTCGGCTGTCAGGACATATCCGATTAATACCGAGATCAAGAGTGTCAAGACATATCAGAAAGCCAGCGGAGGAGATAACGCTACATTTGAGATTAACAACTCATTTGTGCTTCTTCCTAAGGTCCCTATGGTTGCCAGATATGCAGACAACAGGGTGGGCTACTTTACCGAGAACTACACTGATTTTGACAAGAATCCACAGGGTGTTGAGAAAGTTTCACTCATAACCCGCTTCAGACTTGAGCCAAAACCAGAAGATCTTGAAAAGTATAAGAGAGGCGAGCTGGTAGAACCTGCAAAGCCAATAATATACTATATTGACCCAGCCACACCTAAGGAGTGGGTTCCATATCTTATACAGGGTGTTAATGATTGGCAGGAGGCATTTGAAAAAGCCGGTTTCAAGAATGCGATTATGGGCAAGGTTGCCCCTACAAAGGAGCAGGATTCGACATGGTCACTGGAAGATGCAAGATATTGTGCAATTGTCTACAAAGCCTCTGCAACTCCTAATGCCAGCGGCCCTCACGTAAGTGACCCGCGTTCAGGCGAGATTATCGAGAGCCACGTAAACTGGTACCACAACGTTATGTCACTTGTAAGGAACTGGTATATGCTTCAGTGCGGACCTGTTGACCCATCTGCAAGAAAGATGGAGTTTGATACAGAACTTATGGGACAGCTAATAAGATTTGTATCATCTCATGAAGTTGGACACACTCTCGGGTTGAGACACAACTTCGGTGGTACAAGCCACTATACAGTTGAACAGCTAAGAGACCCTGAATTTCTCAAGGCAAACGGACATACAACATCTATCATGGACTATTCAAGATTCAACTATGTTGCACAACCTGAGGACAAGCTTGACAGAAACCTGCTGTTCCCAAGAATAAGCCATTATGACCTATGGGCTATCGAGTGGGGCTACAGAAGATTCCCTGATTATGACAATCCTGAGAAGGAGCTTCCACATATTAATAAATGGATAATTGAAAAGACAAAGAATCCTTATTATCTCTTTGGAACAGAATCAAGTCAGAATGACCCGAGACTGCAGAGTGAGGATCTTGGTGAAAACCAGATGAAGGCAAACGAACTCGGAATAAAAAATCTGAAGTTTGTGATGAATGGTCTTGCAGAGTGGACAAAAGAGCCAAATGAAGATTACACCAATCTCAGGACAATGCAGGGAGAGGTAGCCAACCAGTTCCGCCGTTACATCGGTCATGTTGCAAAATGGATAGGTGGTGTTTATGAAGATCCTAAGACTGTTGAGATGGAGGGAGATGTGTACAGAGTTGTGGAAAAGAAGAGACAACAGGAGGCTATGGATTTCCTTAACAGAAATCTTTTTGAAAATGCACCGGTTTGGCTAATCCCTGATAATTATATGGATAAGTTTGTAAGCCGTCCGGAAGTATATATTGAGCGTGCTTACAATGCCGCTTTGGGATCAATGTTAAGCAAAAGGGTTATAATGAACCTTGCCTCTGCTGAAAGAAAGTATGGAAAATCTGCCTACACAGCTGAGGATATGTTCTCTTCTCTTGACAAAGTTGTGTGGAAAAATAGAGTTACCGATTCATATGACAGGATACTTCAGAAAGCATATGTCATAGGCCTTTGTGATCTTTTCACAGGAGCCAATTCGTTCTCTTTCGCAGGTCCTCCTGTAATCACTTCAAATCCTAAGGATATGACAGAGGCATCTGGCGTTGCATACAGCCAGATAGTCAAGACTCTCAAACATATCAAAGGTATAAAGACAGGTGATTACCTCTCTGATGCGCACTATGCATATCTGGCACGCTATATGGAGAAGATATTGAGTGCAGATAAGTAATAGGAACATACAAATACCAGCAATCGTCGGATTAGTTGTATTTTCGCTTCTGACGATTGTTCAGACCATCCCTGATAAACCGCTTCTGCTTGCAGAGCGGTTTATCTATAATGGGGGGTGGATACAGGTGACTATTATCACTCTGTACAGTATCCTTCTCTCCTACAATATGCAGTTCAGAGATCGTAGGAGTAAATGGAGGATCTATTCCTGGGTATTATTCACAGTAGTCTTTTACTCGCAGTTGGTTTTGGGCCTGTGTGCCGACTCTCTCTTCCTTTTGACAGGCAAGCTGCATGTCCCTGTTCCAGCTATGATACTGGCAGGTCCGCTTTACAGATTCAGCTCATGGTTTATGATAATACTCTTCTTCAGTACAGTCTTGATAGCCGGTCCTGCATGGTGCAGCCATCTCTGTTATTTCGGCTCTCTGGACGCTGTTGCATCAAGAAGAGCCGGAGCTGAGAAGAGGAAGGGGCAAACCGGGGTAATTCCGGTTGTTAAGTACTCAATATTGCTGATAATAGTTATAGTTGCCTTGGTTTTGAGAATTGCAAGGGCCTCTGCCGGAACTGCAACACTTTTGGCAATCCTTACCGGAGTTGTCGGTCTTCTGGTCATATCGTTGATTTCACTGAGAAAAGGGGCAATGTTCCATTGTACCCACTATTGCCCTATCGGTACAATTGTCAACCACATCAAATACATATCTCCCTTCAGGTTCGGGTTTACCTCAGACTGTACCAAGTGTAATGCCTGTATAAAGGGGTGCAGTTATATGGCTTTGAATGAAAAGGCGGTGAAGAGTGGAAAGGTTGATATTACATGTACATATTGCGGTGATTGCCTTAACTATTGCCGACATAAAGGGCTCGGATACGTTTTTGCAGGGCTCTCTCCCGAGGTGTCTGAGAAGTTATGGATAATAGTCACTGTCTCACTTCACACTCTCTTTCTTGCAGTAGCGCGTATCTGACTGAAAAGTTCCCAAAGAATAATTCCAATGCTCACTGAGACATTGAGTGAGTGTTTTGTCCCCTCCTGAGGTATCTCTACAACAATGTCGCTGAGGTCTGCAACCTCCTGTTGGACACCTTTTACCTCATTTCCGAAAACAATGGCATATTTTTTTGAACCTTCAACCCTGAAGTTTTCAAGCGATGTGGAGTTTTCTGTCTGTTCGGCTGTAAGTATTATGTAACCCTTCTCTTTCAGCTCCTTTACAACCTTTACGGCATCCTCTTCATACCTCCATTCAACACTCTCCTCTGCCCCGAGTGCGGATTTATGAATCTCGGCATTAGGAGGGGTGGCACAAATGCCGCAAAGTACAATCTCTTCAGCCGCAAATGCGTCAGCAGTACGGAATGCCGCTCCTATATTGTGTTGGCTTCGTATATTGTCTAAGACTATAACTATCGGGCTCTTGGGGGCAACCTTAAACTCCTCTCCGGATAGCCTTCCTAGTTCGTAAACTTTTAGTTTTCTGAACATTTTTATTATTATATTTGCAAATATAGGGATTTAACCTCAAAAAATTTCTACGACTATGAGTACAGATGTTAAACTGAAGTTAATCCAGAACGGTCCCCTCAAGGTCGAGGGAACAGTTGTGGTAATCCATCCTGACGGTAAGGAGGAGCAGAAAAGTAACTGCTATATATGCAGATGCGGCAAATCCGGCAATAAACCCTGGTGTGACGGCTCTCACGCCAAGTAAAATGTTGTGACGGAATCTTTAAACCATTTGCTATCTTTATTGTCAAATAGAACACTAATATATTGTTTTGATGAAAAAGAGGCAGAGGTATATAACTTATATCAGTATTCCCGTTTTACTAGTTTTAGCAATTGTTGTTTATAACTCATTTTACTCAGATGTAAAGATGGGTGATGGAGATATTTCTTCCTCTCCAAAGGGAGAAAAGTCTAAAAGGGGCGGAGGTGATAAAAAGTCTCTTCCGGTATCGGTATATATTGCCGACCTGCAAAAATCCGAGGACGGACTTACACTTCCGGGTACCCTTGTAGCCCGGGAGAAAGTGGAGATGGCAAGTGAGCTTGCCGGCAGGGTTGTAAGCATCAATTTCAAGGAGGGGCAGTTTGTCCGCAGAGGGGAGGTTCTGGTCAGGCTAAATGACGATGAACTACAGGCACAGCTGTTGAGAGCCGAGTATCAGCAGACACTTTTGTCGGAAAAGCTTGAGAGGCAGAAGATCCTTCTCAGCAAGGAGGCGGTCAGCAGGGAAGATTACGATCAGGTATCGACAGAGTTTAATGTGCTCAAGCAGGATATTGAACAATTGAAGATAAAGATTGAGAAGATGAAGATAAGGGCTCCCTTTGACGGGGTTATCGGATTCAGGAATATCAGTCTGGGGGCCATGTTGGTTCAGAACTCAAAGGTTGCCACAATAGTTGACGTTGCCCACATGATACTCGAATTCTCGATTCCCGAGAAATATGTCAGGAACAAGCTTATCGGCACAACAGTCAATTTCACTGTAGAGGGGATGAGTGAACCTTTCCAGGCACAGGTATATGCTATGGATCCCGAGGTTGATGTCAAGACTCGTACTTTAATGTTGAGGGCAAAATTTGACAACCGCCGAGGATTGCTCAGACCGGGCATGTATGCAAAGGTGAGTTTAAGCTCACAGAAAAACGCACTGAGTGTCTATGTCCCTAATCAGGCTGTAGTCTCAGGAGTCAAGGGTCATTCGGTATGGTTGCTCAGAGAGGGCAAAGCTGCAATGATACAGGTTCGGACAGGCCTCAGGACTGTTGATATGATGGAGATAATTGAAGGAATTGAAAAGGGAGACACTGTTATAACAACAGGACTCATGCAGCTCCGTGAAGGCATCTCAATAACCCCCACAAATCTGAAGGCAGAATGAGTCTATCCACCACCTCAATCAAAAGGCCGGTTTTTACAACCGTAATGAGCCTCGTAATCATGATTTTCGGTGCTATCGGATACGTTTCACTTGGAGTAAGGGATTACCCAAGCGTGGACAATCCGGTTATATCTGTCAGATGCTCCTTCCCAGGAGCTAACGCAGACGTAATTGAGACTCAGATTACAGAGCCGCTTGAGGCTGCAGTTAACGGAATCCCCGGTATACGCGCCATCTCCAGTACAAGCCGTGATGGTCAAAGCTCAATAAATATTGAGTTTAATCTTGAGGTTAACCTTGAGACTGCTGCAAATGATGTCAGAGATAAGGTTTCAGGAGCAATGAGGAGACTGCCCCAGGATATAGATGCTCCTGTTGTGGAAAAATCCGATGCAGATGCTCAGCCTATCTACTCTGTCACTTTGCAGAGCCAAACCCGGGATATAATAGATCTCAGCGAGTATGCAGAGGTAAACTTTAAGGAGAGGCTTCAGACAATAAGTGGAGTGAGTAGTGTAACCGTTTGGGGTTCAAAAAGATATTCCGTCAGACTGAGGATGGACCCACTTTTATTGGCTGCCTATAAGGTAACTCCCCTTGATGTCAGGACTGCTGTAAACAGGGAGAATGTAGAATTGCCTTCGGGAACCATAATGGGGTCGACAATGGAGCTTACCGTAAGGACATTGGGACGTCTGAAAACCATTGAAGATTTCAACAACCTGATTATTTCCAAAAATGAGGGCAGAATAGTACGCTTTTCAGATATCGGAGTTGCAGAGGTGGATGCCGAGAATACGAGATCAATACTAAAGAGAAACGGTGTCCCTATGGTTGCTTGTGTGCTGATTCCTCAGCCCGGAGCCAACTATATAAACATAGTGGATGATGCAGAGAAGGCAATTGATGAGCTTAAAAAGTCTCTGCCCGAGGATATAGAGGTTGGAGTAGGTTTTGATAATACAATCTTTATAAGGGATTCGATAAGTGAGGTGAAATCAACCATCATGGAGGCCTTCTTCCTGGTGGTGCTTATAATTTTCCTTTTCCTGAGGAACTGGAGAACCACACTTATACCGGTGCTGGCAATTCCGATATCATTGATAGGAGTTTTCTTTATAATGTACCTCGCCGGTTTCTCCATAAATATCCTCACACTGCTTGCCATAGTGCTTTCAATAGGCCTTGTCGTGGATGATGCGATAGTGGTTATGGAGAATATTTACACAAAGATTGAACGGGGAGTCTCTCCGAAAGAGGCAAGCATAGAGGGATCAAAAGAGATTTTCTTCGCTATTATTGCAACAACCATTACACTGGTTTCTGTCTTCTTCCCGATTGTATTCCTGCAGGGTGTGACCGGACGTCTGTTCAGGGAGTTCTCGGTGGTCATAGCCGGGTCGGTGCTTATATCATGCTTTGTTGCGCTTACATTCACGCCGATGATTACTTCAAGGATGATAAAGGCAGGTGTCAATGAAGGTGCATTCTATAGAAAGACAGAACCATTCTTTATCTGGTTAAATGGAGCATACAGGAGTTCACTGCAGTCGTTTATGTCAAGAAGGTGGCTTGCCCCGCTGTTTCTCCTGATTACAACAGGAATCATCGTCTGGTTATGGGTTAAAATCCCTTCTGAGATGGCTCCTCTGGAGGACAGGTCTATGATAACAGTCTCGAGTACGGCCCAGGAGGGTGCAACTTTCGACTATATGCTGGATTATTCTGACCAGATGTGGGACATGATTGATGCATCCGTACCGGAGAAAGAGATGGCCCTGCAGATGGTAGGTATGGGAGGGTCAAATAGGTCTAACTTTCAGCTTTCGTTGGTACAGCCGGATAAAAGGTCAAGAAAACAGCAAGATATAGCGGATGAACTCTCTCCTAAGGTTGCCAGGATGACAGGAGCAAAAAGTTTTGTTACACAACAGCAGACCTTCGGAGGAAGAAGGGGCGGCATGCCGGTTCAATATGTTATACAGGCGAAGAACCTTGACTCGCTCAAGAGTGCCCTGCCTATATTCATGTCTGAAGTCGCCCAGAGTGATGTCTTTTCAAATTCAGATATAAACCTGAGGTTTACAAAACCGGAGCTGAGCATATCGATTGACAGGGATAAGACCTCGTTAATGGGGATCTCAATTCAGAACATAGCACAGACCCTTCAACTTACCATGAGTGAGCAGAGAATAGGTTATTTCATAAGGAACGGCAAGCAGTACCAGATATTGAGCGAGATAAACCAGAGTGACAGGAACAAGCCGCTTGACATGGCAAACATCTTTGTGAGGAACGACACGGGGGACCTTATTCCTCTCGACAATCTCATAAAAATGGAGGAGAGCAGCATGCCGCCGCAATTGTACAGGTATAACCGCTTTGTTGCAGCAACCGTCTCCGCATCCCTGGAACATGGCTACACCTTAGGCCAGGGAATCGAGGAGATGGACAGGATTGCAGATAAGGTACTCAATCCGGACAGCTTCTCAACAGCCTTGTCCGGACAGTCAAAGGATTTTGTCGAGAGTACATCCAGCCTCTTTTTTGCATTCGTGCTTGCTCTTGTGTTGATATATCTCGTTCTTTCTGCGCAGTTTGAAAGCTTCAGGGACCCTCTTGTAATAATGCTCACTGTTCCTTTGGCTCTTGTAGGTGCACTTTTGTGCATGAAGCTTGCTTCACAGACAATGAACATATTCAGTGAGATAGGACTCATAATGCTTATCGGGCTTGTCTCAAAGAATGGAATCCTTATTGTTGAATTTGCAAACCAGAGAAGGATTGCCGGCATTGATAAGCAAAAGGCGATACTCGAGTCTTCGGCATCACGTTTCAGACCGATACTTATGACCAGTCTCTCCACAATACTCGGTATACTTCCGATGGTATACGCAACAGGAGCAGGCGCTGAGAGCCGTGTGGCAATGGGCGTTGCCGTTGCCGGAGGTCTCGTATTTGCGACATTCTTCACACTCTACATTATTCCTGCGATGTACTCCTATATTTCATCATCAAAAGATCTGAAAGATATTAATGAATAGAAAAAGATACATAACTCTCGCCGCCACGTTGATTCTTGGCCTTACAGCCGGGGCTCAGGAGCCTGTGACATTGCAACAGTGCATAGCTGTTGCCCTCAAGGACAACTACTCAGTTATAATCTCCTCAAACGAACTGGAGATATCAAAGAATAACGTGACTCTTGCCCCTTTTCTGCCCTCTGTGACACTCGGGTCAAAGCAGACGACAACGGAGCTCAATGAAAGGTCATACAATCAACAGGGCTCGGTTTCTGAAGGAATATCAAAATCAACAACCATTCTCAGCAGTGCAACATTGAACTGGAGATTGTTTGACGGATTCTCGATGTTTGCCGAGAGAGACAAACAGGTTGAACTCTTGAGGAAGGGTGAGTATGCATTCCGTTCTGTGGTTGAGAATCTTGTAATGGATGTCTCGGCGCAGTACTACAAAATAATTAGTCTCCAGAATCAGGTGAAGTTACTTGATGAACTGCTGGGAATTTCAGACATCAGGTACAATCAGGCTTTGACAAGGTACAGAATAGGCAAGGACTCCGGACTTGAGTACAAGCAAGCAAAGATAAATCTGAACAGCGACTCTTCTCAGCTGCTGCTGCAGAGGGAAAATCTCAAGAACGCCTATATTGAGCTTTACAGACTGATGAATGTTCCAACCGCTTCTAAATACATTATAAAAGACACAATTTTGCCCGAACCGGTGATGAATCTTGACTATCTTCTTGTCAGAGGTATGGAGAACAATACATCCGTACTCGCAGCCAAGATAGGGGAGAGGGTGGCAGGTCTGGATCTGAAGATTGCCAGATCGTCCAGGTATCCTGTACTGGATCTGTCAGCAGGGTACAACTATAACCTTTATAACAATAACTATTTCCCCTCAAAATTCGATCGCTACAATGGATATAATTTTGGTCTGAACCTCTCTATCCCAATTTTCGATGGGCTGGAGATAAACAGAAAGATTAAAAATGCGAAAATACTAGAGGAGAATGCCAGACTTAATCTCGAGAGAGAGAAGCGTGATCTTGAAAGTCAATTACGTTCGCTTTACAATCTCTATATAAATAATATCAGGATGGTTGAATTTGAGAGAGAGAACAAGGAGACAGCATATTTCAACCTTGAGGCAGCAATGGAGAAATACCGTCTGGGAGGTCTCTCGGGTATTGAATTCCGTGACATTCAGCTCTCATATCTTGATGCATCCGACAGAATGCTGGAGGCGGTCTATCAGGCTAAGATATCAGAGATTACTCTTCACCTTCTGATTGGAGATCTGTTTCAGACAACTCATCAGAGGTAACTCCGAAAAGATCTCTTTGAGGAAGTGAGTCTATTCTGGAAAAAGCCTTGTTGAACATTCCCTCTACTATTCTCGGGAAGCGAGCTCCTTTCCATGAACTGGTGTTTGCAAGAAATACCCATGTCAACCCATATTTCTGACATTTCAGCATTGCGCTTATACCAGAAAGAGTGCCGGTCCTTGTACAGTCACCGTTCGGGCGGGCTTTAGCCCAGCCTATCGGTAAATGTTGCGGATCAGCTGTCATCATGATTTTTATGCTCTCCGGAGATAATATGTCCGGTATTTCAGGTTTGCCATCAATTGATGCAATGAACCGGATGAGCTCGCTAGGGGAGGCAACCCACCCGCCTGCACCCAGCAATCCTGCAACATCATTTCCACCATAACATTTAGGGCGCATCACACCGCTCCCGTCAAATGACTCAACCATCAACTCGTCGTGAGGCTCATAATACCTCACCTCGTTAGGAAATTTATGTTCGTGGAAATTGCGTGCAATGTGCATGTCATATATGCCAATCGGAGCAAGGATTACATTCTTTACATAAGATTCATATGGAATCCCGGTAGCCTGTTCAATTATCCTGGAAAGCAGGACATATCCGAAATTTGAGTATTTAGTTCCGCTTCCAGGCTGGTAACTGAGATCCCTGCTGAGGACATAGCGTATAATGTCATCTGTTTTGGGAGCTGAGTCTAAATTCATCCTGATACGGATAATGTTTGGAATAAACATTGGGTCACCGCCTCTTCGAGAGAAACCTCCACGATGTCTAAGAAGTTGTTCAATTGTTATATCTCTGACACGTTTATCCTTAATCTCGCTGAATTCGGGTATATCCATAAGCCCTCCCTTAGCAAAAGGCTTCTGGTCCAGAGAGAGAATACCCTTTTCAACGAGCTTCATAACAGTTGCCCCGGTAATCAGCTTTGAGACCGATGCAATTCGGAAAATGTGGCGAACCTCTGTTTTTACGGAGTCCTCCTCATCTGCCCATCCGTATCCCTTTGCATAGATGAGACGCTCATCCTTCATTATGGCAACAGATGCCCCCTTAATACCCCACTGGCGCATGAACTGCCTGATATAGCCATCCAGCTTCTTCGTCTCCGGCAACTCGGATTTCTCATTTGATAAAAGATGATTAAGGGCAAACAGTGGCTCGTTGTATTTAGGTTTCTCACTGCTCTGCTCTTTTGTAAGTAGTGATTTTGTAAATAAAAGGAGAGCGGTGACAATAATGAAAGCAAGTATAAGCCCGGATATTTTGACCGGGTGGCGGCGTCTTCTTCTGGAGGTCATTTATTTAGTGAAGAGTTAAAAGTGAAGAGTTAAAAGTGAAAAGTGAAGAGTGAAAAATTAAGAGTGAAAAAGTGAATAGTGAATAGTGAAAAATGGAGGGTTATTCCAGAGAGAATCGGATAAAGATGTTCTGGGTAAAGCTGATTTTGCCGAAGGAAAGATCCGGCCCTGCATACTCCTCAGCCACATTTGCGTCCTCCATCTTAGCTCCGAATGAAGCCAATCCTCTTATAACAATGTCTCTTTGATAACCTTCGTTGTGTTGTATATAGATTGCCTTGCCGAGTTTTCTTCCCAAGGCGCTTGCAAGTATCTCTGCCCTGTTTTTTGCCTTCTCTGTTGCCATTATCATAACCTCGTTCTTTACCTTCTCCTTGTCAGAGACGTCTGTTTTGACAACGGAAACATTAGGAATAGAGAGTTTTTCAAGCTCTTTGAAAACCTTTATCAGCATTTCGGTATTTGTTATCTTTAGCTGGTAAGATTTTGATGTTACAACTGTATTCTTTTTCAAAATATACTCCTGCATCTGGGTGGCCATATCTTTGACCAGCATATCTTTTTCAAGATCAATTCCCAGAGACTTCAATCTTGCAAACATCTCCTTCTCCTGTTTTTCCAGCGACTTGTTCTTATTGTCCTTCTCTTCAATGGTGATGCTTATGAAGATCTCATCCGGAGAAACCTCCTTAGTGGCTGAGGCTGTAATCTCTATGTAGTTTTGATCTATAAAATTCTTCTCCTGAGCAGAAAGAGTGGTCGTTGCAATCAAAATTGCGATTGCGGTCAATATCTTCTTCATGATTATGATGTTTTGGTTGATTTTCTGATTACATAAATTATACCATGTTATTTTAGTGGCACTGATTTTTCTAACTCACACATTATCAACACTTATAATTAGGCGGGATGTATTTGTGTGTATTTCTGTGAGTTAGAAAAATCAGTGCCACTAAAAATAAAAAGGTGGCAAAAAATAAATTTTTGCCACCTTGCTTCCACTCGTTCTTTTCAACTGTTTTTACTGGTTGATTTAAAAGGTTAGTAATAAGGAGCTTATTTTGGGTTAATAGGGTCAGAATATTCCACGCTCAGTGTACTTGGTATGGAGCAGTTCGTGAGAGTGATGGCCAAGAGGCTCTTTTAGGAATTCATCATAAATAGCTTTAATGGCCGGATTTTCATGCGATTTACGGATCGGTTTGAGAGAGTCCTCCTTGTAAATAGAGTCGGCTCTCTTTTGCCGGATCTCCCATGTCGTAGGAATTGATTGTCCGCCTCCTCCGAGACATCCTCCCGGGCAGGTCATGACCTCAATGAAGGCATAGGGGGATTTTCCCTCCTCAATCTGATCCAGCAATGTGCGGGCATTTTTGAGAGTATGGGCTACTGCAACCTTTAGTTTCAGACCATCAATGTCGAGTTCGGCCTCTTTGATGCCCTCGAATCCTCTGACTGCATTTAGGTCAATCTTTGGAAGAGCTCTTCCGGTCAGAACCTCATAGGCGGTACGAACGGCAGCCTCCATTACACCTCCGGTGGCACCGAAAATAACGCCGGCGCCGGTAGATATACCAAGTGGTTCGTCAAACTCCTCTTCAGGTAGATTCTTGAAATCTATTCCGGACTGTCTGAACATCCTTGCCAACTCTCTGGTTGTGAGCACATAGTCAACATCGAAGAAGGCCTCGCTTTCACTGAGTCCCATCTTCTCTTTCCAGAACTCAAAGGCTGACTTCATCTCAGGCCGCTTGCACTCGAACTTCTTGGCGGTACAAGGCATGATTGAGACAACGACAATCTTCCTCGGATCAATTCCAAGCTTCTCTGCATAGTATGTCTTTGCAACGGCTCCGAACATCTGTTGGGGAGATTTGCATGTTGAAAGGTGGTCAAGGGATTTCGGGAAGAAGTGTTCTATGAATTTTATCCACCCCGGAGAGCAGGATGTAACCATAGGTAAAACACCTTTGTTTTTAATTCTGTGTATTAGCTCGAATCCCTCCTCCATGATTGTAAGGTCGGCAGTGAATTGAGTGTCGAAAACCTTGTCAAATCCCACCCTGCGAAGGGCAGCGACCATTTTGCCTGTAACAAGGGCTCCATATTCCATACCCATTGCCTCACCAATACCTACACGGATTGCAGGAGCTGTCTGTACAATAACATATTTGTTTTCGTTGTATATCTCGTCGAAAACAACCCGTGACTCATCTTTTTCTGTAATTGCAGCCGTAGGGCACACAAGGGCACATTGACCGCAGTTGGTACAGGCAACATTGCCGAGACCTTTGTCCAGATAGGTGGATATTTTAGTCTTCAGCCCCCTTCCTGTAAAATCGATTGCATGTACAGTCTGCACCTGAGAACAGACAGCAACGCATCTGCCACATAATATACACTTTTCGGGAGTCCTGAGAAGTGAGACTGATGTGTCATCCACCTTGCCGGCCGGTTTTGTTCTTGCAAACAGAGTCTCCTTTATTCCTATGGTTGCTGTAAGGTCCTGCAACTCACAATTGCCGTTCCTCTCGCAAATGAGACAATCTTTCGGGTGGTTGGCGAGTAATAGTTCAAGATTTATTTTCCTGGCCTGATCCACAAGAGGGGAGTGGGTCTTTATCTCCATCCCTTCAGCAACATTGCTTATGCATGACCTTACAAGGGCTTTTGCTCCCTTTACCTCAACCACGCATATAGCGCACGATGCATTGTGAGAGACATCTTTCATATAGCAAAGAGACGGTATTTGTATCCCTATGCCACGACAGGCCTCAAGTATAGTAGAACCGGCCGGTACCTGATATCCCCTGCCGTCTACGGTTATATTCACATTATTATTTTCCATGATTATTCCTCCTCTGTTTTGACTGTGGTACGGACATCGCAGCGCAGGCACCTTGCTGCCTCGGCATAGGCTTGTGCCGGTGTGTAACCGAGACTGATCTCGTTGAAGTTGCCAATCCTCTCTTCCAGCGGCCGTTTGACTGAGTAATGGCGGTTTCCGCCTTCCGGTTTGAGAGGAACCTCGTCGCTGTATTCAAACTCTCTGAAGAGTCTGTGGAAACGTCTCTTGTCCATCAGTTTGTAATCGATAACCTCAGCAGCCTTCTTTGCAAGACCCATCGCCTCGGCAGCTGTTGCCGGACCGGTAGTTGCATCACCTATTGCATAGAATTTAGGTCGGGATGTCTCCTGAGTGAAGTGATCTACATAGACATTGCCATTGCTCAGAGTCTTGATGCCGTGATCCTTTGCAAATCCGGCTTCAACCTCTTCACCGATGGCCATAATTACTGTGTCGCAGTTTATTGTGAAGCTTTCACCGGTAGGGACAGGTTTGCGTCTGTTGGAAAGATCAATCTCTCCGCATGCCATCTTCATCAGACTGATGCCCCTGACCTTATCGTTTGCATCTGCAAGGATCTCGTCAGGATTGCAGAGGAAGAGGAAGTTAACGCCTTCATTCTCAGCCTCCTTAATTTCGTCCTTGTTTGCAGGCATGTCAGCCTTGAGCCTTCTGTATACGACAGTCACCTCAGCGCCGAATCTCTGAGCCGTACGGGCTGCATCTATTGCCACATTGCCGGCACCGACTATCACGACATGGTGTCCCAACTCTGGTTTCTTTCCCAGTGATACATCCTTCAGGAACTCCATTCCGGATATTACTCCGCTCAGCTTGCAGCCGGGTATCTGAAGCTCTGTGTCTTTATTTGCACCGACAGCAATTATAACGGCATGATTATCATGTTCGAGCTGCTCCATTGAAATATCTTTTCCTACTACAGAGTCGAAAACGAAATTGACTCCAAGCTCTTTGATAAACTCTATCTCCCGCTGAAGGACATCGAGAGGAAGCCTGTACTTAGGAATACCCCATCTGAGTATACCTCCTGCCTCTGTTTCGGAGTCATATACGGTCACATCATGTCCGAGCCTTACTAGGTAGTAGGCAGCAGTAAGCCCTGCCGGGCCACCTCCGATGACTGCAATTTTCTTATAGGTAGGTGGCATCTTTTCACTGATAATCCTGTCATATATCTTTCTGGTCTTACCTTCTGCATAGATTGTGTCAGAGATGTAACGGTGAATCTCACCCTGTGAAACAGGAGCATCTATGCCTTCTCTGCGGCACTTCATCTGACAGTGGAAGTGACATATACGCCCAATAGTCGAAGGTAGCGGATTGTCTCTCAGAGTTGATTCAAATGCCTCCTCCAGCTTATCCTCTTTGAGAAGCTGCAGGTATTGCGGAATATTCATATGCATCGGGCAACTGTTCTCGCAGAGAGCAGTGAAAAGATCCTGGCAGATTCCTGGCTCACACTTCTTTTCAATCATGTGATGGTCATACTCATCCTTGAAGTATCTCAGGGTTGTGAGTACAGGATTAGGGGCAGTCTGGCCCAGACCGCAGAGAGCGGTAGCCTTTATTACCTTACCCAGCTCTTCGAGTGTACTGATATCTTGAGCAACAGCTGTCCCGTTTGTAAATTTCTTGAGTATCTCAAGGGTCTGGGCAAGCCCTTCACGGCAAGGGGTACATTTTCCGCAGGACTCCGAATTTGAAAACTCGGTAAAATACCGGGCTACATCGACCATACAGTTATCCTGATCCATAACAACCATACCTCCTGAACCCATGATTGCCCCGAGTGCATTAAGAGACTCATAATCCACCGGGGTTTTCAGATAGTCTACCGGAATACAGCCTCCGGAAGGGCCTCCGCTCTGTACAGCCTTAACCCTTTTCTGACTGCCGGTGCCTTCGCCGATTCTGAAGACAATCGTCTCCAGGGTTGATCCCAGCGGAAGTTCCACCAGCCCTGTGTTCTTCACCTTGCCTACAAGCGAGAATACCTTTGTCCCTGCGCTTTTTTCAGTTCCCGTCTCTGTGAACCAGGCACCGCCTTTTGACATTACAACAGGAATATTACACCATGTTTCAACATTATTTATGTTGGTAGGGAATCCGAATACACCCTTGGCAGCCGGATAAGGCGGTCTTGGAGTCGGCCTTCCCGCCCTGCCCTCTATACTGCGTATAAGAGCTGTCTCCTCTCCGCAGACAAAAGCTCCGGCCCCTTCCACAATATCAATCTCAAAGTTGAATCCGGTACCCATAATGTTATGTCCAAGAAGACCGAGAGACTTAGCCTGATCTATGGCTCCCTTCAGACGCTTGACTGCAAGCGGATACTCGGCTCTGATATACACAACTCCTTTTGATGCTCCCATGGCGTATGCTCCTATTGTCATACCTTCAAGAAGCATGAACGGGTCGCTCTCAATCTCATTCCTGTTCATGAAAGCTCCGGGGTCACCCTCGTCGGCATTGCAAATCACATACTTTTGTGCTGCATCTACTTTTGCCATTAGCTCCCATTTTTGTCCGGTGGGGAAGCCTGCTCCACCACGACCTCGGAGTTTGGAAATTTTAACCTCCTCAATCACATCTTTGGGAGATTTGCCAGTAAGCACACTATATAACGGAAAATATCCGCCTACAGCTATGTACTCCTCTATATCATCCGGAACTATCAGCCCGCAATTCCGGAGTACAATCTTCTTCTGCCATTTGAAGAAAGGTATCTCGTTCCAGAGCGGGTGCTCGGGCAAACCCTTTCCGAACTCATATTTACCTGTAATGAAGTCCCACTCCTCGATACGACAAAGAACATTTCTGAAAGGCATTATACCTTTCTGTATGCCGGAGATTACAGGAATAACATCCACTTCAGATACCCTGTGCAAAATAATAAGGGGTTTACCAGGAATGTAGACGTTCACAAGAGGCTCTTCGGCACAAAAGCCGAAGCACCCGGTCTTTTTAAGAATTATGTCAAGTCCTCTCTCTTTGATAATTCGTTCAAAACTGTCATAGAGGACCTCGGCACCTCTTCCTATACCACAAGTTCCCATACCGATAGCGATATATGGCTTGTCAGGAAGAATTTTGGCCGCCGCTTTTTTACGGATGCCGTCCAAACTAGCAAAGTCTGATATTTTCATCTTTTTTGTCCTCCCTTAAGTTTTGTAATAACTTCAGTATCTTCTCAGATGTTACATTACTGTAGATAATGCCGTCTGCTGCAACAACAGGTGCAAGCGCACACTGTCCGAAACAGGCAACGGTTTTGACTGTTATTTGTCTGTCTTCAGTAGTGAAACAGGTTTCACCTGCTTCAAAAGCCTCCTTGCAGCCCGGAAGGGCGTCAAGGTCGTCAAGTAGAACCTTAGAGCCCTTTGTGTGACAGGCTGTGCCTCTGCACACAATTATGGTATGCTTGCCCTGAGGTTTCAGGTTGAAAAATGAGTAGAAGGTTGCCACGCTGTAGATCTGAGAAAGCGGCACCTTTGTCCGGGAGGAGAGGTAATCCATACTCTGAGGGTCTAGGAATTTGTACTCATTGGCCTCCTGAATCTCTTCCATGGCGGTGAGCAGCTTTCCCGGCTTTCCCTCATTTCCGGAAATAATCTCATCGATAGTTCTTTTATCGACAAGAATTTCAGCATTAGTGTCCATCGAATTGTGTGTTAGTTTATAATATCTGGTACAGAATATTCTTGTAGGAAAGCGGTGCATGAAGGTAATCATACGGCATTATCCCGGCACATCAAACAACACATGCAATATTGTAGTAAATTTAATAAAATAATTACACGATTGCAAAATCGAAAAAAAATGTCAAAAAGTAATAGGGTATTTCTTCAGTTGCCGGTCTTTAATGTGTAAACGGATTGCAAACTTTATTCAGACAAATATGAAAACAAGATTTAATCTTTTCTTCAGGCTAATGTTGGTAGCATTGTCCATCTCTATAATTACACCAGCCTGGGCCCAAGCCGATAAAGATTTTTATGTGGTAAAGGGTATTGTAAAGGACAAAACAACAAACAGGATTCTCGAGTATGCAAATGTCTCGATAACCGGTACAAACATTGGAACCGTTGCTAACAAGGACGGAGAGTTTTCAATTAAGATTAAAAACGACATTAAAGCCGAATCTATTGAGGTATCACGTATCGGTTACAAGACCGAGGTGATTCCGGTAAATGGTGTCAGGATTGACAAGTTGGTTGTCTATCTTACTCCGAAAGATAATATACTTGAGGCCATAACAATTCTTGGAAAAGATCCTGCCGAGCTTGTGCAGGAGGCAATTGGCAAGATAGGGGACAACTACAGTAACGGGGACAACCTTCTCTCAGGTTTTTACAGAGAGACCATCAAGAAGAGAAGCACATTCGTCAATGTTGCTGAGGCAATAGTTGAGATATACAAGACCAAATACGATGACCAGAGACTTGAGGGAGATCTGGTACAGATTTACAAAGGCAGGAGAATCATATCTCCAAAAATGGATGATACCCTTCTGGTTAAACTCCTTGGAGGTCCGAACCTCTCCATATATATTGATGCTGTGAAGAATCCTGATCTGATGCTCACAAACATGAACATGAACGACTATTACTACAGGATGGAGCTACCTGTAATGATAGACGACAGACCTCACTACGTTGTCAGCTTTGAGCCTCAGGTTGTACTTCCTTACCCTCTCTATTTCGGTAAGTATTACATAGACAGGGAGACACTGACATTCTCAAGAGTGGAGTTCAGCCTCAGCATGGACGACAAGAACAAGGCAACACAGATGATTTTAAAGAAGAAACCATTCAGCCTGAGATTCAAACCGGAGGAGGTATCCTTCATGGTTAGCTACAAGCGAATGGGTGACAAGAGCTATCTGAACTATGTAAGAAGTGAGCTTCGCTTCAAATGCGACTGGAAGAGACGTTTGTTCTCAACAAACTATACAATTGTCTCAGAGACTGTCGTAACAAAGAGATCTGACAAGCTTCTTCTCAAGGCACCAAGAAAATATGCTTTCAATGACGCATACTCACTCTCAGATAAGGTAGACAATTTCTATGACGAGAACTTCTGGGAAGACTACAACATCATTGAGCCTGAACAGTCACTTGAAAGCGCTGTAAACAAACTGAGAAAGTCAATTAAGAATTAAACAGTTCCTTTTTGTATATTTGAGTAAGTTTTACTAATTCAAAATGGTTCAGGAACTGTTCATCATAAAGAGAATAAAGGAGGGGGATATTGCGACTTTCGAGACACTTTTCAAGTCAGTCTATACCCCTCTTCTCCTTTATTCAGCAGGAATCACAGGAAGAAGAGATGTGTCGGAAGAGATAATACAGGATCTTTTCTACTACATCTGGAAGGAGAGGGAGAGTCTGCAGATAATGCACTCGTTAAAGGGATACCTCTACAGATCGGTGAAAAACCGCTCTCTTCAATACCTGGAACATGAAAAGGTTGATGAAAGATTTAAAGGGAGAAACGAGGTGTGGGGATATGACAGCCGGCCGGATGGTCAGGAGATGCTGGAGCTGAGAGAGCTGGAGGAGATACTCAAAAAAAGCATGACAAAGATGCCCCGCAGAAGAGTTGAGATATTCAGGATGCATCGTTTCGAAAATAAAAAATATACAGAGATTGCCGAGGCACTCTCACTCTCGGTAAAGACCATAGAGGCAGAGATAACCAAAGCTCTCAAGACAATACGGAAAGAGATAGAATTACATACGGAATTATTATGAACTCAGCAGAAAACAAAAGAATGGCAGACCTTGCATGGAACAAGCTTCATGATCGACTTGAGAGGGACGGTCTGTTGGATGATAATGCTGTGAGGGGAGAGATTACCTCATTCAATGGAAGATTTGCTCTCAGCCTGGCAGCCTCCCTGGTTCTGATAGCCTGTGCAACAATTTATATTCTGTCCGGTCTTTCCGGTTCAAAGAGGGAGATGATGATACTAAGTAACAGTGAAAGCACAACACTGGTTAAGACTCTTGCAGACGGGTCCGTAGTATATCTGGCCTCAGGCTCGCAGATTACATATCCATCGAAATTTGATAAAAATAAAAGAGAGATAAAACTCAGTGGAGATGCTTTTTTTGAGGTTGCAAAAGACAAGAATGCGCCTTTTATAATAGATGCAAACGTTATGGAGATTAAGGTTCTCGGGACATCGTTCAATGTCAGGACAACAGACACTCTGGCCCCGTCACTCTCCGTAAGGACAGGTCTTGTACAGGTAACTCTCAGGTCAGGAGGGACAAGCGGAAGGGTTGCAGCAGGAGAGACAGCAACGGTTAAGGAGAAGTCTCTTAAAGTAGTACCTACAATTGACATAACACAATTTTCAAGATATTCCGATCAGATACATTTCAAGGACGAGAGACTTGCTGATGTGATTAATGTCATAAACCGAATGACAAACAGCGGTGCCCAGGGGATAACGATCTCCGTTGACAAAACGCTCGAAGAGCGCAGGCTGACTGCAACATTTACCGACAACTCACCGGAATCGATAGCACAAATGATTTGTATAGCCCTGAATTTGAAATTTGAGACCAAAGAGGATGCTATATTGATATATGAGTAAAAAATATATCCTGATTGTCTTGCTTATATGCTTCGCTATGCAGTGTTACCCGCAAATCCTGCGGGCACAGGAGCAGACAGCTCCGGACCCTTCTCAGATCAGTGTCCGCTTTGACATGAAAAAGGGGACAGTATACCAAATGATCAACAGGGTTTCGGATCTTACAGGATATTATTTCATTTATGACAGCGAGCTTGTAGATAATGAGAAAAAAGTCAGGGTGGTTCCCGGAGACTATCATCTGCGGGACCTTGTCCGGAAGATTACAGGTAACGGAAATATTGAGTTGAGGATACAGGGGAGCTATCTCCTGATCTATCTCCCTTATGTGAAAAGTACTCCGGAGGCTGTGGCCGAACCTCTCATTCATGTTGACAGCATGCTTGTGATTAGGGGAAAGTTACTGGATCGAATAACCGGTGAGCCGGTAATCTATGGTACGGTAAATGTCGAAGGGAGTTCCATGGCCGCTCTATCAAACCGAAACGGAGAGTTTATGCTAAAGATTCCCGACTCACTCTCCACAGCCCTGATAAGGATATCTCATATGGGATATCTGAACAGACTCATTGATGCATCATTAATTGCGGGTCGCAATATAGATATCTTTCTTGACCAGAAAGTAATACCTCTTCAGGAGATTGTTGTTCGGATTATTGACCCTAAAGCAGCACTGCGCGAGATGCTCAGGCGCAGGGAGGAGAACAATCAGCTCACACCTGTCCATATGACAACTTTCTTCCGTGAGGGGGTGGAGAACAAGAGTGGATTTAACCTGACCGAGGCGGTTCTTAGGATATACAAGACCGGCATTCAGGCATCCCTTTCCAGTGAACAGGTGAAGATATTGAAGATGCGCAGGCTTACATCTCCCGGTTACAATGATACATTAGTGACAAGACTAAAGTCAAGCATCAACTCTTGTCAGATGCTCGATTTAATAAAAAACCTGCCCGATTTTCTGGATCTGCAGTACAACCATTACTATGATTTCACCCATACAGACATAACTGTACTGGACAACAGAAGGGTTTGGGTATTCTCTTTCGTACAAAAGGAGGAGGTTACAGATCCTCTGTTTACCGGGAAATTATACGTGGACGCCGAGAATTATGCATTACTCAAGGCTACCTTTGAGATTAACCCCTCTTATGTGCACAAATCTGCGGAGACTTTGGTACTCAGGCAGAGCCGGCACATAAGAGCAACACCGTTAAGCGCCAGGTATGAGGTCTCCTATGCTCCGTATAGTGGTAAATACTATCTGAGTCACGTCAGAGCCGATCTGGAATTGAGAATGAAGAAAAGAGGAAAGTTTTTCGGCTCAAATGTTCATGTCTGGTTTGAAATGGCTAGCTGTGAGACAGATACCGTAAATGTAAAAAGATTTACAGCAGAGGAGAGAGTCCCGACAAGAGACTTTTTCTCTGAGCAATCTTATGTCTATGACGAGAAATTCTGGGGTCAGTTCAATACACTAATCCCGGAAAAATCTCTGGTAGAGCTTATAAGAAAATATGATTTCTCTTATGAGAGGTAGATTACCTGTCAGCAAGCACAGGAATCTTCCTGCCAATAAGTTTCTGTATATCCTTAAGTCTGCTTATCTCCTCCTGCGGATCGCAGAATGACATTGCAATACCGCTGTTGCCGGCCCTGCCTGTCCTGCCGATTCTGTGTACATAGGTCTCAGGAACCTCCGGGAGATCGTAGTTGATGACATGTGAGAGGTGGTCTATGTCAATACCGCGTGCCGCAATGTCTGTGGCAATTAAAACGCGGGTCTTGTGACTCTTGAAATTGAGCAGTGCACTTTGCCTCGCGTTCTGGGACTTGTTACCGTGAATGGCGGCAGTTCCTATGCCCGCTTTGCAGAGTGATTTGGCAATCTTGTCCGCACCATGTTTTGTACGGGAGAATACCAGGACTGACTTTTTATTTTTGTCTTTGAGCAGGTCAATTAACAGTGCTGTCTTCTCCCTCTTTTCGGCAAAGAGAAGATATTGGTCAATTGTATCAACAGTTGATGATACCGGGGTTACAGCCACCTTCTTCGGGTTTTTCAATATAGAGTTTGCAAGTGAAGCAATCTCAGGCGGCATGGTTGCCGAGAAGAAGAGTGTCTGTTTGTTTGACGGGAGCAGCGGAAGAATTCTCTTGATATCATGGATAAAACCCATGTCAAGCATTCTGTCGGCCTCGTCAAGGACAAAGAAGTCAATCTTTTTGAGATTTATGTAGCCCTGGTTTATCAGGTCAAGAAGCCTTCCGGGTGTTGCTATCAAAATGTCAACGCCGTTTCTTATAGCATCTGTCTGTGGCCTTTGTCCTACTCCGCCGAATATAACGGTGTGTTTCAGTGAGGTGTATTTGCCATATGCTTCAAAGCTTTCTCCTATCTGTATTGCGAGTTCTCTTGTAGGTGTAAGTACGAGTGCCTTAATCTCTTTATCTCTTCCCTGCTTTACATTTCTGTAGAGCTTTTGTAAAATCGGGATAGAAAATGCCGCGGTCTTTCCTGTTCCTGTCTGAGCGCAGCCTAATATGTCAGAATTATTAAGTATAATTGGAATAGCCTGTTCCTGGATTGGTGTAGGGGTAGTATAACCCTCTACGGTGAGAGCCTTTAAAATCGGCTCAATAATGTTCAGTTCGTTAAATGTCATTTATGATTTTTGGAAATATTCAGCCGTATAGAACACCGGCCTTTTTGTATAGGGTGCAAAGGTACGATAATAAATCCACAATCAACTATTTATTTATCAAACAGTAAAAAATCACTTCATCCAGGATGGTTTCCGCTTATCCATCAAATAGTAGTCAAAGTATTCATCCATCCTTCTTGACCAGTCCATTTTGACCTCCCATGGGCGAATGTTGTGTCCTACACCCTTGTAGTTGAACATCCAGACTTGTTTGCCAAGCCTCTTGAGGCCAAGGAAAAGCTCAAGCCCCTGAGAATAAGGGACAGCCTCGTCTGCATCACAATGTCTCGAGAGAAGCGGGGTTGTCACCTGATCCAGATAGAATGTGGCCGAATTCTTTATATAGTTCTCCTGTTTTTCCCAAAGTGTGCCTCCGATACGGCTCTGTGTGCATTCGTACATAAACATCCTCGGTGCCCCGGCTGTACTTCTTATGCCGGTGTAGGCTGAGGTCATATTTGAAACAGCAGCCTCCGAACAGGCACATTTGAAAATATCAGACTGGGTAATCAGATATGCAACCTGATACCCTCCCCAGCTGTGACCCTGTACGCCGATTCTTTCAGGATCGGCAATGCCTTTGCTGATGATGTATTCTGTACCACTGACAACTGCATTCACGCAGCTTTTTCCGGGCCATCCGATTTCATAATGAATATCAGGCATGAAGACAACATACCCGCGGCTTACAAACATGATAGGATCTATTGTGGATTCAGTAGGTTCAGGAATGTAGAACTTAAAGGCATCCTGGGTCATAGTTTCATAAAAATAGACAATAACAGGGTATCTTTTAGAGGAATCATACCCCTCCGGAGTGTAGAGAACGCCTCTCTGCTCCACGCCCGCACTGTCCTTCCATGATATCACCTCAGAGGTTCCGATGGCGTAATTCTTGGTTTGCTCGTTCAGATCCGTAAGCCTCATGAGAAGTCTGAAATTCTTGTCAGCAAGCCAGAAATCCGGAGCCTCTTCAAATCTTTCGCGTTTAATCACATAGCTGCTCTTGCCCAGCTTTCTGTTAATAGAAAACTTGCATGCGTCCTCGAGCAGTTTTATTGGATCTTTACCAATGCTGACCTTGTAAAACCCGCTGTGCATGTTTCCAAGATTAGTAGATTCAAGCAGGATATCTTCTTTAAGATTTACTCCAATCTTCTTTTCACCTTTATCCTCGAACTTCAGTACTTTGAAACGGATATTATTTTTTCTGCCGTATCCGTTTGTGATAGCTATTGGTTCTCCAATTCCGGAAGCGGGAAGTGCCCAAACGTCATACTTGTCATAGACAATGAAATACTGGTTGTCATTTGTCAGTCCGCCCTGTCCGTAACTTCCTGCAGGCTGTGGCTGATCAAACTCCTCGTTGATCACGGGGTATGGAAGAAGATCCGATATGCAGACCTTCTCACCGCTTTTAATATCTATTATAAACCATGCAGCAGCATCAGAGTCGAATATGAAAATATGCGGCGTCCTCGGAGATACAGTGAAATTGCCCTTGAACTTGCGGAGGAGAGTCTTTCTCTCACCTGTTTTAATGTCAGTGCATAAAATATCTCTTGGAGTAGGATCCTCCCAATCAGAGGTCATCATGTAGGGAGTCTCGTCAAATTCAAATCCATAAGGTGAATCATCCTCGACCTGCAGGTAGACTCCTTTTCCCTTTGAAAGCTGAATAAATTTTCCTGTCTGAGGATAGTAGACACATTTCAGGCTCTTGGCAAACTGAGTGGGCCCCTTTTTCTGCTTAAGTGGAATAAGTGTGTCGTTCCATCTCCACAATTCGTACTCAAAAGCAGGTTTGGTCTTTTTCTCTTTAGGTTTTGCCAAAGAGTCGGTCGCCAATTCAATCTCAAATTTCAGATAACTCTCGTCAGAGGAGAACTCAACGCCCTTTTTTATGTTGAACCTTCTGTCCTGAGGAAACAGACTTCTCTCAATATTAAAATTGGTCAGGGATTTAGTCTTTATATCGAGAGCAGAAATTTGAGGATTGCTGAAAAGGGAATCTTTACCGGAATAGAATACCAACCGCTTTCCGCTCTTGTCACACGAGATGCCGTCTATATATAAATCTCCGCTGTAAAGAGAAACTCTCTCAATGCCGTTCTTACTTTTAAGATTGAGACCTGTTATTGTAGTAGTTCCGTTTTGACCGGTAACGGCAACCAGCAATTCAGAAGTCGCAAATACTCTGGTTCTGGTGTGTTGCACGGAGTCAATCCTTCCGTCCGTAGTGTTTTTCAGATAGAGGGTGTTGCCTTTAATATAAGTTATAAATGGAGATTTCTTGTCTACAACAGCATTTTTGGTCTTCCCCAACGTATCAATTTTTCCGTTAATACCATTAATACAGTATAGAGAATCCTTTACAAAAAATATTGCAGACCTCTGCCCGTCAAACATCTCAATATCTTTACCACCTTTGATCTCCTTTTTTAACCTGAGTTTGTCAATCTTGACTACAAGAATTGTCCCGTCCTTCTTGTTTTTATATGTGGCAATACTCCAGGAAGCATCGTCAGAGATTGCGAGCGATTCACAAGTTCTCCATGTGTCAAATACCGTACTGTCAAGCTGCCTGCCTTGAGCCTTAAGGTTACTATTGTTTATAAATGTGGCCGGAATTAAGAGTGCTGCAGAAAGCAGCATTTTAGCGAAAGTGGGGCTCTTTTTCATTTTTAGAAATTTGATGCAAATATAAAGATTTTTTTAGTGGCACTGATTTTTCTATATTGTTGATAAATAGGTGTATACAGAATGGAGGGTATTTGTGTGATATATCTATCTTGTAGATTACGAGAAATATAGAAAAATCAGTGCCACTAAAAATAAAAATATACTTATATTGCAATAAATTAAAAACCAAGCTGATACATTAGAACTTAAAATATGAAAAGATTTGTCGTAATAACCATTTGTTTAATATCCATTATTTCTTGTCGTGAAAGCAAAACAGGCAAGAGAGCTTTTCTATATGATGAGATAAAGAGTACAAAGAAGACAATTACATTGGATCAAATTGGAAAAACGTTGAAATTTATTCCGTTAGAGACGACGCAGGAAGCTCAGGTGGGCTTAATTTCATGCATCAGCCAGACAAAGGAGCGTATCTATATCGTTTCGGCAAATCCTGATAATGTATTTGTGTTTTCGAAAAATGGAAAATTTTTAAAAAAGATATCAAATTGCGGCAGAGGCCCCGGAGAGTTCTTTTCAGTAAGGCAACTCTTTATTGAAGAAGATAAGAACTTGCTGGTCTTATTTGATTTGTTTAAAATAATGTTATTTGATCTGGATGGTAATCATATTAAGGATATATCACATATACCTTGCTTCAATAATGGAATACTGCTTCAGAACAACAATGTGTTACTCAGTAAGCAAGCCGTTCAGGGAATTGAAAAGTTGCGTCTTGCAGAGATTTCTCAAGAGGGAGACACCTTGGCCACAAATAAGAACAACTTTTTCTTTAATTCTGAGAATCCGGTTGTTTTCCCGGTTTATAAGTCTTTTATCAAGTATGGTAAAGATGTCATTTATCAACAGCAATTTCAGGATACTATCTTTACCTACAACCCACAGACTCACGAACTGGATTACAGATATTCATTTGATTTTGACAGGAAAGTGTCCATTGAAGAGGTTTTTTCCGATGTGGGAAATAAGACCAAGGGGTTGGTTGTGATATACAACTATTTGGAAGATGGGAATTATATCTATCTTGATATTTATATAGATACTGCCAGACACGAGATGTATATTATTTCCAAACAAGATGACTCGTGTTACAAGGCAGACTTCCGTTATACCGAAGGTCTTAATCTTATATTTTACCCGAAATGGGTAAGCGGTGATGCATTCATAGATTTTGTCGATATTTCTAATATGAATTATACAAAAAATAATCAGGATAGTACAAGAACGGCATTTGCCCGGTTTCTTGCCTCCAAGGGGTGCAAAAACACAGAGAGTCTCGACGAGTTTTCAAATCCGGTCATAGTGATTGCGGAATAGATATTGTTAAAGTTTTTTGAATTAATAAAAAATAAATCTTCAGTCACTATTTCAATCGCAGCAGGCTTTTTTCAGATCACAGCAAACAAAAGATATAGATTTTAGAAAGAGGCAGCTTCTGAAGCTGAAGGGGCTGCTTAAGGCTAATGGGGAGAAGCTGTATGGGGCTATATATGAGGATTTTGCTAAATCTAAATTTGACACATATACAACGGAGCTCAGTATCATGTACTCAGAGATAGAGTATTTTCTTAAGAATATCTCAAGATTGAGCAAGCCGGAGAAGATAAAGACCAATATGATTAATTTCCCGGGCAAAAGCAGGATCTATTATGAACCGTTGGGTTGTACGCTGATAATTGGGGCATGGAATTATCCATATCAGCTTACGCTTTTACCTGTGATAACTGCCGTGGCTGCGGGAAATACATGCATTATCAAGCCGAGTGAGCTCCCGGCCAATACAATGAGGGTCATGGCGGAGATAATCAACGACAATTTCCCGCCCGAATTCCTCTATGTCGTTCAGGGTGGGGTTGAGGAGACCACAGAGTTGCTGAAATTCCCCTATGACAAGATATTTTTTACCGGAAGTACTAAAGTTGGCAGAATAGTATATGAGGCAGCGGCGAGGAATCTGACTCCCGTTACTCTGGAGCTTGGGGGAAAGTCTCCAGTCATTGTTGCAAAGAGTGCTGACCTCAGGATTGCTGCGAAAAGGATTGTCTGGGGAAAGTTCCTCAATGCCGGGCAGACCTGCATTGCTCCTGACTATCTGCTGGTGGAGGAGTGCGTGAGAGAGAGGCTGCTGGATCTGATAAAGGAGAGGATTGAGAGTTCCAATTATGTGGACGGCTCTGAGAACTACGTGAAAATAATAAACAAGCGTAATTTTGAAAGGGTAGTTAAAATGATTGACAGCACAAAGGTCGTTTACGGCGGAGGATTCAATCATGAGACGCTTTATATCCAGCCTACCATAATAGATAATGTAGGGTGGAGTGACGCTGTAATGCAGGAGGAGATATTCGGTCCTCTTTTACCGGTTATCAGCTTTACAGATTTCGAGGAGGTCCTTGATAAATTACTCTCCTTCGAGAAGCCCCTGTCTGCCTATCTTTTTTCAAATGAAGAAAAGCAGAAAAGCAGTTTTGTGAGCAAATTATCATTCGGCGGAGGGTGCATCAATGATACAATAATGCATATTGCAAACGATAAACTTCCGTTCGGAGGAGTCGGAAATTCAGGAATAGGAAACTACCACGGGAAGTTTGGATTTATGGCATTTTCTCACCAGAAACCGGTTTTCGAGAAACCCAACAAGGGAGAGTTTGATTTAAAATATCCCCCTTATACAGACTCTAAGAAAAAGTGGGTGGATAAATTAGTGTGAGACTATTTCTTACCCGGCAACGTCTGGTTTTTACCCGGCAATGTCTGGAATACAATCAACACGACATCTTCACCGCCCCTGTTTACCCCATTGTGCGGGGTGTTCACAACCTCGGCGATGGTGGAATCTTTTTTGAACTCCCTGCTGTAACCGTTTTCAAGCTCGAGTGTAAGGGTACCCTGCTGTACATAAGCAAAAACATGGTTTTCATGTTTGTGCCATCCTGTTGAGGTACCTTTGGGAATTATAACTTTAGTTATTGAGATTGCGGCGTTTCCTGCGGGAAAGTTAATGTTCTGACCTGAGTAGGTGGTATCGCCCTGCATTAATACCTGCCTGATAATCTCTTTGTTGTATTGTGCCTTAAGTGTAAGGCATAACAATATGGCTGCAATGGTAAATATGGCCCTCTTCATCTGATTGTGTCTGTTAATTGTGATTTTGAATGCTAAAAGTACCATTTAATTTTCTATTTTTATCGGGAAAATACGGCGATTCAACGATTTTTTGCCGTAAAATGACGAGAAAGTATTGTCACGGGGAGCAACGGGGGATAATTTTGCATCAAACTTTAAAACAAACACGATTATGCATGTAATTGAAAAACCAAGGAGATTTAACCAGGGATGGCTGAACCCCTTACTTGTCGCCTTATGCTTTATTGCCGTCGGAGTCCTTCTTATCGGCAGAAATATGGGTCTGGTGGATTACAACCTCTTCCGTATATTGATATCATGGCAGATGTTGCTTATAGTAATAGGAATCGGGCAATTTATCAAGAGAAATGACACAGCAGGATTTATTCTGGTGGGCATCGGAGCATTTTTCCTTCTGCCGAGAGTCATCGGATATCCTCATGACTGGCTCGGTACATACTGGCCTGTAATCTTTGTAATTGTCGGTGTCGGATTGCTGTTCAACATAGGTAAGAGCGGCAACTGCTGCGGTCCTTACAGGAGAGACAGGTCTCACAACAGTGGCGGAGGAGTTTCAAGAAATGAGGATGGTTTTGTCACCTCTTCAAACACATTCGGATCGGTACGCCAGATTGTCCTTGACCCTGTTTTCAAAGGAGCCAAGCTTTCAAACACATTCGGCGGAACAGTTCTGGACCTCAGACGCACATCCCTTGCTGCACCTGAGACCTACATTGACCTTGACAGTACATTCGGAGGCATCGAGATATATGTACCATCTTCATGGTTCGTAGAGATCAAGACCAGCAATGTTGCCGGTGGCAGTGATGACAAACGTTTCACCTCAAGGGAGAACATCGATTTTGAGCACAAGCTGATAATCAGGGGAAGCAATACCTTTGGCGGGATAGAGATCAAAAGCTGATATATTAAAGAAAAAGAATGAGTCAACACCCTTTAACGGAAACAATGATCAGGAGGGAATCCGGAGTGGCAATAGCGGTTTTGTCTGCGTTGCTGCTCTCGTTCCTTCTCTTCTATTACGGTGGTCTCTCATTGTGCAGTGCGGCGGCGGCCGGCATGACTTTCGGCCTCATACAGGCCGCCGCCGGGTACATGTACTGGTACATAAACAGCTACATCTCGTCGATTCCGGGTAAGGTAGTTATGACAATTCTGGTACTGCTTGTAAGCCTGGCCGGGGCTTTTCTGGCCCTCCTGTTGTGCGGGATAGAGCAGCCTAAGCACTTTCTGGTACAGATTCCGCTTATGGTTGTCTATGGCATTTTCGGTTGGGTTATCCTGCTTATGTGGTACGGCCAGTTAGTAGGAAAATCTCAAATGAACGAAGTGGAACAGGAGCTCAAGGAGGCTGTCACTCCATCTTCTGAGGAGGATCTGATTTCGAGAATATCGGTAAAGGAGGGGACTCAGATACACATAGTTCACGTTGAGGAGCTTCATTATATTCAGGCCTACGGGGATTACGTGATACTTATCACAGCAAAGGGCCGGTATATTAAGGAGCAGACAATGAAATACTTCGAATCACACCTTCCGGCTACTTTTGTGAGAATACACCGCTCATGCATTGTGAATTCAGAGGTTATCGCAAGGGTTGAGCTCTTCGGAAAAGAGAGCTACAATGTTTATCTCAAAGATGGTAACACCCTAAAGGCAAGTACAACCGGCTACAAGTTCCTGAAGGAAAAGTTATCCCTTTGACATTGTGAGATATTTTTAATAAATCAAAAGTAAAATCTTGACAAGTGATAGATTCTCCTTATATTTATTGTGTAAAATGGATATATGGAAATTCTGTTTAGTGTAATACCTGTTCTTGTCTTTCTCGTATTCTTATTCTTATTGGATAGTTTTAAGCTGGTATTCAAAGGTATACTTTTTGCCTCGCTGTCGTGGGGAGTCCTGATTGCAACTCTGTTGTACCTTCTCAAAGTCTCACATCCTGTTTTTGCACCTGTCGCGGAGGAGTTACTGAAATCGGTTTTTGTACTGTATCTTATAAGGAGAGGTAAGGCCGGATTTATAATTGATGCTGCAATATACGGATTTGCATCCGGAGCAGGTTTTGCACTTGCTGAAAATCTCTTTTATCTCAATGCCATTCCGGAAGCGTCAATTCTTACCTGGATCGTCAGAGGATTCGGAACGGCATTCATGCATGGTGGATGTACCGCAATTGTGGCAATGCTGGTTGTTTTTGGAAAAAGCCTTGATCAAAAAGGTCTCCTTTTTCCGATTCTGGCTTTTATTTCCGTTTCTATAATTCATTACACATTCAATCTTTTCTACATAAACCCAGTCATGCAGACATTGGGAATAGTAGTTTTGCTTGCAGCACTGTTCATTCTTATCTTCAGATACTCCGAGCAGAGGCTTCATAATTGGCTGGAGGTGGAGTTCAGCAGTGAGGTTGCCCTGCTAAACATGATGAACAGGGGAGAGATGCTCTCGACCAGGGCCGGGAAATATCTTGATTCTCTGAAAACAAGCTTCCCTCCGGAGAGTATTTTGGATTTATATTGTTATATACAGCTTTATCTGGAACTCTCCATTAAGGCAAAAAGAAACCTGATGCTCCGCGAGAATGATTTTCCCGTAGTTGTGGAGGATGATATCGATCTGAAACTGGCAGAACTAAAGGCACTTAAAAGGAGAATAGGGAAGGTGGGCGAGATTGCACTTATGCCGTTGCTGAGTATGAATTACAGGGATTTATGGAAACTTAACTTATTAAAATAAATGTCTATGAAAACTAAAAGTAACCTTTTTATTGCATCTGCAATTCTACTGGCTCTGGTGGCCGGTTTTCTGATTGGTATTTCTGTTGAATATCCTAAGATAAACAGTGATGAACTTTCAGGAACAGTAGGCAAAGTAAATAATTATCGTAACGCAAAGGCTTCAGAGGCGGATATTCGCCTTAAGGATCAGATAGCTGCGGATACAGTAATGGCCGGAAACATTATGAAGTACATGGAGTTGCAGTATGTAAAGGCACTTCAGTTATCGGCAGTTTTAGGTCAAGCTACTGCTGAGATAGAGAAAGAGAAAAATTTCAAAGTTAAGAACCAGGAATTGCTTTCAAGTGTGGAGAAGTTCAGGACATTTCTGGAGACATCAAAGCCCAATTTCCTTTTGGTTGCAGCAACTTGCAACAATGCAAAAGAGGTAAACCCGGTACTTCTGAGACACTCTGTCACCAGGGCAAACGAGGCCATAGCACAGATGAATTATGGCAACAACGTTGTGTTGAATCTAATATCAGGACTTGAGGATTATATTGCTAAGGAGAAATCTTCCGACAAGCAGATTAAGCTTGCTCACGATCTGTTAGTGAGAAATCAGGTCGGTAATGCTCTGGTTTTCCATGACAAGGTACTGATGAAATACTTCGAAAAGAAGAAGATGTTCGGCAGCGATTTTCCGGCAGCAAGTAACACAAACCTGGACGAAAGCATCCGTAAAGATATGGAATCTCTCAAGGGCATAGAGATAGAAGATTTTGAGCAGTTAGGGGCGGCATTCTATGATCAGGAAAAATTGGGATTCGATAATATTGAGAGCCTGAGCGCCGGATTTACCGAAGCTTCCGCTTTAGGAGTCATGGATATAGAACATCTTGGGATTTTTGACTTCGAGAAGCTTGGAGCTGTATTGAGCAATGAGTCATTAGGTATAATATATGACATGGAGAGTCTTGGAATTATATATCTGTAAATCATTAAATTATTCCCTGATTTGAACAAAACCGCTCTAAAGGTTATGTTGCCTTTAGCCCTCCTCTTCTGCTCAGGAGGGTTGCAAGCTCAGACGATATTGCAACACAAGATAGACAATCTTGACCTGATATATTTCGGAAAAAGATACTCATATCTTGTTCCTCATGTGTCACAGACATACCGCAATGCCATGAATTTCCACTCAAATTTGTGGGAATACAAGGATACTACGACTTATGTCATATTGAACGATTTTCAGGATATGGGGCATGGTGGTGCCTTAATACTTCCTTTCAACCAGGTACAGCTCGGAATTGAGCCCTACAGCTTTGCTTTCAGCATAATCCCCTCCAGCGAGAGATTTCAGTGGCTCTTCAATCACGAACTTACACATGTCGTAATGGCTGATAACCCAAACAGGAGAGATCTTTTTTTCAGACGGCTTATGTTGGGAAAGATCAGAAGGGACGAGGAGATGCCTCTGTCGGCAGTGTGGAGTTATCTGACCGCTCCCAGATGGTACTCTCCGAGGTGGTATCACGAGGGTATTGCATGCTTTATGGAGACTTGGATGTCAGGAGGTCTGGGGAGGGCTATGGGCAACTATGACGAGATGTATTTCCGCAGCATTATCAATGAGGAGAAACCACTTTACTCTCTTGTAGGGCTTGAGACAGAGGGCACGACCATAGATTTTCAGGTAGGTGCAAATTCGTACCTCTACGGAACCCGTTTTGTGACATATCTTGCCGACAAATACGGCATGGAAAATCTGATGCAGTTTTACAGGAGGAGTGATGACAGCAAGGCATTCTATGCAGGACAATTCAAAAAGGTTTATGGAAAACCGGTCAGAAGTGTATGGGATGAGTGGCGCAAATGGGAAAATGAGTTTCAAAAAAATAATATTGAGATAATTAAAGAGTTCCCTCTTACAGAATTTAGTCCTATAACTTCAAACCCTCTCGGCAACGTCTCAAGGTTTGCATACAACAACTCAACCGGAAAGATCTATGCAGCTGTAAACTATCCCGGAGCCATTTCTCAGATTGCTGAGATTGACAGGTTTAACGGTAAAATCCGTAAACTGGCGGTTCTCGATTCTCCTGAATTGTATTACACCACACATCTTGCATACGACCCGAACGGAGAGAGAGTTTTTATTACCGAGAGTAATTCAAAATTCAGGAGTCTGGTTGAGATAGATGTTAAAACAGGCAGAAAAAAGATCTTGATGGAGGTGACCAGGACCGGAGAACTTGTGTTCAACCGGGCTGACAAGAGTATATGGGGCATTAAGCACGATAACGGATATTCAATTCTTGTAAGGATTCCCGAACCATACAACCAGGTAGTTCCGATGTACACAGCTCCGTTTGGCAAGGCTCTTTTTGACCTCGACATCTCCGGTAACGGGGAGAAAATGGTTGCCTCTCTTTCAGGTGTTAAGGGAGAGCAGTCTCTTGTAATGATTGACCTGAAGGAGCTTGAAAAAGGCAAACAGCACCTGGACACCATTTATTCTATGAGTGATAATACCCTGTGTCAGTTCAAATTTTCGGACAACGACAGCTCTGTTATTGGAACGTCTTACTATACAGGAGTTTCTAATGTGTGGCGCATCGGTTTGACAGACAAAAAATTCGAGTTGCTGTCAAACACCGAGACCGGAATGTTTATGCCGGTACAACTCAACAGAGATTCCCTTATTGTGCTCAAATTTCACAGGGACGGTATGGTTCCGGGGATAATCCCGGCAAGGGTCATCGAGGATGCAAATGCAATATCTTTTTTGGGAAACAGGATTCACGAAAAGTATCCAATGGTTGAGAAATGGTCATTGCCTCCGGCTTCCGGCATTGACGGGGATACAATCCATGCTGTGGAGGGCATCTATTCCCCATTGAAACAGATGAGGCTTGCCTGTGCGTATCCTGACCTTGGAGGGTACAAGGAGACAGTTGCGGCAGGCTACCGCATAAACTGGAGAGATCCGATAGGAATCAGCAATCTTGATATATTTATTGCCGTTTCGCCCTGGAGCAACTATGAGACAAAACAAAAGATACATGCAATGCTGGAGTGGAAATACTGGAATTGGTATCTTACCGCAAATTATAACAAAACCCACTTCTACGACATATTCGGCCCCACAAGGAGAAGCCGTGCGGGTTACTCGATAGGCCTGGACTATAAAAAGGAGAGTTCACTCAAATCCCCGAAGAAGAGCTGGTACGGTTTCGGAGTCCACACATACGGAGATCTTGAAGTGCTGCCTCAATATCAGAATGTGGGTACTCCAATACGCAGCATGCAGGCAGCCACACTCTCCTACGGCATATCTAAGTTCAGGAAAACCCTGGGAGGGGTAATGGATGAGAAGGGGTACAGCTGGGAAATCAGCTCTACGCAATATCTGGCTCAGAAAAAGTTTTATCCGTCGATAGTTTCCAGTCAGGATGCCGGATTCCTTATACCATTTATCCGTAACTCCAGCTTCTGGATCCGTAACAGCTTCGGACTCTCGTTCGGTGACCGCTCATCAGGTTTGTCTCATTTTTATTTCGGCGGATTCAGGAATAACTATGTGGATTGGCAACCATCTGAGCAATACAGAAATGTACTTGCATTTCCGGGAGCGGAGATAGACGAGGTCCCGGCATATAACTATGTCAAGACTATGGGTGAGTTGAACCTCCGTCCGATCCGCCTGAACAATGTCGGAACGACATGGCTATACCCGACATTTATAAAAACATCTCTCTTTACCACACACCTGATGACAAACTTTGATAAGAGCGACAAAATAAGACATCTGTTTAATGCTGGAATGCAGTTTGACATACAGATTGTTGCGTTCTCTTACCTTAAAACGACATGGTCTTTCGGTTATGCAAGAAGATTTGAGCAGGGATTTGGCGGAAAAGATCAGATTATGTTATCTTTGAAGTTACTGGGTGATTGATTGAATTTATAAATATATTTGTATAAAATATTTACTGACATGAAACTTACAGCAGAGAAAAACGGTAGTGAAGTACTGTTAAAGATCGAGGGAAGGGTGGATACTACAAATTACGGGGAATTTGAGAGCTCGGTTAATAACGCTATTACAGATGAAATAAAGACAATCCTTATGGATTGCTCTGAAATGAACTACATCAGCAGCTCGGGGCTGAGGGTCTTTCTGGTTATCCAGAAAAAGATGATGGCCTCAGGAGGCAAGTTTAAGCTCTTCGGTATGCAGAACTCAATTAAAGAGATTTTTGACATCTCCGGGTTCAGCAAAATATTTGAGATTTATCCTGATCAAGCCTCTATAGTGAAATAGAATATAATGAAGATAATTGACCTTACTCAGACCATTTCGTCTGAGATGCCGGTTTATCCGGGCACAGGGCAGCCGACTATATTACAGGCCACAAGTGTAGAGTGGGAGGGGTTTGCAGAGAAGCTCATAACCTTCTATTCTCACACAGGAACTCATATTGATGCTCCTTGTCACATACTTGCAGGCAAGAGATCTCTTGACAATTTTGAGGCCGACAAGTTCGTTGGTGATGCTATGGTGATAGATGTAAGTGTCTGTCCCGGAGGTGTTATTGATGAGGCTTTTGTTGCAAAATATGAGGAGGAGCTTACTCAGGTGGATTTTCTTCTTTTTTATTCAGGATGGGATTCAAAATGGGGTACTGAGGATTACTACAGTGATTTCCCTGTATTGACTCACGAGGCCGCAATCTGGCTTACACAACGCAATCTGAAGGGTGTCGGTTACGACTCAATCTCTGCAGATTCTGTCTCTGCTCAGGATCTGGTTAATCACAAGCTGCTTCTGGGCGGCAATATGATCATAATTGAAAACCTTTGCAACCTTGATAAATTGATGGGCCAATTGTTCACATTCATTTGTCTGCCTCTGAAAATAAAGGATAGTGACGGGTCTCCTGCAAGGGCTGTGGCTATGGTGAAAAAACATGAAAATTGAGAAGACAAATGCTGCCAGACTCCTTGACAAGGCAGCAATTGAATATGAATTGATCCCCTACGAGGTCGATGAGGAGGATCTTAGTGCCGTACATGTTGCAGAGCAGCTCGGAGAGCCGGTGGAGAAGGTATTCAAGACGCTTGTCCTCAAAGGCGATAAAAGCGGTTATTTCGTTTGTGTGATACCCGGAGCGGATGAACTTGATCTAAAAATAGCTGCAAAGGTATCCGGGAACAAAAAGTGTGACCTGATTCCGATGAAGGATCTCCTTTCTGTCACCGGTTATATCAGAGGAGCCTGTTCCCCGATTGGCATGAAGAAGCACTTCCCCACATACATTCACCAATCATGCAAAAATTTCGACAAGATTTACGTAAGCGCCGGCAAGCGGGGCTTGCAACTTTATCTTGCGCCTGAGAGTTTGATTTCAGTGGCACAGATTTTTGCATTTATCTGATTTGCTGATATATATTTTTTTCGACTTAGAGATTTTTGCCCCGGTGCGACTTTTAACGCACACATTTCGTGATAAATGCAAAAATCTGTGCCACCAATATTTATTTCTTCAGAAGAATCCCATACGGATTTACCCACCTTCCCAGACACCAGCCCGCAGAGATAAGTAGAAGTATTGTGGCTATTATTAGCAGGATATTCATTGCCAGAGGGTAGCTGTGGTCTTTTATTAGAAAAACACGTATGATTGCTGATAATCCGAAAACCAGTGAACCGGTTATAAAGAAAACAGACATTAGCTTGTCGATTTTCCCCAGGGAATCACGCCTTTCAAACTTTCTCTTATTCTCAAACTTTTTCATATTCCCTCAACTCTTTAAGGTCGGTAAGCAACTCGTTAATATTTTTCCAATGCTTTGCAGTAGCCCTGAGACCCATCATGGCCCCGGTCAAACCACCGATCAGTGTTCCCCAAAGCATCTCGGTTGTAAGCATATCTCTCTGCATGTATATGAGTAACCCTAAAATAGGTATTAGAAGAATCATTCCCACTATCACACGGGCTTGAGTCAGAAATTTGAACCGTGTTGTTCTTTCAATGAGCTCCACCATGTTACACCGCTCATTATCAATTCTGTGCAGAAGGTAAATCTTGTAACCCTGCCAAACGGCAGCAAGTATGAAAACAGAGAGGAAAACATACAATGTGCCGTATTTTATTGTTATCCCGTCTGTTACTGCTATGGACATAGCATTAACAGCAGCACCGCTAAGGGAGAGAATCAGGAAAAAGTATTCAAATCTCTCGAGTTTCTCCTTTGTCGATCTCACACTCTTCTTTGCAAGGTTGACAATTATCTTTTTGTTCAGCACCTCCGACTTTTCCAATTTATTGGAAATTACTTGCCAGTTGGTTTTTATATCATCTAGTTCCATTTTTCTACGATTTAATTGTTTGACATAATCTTCAGTCTCTCTTTGATGCGAAAAAGTCTGACGGCAACATTGGATTTGGATATACCCACAATCTGGGAAATTTCATCGTGCGATTTATCTTCCAGATAGAGGAGTACCAGAGCCTTGTCGATTTTATTGAGAGAGTCGATCTTCTTGTACAACTCCTTCACCATCGCAAAGTCTGACTCTTCGGCAAATGCCTCTATGTTAGGTGAGATCGGGAGGGTGGAGGGCTTTGATTTACTCTTCCTCAGAAAACTGACACAAGTGTTGAGAGCGATCCGGTAAATCCATGTCTGTACCTTGCACTCGCCCCGGAAGCGAGGATAAGCCCTCCACAGATTCACAACGACCTCTTGAAAAAGATCATTATGGCTCTCCGAATCATCAGAGTATAAAAGGCAGACTTTATAAATAATGCCCTTATTACTCTCGATCAACTCAACGAACTCCTTTTCCTTGTCAATACCCATCTTGCTTTTTCTTTTTCTGATATTAGTCGTAAAAAGTAGGATAATATTACAAAGGTTATATGTTATTTTCTAAAAATTGCACCGAGGATTCCGCGGACAATCTGAGTGCCCACACTTCGTCCTATGCTTGATGCTGCCGAGCCGATAGCCTTGTCAAGTGGAGATCTTGCTGTAGAACGCCCTCTTGCCATTTTTCGATTCATTGCTTCTTGTTCTTTTTCAAAGCGTGCCTGTTCTGCCTCCCTCTCTTTTTCTATACGTGCTTGCTCTGCTCTCTTTTTCTCTGCTAACTGTTGGTCTGTAATGATTTCATAAGCAGACTCGCGATCGAAGCTTCTCTCATATACTCCATATAGCCTGGACTCTTTGATAAACGCAGATCTCTGTTCTGCCGTGATTGCCCCGATCCGGCTTAGAGGAAAGAGCATTTTTGCCCGTTCAACTACAGCCGGAGAGCCCTTTTCATCCAGAAACGAGACCAGTGCCTCTCCGGTTCCCAGTTCCAGGATTGCATCTTCTGTCTTGAAGGCAGGATTTGCCCTGAATGTCTCAGCTGCTGCTCTCACCACCTTTTGGTCCTGAGGGGTGAAAGCTCTGAGAGCGTGTTGTATTCTGTTGCCAAGCTGTCCTAATATGTCATTTGGGATGTCGGAAGGTGACTGTGTTATAAAATATACACCAACACCTTTTGAGCGTATTAGTCTTACAATCAGCTCTATCTTGTCGGAAAGCGCCTTGGGGGCATCTTCAAAAAGCATGTGTGCCTCATCAAAAAAGAATACGAGTTTTGGAAGTGGCAGATCTCCGGCTTCAGGAAGCTGGTCATAAAGTTCTGAAAGAAGCCATAAAAGGAATGTTGAGTATAGCTTTGGTGCCATCATCAGCTTATCTGCAGCAAGAATATTCAGAACGCCCTTCCCATTTTCATTCTGGATAAGATCAAAGATGTTGAATGCAGGTTCTCCGAAAAACTTATCTGCCCCCTGGCTCTCCATGCTTAACAATGCACGCTGTATTGCCCCGATACTGGATGCGGAGATATTGCCGTAGAGGGAGGTGAACTCCTTTGCATTTTTTGACACCCAATCAAGCATTGACCGGAGGTCTTTGATATCTATAAGTAGCAGCTGTTTTTCATCAGCTATCCTGAATACGATGTTCAACACGCCGGCCTGAGTCTCATTCAACTCCATAAGTCTTGCAAGCAAGAGAGGCCCCATTTCAGAAATGGTAGTCCTCATCGGGTGCCCTTGTTGTCCGAAAACATCAAAAAACCTTACAGGACAATTTTGGAATATTGGAGTTTTAAGCCCGAATTCGGCTATCCGTGCCTCAATAAACTTGTTGCTTACACCCGGCTGACTTACTCCGGACAGATCCCCCTTCATGTCGGCCATGAAGCATGGAATACCGGCCTCACTGAAAGTTTCTGCAAGTACCTGAAGGCTGACAGTCTTTCCTGTTCCTGTCGCACCGGCTATCAGGCCATGTCTGTTAACCATTTTCGGGTTGATATAGATGGGTGACACACCGTGCGCCACATACATTCTTTTTTCTGAATCCAGCATGATTGTGTAATTATTTCTTATAAATATACGAATTATCGAATTAAGAGAGAACAAATCCAAACCAGCGTCCTTAAAACTTTTGGCTGCAATTAAGTGAGAAAGTGGAAATTGAAGAGTGAAAAGTGATGAATGAAGAGTGAGGAAGTGATGAGTTATATGTCTGTTAGTTCATAATTGGAGCTTCTTCCACCCTCTTCGGGTTGCTTTAGAATGCCCTTTTCAATTAAATCCTTGATGTCACGCAAAGCAGTGTCAGTTGAGGTTTTGGTAATCTTTGCCCATTTCGAAGTCTTTAATTTTCCTTCAAATCCGTCAAATAGCTTGTTAAGCATCATGCGTTGCCTTTCATTGACAGGCGTTAACTCATGATGCTTCCAAAACTCAGCCTTTTTCAACACTTTTTGAGTTGTGTTTTCTGTAGCAATCATCGCGTTTTTCAGACAAAGTAAAAACCAGTCGAGCCATTCGGTTATATCACCTGTACTATGTTGAACTTTTTGCAGTACTTCGTAATAGCGTTTACGTTCTATTAAAATTTGACCTGACATACTGTAAAAACGATCACCACTATTCTCTGCACGTGCGAGCAACATATCAGTTATTGCACGGGCAATCCGGCCATTTCCGTCATAGAAGGGGTGTATGATGATAAACCAAAAATGGGCAATAGCAGCTTTTATAACAGGATCAAGCTGACTGTCGTTATTAAACCAGCCCAGGAATTTGTCCATTTCAGCCGGAACATCTTCCGGTTTTACCGCCTGGTAATGAACTTTCTCCTTACCCATCGCTCCTGAAACAACCTGCATTTCCTCTGTACGATATCTGCCCACAGAGATTTCATAAGGCCCACTATATCCGGTAGGAAAAAGTGCTGCGTGCCAACCGGACAGACGCTTTTCAGTTAAAGGCAAGTCATAACTCTGAGTGGCATCAAGCATCATTTCCACAACACCCTCAATGTGCCTGCTACTCGGTACAAGGCCGGCGGTGTTAACACCCAAGCGTCTTGCAATAGATGAGCGCACTTGTTCGTAGTTGAGCAATTCCCCTTCAATCTCAGATGATTTTACAACATCCAATGTCAAGGCTGTAAGAGTTGCCTCCTCCCTGGCAGAAAATCCGAGAGAGTTCATTTGCCCGATGATTTTGCCCTGCATTAACCGAACCTCACCAAATACAGCATTTATGACCCTATCATCCCAATAAAAGTCAGTCCATTTTTTTTGCTCGTAAATGTATTTTCCCATCCTTGAAAACCAATTATGCGGTAAATATACAAATTAATCGCCGCATATTTGCGGTGATTAATGATTTTTTTCACCGCAAGAGATGATGAAGCTTTAAGACATATTTCGACTTGTTGTTATGATGGGACAGTATTTACCACAGTAACAAAGTGGCTTAAGAGGCAAATTGGAAAATCTGGTGTCATTAAGTGAATAGTGAATAGTGAAAAGTGAAGAGTGAATAGTGGGGAGTGGCATGATATGTGAAATGGGGTTATGAAAACAAAAATGGCTGTCTGTCATTTTGATAGACGGGTCGTGAATAATAAAATTCAAGTATGAAAACAAGCAGGTTTTGGTTCTTTATGCGGGCATTTTTGCTGATAGCATTTGCCGGCAACAGTGCAAGCTCCTCTGGTTTCCCTAATAATAACCGCCAGACAGACTCTCAGACAGAGTATCTCAAGACATTCTCAAGAGCGTACGGTTATGTTAAATATTTCCATCCCAGCGATGAGGCAGATAAGATTGACTGGGATAAATTCGCAATCTACGGATCAGAAAAAATCCTCTTATGCAAGAACCAAAAACAGCTTGTCAATACATTAAATGAGCTTTTCAACCCTATTGCCCCTACTGTGAAATTCTACGAAACAGGGAAGAAGGTTCACGTTGATCTTAATACTATCACACCTCCGGACACAACCGGCTACAAAAAGACATATTGGCAACATTTAGGCGTGGACAAGGGCATGCAGACCCAAAGAGTTGTCTATAACAGCGTGAGAGTCAATAGAGATAAAATAGTCACCCAACAGCAGGGAAATTCAACTTTTGCAACATTTGCGACATACATAAATGCAAAACCGTATCAGGGGAGAAAGATAAAGATGACAGGGAAGGTTAAGCTCGTGAGTGGCTCTGATGGAACAGGACACCTTTGGGTGAGGGTGGATTTGCCTAATAAGAAGATGGGTTTTTTTGACAATATGGGATACAGACCGATTACAAAAAATGAGTGGTGTGAGTACGAAATAACCGGTAATGTTGACTCTACGGCAGTAGGAATAGCTGCCGGCTCTTTTCTGAACGGAGCCGGAGAACTTTTAATTGATGATTTTCATGTATATACCCAAGAAGGCGGCGAATGGGTTGAAATCCCGTTGAAATACAATAACTTCGAGGCGGAAAGCATGGCTGAAATAACAAATTCAAAAGCATGGTGGGGCGGCGGCAAGGGTTATCAATACGAATTGCTGCAGGATGGCGGTTCAAACGGGTCAAAATGCGTCTCAATAAAAAAATCAGAAAATACTCAAGTCTTTCCGGGAAATAAAATCTTTGACAAGGAGCCGGCATTCGGAGAGGTGATTCAAGAGGAGATAGGCAGCGGTGTTTCCTGTATTGTGCCTTTAGTGCTATACTGCACAAAGGAAAACACATACCCGATAGGTAACTCTAAACCTTTGGAAGATATCCTGTCTAAAATAAACAAAAACGAGTTCAGCCTGTCGATGAGGATGGGAGATCTTATAAATGCATGGAATCTTTTCCAGCATTTTTACCCCTATTTCGATGTTGTGAATGTCGATTGGAATATGGCATTTGAAAAAGCTATAAAAAAGAGCTTTACTGATCAGGACGACTGGGATTTCCTTATTACACTCAGAGAGATGACGGCTAAACTTAAAGATGGTCATGTGCGGGTCAATTCAAAGGCAACTAAATCTTATGTTCCACCGATATCATGGGAGTTCATAGAGGGTAAACTTGTGATAACAGGAGTTTACAGTGAAGATATTCCCATAAAGCCGGGAGATGTTGTGGAGAAAATTGACGGACAAGATCCGGAGAGCTATTTTAATGTTGTAAAAAGCAGAATATCCGCAGCAACCAACGGGTGGATGGCATACAGGGCACAATCTGAGTCATTGCTGGGTGATAAGGATAGTAAACTGACAATAGTTGTAGAGAATAAGAGTGTCGATCTGACCAGGAATATGACTCAAAATGATATATATCAAAAGAGTTTTACCGGTCCGGTTGCTGATAAGACAAGACTTATCGGAGATGACATCGTATATGTAAACATCAACAATGCCGACATGAAGGATATAGACACCCTTCTTCCTCAGATAAAAGCAGCCAAAGCTCTGATTTGTGACCTGAGAGGATACCCGCGTAATACTACAAATCTGATAACATACCTCATGAAACAAGAGGAGGATACAAAATGGATGTTGGTTCCGCAGATTATCTATCCTGATCACAAAAACGTAGCAGGTTATCAGGAACACGGATGGAATCTGAAACCTTCAGAAACACATATTGATACAAAGGTAATATTCCTAACCGACGGCAGTGCTATAAGCTATGCTGAGAGCTATATGGGTTATATCGAGGGGTTTAAGTTGGCAACAGTAGTTGGTCAGCCCACTGCCGGGACAAATGGTAATGTCAATCCATTCACTCTTCCGGGGGGGTACAGCATATACTGGACCGGAATGAAGGTGCTAAAGCACGATGGCAGCCAACATCATGGTGTCGGTATTATTCCGGATGTTCTGGTGAATAAAACCATAAAAGGTGTCAAAGAGGGAAGGGATGAATTTCTGGAAAAAGCGATTGAGATAGTTAAGAGTGAATAGTGAATAGTGAAAAGTTAAGAGTGAATAGCGAAAAATTCATATATTTGCGGAAATATTAAAATTATACCAATGAGAATTAACGGTTAATTAAGGGTTTTATTAAACCTGACAGCAACAAAAATAGTAATAAGGTTTAACTGCCTTGAGTCAAGGCCTTTTAATTAATTGTCATGAGTATAATTGTAAGTGATATCTCGTATCACTACCAAAATCAAAACGCAATATTTGAACATATCAGCTTTACTGTAGCTGATAACAGCATTGTCTCGCTTATCGGTGACAACGGAACAGGAAAATCCACACTCCTGAAAATGATAGCAGGTGAGCTGCAACAATCGGACGGAAGTATCACCTGCTCTTCAGATCCCTATTACATTCCACAAAATGTGGGAATTACCGGGAAGTCTGTGTCAAAGTTCCTGAATGTGTCGGAAAAGCTGGAATCATTACTTGCAATAACGCAAGGAAGCACTTTGCAGCTACATTACGACACACTTGCAGATGACTGGGATATTGAGGCCCGTTGCCAAAGAGCATTTGCCAAATGGGGGTTGTCTCATATCGGGCTTACAGATGATTTTGACAATCTTAGCGGAGGTGAGAAAACCAAGATTTTCCTTGCAGGGCTGGATATTCATAACCCGAAGGTGGTGCTGATGGATGAACCTACAAACCATCTTGATTTGACATCAAGGGAGATTCTTTATGACTATATAGACAACGTAAAGGCGTCTGTCATCATTGTCAGCCATGATGTAAGCCTTCTCGGGAGGATAAATACGACAATGGAGCTGACACCCAAGGGGCTGAAAATATACGGCGGGGACTTTTCTTTTTATAGTGATGTGCGGGAAATGGAGAGCAACTCTTTGCAGGAGAAGATTCACAACGAGGAGAAGAGACTCCGTGAGGTAAGAAAAACAGCTCAGGAGACCAGACAGCGGCAGGAAAAACGGGTAGGACGCGGTGAGCGCAACAAATCTCAGATAATACGCATACTGAGAAAGACCGTGTCGAACAGAGGAGAGAACACGGAGGCAAAATTGAGGGAGAGACATGAGAAAATCGTGCAGCAGAGCCGGGAGAGGCTTAGTGATCTGAGGTCTGAGCAGATAAACAGGGCAGAGCTAAAGATTGATGTTGAAGATGCAGGGATTCATAACGGGAAGAGACTTGTCTGCGTAAAAGGTATAAACTATGAGTTCTCCGGTGGAGTCTCTCTTTGGAGTCAGCCTCTTTCCTTTGAAATTTTCAGCGGTGAGAGGATTCATATCATGGGTGACAACGGATCGGGTAAGACAACACTGATTAACCTTATAACCGGGCAATTGGAACCTGTTTCGGGGGAGGTGACCCGCGCCCCGTTTTCATATCTCTATCTCGACCAGGAGTACAGAGAGGTAAATGTTGACAATACCATTTTGGAACTTGCAAATCGTTATAATACGACAAACTTGCCTGAACATGAGGTGAAAACAAGGCTCAACAGAGCTCTGTTTCCTAAGGATGTGTGGGATAAAAGCTGTCTTGTGCTGAGCGGAGGTGAAAGGATGCGACTTTATTTGTGTTGCCTGATGATTTCAAACCAGATACCAGATATGCTCATTCTGGATGAGCCCACTAACAACCTGGATCTCTCGAGCCTGCGCATACTTACAGACACTGTCCGGGATTACAGAGGTACGCTGTTGGTAGTTTCGCACGACAGCTATTTTGTCAGAGAGATAGGAGTTGGGAGGGTGATAAGGTTATGAGTGGAAAGTTAAGAGTGAATAGTGAAGAGTTAAAAGTGAAATGTGTATCTTTCACATTGGTAATTATAGCTGTTAATCTTGATGAAAAACCTGTTAATCATAATGTTGTTGCTGATGTCTACGGTGGCATCGGGACAAAAATCACAAATCTGTTTTTCCATAGACGACATGCCGGTCGTTTCTTATGGAATTAATGACTCCAATTATCAAAAAATGATTTTCAACTCTATTATGAGCTCTTTGGTGAAAAACAAAATCCCGGCAATTGGATTTGTAAATGAGAGGAAAATTCACAAAGAAGCTGACGGCGGCAGATATCAGAAAGAGTTGCCGGCATCCATTCCTTCATGTTGGGGAGACAAAATCCAAGGCTGACTCTTTGGACGCATTTCTTAAAGAGCATGGCTACAAAGTGGCCCCTGTCACAATAGACAATGACGATTACCTCTTTGCCCTCGCGTATAAAAAGGCAAGTGATGTAAAAGATACTATCCTGATGAGTAGGATAGGGTTCGATTACATTGATTATATGGAAAAGAAACTACATTTTTACGAAAGACAATCGGTAGCCTTGTTCGGACGGAAGATTCCTCAGATACTTCTTATCCACGCAAGTCTTTTGAACGCAGTAAACCTCGATTCACTTGCCTCGATGTACAAGCGGAATGGATATGAGTTCGTGGACATGGATACGGCATTACGCGATGAAGCATACAATAGCGAAGTGACAAGCTACGGGAAGTGGGGAATATCGTGGATTGACCGTTGGGCTATCTCTTCGGGCAAGAAAGGTGAGTTCTTCAATGGAGACCCTGTGTCACCTGACTATATTAAATAAGGCCGATATTATTAATTTTGTATCATAAAAAACACCAATCTATAATCAGTAATGAAATTAAAGAGTAATCTAAGTTTGAAGGGGTCGATAATCTCCCTTGTCGCAATTTTAGCCATTTCAGGTACAACAACTAGTGCCACTTTTGCGCAGGAGCGCAGTATTTACCGCAATAACTCGCTGCAAGGCAGACATGATGACCGGAATATGAGGCAGGAGTTCAGGGCTACACTCGGAGCCTATATTGAATCAGATATAAATATGGAAGAGGCAGTAAGATATGAATTCGGTCCCGATTTCAGACTGGCTGAGTGGAATGACATAAAGCAGATAAGAGATATTGACAGATGGATTGTCTCGACAAAACTGATTCCCGGACGTAAATATTTTGTACAGCGTAACGGACGTTTTATACAAAGCGGAAACCGTGTCTACTTTTTCCTTTTTTCTCCAAATGGTCGCGTCCCGGCAGGATTCCTTGTTCATGACAAGTTTGCCGGTAAATTCTTCCTCGGGTCGTGGTACGGGGATTATTGCCACATTCTGGCAAGCAAGGGTGAAAGTTACAGAGACGATATGAGAAGAGACGACCCGCCAAGAGGCGATAACAGATACGGAGGACGCGGAGACAATGACAGGAATCGTCCCGGTGATATGTGGGGAGGCCTGAGTGTAACTCTTAACAGGTATAGCGACAGGATGAATCTGGATGAGCAAATCAGGAACGAGTACCGTGGCAAGTATGAGATTGCCGACTGGGAAGATCTGAAAAGAATCAGGGATATAGACAAGTGGGCTTTCGCCAACAAGTTGGAGAACGGGCAGACAGCTTTTATTGCCAGAAACGGTAAACTTAAATACAGCAACACCAGATATTATTTTGTTCACTACTCGCCAAACGGAAAGCTTCCGGCAGGTTTCCTCGTACACGACAAAATCGGGGGCAAACTCTTCCTCGGCTCGTGGAGCGGAGTTGAAAGACCTGCCATCGTTAAGGAGGTGCGATGATCTTATGAGGGTTTTACCTTAAAACAAGAATCAGCAATTTGTCCTCAGAAGCCGCTCAAAAGTTAGCGGAGATATACCTGAGTAGGGCAATTTTCAGCCGGAGCGAGCGAAGTGAGTGAGGATGGACTGCCCTGCTCAGGTGTAGCTCCGCAATACAAAAGCGGCCACAGAGAACAAATCCGGAAAAATCAGCGTCTTTGAGGCTTATGGCTTCAATTTAGTGAAAAGTGAAAAGGCTGCAAATTTTGCAGCCTTTTGTTTTTGCCCCCTTGCGGGAGCTCCTTAACAACTCATAATTACTAACCTAAAAATAATTATGAATCTTAAGCCAGTCACCGGCTTAACTTAAAAGTAAAAAAAGTCCGGCAGCAATAGCGGCTCCAACAAGCGGGGCCACAACCGGAACAAATGAATAGCTCCACTCGCTATCTCCCTTGGCTTTTATAGGAAGTATAGAGTGCATTAGTCTTGGAGCGAAGTCACGTGCAGGATTGATTGCATACCCGGTAGTTCCGCCAAGAGATAGTCCTATGGCAACTATCACAAGCGCTATAGGCAACGCCCCGACGCTGCCCAGCCCGATTTTCACATCAGGCATTGTCTCGCAAGTAAGGCAAGCACCCTGTACGTAAAATATTACAAATACCAGGACAAATGTTCCTATCATCTCTGACAGAAAGTTGTTAGGTATTTTCCTGATTGCAGGTTTAGTGCAGAAACAGCTAAGAATTGAATCTTTATCCTCAGTGGCGTTAAAGTGATGTCTGTAAAAAGCCCATACCAGAAACGCGCCTAAAAAGGCACCTATAAGCTGGGCAATAATAAACATTGCAACTTTAGACCATGCAAACTGTCCGGCAAGAGCAAGACCGATTGTCACAGCAGGATTCAAGTGGGCACCCGATATCGGACCGGCAATAACCACCCCTGTGAAGACGGCTAATCCCCATCCCATTGTGATAACTATCCATCCGCCGTTATTTCCCTTTGTCCCTTTGAGGACTACATTGGCAACAACACCATTTCCAAGAAGGATGAGCACCATTGTGCCCAGTAGTTCAGCTAAAAATTCTCCCATATGTTTTTCAGTTTATTTTTCAGGTTCAACCCAGCTTTTTGCCCTTGAAAGAGCCTTGCGCCAGCCGTTAATAAGTTCCTTGCTCTTGTTGTCCTCCATCTTCTTCACAAAAGTCTTCTCAATTGCCTTCTGCCCCTTTATGTCATCCAGATCTTTCCAGAAACCTGTTGCAAGACCTGCAAGATAGGCCGCTCCCAGTGCTGTGGTCTCGAAAATAACAGGACGGTAGACAGGTATTCCGAGAATGTCAGCCTGGAATTGCATCAGCAGATTGTTTACCGCTGCGCCTCCGTCGACATTCAGCTCTTTAATAGGCGAGCCGAGATCCTCCTGCATCGCCTCAAGAACGTCGTAAGTCTGGAAGGCGATTCCTTCGAGTGCGGCGCGTGCAATGTTCGAGGCATTTGAGCCCCTGGTAAGGCCGATAATCATTCCCCTGGCATATTGATCCCAGTGTGGCGCGCCAAGGCCGGTAAGGGCAGGAACGAGATATACCCCGCCATTGTCGGGAACCTTTGCTGCCAATGCCTCAACCTCGGAAGAGGACTTGATTATTCCTAGCTCGTCGCGCAACCATTGTACGATTGAACCGCCGGTGAAGATACTCCCTTCAAGGGCATAGACTGTCTCGCCGTTAATCTGCCATCCGATAGTGGTCACCATATTGTTTCCGGAACTTACTATTTCGCTGCCTGTGTTGCAAAGCATGAAACAACCTGTGCCGTATGTGTTCTTGACAGTTCCTTTTTCAAAGCACATCTGCCCGAATGTCGCAGCCTGCTGGTCTCCTGCTATGCCTGATATAGGAATCTCTGTGCCGAAAAGCTCTTTTGTTGTGTATCCGTAAACTTCCGATGAGGATTTGACCTCCGGAAGAACGCTCTCCGGAATTCCGAACAGCTCCAGAAGCTCCTTATCCCAAGCAAGGGTGCGGATGTTGTACATCATTGTACGGCTCGCGTTGCTCACGTCTGTGACATGCACCTTGCCGTTTGTGAGTTTCCATATCAGCCAGGTGTCGATGGTTCCGAAAGCGAGTTTTCCTGCCTTTGCCTTCTCCATTGCACCTTCAACGTTGTTCAGTATCCATCTCAGTTTTGTTGCCGAGAAGTATGAGTCGAGTATCAGGCCTGTTCTGTACTTTATGATTTCGGCCCACTTTTCGCCCTTTAATCCGTCACAATACTCTGATGTTCTTCTGTCCTGCCAGACGATTGCATTATATACAGGCTCTCCTGTCTCTCTGTCCCATACAACTGTGGTTTCGCGTTGGTTTGTTATGCCTATGCATGCGACTTTCGCGTTGAAACGGTTTGCCTCTTCAATAACTTTGTGTGCTGATCCTGACTGTGATTTCCAGATCTCTTCAGGGTCGTGTTCTACCCAACCTGGTTTCGGATAGATTTGTCTGAACTCTTTTTGGCTTGATGCGACTATTTCTCCTTTTTTGTTGAAGAGGATTGCGCGTGCGCTTGTTGTGCCTTCGTCCAGTGTGAGTACAAATTGGTCTGACATGTTGTTTGTTTTGTGGGTGTGTTAGAACAAATTTATCTAAAATTATTTTACGATATACAAAAACGAAAATTATTTTTCTGAATTTGTTTCGATGTGACAATTTACGGCGAGTGAATTGAAACAAAACGAGCATTATAAGTTTCGTTACGAGTGTTTTTCGCATTGAAGCCATAAGCCTCAAAGACGCTGATTTGTTCTCTGTGGCCGCTTTATATATTGGAGATATATCGTCTCAGGGCTGTCCATCCTCAGTCACTCCGTTCCCTCCGGCTGAAATGCCCTGATCCGGTATATCTCAATTAACTTGTAAGCGGCCACAGAGAACAAATTGTCGATGCCTGTTTATGGTAAAACATTTATAAAATCGGCTAAAAAATCAAGGTCTTTTCGGTCTTATGGCTTCAATTGCCTAAAAATTATTTGTGTAGCCATCTAAAATTTGTAATTTTATAACTAAGAATTCTCCGGACAATTATCCTCAAAAAATAAAAAATCATTTTTGGTAGAGTAAAGGCATCTACTTAACAAACTGATTGAAGGTGTTATTTTATGCTAGGATTATCTGAATTGTTCAATGCTCTGTATAACAATTAGAATAAATAGATTTGTGTAAAATTAACTTATAAGTGAAATTAAATTTGCATAATTCAGTTATAAATGAATACATTTGCCAGTGTTTAAACTCCGATGGTAAGACAACAGAAATAATTCTTTATTAAAATGAGAACTAAAACAGTAGACAGATTGCTGAAAAGCACTCCCAAAGATTTGGAAATCTTTGTGGATTTATATGCCGATTTAGTGGTTCGCATAAATCAACTATTAATTGAAAAAGGGTTGAGCAAAAAGGAGCTGGCAGAAAAGTTGGAAAAAAAACCATCTGAGATTTCTAAGTGGTTGGGTGGCGAGCATAATTTCACGCTTCGTTCGTTGGCAAAATTATCGGCAGAACTGGGTGAACCTTTGTTGGAAGTCCCTAAGAAAATGACACAGACTGAGTTTGTGGAAGATGGATTTATATGCAGAGTCCACACTTTTGTTACTCGTACCAAAATAGAAGCAACCCCTGGCAGCAAAGTTTGGCAACGCGCTAAGAATACAAACCAGTTTAATGAATATCATCATGCAGGATAAAAGTATATTCTACCCGGAAAAAATCAATTTTCTTGATTGTAAAATAATCAAAGCAGAGGTGGAGATGTCTGAAAATTTTGATGTTAATAAGGTAGCCGGCTATCAATTAGATAACTCTCTGCAGTTAGGTTTCAACCTTGAGGATAAATTAGCAAAGGCGGATTTTTCAATAAATATTCAATCGGATAGCAACGGTGGTAATGAAATTGAAGCCAGTGCCTGTTTTCATCTTATATTCATTTACCGTGTTGAAAATTTGGAGGAACTTGCCATACCGGATAAGAACAATATATTGAACGTAAATCCTGCCTTGGCAAATGCTCTTTCGTCTGTTACTTATTCTACTTCTAGGGGCATTCTGATAACAAGGTTGCAGGGAACAGCCTTGCAAAATTTTATATTACCAATAATAAACCCAAATAATCTTCTCAGAAGTAAAAAGTAGCTAGTGAATTTTATTAAGTTTGTGTAACTAAAACTTTATTTATGAGAAATTTGCTTTTCTGTAGTATATTTTTTGTCTTAATTCTTGCGGGGTGTAGTAAGGATGAAGGTTGTGATTACTCTCAGTTGCTCATTGGTACGTGGATAAACAGTCAGGTTGACGCTAAGCCTGTTCTGACGGATAAGGTGTTCACGATGCAGTTCCGGGAGGATGGTGTTGAGGTTTATTCGACAGGGTATGAGCTTGATGCAAGTAATAAGAGATGGATTGAGAATGATAAATTTACCTATAAGGTGGATGGAAAATCGATAATCATAGAGGGGCAAGGTGCTGTTTCGGGTCTGTTTTACATGGAGTTTGAGATTGTTTCTGTTGATGCTGAAAATTTGATTTACAGGGTTCCTGTTTTTAAGATTGATAATGTTGTTTATCCTGATCCGAAGCTTTATTCGATGAAGAGGGTGAGGGTGGATTTGAGGGCGAAATGTTTAGGTACTTGGTACGGGAGGTCTACTTCGCCTGATAATGTTGATGGTTTTCATTATTGGTCCTATTTCCCGGATGGTAGTTTCTCGTATTTTTACAAGGATGATCTTGGTCATTGGGTTTCGAAGGTGGATAATAATGGTGGGTATTTTTTGTACGGGAATTTTCTGGCTTCTAATTATTCGAATGATCTTTTGAGTGGGGCTGTCGGGTTGGCGTATGAGTGCTGGAATATTGATATTGTGGGGGCGACTATGTTTTGGAGTGGGCTCAGGGCCAATAATGTCACTACGAGTTTCCGCATGGACAGAGTCTCCGCCCCGCCGCAATTTTAGTGGCACTGATTTTTCTAATTGCCTCATATTTAATGACAATGCTTTTAATTAATGGCCACTTAGCCACTTTTTATACTGTGTGGAATACTGTCTCAGGGCAGCCCATCCTCAGTCGCATTGAAGTCATAAGCCTCAAAGACGCTGATTTTTCTTAACGCCGTTTCTTGCGGGTTTTCAGGGTGCTGTGGAACGCCTCCCTTCGGTCGTTGAACGGTCCTCGCACTATTTCCTGAAAACCACGCTGCTAAACGGCTAAAAAATCAAGGTCTTTTTCGGTCTTATGTCTTCAATTGCTCCTATAAAAACCATAGCAAGGTCGAGTGACATCAGGGTTCCACCGGATTTTTTTGTTTGAGCTGACAAAGGAGGAGAAGATACAACTGGTCACAAATTGTGACCGGTTATCTGCCCTGAAACATCCCAGCATAAAACCGATGGTCTTTACAGAGCAGGGACTTGCAATGCTGACGTCTGCACTTATGTTGGAAAAGCAATTGCTAAGAAAAAATTGACAAGGTCAAGCTTTGCAAAACAAGTTATAACCTAGCCTCTAGTCGAATTAAAGCGCAATATCCGTCATTGTTTTGCCAATATAGGTTAGTTTTCTCGTAATGAAATGCTTAGATTTGTATATCAAAATCCGTGTGAAGGAGACTTTCAAGCAAGGTTTTGTGAGAGGCTAGAGGAAATGTCCCTCTGGTTTATTTAGTTTTCCGGAAATTAGTAAAAGAAAATACAATCGCAATTACATAGCAAGATTTAGAAATGAAAGTTGATAATATTGAATTAGATGATGATAACGTAGAATTTAATTATGCGGCGGATTTCGTAGGGCATACTGATAAAATTGTGTATTTAACAGGCAAGGCAGGAACGGGTAAAACAACGTTTCTAAAATATTTAAGAGAATCAACTACTAAAAATACAGTAATTCTTGCCCCAACAGGAGTTGCCGCTATCAATGCAGGTGGACAAACCATTCATTCTTTTTTTCAATTACCTTTTGGACCATTTGTTCCGAATGATAAAAGGCTTAGAACAAATGTAGATGATAATGATGAAACAACAATTTACGGCACATTTAGATTTCGTAAAGACAAAAGAACAATAATTAAGAAATTGGAACTATTGATAATTGATGAAGTCTCAATGGTTCGTTGTGATACATTAGACGTAATAGATAAAGTTCTTAGAGTTTTTAGGGAAAAGCCATATTTGCCTTTTGGAGGAGTCCAAGTTATTCTGATTGGGGATACATTTCAATTACCACCCATTGTAGAGAATGAGCAATGGGAAATTTTAAAACACTATTACAGTAGCCCTTTTTTCTTTAGTTCTAGAGTTGTAAATGAAAACAGACCGATTTATATTGAACTAAAAAAGATTTACCGGCAAAAAGAACAAGAATTCATTGATTTGTTAAATAAGATAAGAGTAAGCAAAATTACTGTTGAGGAACTGGCAAAATTGAATCAAAAGTTCAATCCTACGTTCTTGTTAAATAGCTTAAATAATCATATAATACTTTCAACAACTAATGTTCAGGTAAATCAAACAAATGCAACAAAATTAGATGAATTAGGCACAGATCTAAAGGTATTTGAAGGTGAGATTACGGGCAAATTCCCAAAAGATATTTATGGTAATTTTATTTTACCAACAGAACAAAATCTACATCTAAAAGTGGGTGCTCAAATAATGATACTAAAAAATGATTCAGGGGAATTTAAACGATATTTTAACGGCAAGATTGGGAAAATATCATCATTAGATGATAAAAGAATTATTGTTGAATTTTCAGACCAATCAAAAGTTCAAATTGAGAAGGCTTCATGGAATAACATAGAATATATTTGGAATAAGGAAAAGAAAAAAATTGAAGAACAGATTATTGGAACATTTACACAATATCCAATAAGATTGGCATGGGCGATTACCGTTCATAAAAGTCAAGGATTAACTTTTGAAAAAGTCTATGCTGATTTGGGGGCAGCTTTTACTGATGGGCAAGTATACGTAGCATTAAGCCGCTGTACAACTCTTAGTGGATTAGTATTAAAAACTAAAATTCCTCTTTCTAAGATAACAACTAATGAAAAAGCTTTGGAATTTGCTAAAACTGAAACGCCAAGCACATTAATTGTTCAAGAATTAAATTCGGGCAAAGCTGATTATTATTATAAACAGGCAAGAGAAGCATTTAGAAAATTTGATATTGAATCGGCTTTTCAGTTTTTTCTACAAGCAACCAAATTTAGAAATGATATTGAGACAGATAATTTCAACCGATATGTTTCTATATGGGCAAAGCGTTTATTTATCAGTAAAAATTTTGCAGATTCTTTTACTAAAGAAATTATTGAGATTAAAGGAAAATTAAACCAAATGCAAAATGATATTGTATCAAATGTTAATGTAATCAAACAAAAGGAAGAGAAAATAATTGAATTGAACAATGCGGTTAAACTGCTCTTAGATAAAACGCAAGAAATTGAAAATGAAAAAAATAACTTGTCAGATGAATTAATAAAATGCAAGTCAGATAGCCATTTAATGGATTCAAAAATTCAAATTCTTGAGAGAAATATAATTGAACAAAATAGCAAGATTAAGGATCTCGAGACAAAGAATAGTAGACTTTATAGGGAGATTATTAGGTTGCGAAATATAAAATGGTTTCAAAGATTATTTGGCAAGGTTTAAATCACTTTGTCAATATGGTCCTGAAAAGGATTTGTATTATTAATCAATGAATTGTGAAGATATGTGTAACTAGATTCTTCTCAGATTCTTATTTAAGAAAACTAAACTCAATGGTTATAATTCAAATCCAAGATCAATTGGTTTTGGCTGGCAGGTGTACCACAAGTTTGACGTAACATAATGCCTAGGGTCTTCGTCGTCTCTACTCGGAAATACTTCTACGAGGTTATAGCGTTGAAAGAATAGGTCAGGTATAATTTCTCCGTCTCGACAGTATGTTCGAAATTCGGTTGCAAGGATTTTTTTTAATCTTTGAGAAACAGCATAACATCCTATAAACGCATGTTTATACTTACGACCAGCTCGATCTTTGCACTCTTCAATTGTTATAGTTCTGTCGTGGGGTTGTTCTGGTATAACTCTGTACATTGTCTATTGTTTTACTGACGCAAATGTAAAGTGTGGCAACGAACTCTTTTTTCGCTGATTAAATAGTGTTAGTCAGAGGGTTTTGTTATATTTGTATAAAGATGAAGCGCATATGCCATCAAACAAGAATGCCGTGACAAGATATATGTACTTAGATGCATTACTGTCAGACAGACACCACTACTATGATATCCATGATTTGACCAAAAAAGTCAATGAACGCCTTGCTGAAGATGTTGGGCAGGATTCTGTATGTCAAAGAAGTATTGAGAAGGATTTGAACTATTTAGAATTCGGTCCATTCAGTGCGGAAATTGAAAGGTTTAAGGCCGGCGGTAAAAGTTGTATAAGGTATAGCGAGGCTTATTTTTCAATTTTTACAAAAAAATTATCTTCAGATGAAGAAAATATTCTTTCAGAAGTTCTTGCTACAATTGGCCAATTTGACGGTTTAAAGAATTTTGAATGGTTGGATGGGTTGAAATCTAAATTAGGTGTTGCTGAAAGAGAAAAAATCATAAGCTTTGAGAGCAATCAGTATCTTGAAATCAATAAAAACCTAATCGGCAGATTATTTACTGCAATCTCAAACAAGGTTGTGATTGAATTGAGCTATCATACATTTCGCTCAGATGAAGAAAAACATATTATGCTTCACCCGTATCTTCTCAAACAGTATAATCAAAGGTGGTTTCTAATAGGATCTGCAGATAAAGATGGTTTTATCTTAAATTTTGCCCTGGATAGAATTGATAATTTTGAAGCCAAACCGGAACTGGTATACAAAGAATTTCAAGGAGATCTAAGTGAGAGGTTCACAGATATTGTGGGAGTTTCAATCCCAAAAGGAGAAAAGCCAAATACTATTTTTATATGGGTAGATGATGAGATGTTTAATTACGTAAGGACAAAGCCGTTACATGAATCCCAAAAAATAATTGTAGAAGACTCTTGCTATAGAAAGGAATATACTTCGCTCCAAGGTGGTCACTTTATAATACTTGAATGCATTATTAACAGAGAATTGATAAGTCTTTTACTCTCGCAAGGCCCGGGTTTGATAATGCTTAAACCATCATCTTTCAATCTTGACTGTCGTCTGACATCAATGAAAGAGATTGTCTCTGAAATGCTTAAACATTATTGCGAAGAACGAAAATAGGGTTCGCAGCACAACTATACCTTTGGCATCGAATAAAGAAAACAATCACATCATGAGAACAAATTACAGCATAAAGAATTTTAAATCATTTAATAATGATGGATCCACATTTAAGTTGTCTCCACTAACATTGCTAACCGGCTGTAACAGTAGCGGTAAAAGCTCAGTGGTAAAATCTTTAATGCTGTTGGATGATTTCCTTAGTCAAATTAAAGCAGATATGAGGGATGGTGTAGCTCTCAATCTTGACAAATACAAAATAGATTTTACAAAAAAGCAAAATAAGGTACTTGGCAATTTCAGTAAGGTGATTAATTGGAATGATAGTAGTGATTCTATTGTACTTTCATATTCGACGCATTCATTATACTTGTCTGAAGATGTGACTGTATCGTTCGAATTCAAGGCGATAGAGAAAGATAGCCTTAACAATGGATGTTTATATCGGCTTACAGTTTATAACAGCGAAGGTGAAATTATTTTCACTTTCGGCAGGGACAATAATAAAGAGCACAGGACTGACAAGGTTAACCTGAATGTCATCAAAGACAATTTTATGGCGTATGCTGAGGCAGAAAGCTTAATTCAAGGTTTTTGTGGCTTGTACCAAGATTATGAATTATTTGGTAATATTAAAAAGTCAGAATTTGAAAATGAGAAAAAAGAGATAATAAATAAACTCAAAGAGTTAAAGGTAGATAGAGGTTCGGATTTCATTAAAGATTGCTTAAGAATAGCAAGAGAGTATGCTTCAAAATCCTTGTTTCTAGAAAACTATAAAAAGGTCTCAACCATAATTAGAAAAACTAAGGAATATGGAACTTTTTTCTATACTCCAATTTGGGATTTTTTGAAAGATTTGGAAAGGAATAATATACGTAAGTTCTTGTCAGAAATGTATGAAAAAGAATTGCCGGTTATGGTTGAAAAAGTAGTTGAAGATTTTGAAAACTCTGAATTTACACTGTTTTCTGAATATTTTCTTTCTAAAGAGAAATCTTATTATGCGGATATTAAAAGAAATTGGATACAAATTGAAAATACTTCAATAAACATCTTCAATGTTGTCGATATGACGATTGATCAGACCAGTCAATACTTTGTCGACAGGAATGATATTGCAGCAATAATCGTTGAAGTGGATTTTTCTGTTCTCTATCAAGCGTTAATGAATATTTGTTTTGTATCCGGAGAAGAGGATGGATTATATTATAAATACAAATCAAATGGATTTGAAGATTACTATGTTCATGAATTGCATAACAGTTTGGGTTTATATGCAGATAGAGTGTTGAGAGAAGTAATAGCGCCAGATTTTGCCGGTAACATTTATTACACAAGTTCGTCACGTGTAAAGGTAGAACGTCTATATAATTTAGATAATAGAGAAGAGTTTTCTAATGTTGTGGTAGACTATGTTAATGCAAAAAGAGATAATCTTGTTTCTGCTAAAAAGATTGGAGGACCGATTAAACAATACCAACCGGATACATTCATAAATTATTGGATACAGCAATTTAATGTAGGGCACCATATATCTCTAATCGCAGATGAAGAGGGACTTGGTGTAAAAATTTACATTCATAGCTCAAAAGATGATGTTAAAGGGCATCTTCTTGCTGAAGAAGGCTATGGTATTACACAGTTGGTTGCTATTCTACTTAGGATTGAGACTTGTATTCTTAAGGCAAAAGGAATTAAATCTCATGGCTTATATGGTTTGGAAGTTCTAGATAGATATGATTTTAACACTTTTCAGTATGAGAATCAAACCATTACTATCGAAGAGCCGGAAATTCATCTTCATCCTAGATACCAGTCTATGTTGGCTGATATGTTTTTAGATGCTTACAAGAAATTTAATATTGACTTTATTATTGAAACCCATAGCGAGTATCTTATCCGTCGTGCCCAAGTGTTAGTTGCCTCACGTATGTTCAAAGACAAAGAGGATTTAGAGCAGAATAATCCATTCAGGGTATATTATATGTCAAAGAATGAAGCAGCATATGATATGCTATTTAGAACCAGTGGAAAGTTCGTGTATTCATTTGGTCCGGGTTTTTTTGATGTAGCTGATAATGCAGCATTGGAATTATTTGACATAGAAAATTCATAATTATGAGTATACAAAGAGCATATTGCAGTTCAGAGTTTTTTAAAGAAATATTGAAAAGTATTAAAATATCTAATCCTCATAAGATTGCATATGAGATAATGCGGAAATTATGTGACATTTATATTGACCTGCCGAAAACTGAATTAAAGGATCTGTATAGGAGTAATGAATATTTTATGAAGCTTATAAAAAAAGAAAATATAGATTTTATCTTTTGTGCCGATTTCCTTAATAATGATTTCACAAACGTATCCACTGATGTCTATTTTGTCAACGAACGTCAGATCAGAGAATTAAAGGACAAAAGAAAAAAATATGGTTGTCTTTTAGTTGAGAATTCTGGAGATATCCATATACTTGAGCGCCTCAGTTACAAACAATACCGCCCTTTTTGTCTGGCTCCAAAGAAAGAGGGATGTGCTACTTCTTGGACTGAAGTTTTTGATGACTTTTCCTTACTTCCTATTAATGCCGCAGTTATAACTGACAATTATATTTTTTCAAGTAATTTTTCAAAGAGAAAAGAAAAATCATTGTATTCAATCATAAAGTCCTTAATTCCAGACGACTTAGAAACAGATTTTCATCTTACAATTTTTTTTAACAATGGAAATGGTCAACTAAGCAAACAAAATGCAAATCAAATAATTAGTGATATTCATTCGGCAGTCAGGTCTTCTATATTAAAAGTTCAGATAGTTGCTCATACCAATAGCTTTAATACGCATGATAGAGAGATTCTTACCAATTATTGTTACATAAATTCAGGGACTGGTTTTAATGTTGTTGATAATAAGGGCGTTAAACAACTCGCAAAAGGGGAAATTAAATCAGTTTTCCACCATATTGTAGATTTGCCGGATAATATGAATGTTAAAACAATACACTATCAGTCATTGTGTTGGTTAAGCAAAATATATAGGGGAGAATCTAATATGTTTGGAACAAACGCCTATATTGTAGGAGATGATTTTTCAAATAGACTTCTAACTGATATTCCGAGATAGATTAAAGTGTGTCAAATAAACTATAATTCAATGTTATACAACGAAGAACAACGGTGTTTGTCTGAGATTTCGGATAGGATGAATCAGGCATTTTTGGAATATATAGAACTCAGAGATGAGCTGGGTTTTTCCGGGGAGATAGATTTTCAATTTACTCATAAATATCAACTGTCTGTGCTTAAAAAAGAAGAAATAACTTATACTATAAAGGGAGATGAGTTGGTCTTCTCAAACGTCAAACCGGATATTATAGCACTGATCCCAAAAGAATATCAATTACAGCTGACAAAGTGTTGTCTTATTGAAGAGGATTATGAATATTTGATTCCGAAGGTTTATAATTCTTCGACTCTCTTGTATTTTTTAAAAGGAATGATTTGGGGTGATAGCGCATCGTTCCCTAGATATTTATATCCTACTTTTGAATATTCTTTTGAAATAGGATTTACATCCCCCGAAGGATCATATGCAAAATTTGGCGGATCCAAATTTATAGTTCATAGTGAAAACAAAATGTTTATAGACAGAATAGTTGGTAAATTTAATGCTTTACAAGAACTGCCGGATTACGTTAAAGACATTCCTCAACATTTCCAAAATTTATTTGAATTATAAATCAGTGCCATTAAAATTATCTTTGTCGCCATTTACAAATAGGTGATTAGTTTCGCAATGTAAAATTTTCTTTTGATGTGTTTTGCATCATGTGCTTTGCATCCATAAGCAGGATTAACGGGCATTTGCAGATAAGCCTTTCTTGATACTTGCGGAAACCCCAATAAATATTGGGGTTTTGAAAATTGTACTGTAAATCTCTCAATATTATTTGGATAGCCCTTGAAAAAAACATAATTTTATAACGTGACTTTCTCTGAGCTGCTATCCGTAAGCCACAAAAATAACCGTTAACAGTAATGAACCTGCAAATCCATCGAAACGTGGTTAAGTATAATAAATGTGGTTAAATGTCAAAAAATAAGTTTGCTAAAATTCAAATACAGATATGAAAATTACTGTGAATTGGTTTAAAATGAAACTACTGCGAAATTTACCACTGCTTATAGTATTCCTTCAAGATTATATGAAAAGGGATGGAATTAGTAACTAAAAACATTATAAACTATGAGATTATTTATTAATCTTTTAATTACAGCAGTTATTGCTGTATGTTTAGCTTCTTGCGGAGTACCTGTTTATTATCAAATGTATAAAGCTGTTCCAACCAATCAGGCATTAAAAAATGACAATTATTATTGCTATGAAGATGTAAACTGTAAAGTCACATATGATTTTTGGGATGAAGGTGGTAATATTGGATTTAGGTTTTATAATAAAACAGACCAAAGTATTTATTTGAACCTAGAGCAAAGTTTTTTAGTTCTCAACGGAGTGGCTTATGACTATTTTAGGAATAGAGCCTTTTCTTATTCTTCCACTTCTGGTTTTACAAATACAAAAACAACATCCTCATATAAAAATGGTTCTTCTTCAGCATCTGTTATCGGAGTAAATTATCTCAGTTTACTTCAATCTAACAGTATTCAAGCACAATATGGAGCTGGTTCTACATCTGGGGTGGGATTAATAGCTTCTTCTGGATTTACAGTATCATATAATGAAGATAAAGTTATATGCATTCCTGCCAAGACTTCAAAAGTCATAACTGAATATAAAATTACTGAGTCACTTTTTAGGGACTGTGGATTATTTAAATATCCAACAAAAAAACAGATCAAATCTTTAAAATTTACAAAAGCTGAAAGTCCAATTGTATTTACAAATAGAATAACCTATAAAGTTGAACAGTCTGACCCTGTTAAATTTGAGAATGAATTTTATGTGGCCGAGATTTCAAATTATGCAGAAGGCGATTTTCTTGAATCAACCTACGATAAGTATTGTGGTGAAAAAAGTGCAAATCCTGTGTGGTATTTCAAATATGCATCTCCTGATAAATTCTATATAAAATACTTTATGGGGACAGACTCTATGAAACATTAATATTGACAGACCTTGTCGAGGTTATTAGTGCAAATAAATATAATACAAAAAATGGCTAATTCAAATCTCTCTATAGTCTTCATCGCGTTGTTTCTCATTGGCTGTGTTAATCAGTCTAAGAAAGCGCAGAAAGCAGAAACAGCACCGGATACAACTCTGGTAAAAGCTATGGACGATAGTATCCAAAGTGCCCATAGGACACAAGATACGCTGCATATTAAATACTTGAATTCAATTAACGGATACAAGGTTCGTGTGACGTGGATGCCGGTTGAAGTTGGTTGTAAATATGTTGAAGGACCTGCAGATATTGTTTTTAAACATAACACGGGTGTGACATTTACAATCCGACATAACCTTTATTTCAATGATTTAATTGACTTTGATACTACTAATGGTATGGCAATTGTTCCGGAGCAAAAGAATTTTAGTATTAAATACCTGGACACTTTAAGCAACAAGAGTATACAAGACGGTGTGCCTTTCTATTTTGCTGATATGAATTTTGACGGCAAAAAAGAGCTGGTGTTGGTAAGTCTTTGTAAAGCACAAAGATTCAGAGACTCTCTGGCGGTCTTTGCCATAGGTGACAACTATAAACTGTTGGATTCTGTTCACCAGATAACACATCTAGAACCTTACTGTTTTTTCGATTCTCAAACAATATTCAATCGAAAGAGGCGTACGGTGACCGTTAATTTTTCCGGCGGGGCTTATGATACTGAGAACAGGACTTACATATACGACAAGAAAAAAGGACTAAGACTATATAGAGTTTATGGCTCTGACAATGGTGAAGTTTATGATAGAACTTATAATTGAAAAAATCAGTGCCACTCAAAATGCACTAAAGATGCGAATAAGTATATATTCGCAATATTAAAAGCGGCTTCTGATGCGTTTTGTATCCTATAGCTTTCACCCAATTTATGGACAGCTATTCATAAGAAAGGAGAATGAATTGACCTGTTTCCCAAAAACAGGTCATTTAAAAATAGTGTTTTCGGGCAAAATTAATAACTTTAAAAAACGTAATTATGGCCTATAAAACGTACAAAATTTATGTCGCAAGATTGGAATAAACTGGAGTAGATCAAAAAGGGGGCGCTTACAAATACGTATTAAAAGATAAAAAATGACAAGCATAGCACAAAGGCAAGAATTGCAAGCCAAAATTTGGAGAATAGCTAACGAGGTACGTGGCTCAGTAGATGGATGGGACTTTAAACAGTATGTCTTAGGGACACTTTTTTATCGGTTCATTAGTGAAAACTTTACCAATTATATTGAGGGTGGAGATAAAAGCATTGACTATGCAAACTATCCTGATGATAAAATCTCTCCCGAAATTAAGGATGATGCCGTTAAAACGAAAGGCTACTTCATCTATCCCGGTCAACTATTTGTAAATGTTGCCAAAACTGCCAATACAAACCGGAATCTTAATACAGACTTAAAAGCCATATTTGACGCTATTGAAAGTTCTGCGAATGGCTATCCATCTGAGCACGATATAAAGGGGTTGTTTGCCGATTTTGACACTACCAGTACACGACTTGGTAATACTGTCGAACAAAAAAACACCCGTCTGGCAGCGGTGCTGAAAGGTGTGGAAGATTTGGTGCTTGGGGATTTTGTGGAAAATCAGATAGACCTGTTTGGCGATGCTTACGAGTTCCTGATATCCAATTATGCAGCCAATGCCGGAAAGTCGGGCGGTGAGTTCTTTACGCCACAGCACGTATCCAAACTCATTGCGCAGCTTGCCATGCACAAGCAGACATCCGTAAACAAAATATATGACCCTGCCTGTGGCTCCGGCTCATTACTCTTGCAGGCAAAGAAACATTTCGACAATCATATAATTGAAGAGGGATTCTTCGGTCAGGAGATTAATCACACCACCTACAACCTGGCTCGTATGAACATGTTTTTGCACAACATCAACTACGACAAGTTCGATATAGCACTTGGTGACACACTCTTAGACCCGCGCTATGGCGATGAAAAACCATTTGATGCCATCGTCTCCAATCCTCCGTATTCCATCAACTGGAAGGGTAGTGATGACCCAACACTGATCAATGATGACCGTTTTGCACCTGCCGGCGTGTTGGCTCCCAAATCAAAAGCCGATTTAGCCTTTGTACTGCATGCCCTAAGCTATCTATCCAGCAAGGGCAGGGCAGCTATAGTCTGTTTCCCCGGTATCTTCTACCGTGGCGGTGCGGAGCAAAAAATCAGAAAGTATCTGGTCGATAAAAACTATGTAGAGACCATCATCTCATTGGCTCCAAATCTATTCTACGGAACTTCCATCGCTGTAAATATTCTGGTACTGTCTAAACATAAGCCGGATACCAAGACGCAGTTTATAGACGCCAGTGGCGAAGAATTCTTTAAGAAAGCAACCAATAACAATGTGCTGGAAGAGAAGCACATCAAGAAGATTATGAACATCTTTGACAGCAAGGAAGATGTTGAAAACGTGGCAAAAACCATTGACAACAAACTCATTGCCGAAAACGATTATAACCTCTCGGTAAGTTCGTATGTGGAAGCCAAAGACAACCGCGAGATAGTCAATATCTCAGAATTGAACGAAGAGATATCCCTAACCGTAGAGAAGATAAACAAACTGCGTTCTGATATTGATGTCATTATTAAAGAGATTGAGGCATGAGCAAATCTAAAATAAGTAAACCAACAAGCACAAACCAAAAATGGAAAAAGATACAATCATAAGATTAAACAAAAGTTTCGAGGAATACGCTTACGAGCAAGACGGCGTAGAATATTGGTTGGCTCGCGAATTGCAAGAACTTTTAGGATATTCAGATTGGCGTAATTTTTTAAACACCATTAATAAGGCAAAAGAAAGTTGCGAAACCACGGGAGAAGCGGTTTCAGACCATTTCGTTGACATCACCAAAATGGTCAAAATTGGTTCAGGGGCAGAACGCAAGCAGGATGATATCATGCTCACCCGCTATGCCTGTTACCTCATAGCTCAAAACGGAGACCCGAAGAAAGAGCAAATAGCCTTTGCCCAAAGTTATTTTGCTATCCAAACCCGAAAACAAGAAGTGTTGGAAGAACGTATCCTGCTGATGGAACGTTTGCATGCACGCGAAAAACTGGCTGCTACCGAAACCGAGCTTTCCAAGAATATTTATGAAAGAGGAGTTGACAATTCGGGCTTTGCAAGAATTAGAAGCAAAGGAGACTGGGCTATGTTTGGTGGCCTCAATACCAGCGATATGAAACGTAAGTTGGGTATAAAAGAAAACCGACCCTTAGCCGATTTTCTGCCCACTATTACCATTACAGCCAAGCAATTGGCTACTGAGATTACCAATTTTAACGTAAAGAAAAACGACCTCAAAGGCGAACTCAATATCACTAACGAACACGTTAAGAACAATAAAGATGTGAGAGCTCTTTTAGGTAAAAGTGGTATCAAGCCCGAAGAACTGCCTGTCGAAGAAGACATAAAAAAATTGGAACGCAGGGTAAAAACCATAGACAAGGGAATTGCTATGAAAAACCTAAAGGGCAAAAAAGATAGGGATGAATAATAGACTAAAATATATAGAGAAATTACTCAACGGCGTTCAGGTGGAGTGGAAGCCGCTGGGGGAAGTGTGTAGTGTACTTAGAGGTAGAAGACTTACTAAAAAAGATCTTTCAGAAAATGAGAAGTTTCCTGTTTATCATGGTGGTTTGGAACCTTTGGGTTTTTATGCAAACTCTAATCGACCAGCTGATACTGTTATGATAATTAATGTAGGAGCTTCTGCTGGAACCGTTGGTTATAGCAATGTTGAATTTTGGTCGTCTGATGGTTGTTTTTGTATAGAGCATTCAAAAGATATAAACAATAAGTTCCTTTATTATTTCTTAATTGGCGAACAGCATTTCTTGAAATCAAGAGTTAGAGTTGCAGGTATTCCAACTTTGGATAATTTTGTTGTCGAAAAAATTGAAATTCCTATTCCTCCGCTCTCTGTGCAAGCCGAAATTGTTCGTATTCTTGACAGTTTTACAGAGCTTACAGCAGAGCTTACAGCAGAGCTTACAGCAGAGCTTACAGCGCGTAAAAAACAGTATAACTACTATCGGGAGCAGTTGTTGAGCTTTGAGGATGGTGAAGTGGAGTGGAAAACTCTGGGGGATAAAGATTGTTTTGAAGTTTCTTCAGGAGGCACACCTTTAACAACAAACAAAGAATATTGGGAAGGTGGCAATATACCTTGGCTCAAGTCCGAATCATGTAATAATGAATCCGTTTATTCAGCTACTAATTTCATAACAGAATTAGGTTTGAAAAAATCAAGTGCAAAACTTACAAATAAAGACACTACATTAATTGCCTTAGTTGGTGCAACTATTTTTAAAACTGCATATTTAGAGTTTCAAGCTGCAACTAATCAAAATATAGCGAGTATTAAATCATTAAAACCAACAATCATAAATGATAAGTACATATTTTACTACCTGACGAATTTGTATGAGTTTTTAAAATCAGAAATGAGAAATTATGGAATGCTAAATTTAACTACGTTGAGAACATTTAAAATCCCAATCCCACCTCTCACCGAGCAAGCCCGCATAGTTTCCATTCTCGATAAGTTTGACACGCTCACTACTTCCATTAGCGAGGGTTTGCCAAAGGAGATAGAACTAAGGAAAAAGCAATATGAATACTACAGAGATAAGCTTTTGAGTTTTTAGTGGTTAGTAGATAGTAGTTAGTGAAAATGGAAAAAGATGAAAGATTTTAAAGATTTAATAGTTTGGCAAAAAGCCATGGAGTTGGTAACCGAAGTGTATTGTTTGGTTAAGAGACTGCCTAAAGAAGAGCTATTTTCATTGAGTGATCAAATTAGGCGTGCGGTTATTTCTATTCCAAGCAATATAGCCGAAGGGCATGGAAGAAATTCAACAAAAGAATTTATCCAGTTTCTTGCTATTGCCAAAGGTTCAAAAGCGGAATTAGAAACACAACTATTAATCTGTGTAAAAATTAATTATCTCAACAATTCAGACATCGAAATAGCAATCAACTTGATAAAAGAAGTTGGCAAAATGCTAAATGCTCTTCAAAAATCCCTAATCCCTAACAACTAACAACTATGCACTACAACCCCATAGCAGAAACGAACAACTTCATTGTACTGGACAATTTTACCAAGTATTATGAATTGAATGATGCACCTGCCGGATATCAGACGGAGGCTGCACTAGAGCGTGAATTTATCCGGGACTTAGTCAATCAAGGGTATGAGAATCCGACAAACTTGGATACGCCCGAAGCGATGTTGGCGAATATTAGAGTTCAGCTACAAACGCTTAACGATATGACGTTTTCGGATGCTGAATGGGTGCGTTTTGTGCTTGAGTACTTAGACAAACCGGGTGATAGCTTGGTGGAAAAAACCAGGAAAATCCATGATAACTATATCTATGATTTCGTTTTTGACGATGGGCATATCCAAAACATATACTTAGTTGATAAAAAGAATATTGCTCGCAATAAGGTTCAGGTGATTTCTCAGTTTGAACAGAAGGGGACTCAGGCCAACAGGTACGATGTAACGATATTGGTCAATGGTTTGCCTTTGGTTCAGGTGGAACTGAAAAAAAGAGGTGTTGCTATCCGTGAAGCGTTTAATCAGGTGCATCGCTACTCCAAAGAGAGTTTCAACAGTGAGAATTCTCTCTATAAGTACCTGCAGATTTTTGTCATATCAAACGGCACAGACAGCCGTTATTTTGCAAATACAGTTGAGCGGGACAAAAACAGTTTTGACTTTACCATGAATTGGGCAAAGTCTGACAATGTGTTGATTAAAGATCTTAAGGATTTCACGGCTACGTTTTTCCAGAAAAACACGCTTCTCAATGTGCTGCTTACTTATTCGGTTTTTGATACAAGCGATACTCTGCTTATCATGAGGCCCTATCAGATTGCAGCGACAGAGCGCATGTTATGGAAAATTGAAAGTTCGTATTTGTCGAAGAAATGGTCAACTACTGAAGGTGGCGGTTATATCTGGCACACCACAGGTTCCGGTAAGACTCTGACAAGTTTTAAGGCTGCTCGGCTGGCTACTCAACTTGATTTCATCGATAAGGTGTTTTTTGTAGTGGACCGTAAGGATCTGGACTTTCAGACCATGAAGGAGTATCAGCGTTTTTCTCCCGATAGTGTGAATGGTTCGGAGAGTACAGCCGGTTTGAAGCACAATATTGAGAAGGATGATAATAAGATTATTGTAACCACTATTCAGAAACTGAATAACCTCATGAAGAGTGAGGGTGATTTGGCGATTTATCATAAGCAGGTGGTCTTTATATTTGACGAATGCCACCGTTCGCAATTTGGCGAGGCTCAGAAGAACCTGAAAAAGAAGTTCAAACAGTACTACCAGTTTGGTTTTACAGGAACGCCTATTTTTCCTGAGAATGCATTGGGTGCAGAGACCACAGCAAGTGTTTTTGGAAGAGAGTTGCACTCATATGTTATCACTGATGCTATCAGAGATGAAAAGGTATTGAAGTTCAAAGTTGATTACAATGATGTCCGTCCTAGATTTAAGGATATAGAAACAGAGCTGGATGAGAAGAAACTGAGTGCTGCAGAAAACAAATTGGCATTGCTCCATCCAGCCCGTATAAATGAGATATCTCAATACATTTTACAGAATTTTCGGATAAAGACCCACAGGAATCAGGGAAGCAGCAAGGGTTTTAATGCCATGTTTGCGGTAAATAGTGTAGATGCTGCAAAATGCTATTATGAGGAATTGAACAACCTGCAGAAAGGGAGCGAAAAGCCTCTGAAAATTGCGACCATCTTTTCTTATGCTGCCAACGAAGAGCAGAATGCGATAGGTGAGATACCGGATGAGACATTTGAGCCTTCTGCCATGGATAGCAGTGCCAAGGAGTTTCTGGCGAAAGCTATCAATGACTATAATGCGATGTTCAAAACCAGTTATGGTGTTGACAGCAATGAGTTTCAGAACTATTATCGTGATCTGGCCAAACGTGTAAAGAGCAAAGAGGTAGATCTGGTTATTGTGGTAGGTATGTTTCTCACCGGTTTTGATGCACCGACTCTCAATACGCTGTTTGTAGATAAGAACTTGCGCTATCATGGTCTGATGCAAGCTTTTTCACGTACCAACCGTATATATGATGCCACAAAAACCTTTGGGAATATTGTTACCTTTAGAAATCTGGAGACTGCAACGATTGATGCCATCACTCTTTTCGGCGATAGCAATACCAAGAATGTGCTGCTTGAGAAGAGCTATAAAGAGTATCTTGAGGGATTTATTGATATTGTTACCGGCGAGGCCCGCCGTGGTTATGTAGATGTAGTCCGGGAGTTACAGGAGAAATTTACCAATCCGGATGCCATTGAAACAGAAAAAGATAAGAAGGAGTTTGCTAAGCTGTTTGGAGAGTACTTGCGTATAGAAAACATCCTCCAGAATTATGATGAGTTTAACAACCTCAAAGACCTGCAACGTGTAGACATCAGTGATGCTGCTGCTGTAGAGGAGTTTAAAAATACTCATTATGTAACTGATGAGGATATTGCAGAAATGCAGAAGATCGACGTGATAAAAGAACGTACTGTTCAGGATTACCGTTCCACATACAATGATATCCGTGAATGGCTGAGACGCCAGAAAGATGGGAAAGATCCGGAAGATTCAAAGATTGATTGGGATGATGTGGTGTTTGAAGTAGACCTGCTGAAATCACAAGAGATAAACCTGGACTACATCCTTGAATTAATATTCGAGCATAACAAGAAGATTACAGACAAGGAGGCTTTGATTGCAGAAATCCGCAGAGTCATCCGTGCCAGCGTAGGCAACAGAGCAAAGGAAAGCCTGGTAGTAGATTTCATCAATGAGACAGACCTTGATACCATTCAAGATAAAGCGAGTGTAATGGAGGCGTTCTTCACATACGCCCAAAACAAGCAGAGAGCGGAAGCCCAGGCATTGATAGCAGAAGAGAATCTAAACGAGGAAGAAGCCAAGCGCTACATAACCGCCTCCCTAAAGCGCGAATACGCCAGCGAAAACGGCACCGAACTAAACGCCCTCCTGCCCAAAATGAGCCCCCTGAATCCCCAGTACTTGACCAAAAAGCAGAACGTCTTCCAAAAGCTGATCTTATTTGTGGAGAAGTTCAAGGGTGTGGGCGGGAAATTATGATTGAGGCCCATGCTTCATAGCCCCACACATTGCCATAACAGAAAGACCTTGCCAAAGATATTCGCAACCGAAAGATAATCAATGATATGCATCGTCAATTTTTCCACTTAGCCGCTTACAAGTTAATGGAGCTATGCAGAATCAGGGTAATTTTCAGCCGAAGATGGGATTTAAGGAGCAATTGAAGTCATAAGACCGAAAAAGACCTTGATTTTTTAGTGATTTTATGAGTGTTTTTCCGAAACAGAGCGAGAATGTTTGACGACCGAAGGGAGGAGTTTCGCAGCTCCGAAAAAACACGAAATCAAATCACGTTAAGAAAAATCAGCGTCTTTGAGGCCTGTGACTTCAATGCAATTAATTAATGGTAACGATCTAAAAACAAGTGGTTAAGAGAAAGGTGATGGAGGCGGATGATAGTAAAATAAACGTGGCAAAAATTGTCATATAAGATAAAATATATTAAATTTGCCACGGAATAGAAGAATAAAAACACTTGAACATGAGCAATATTGTTGGAGATAACCTTAAGAAACTAAGAGATGCAAATCGCTTCTCCCAAGAGCAAGTCTCTTCATTTTTGGGCATAAAAAGATCTACATATTCAAACTATGAATCAGGAGAAAGAGAAGCACCATTGGATGTGCTGGAAAAAGCCTCAAATCTATTCGGATGCGAGTTGTATCTCTTATTTGAAGAAAATGAAGCAATTGTTGATAATATGCTCACATGTACTTTCAGAGTGGAAAATCTATCTGACTCTGATATGACGGAAATTGCATCATTCAAAAATATTGTAAAGAATTATCTAAAGCTAGATCAGCTACTTGCAAAATGAAACGGCTATCTATAGAAGCAGCAGAAAATTTAGCGGCAAAATTCCGCGTGGAGATGGGGTTTAGTCTTGTTGAGCCTCTCAGTGTCAAGACAGTCTTACGAAAAAAAAACATATTAACACTATTTCGTCCACTATCTGAGAGATCATATGGACTGTCATTAAAATCAAATACCGGCAATTGCTTCATGTTGGTCAACTCTAACACAACACGAGGGAGACAGCATTTTACAATAGCCCACGAACTATATCATCTGTATTATGATGAGAATCCTACGCCTCATATTTGTATGGATGAGCAAGAAGCCTCTGTCGTTGCGGAAAAGAACGCCGATTTGTTTGCCTCGTCACTCCTGATGCCCAGGGAGGGTGTTCTGCAGGTTGTCTCAACTGAAGAGAGTGTAAAAAGGGAGATTGCACTTTCAACAATAATCAAACTAGAACAATTCTTTTCAGTTTCCCGTCAGTCTCTTCTGTTTAGATTGAAAGCTATAGGTTTGCTCTCGGAGTCCGGTTTACAAAGCCTGTTAAAAATCCCGGTTATCGAATCTGCCAGGCAATACGGATATGACACGGCGTTATATAACAAAGGCAATGAAAACCTTGTGATTGGAGACTTTGGCGAGAAAGCCCGTAAGTTGTATGACTCGGGTAAAATATCTGAAGGGCACTATCAGGAATTGATAAATCTTATCTATAATGGAGAAGATTAAAATAATTCTTGATGCAGATGTAATAATTCATTTTTCAAAGGGTGGCTGGTTATACACTCTGCCATCAATCTTTAAAGGCTACGAATATTCAATTCTTGATACGGTTTACAAGGAGATTCTGAATCCCATAAGAAATGAGCTCGACAATCAAATCCATTTTCTGAAAAATATCACTCTGATACCTTTTAACCCACGAGGTGAAATGTTGAAGGAGTACGCAAAACTTTCATCAACTTTAGGGAAAGGAGAAAGTGCCTGCATGTCCTACTGCAAGTACAATCATGATGTCATAGGCAGTAGCAACCTTCCATCAGTAAATTTCGAGACTTTTGTCAGCGAAACTGTTCTTTTATAATGTGTGGCACTGATTTTTCTAATTACTTGAAATACAGGTTTGTGTAAAGAGTTATAATTAAACTCCTTATGGCCTGAAAATCATTTTTGTTAAAAATGAAGCAATTAGAAAAAACAGTGCCACTAAAATAATTTTCCTCTTAGCCGCTTAACATCAAGAGGAGATATACCTGAGCAGGGCAATTTTCAGCCGGAGCGAACAACGTGAGTGAGGATGGACTGCCCTGCACAGGTGTAGCTCCGCAGTATATAAGCGGCTAAGAGGCTATATTGAAAACCAGGCATAATTGCCTAAAAATTATTTGGATAACCACTCCCAAATTCATAATTTTATAACCCGGTTTTCAACGAAATACCACAAAACAGCCACAGACCAGAGCTATTTCAGGATTAGACACATAGAGAACCGGGGACGATTTTAAAATCAGAAAAATGAACGAAATTATTTGCCCACATTGCAAAAAAGCATTTAAAATAGATGAAGCAGGATATGCAGACATTTTGAAGCAAGTCCGCGACCATCAGTTTGAAGAAGAGATAAAAAACAGACTTAACCTTGCCGACAAGGAAAAAGAGAGTGCCGTCAAACTTGCGGAAGCGAATATCAGAAATTCTTTACAAGAACAATTGGCAAAGAAAGAGAGAGAACTGGCCGAACTCAGAGCTCAGAAAGAGGTTGAACTGTCTCAGAAGCTGGCACAAAAACAGTCGGAATTATTGCAAATCAAGTCTCAGCTTGAAAATGCGGAAGTCGCGAAGAAGCTTGCTATCACTGAGGCAGTCCGGATGATTGAAAAAGAGCGCGACGATTTGGCTAATGCTGTAAAAATAAAGGATACAGAAAAACAATTGCTTGAAAAATCCTTAAGTGAAAAACATCTGGCGGCACTAAGCGAGAAAGATGCAATCATTAAGCTGAAAGACGAAGAGATTGCTCTTCGAAAGGACATGAAACTGAAGCTGTCAACCAAAATGATAGGAGAGACCCTCGAGCAGCATTGTGAGAATGAGTTCAATAAGATCAGAGCCACTGCTTTTCAGAAGGCATATTTTGAAAAGGATAACGATTCAAGATCTGGCAGTAAGGGTGATTTTATTTATCGGGAGAGAGACGAAGCGGGGAACGAGATTATTTCAATAATGTTTGAAATGAAAAATGAGGGGGATGAGACTGCAACTAAGAAAAAGAATGAGGATTTCCTGAAGGAGCTTGACAAGGACCGGACTGAAAAGAGATGCGAGTATGCTGTTCTTGTTTCGCTTTTAGAGGCTGAAAGCGAGTATTATAATTCCGGAATTGTTGATGTGTCGCATAAATACAATAAGATGTATGTTGTGCGTCCTCAGTTCTTTATTCCAATAATTACATTGCTGCGCAATGCGGCTATGAACTCAATGCAATACAAGGCAGAGCTGGCTTTGGTAAGGAATCAGAATATCGACATAACAAACTTTGAGGAGAGAATAAATACTTTCAAAGAGGGGTTTGCCAGAAATTACGAGCTTGCCAACAGGAGATTTAAAGAGGCCATTGACGAGATTGATAAAACCATATTACACCTTCAAAAAACAAAAGATGCCCTTCTCTCATCCGACAACAATCTTAGACTGGCGAATCAAAAGGCAGAGGATTTGACCATTAAGAAACTGACCCAGGGCAATCCGACAATGCGCGCTAAATTTGACGAGTTTAAATAGACCTTGCCGAAGTTTTATACAAAAGCGTTGTGTGTACGGATAAAATCCGTACATTTGCATAAAAATACAGGAGTCAATTATGAGCACAACAACTTCAGAAATAACGAGATTCGACACCAGACTTCCCAAGGAACAAAAACAACTCTTTGAGAAAGCAGCCTATTTGGGTGGTTATAGAAGTCTTACTGATTTCATTCTGCGAGTTGCTCATGATAAAGCAAAAGAGATAATCAAGGAAAAAGAGCAAGTAATTGCATCTGAAAGAGATAGCCAAATATTTTTTGAAGCGTTAACTAATCCTAAAAATCCTTCGCAAACTTTAAAAAGTGCTTTGGTTGATTATGATTCTTTTATTTCTAAGTCTAAAATGAGCAATGATTGAGTTGTTGGATAAAGGTCATAATCGCGATGATTTTGACTGTGGGGAGGAGTCGTTGAATGACTATCTGAAACATCAGGCCGGTCAGGATGTTAAACGCAAATTGTCAGCCTGCTATGTTTTGGCAGATGGTGAAACAAAATCTGTAATAGGCTACTACACACTGTCAAATTGTAGTATACCGTCCGGAGATTTTTCAGAAATAATCAGAAAAAGACTACCGGCATCTTACAAGTCGATTCCGACCACTCTTTTGGGGAGGCTTGCAATTGACAAAAAGCATCAGGGGAAAAACTACGGAAAGATCCTTTTGATAGATGCTTTAAAACGGAGCTGGGAAAACTCCGGGCTAATTGCTTCATTTGCTGTCATTGTTGACCCGATAGATGAGCAGGCCGCAAATTTTTACCTGAAGTATGATTTCATCGAGCTTCCGGACAGCAAGAAGATGTTTGTTGCCATGAAAACTTTGGATGAATTGTTTAGACCTTGATTTTTTAGTGATTTTATGAGTGATTTACCATAAGCAGGCATCGTCAATTTGCCACTTAGCTGCTTAAAATTTAATGGAGATATGCAGAATCAGGGAAATTTTCAGCCGGAGGGAGCAAGGCGACTGAGGATGGACTTCCCTGATTCTGTATAGCTCTATATAAAAAAGCGGCTAAGTGGCCATATAAGAAAAACCAGCGTCTTTAAAGCTTATATCTGTAATGCGACATCGGATGGACTCCCCTGAGACACTATTTGTGAGGCTATTCAAGTTTTCATATATTTCAATTTCGCGACCATTTATATGCAACATATCATTAAATAAATAAAAAATGGTATATTTGCATATTATATGATATGTTGGTTATGGCAAAGAATTCAATGGGTACTAAATTGCCTCGCAAATTGGAGCAGCAGATGAAGGTTGTAGGAGAGCAGATTAAATTGGCTCGCTTGCGCAGGAATCTGAGTGTGGCTCAGGTGGCGGAACGTGCAACTTGTTCTCCGTTAACTGTTTTCAGAATAGAGAAAGGCGCACCGACAGTCGCAATAGGGATTTACCTGCGTGTCCTGTTTGCTTTACAACTTGAAGATGATATTCTGTGGCTTGCCAAAGAAGACAAATTGGGGAAAGCTTTGCAGGATTTGAGCTTGAAGACAAGGGAACGAGCCTCAAAAAAGGAGTAAAAGATGAAGATGTTATATGTATATGCCGATTTTGACTGGCTGAAGGAGATAGAACTCGTTGGCGAGTTGGGCTATGAATCTCTTCGGGGCTCAGACAGTTATTCCTTTAAATTCTGCGATGACTGGTTGAAAAAGCACGGAGATTTGTTTTTGAGCGATGATTTGAATAATTATCCCGGACAGCAATATACGCTACCGGATAAAGATATGTTCGGATGTTTCTCTGACGCCCTGCCTGATCGTTGGGGACGTACCTTGATGCTACGCCGTGAGCAGATTGCTGCAAAGGAGGAAAATCGATCGGTTCGACGGCTCTCTTCTTTCGATTTCCTGACGGGCATTGATGATTTCTCCCGAATGGGTGCATTTCGTTTCAAGAAGGTTCAGGACAGAGAATTTATAAATGTGACAGAACCATTGAAAATTCCACCTCTTACGGATATCAGAGAGCTGATAGCTGCCAGTACCGAGATAGAGAAAAGCGAAGAAAATAATGTTCTGCCTGACCGGAAGTGGATTGCCCGACTCGTGCAGCCGGGATCCTCATTGGGCGGTGCAAGACCGAAAGCCAGTGTGATAGACACAGATAAAACACTTTATATAGCTAAGTTCCCTTCACAAAAAGATGATTACGATGCCGGACTTTGGGAGCATTTCAGCCATCTGCTTGCCATAAAAGCCGAAATTAATGCGGCGAGAACCAAAGTTCTGGCTACTGACGGGAAATACCATACATTGCTTTCGCAACGCTTTGACAGAACCCGGGAAGGAAAGAGGATTCATTTTGCTTCAGCAATTAGCTTACTGGGACTTAATGACGGCGACAATGCTAATACCGGACACGGTTATCTGGATATAGTGGACTTCATTATTCGGAACTGTACAAAAGTCGAAAACAATCTGAAAGAACTCTATCGCCGTATAGCTTTCAATATATGTATCGGCAATTGCGATGACCATTTCCGTAATCACGGTTTTTTGTTGACTGCAAAAGGTTGGACCTTGTCTCCTGCATACGATATGAATCCTACTTTGAATGAGTACCAAAGTCTGCTTATCTCGTCATCAACCAATAAGGCAGATCTGGGCATTTTGCTTGATGCCTGCGAAGACTATATGCTTAACAAGAAAACTGCTGAAGATATTATTTTAAAGGTGGTCAGTGTTGTGAGAGGCTGGCGAGAACTGGCAACACGATTAGGGATTTCTAGAAGAGAGATAGATATGTTTGCCGGAGTGTTGGATGAACGGAGTAAATGGTGTATATAACCTACACCCGTTTTTTCTTCTATATGTAAAAGTTTAGTCAAATTGCCTCATATGCCGCTTAGATGTTAATGGAGCTATGAAGAATCAGGGAAATTTTCAGCCGGAACAGGAGTTAGGAGCAATTGAAGACATTAAGCCGAAAAGACCTTGATTTTTTAGTGATTTTATGAGTGTTTTTCCGAAACAGAGCGAGAATGTTTGACGACCGAAGGGAGGAGTTTCGCAGCTCCGGAAAAACACGAAATCAAATCACGTTAAAAAAAATCAGTGTCTTTGAGGTTTATGACTTCAATGTGACTGAGGATGGACAGCCCTGAGACGATATATCTCCAATAAAAGCGGTCATAGAGAACAAAGCAGAAAAACCTGCGACATTGGCTTATGATATAATATTGCCCTTACAAATGAAGCAATTAGAAAAATCAGTGCCACTAAAATTAAATCTTATCTTTGTAAATATTGTAGCCGGCTATTCAAACAATTAGTATTATGAGAAAAAGGGTAATCATAATAGGCATTTTCATATGTTGCATGGTGTGCCAACAATTGTCCGCACAGCAGCCATATTCCGATGAGGTTATCAACGGAATGATGCCATACACAAAAGGAGAGATAAAACAACGTTTCGCATTCGTCAATTCGTACGGATTGAAAAACTATTCGGAAGCAGAGTTTAATGCATGCAAAAGCGCAGCACAGAGAGTAACCGCAAGTATGCTGAACTGGCTCAAGAATAATCCGCCACAAGGATATGAGGCTTTGATCAACACTTTTATAGACATTCTGCCGAACAACTCTTTCAAGAGTCCGTCCGATGACCCACATCCCAGGATATATGCAAAAATTGAACTCCATTTTGCACCATATGTACATACACCAAAGGGTAAATTTGCAAATTATGAAGTGGGAACCTGGCTTACCGTTTTTCTAAACGGAATGGATAAAACCACTTTTGGTGCTCCGATAACCGGGGATATCTGTGTAATTCCAAGGAAGATAGCCGACTTCTTCGATTTCGGAATATATCAGACGGCAGGGGATGAGATAACTATGGCAAGCAGGGATAATGTTGATGTTTTCATTCCTGTTTCTCAAGAGTTCTACCTGAACGAGGCTATCAAAGGGCAGAAGCAAGAGAGGGAAAACGCAGGCATAACTTCGGCGAACCCTACAAAGGGGGAGCGACGGAAGGAGATAGAGCAAGCCTATAAAGAGATTCTGGAAGTAAACAGACAAACTGCCGAGGAGTTTAGAAGCAAAGCCTTGAAAGAGCTGGAGAATGAATCTGATGCTGAGTTCTTGGATCTGGAGGGTAAGTTGCGGGAAGAGCTCGGTAAAATGTCTGCTGCTGAGCGTAAGCAACCGGCTTTTTATGCCGGTGACGGGGATGTCGCTCCCAAGATGTTTGAATTAACAGGCAATTATTCCGGATTATGTCCGGATGGGCATCGTGATGGCTGTGAGGCATTGGTTAGGATCAATCCCGAACTTATCGGATTTTCAGCTTCTGGTAAGATCAAGTTAATGCTCATTCAATGGAATTATATTCAACTGACCGGGGAGAACAGGGATAAACCTCGCTTCTACAATAGAAATAAAGATTATGACAATGTTCATCAGTGGAATATGGTTCGATTTTATAATATATGTGGCACTGATTTTTCTAATTTCCTGGAATAGAGAATTATGTAAGATATTATAAATTTGCTCCTTGTTATCGGAAGAGTATTGTTATTAAAAATGAGGAAATTAGAAAAATCAGTGCCACTAAAAATAAACTATATGTAGTCCATACAGTCATAATAAGTCGATTTATTAATCGACGCATCTTAAACACACAATTTAGTAATCGATTTATGACAAAACGTACTTTGTTCTTATTTGCCCTTTTTTTGTTCTCAGTTTTAACTATTCAGATATCAATAGCTCAACAAATAGCAAACTACACACTAACTGGCAAAATTCTCGACAGTGAAAGCAAACAACCGGTTGAATTCGCCTCAGTGGCTATATACAAAATGTCCGACAACTCTTTGGTTTCTGGTATAATCACAAACGCAAAAGGGGAATTTCTATTGAAAAACCTGCCAACGGGCAAATATGTTATAAAATCCAGTTTTGTTGGTTATCAGACAAATTCGATGACTATTCAGATAGCAGGAGCTCCCGTGAACCTTTCAGAACCCATCTATTTGTCAACATCGGCAATGTCACTCAATGAAGTTCAGTTTACAGCTTCCAGAAATGGAAAACAGATTTCAGTAGAAAAGACTAAAATCAATGTTGCTCAAAATATCTCTGCGGTTTCAGGTAACGTGACAGAAGTTCTTAAAAGTCAATCTGCGGTAACAATAGACGGAGAAAACAATATATATCTGCGTGGCAATAAAAACATTCTTATTTTAATTGACGGAGTGCCAACCACACTCTCATCACTGAATTCAATCCCCACTTCAAATGTCGAGAATATTGAAATTATAACGAATCCGGATGTGAAATACGATGCGGAAGGTACCGGCGGAATTATAAATATTGTTACTAAAAGAAAGAATATGTCCGGAGTCAGCGGCGCGTTCTCTTTGAACTATGGTGTTGAGGAGAGGGTTAATGGAGGTGCGGCTCTGAATTATTCTAAAGGAATTTGGGACATCGGGATAAATTATAACGGGAAGTATGAAAGAGCTAGTGTTAAAAGTGCCTTGACAAGAGAGCTCTATTCAGATAATGTATTGGTTAAGCAGGATGTTAAATCAATTCAGGCAAATAAAACCCATACATTGGCTTTTCTGATAAATTCAAAACCAACCAAGAAAGATCTGTTTTCGTTGGGATTTAAATATATGTCGCCGTTTATGAATAATTACCAAGTTATTTCAGGCCGGCAAATCAAGGCTGAGTTGCCTGAGGTCATATTTAACAGAAAAAATGATGTGACATTTTCCAGAAAAATAATAGAGAGTAGTCTTTCATACAAAAAGATATTTGAAAAGGGCAAGAATGAGATCTCTCTTGATGCCTCCTTCTCAAAAACAAAAGGTTCAAGGCCGGCAGAGTATTATATCGAGGATGAACTGCTACAAAAATCATCCGGAGGAGGAACTCCTACAAATATGACTATACAGGCGGATTACCTCAAGTCAGTATTCAAGACTGGTATTGTGGAGGTTGGATTGAAGGGTTTTTCAAGGTGGAATAATTTTAATTATTTCTTTTATGACCTTGACGAAACCACACTTAAGTGGAACCTTAATCCTGCTTTCAGCAATGATCTGGAACACAGGGAGTATATCTACTCTTCCTACCTTATGTATTCTGATACATTGTTCAGCAATACATTCTTTAAAATAGGAGCTCGTGTTGAATACAACACATCTGAGTTCATTCAGACATCTAACAACGAAAGAATTTCTAGAAATTACATTTTTCCATTTCCATATTTGCTTATTAAACGTAATATTGACAAATCAAGGAGTATTGCATTAAGTGTAAACCGTAGGATCACAAGGCCTACATATCCCCAGCTTAACCCGTTTATATACGTGATCGACCAAATGACATATGAGACCGGTAATAAGCAACTGGAACCGGAAGTCCTTGATAAGATTGAATTTAATTATTCAATGATAAAAGAGAGATATCAGTTGCGTACGAATCTCTACTTCAGTGTGACGGAAAATTTTATATCTCAAGTTTCAATGTTGTCTGTGCCGGACAAATTGATACTTACATATGTCAATGGAGATGAACAGAAAAAGATAGGAGGAGACCTGGATATAACATATAAATTCAACAACTATATTGCTGTTAATCCTGCATTTTCATTATTCTATAATAAGTCACAAGGTTTCTATAATGAAATTGATTTAAGCACAGATAATCTTGCCTGGACAGGGAATATCAAGACTACAATAAAACCTGAGAAGCAAACAGAGATACAATTGCTCTTAAGTTACAGTTCTCCTATTGATTTGCCACAGTTTAGGCTGAATAGTATATATTATGCTGATGTTGCGGTAAAACGAGCTTTTTACGGTAACAGGTTTTCGGTCAGCTTGACAATGTCAGATATCTTCAATACCAGAAATTGGGATATAAGCTCAGACAATCTTGTTTACAAGCTAAACAACCACAGCAAGGGCCAGACTCGTATCCTTTGGGTCGGATTGACCTACAACTTTAATTCCTTCAAACCCGGGAAATTCAAAAACGGCGAGAATGATAATGATGGCAGTGTAATTAAATTTTAGTGGCACTGATTTTTCTAATTGCCAGAAATATAGGCTTATGCATCATTTGTAAAATAAGCTCTTTATAGTCTGAGAAATTATTGCCTTTAATAATGAGGCAATTAGAAAAATCAGTGCCACTAAAATTTTGATAACCATTTGGAAATTCATAATTTTATATCGTCTCTTTTTGTGAGTCAATCTTTTAGTTGATTTCAAGCTTCAGAAAATAGAAAGTTTTATTGTCGTAAGAGGAGGTGAGGCCTGGATAATTGAATGATTTTTCAATTAGCTTCAATAACAATGATAAATAGATATTTGAGCTATAGTTCTCATAAATAGCAATGTATAATACAATAACTATCATGCGATTAGAAAAATCAGTGCCACAGATTTTAATTCTATTGCTCGTAGCACTCAACCTGAGTGCACAAAGTGTCAATTTTGAAAGGAGTTACGATCAGACAGCCAAATATGGCACGGGCGAAAATGCCTTCTATTTGGTTTCTCTGGGGCAAAAGATTGGAATTTGCAATAAAAATGGAAAAGAGATAATTCCTCCGGGAAACTATGTGTCAGCAAATCAGCTCTTAGACACAAAATCAGGATGTGGCCTATATGTGCTTCTTCAAAATACTACCTCCGGCAGGCTGCCGGTGGTTTTCGACCTGAACGGGAAGTATATTATGGGGCCGGACCCCTCTGTTACATCGGTTGCTATCAATAAAGGGATTATCGTCTGGAATCAATTCAAATTAGCGGGCCTATATGATTTCGAGGGCAAGGTTGTTATACCGCATGAATTTGCAGACCTCTCGTATGACGAGGTATCCAACACAATGTGTTATATGCCGTTCGAAGGAGGGGATTATGTAACTACAGGAATTGCTCCGGATGGAACAATGGTGTCAGGAGAGGATACTTTAAAAACAATAAACTATCTCAAAAATTACTATTCCACTCCGCACAACAGAGCGTTACAACTCTATCGGAAAGGTGTTTACTATCAAACCGGACAAGACAGACCACGGGATTTCCAAAAAGCCTGTGAATTTTTTGAAGCTGCGGGCAAGTATGATAATTACTTCATGAGTGGAATAGCTCAGATGAGTGAACTTGGTCTTGGCAGGGAGCAGAATTTGGCTTTTGCTCACTGGGCATATGAAAAGGCGGTGAAGGCGGGGAACAAAGTTGCCTGGCCATTATTCTCAAACCTTCGGTATGCCATAAATTTGCAAGACAAAGGGCGACTTAATAATGAAGCTTTTGGCAATTATATAATGGCAATGGAAAAAGAGGTGCTGGATCATGATTTCTGGGGAGCCAAAGGATATCTGATCAGGGCTGCTGAACTGGGTTATTTACCGGCTATGTACGAGTTAGGAACGTGCTATTTGCAAGGAGATGTTTATCAGGAGAGTGCTGAAGAGCAACAACGATTGGCTCTTCTGTGGTTAAAAAAGTCTGCTGAAGGGGGATATGAACCATCGATGAACAATTACGGAGTATTATTGGAAAAAGAGGGCAACCCGGAAACCGCTTTCCGTTATTATCTTAAAGCAGCAGAAGCAAATTACCCGCCTTGTGTACAAAATGTGGCATTATGTTACGAAGCAGGTACGGGTGTGGAAAGAAACATGAGAAAAGCCGACAAATTTATAAAGCTGTCTCATGAACTTGCTTATACCGATACAGAAGAGATGCTGGGTATGCTGCAAAACCATAAGGAAGAGAGAAGAGCTGATTTGTTTCATGCAATAAGTGTTTTTGAACAAACAATCGGCTTTTTGGCCAGGGTTGAGGATGTTGTACTGACACATACAAATAACTCTTACTTACTTAATAAATTTGCCAATTATAATTCACCCGTTCAGAACAACGTTTATGTAGTAAATGCAGAAAATGCTGATAATGGCAATACTGCAAACCCTCCGGCACAGCAAGGGCGTGAGTTTGTTTACCAAACAACTGTCAATTGTTATAACTCCAGAGGAGAATGCGATAAGTTACATATTTATAAGTCAAAATATACCTCTTTGTACAGAGCCTCATTTCTTAAAGAAGCAGAATTAGATAAAGACGCCACATATATAATCAGACTTGAAGGTATGACTATAGGAGGGGTGTTATATCCAAAGTGTATAACTCCTCTTGGATATGCCTGGTATTTTAATTATTAGTTAATTTATTATGTCACTAAAAATTCAAATTATGAAAACATTATTCTGTAATAAACAGTTTTTTTCTAGAATGTGGCTTGGACTATTTCTTTTTTCAATATCCGTGCTAAACGGCTCAGCCTCATACGGCTATAACAAGTACTTTCTGCCAAGTAATAAAGGTGCTCAGTTTGAGAATGTTAATGGAACTTCATATCTCGTATTTGATTATCCCGGTAAAAGTGCAAAGGAACTATATCAGAGAGCACTGGAGATATTCAGGAATTCAACGGCAAAAGAGGAGAGGGTGGAGAATAGGTCAATCGTTTTTTATGAAGACAATTTTATTCCCTCTATGAATGCTAGCACATATTGTTATAAATATTCTGTGATGTTTCGAGATGGAAAAATTAGGATAGATAATCCATACCTGGTAATTAAAATGATTATTCACAATGAGACAGGATACCCTGATGCATATAAGTATATTTCAATATTGGAAAATGCTCGGGAAGGAGCAAAGGAGAAAAACAAGGCAGAATATGATAACTGGATAAAGATCGTAAAAGATGAACTCTCCTCAGCAACAGCATATTTTGATGCGATAACTGACAATCTGGTTCAGGGGCTTAAGCCAGATATACTTGACAATCCATCGTCTTGGGTTCTTTATGAGGGAGATGTGAAATTCAAATTAACACCGAATGGTCTGACAAATGAAAATAATCAAGATTATGTTGCAATTGCACTTCCCGGGAAAAACATGGAAAATATTAAGGCTAGAATCAGATCTTTAATAAATATTCTTACAGTAACCGGTGATTATGAGAGGTATTTCTGTAAAGAGATGGTAACCCCGGACATAAAGGATATTATTAGGCTTACCTATCCGGTGCCGTGCGATTTTATGGTTGATATCTCTACACGAGTCAATGTTGGACCTTATCAATCTTTTTACTTCGTTTCAAACGGTATAATAAGAGTCCCCGATTCAAAACCAGGGAATCTGGCTTTCATTCTAAACATTGTTTATGCTGATGAAAAAATTAAAATTAGCAATCCAGTTATTACTCATATCAGCCAAGATGCTCCATGGGGTTATGAAATGCTAGTGGGTTATAAATATCCTGGTGGCAAATCTGGCATATTCAATGCAAAAGATGACTCAATACTATACCCTGACCACAAAAAAGCAATTGAGGAGCATTTTGAGAATCTTTTTGCACTTATAAAGAAGTATCTTATATCTGAAGATTTTGAAAATATATGGCACTAATTTTCCGATTTTCCTGAAATAGAGATTTGTGTAAATGTTATATATTTGCTTCTTGTTATCTGAACAAGGTTTGTTCGTGATCCAAAATCGGTGCTATAAAAAAAAGAGCTACAAATTTTGTAGCTCTTTTTGCTCCTCGTCTAGGACTTGAACCTAGGACCCCCTGATTAACAGTCAGGTGCTCTAACCAACTGAGCTAACGAGGAATTTTTTGTACCCGTACGAAACTCTCTATGTTCCGGATTGGGAGTGCAAATGTAAAAGGAATTTTATAAAAGTCCAAATCTTTAATGCAAATTTTCCATAAAAATAAGGGCATACCGAAAACTTTCACCTGTACGCCCTTTTTGATGCTTTTCTATAAGCCTTACCTTGAGGAAAATTGCCGCCTATGCGCGACCTTTACCGTTCCTGTTACCGCCGCCGTTACCGGGGAATGTTCCGTTTGAGCAACCGGTGCAGGTGCCTGAAGCATTTACAGAGCCTTTCTTCTCCTGTTTCCCGTTCATCTTTTCACCGCTGTTTGCTGACTGACCGTTATTCAGATAACGATATCTTTTTCCTTGTTCAAATCCGGTTGCAATAATAGCACTATACTCCTCCTGTGTCATTACCTGAGCTGCGTAGCTGCCTCCGAGAGCTGTAATCTGACGTATAGTAGCTTTTAAATGATTCTCTGACCCCTTTTCAAGATTCTCTATGACAATCTTCACATTCGCATTTGTGATTAAGGCAAGATCCGCCTTATATTGAACGATGTTATACTCCTCATATTGAGCCATAACCTTAAATGCTTCTAGAGCTGTCGATCCTTTCTGCAGCAATGAGTCATAGAGAGCCTGGCGGACAGGATTCTCGAATTTGCCCTTATCACCTGCTGCAGGATATGTTATTCCGTAATACTCGAGAAGCCTCTCGGTGGCTTTCATGTGGTTGCTCTCCGCCTTTGCTATGTTTTCAAAAGCTTTTAGCTTGTACATTTCGAAAAATGTACTGTAGAGATCTCCTGCCAGTTTTTCGTCCTCTCTGACTGCATAAATATACTCGATTTCGCTTGCAGTGAGGTCTGCTGTTGAATCAAAAGGAGCACTCATTGTTGTCATGTCAAATGTTGTTGTCCCGTCACTCTTGACCTGAAGCACAGACATCTGTATGCCGGATGTCATTATCTCTTCCACGTCTGTTGCAGGGTTTTCCTTTGTACATGATGCTGCTGCCAAAACAACAACGGCAGCTGTTGCCAATTGTCTGTAAGTTCTGTAACTTTTCATATTGATGAATTTTTTGGGTTAATAATCCTTCTTTGCTATTATACCGCAAAGTAAAAGGAATACCCTACCGGAATCAGAAATGCATCTCAATGTACAGGGTGGGGGTGAATGGGATTGATTCGGCATAGAGATTCAATGTAGATGTCCCGCCGCCTGCAGAACCTCTCTGAGAGAGAGGCAGTATCTCCAGTGTCTTCTTGTTGTCTGTATTGAGAACATTTAGAATTGAGAGCCCGGTTCTTATATCGGTTTTCCCGATATTGAACGCGTATGTTACTGAAAGATCCATACGGTTGTACTCATCTGCCCCGAATGATGAGTATCTTCCTGTACCGAATGCATTAAGGTAGCCCTTGCCGTAAACATACGCCCCGCTTATCCGGAAAGGATTAAGGTCAAGCACTCCTCCGGCTTTTGCTTCAAGAGGGTTGTATGAGTATTCTCTGGAGTCGGAATATGTTTCTGTGGCAGATGCTGCAGTAGTGGATAGAAAGATTTGATTGCCGCCTTTTTCCCATTTGAGGAACAGATCAACACCTGATATCTCTGCATTCCCGGTCTTTATCGAGGAATTATTGTTGCTGTATATAATCTGGGCTATACCTCCGTTTTTACGGTTAAATCCGTCAATCGTAACGCTGAAATGCTTTGTGTTCCAGGATGCTCCGATGATTGTGTGGTAAGCTTTGAGTATAGGGTAACCTTCATTGCCGAGCAATGCCCATATTAAGGTTGGCGCCACCTCTTCGTATATTACCGGTACTTTGCCGAGAAATTGATTGTAGATTCCCCATGAACCGGATAAAGAGATGTTGTTACTTATATCGAGAATTGCGGATACCCTCGGTTGAAAAAAAAGTTTTTCTTTGTAAAGGTCTCCTCTAAGGCCCAGGGTCATTGAAAACCTCCTGAGAGATATCTGTTTGTTTATATAAAGTGCCTCTTTTATTTGCTCCTGCAGAAGTCCGTTTGTGGATGTCCTGATTCCGGAAATCTCGGCAGCAGCTTCGAGGGACCCACCTATGAAGGTACGCATACTGTGTGAAATTTTTATTTCGCCTTCTGCAACTGAGTTGTTGTCCTCCATCGAAAAATATGAACCTCCTGGGATTCTGACAATTTTGTCACCCTCTTTGTCAAGTGACGAGAAGTTTGTGGAAAATCTTGTTACGGCACCGCTTTTGTGTTTAAGGTCAAACAGGGCTGAACCAGCGAACTGTGTGTTGTTTTCGTTTGCATCCAATTCACTTTCATTGTCGGCCAGAGAATAGGAGAACCTGTCGGATGCCCCGTAAATTGAGATAGTTGCAGAAAGGCTTCTGCCTGACTCTCCGGAGTATCTTATGTTGGCATCCCTGAAGCTGTAGTCGGGTGTTATATATACCTCTCTCTTGTTGTTCCCCTGAGAACTGTGTCCGTTACTGTTCACTGCAGAACTCACTCTCTTGCCGTAGGGGTTGAGAAGCTCATTGTCATAAAGCCCGTAGTATGTCTGCCTGTATGAGGCTGAAAGTGCAGATTTGCCGCTAATAGGAACTGATCCGTATATGTTGGCGGTAAGGTTGTTGATGTTTGCATTAAGTTCGGCTCTCTCTCTGCTGCCACCCCTCCCCGTAATCTGTGCAATGGCACCTGTCTGGTTACCGAACTCAGGTCCGTAACCACCTTTTAAAACCCGAATCTCTTTTACCATAAATGGGTTTACAGAACTTATCTGCTCATTGTAGCCGTTCATGCTGAAAAGCCTGCTCCCGTCAAAAATGACGGCGCTCTCACCGGCCTTACTTCCCCATACGGAGAAACCTGAAGGTTCGCCTGCAGCCCTGACTCCCGGCATTAGCCTGAGCAGGTTGAAGACTGAATTGTCTCCGTTACCGGGAAGATATTTTGCAATCAGGTGGTTGATTCTGATGACTCCGGATTTTTCTCCCGGTTTAAGTGCATTGCTGCTCTCGTACTCTTTGATCAGGATCTCACGGAGCTTTATGTTGCTCTCAGTTAAGTACAAAACATATCCGTTGCCGGAGTTCAAAGTCGTGTCAACTGTCCGGTAGCCCAGATAGCTGAGTTGAACACCCGCACCTTCATGTGAGGTTGAAATAGCAAAGTTTCCGTTAATATCTGACATATATCTCCGCCCTTCGCAAATTATTGAAGTGAAGGGAAGTGTCTCGTCACTTCTCATGTCCCTTACCTGACCCGAAATATTGGAATTTCCATAGAGAGGGGAGATAACGAGCACCTTGTCTATAACCTTTATTTTATAGGGTAATCCTTGTAAAACATATCTTGCGGCACTCTCTCCGTCAGAAAAGGTTGAATCAACTGAAACAGAATACCTGTCCATCTCTTTTTTATTAAAGGAGATGGAGAGATCTGTTTTTTCCATGATATATGTAAGAACCTCTCCGACTTTCTGCCCTGAAGCAGGTATATAAATACCCTGCGCACGCATTATATTGCATGTGCAGAGAAAGACAATGAATATTAAAATACTCCTCTTTATTGCCAAATTTCTATTTTATAATCTTATAACCACTCTCATCCTTAACAATCTTCAATGAGAACGGCATTGTTACTATCTCAAGTACCTGTTCGACCGGAACATCTCTTGAAAATTTTCCGGTATAAAGATACTCTTCTGCTTCGTCATACACTATGTCAATGTTGTATTGTCTGGAGATCTCCCCGAGAACCTGATTCAAAGGTGCTCCTGTGAACACGAAATTATAATCCATCCAGGAAGTTCTATTCTCGTTTGTCTCTCCTGAGACTCTCTTCATTGCAGCATTTTCGCTAAATGAAACTCCCTCTCCGCCTTCAATCAAAACACCCTCTTTCAAATCTTTATCCAGCTCTGATTTGACTGCAACCTTTCCTGTGATGCAAGAAACCTCAAATAAATCATATCTCGATTTGACATTGAATTTTGTTCCCAGAACGGTGACAGAGCCGTTTTCACTTTTAACTGAAAATCTGGAACCCTTTTCGACGCTGAAATATGCCTCGCCCTCCAACTTTACGTTTCTCTTCAGATACCAGAGGAGGGGCTTGTAGGAGATCTCACTTTGTGCATTAAGACATGCAGTTGATCCGTCAGGAAGTTCTATTGTGACATGTTCACCTCTCTGAGCAGAGATGTTTCTTGTATAGACCATGGGAACGAGCATCAGAACTATAATTGCGGCGGCTGCGGTGTAGTAGATTGCTCTTCCGGAGAACATCCCTTTGTGGAGAGCTTCCCGGTTTACAGGAGCGGTTGAGGTCATTTTTTCAAAATGATCACTCCAGATCTCCTCTTTGCTCTTGTCCCATTTGGGTTCTATTCTAATGTTATCTTTCATGGCTGTGATAATTCATCTTAACTCTTTTCTCAAATAGCCGAGCGCCTGTGATATCCTTTTCTCAACGGCCTTGACACTGATATTCAACCTCTCTGCGATTTCCTGATATTTTAGTTCTTCGCTTCGGCTCATTAAAAATGTTATTCTTTGATTCTCGCTCATTTTTGAAAGAGCCTCCGAGTATTTTCTTGCTAATTCTTTGTATTCTAAATTGTTATCGCTATGCTCTTTCTCTGTGTAAATCATAGAGTTCGTATAATCCAACTCTGTCTTTCTTCTCCTGAACTTGCTAACTATCATGTCAGATGCCATTTTGTAAAGCAGAGCCTTATCTTTGTCCGGATCCAGATTCATCCCCTTTTCCCATATTCTGGCAAACAGGTCCTGTGCCACGTCAGAAGCCAGTTCTGTATCTGCGCATCTGTAGTAGAGGTAACGCCTTATTGCGTCAAAGTGTCTGTCAAAAAGCCTCCTGAAATTTTCCTTATCCAAATCCTCTCTTTTTCTATTAACCGTTCCGAATTTGTTTTACCCTACCCAAATTTAATAAAAAGGAGGTTTTAAATGAATAGATTTTATAACTTTGCGTATATAAGCTAAAACCGATTTATGGATCTTCAAACCCTCTCCAGGCTTCTAAAGGATTTAATTACAGTTCATGACAGGGTGTCACTCCCCGGACTGGGAGGTTTTGTTACCGAACTCGCTCCGTCTGTCTTTTCAGATAAGGCAATGGTGATTAATCCGCCTTTCAGGAGAGTTCTTTTCAAATCGACTGAGACTTGGAATGATGAGCTTCTGGAGAATCTGTATGCCGATGAGAATGATATCTCGGTAGAGGAGGCCCGTAAAGAGCTGGCTCTATTCTTAAGAGATTTCAAGAGCGAGCTTAACAAGCAAAAGAGTGTTGTCATTCCCGGTTTTGGGATAATGCGCGCCACTGACCAACTTGACTATTTCTTTGTTGCAGATAAGGATCTCTTTATATATCCTGATTCATACGGTCTGGAACCGTTAAATGTTAAAATACTTCAAAAAAAGGGGACTGTGGAGGTTCTTTCGGGCAAAAAAACTTCGTTGCCTCCTCAACCGACAGTCAAACCCGCATATCAATCCAAACCATCATCCGAAAAAAGAGAACAATCCGTTCCCGCACCCAAGGCACAGCCGGTTAAGAGAGAGAAACCAGTTAACAAGGGAAAAAAGAAGAAGACAAACATCTGGTCTGTCCTGTTTGTCTTCCTGCTTCTTATAATAATTGTCGTTGCCCTGATGGTTGTTTTCAAAGATGAAGCCCGTCCGATCTGGGAGTGGTTGCTCTATTCTCGGGAGGAGCGTGAACTCCTCAGGCAGATGGGGCAGGGGCTATAATGGGGCAGGGGCTTTAGCCGGTATGCTTCAACCCCCGCAGGTGTTTATCCAACCATGCTGCCGTTTGACAACGGCTCTTCAGGTGTTACAATTCTCATATTTCCATTCTCCTCCTTTGCCATCAGGATCATCCCTTTTGACTCGATTCCCTTGATCTTCCTCGGAGCAAGGTTTGCAAGGATGCATATCTTCTTGCCAATCATCACCTCAGGTGTATAGTATTCTGCAATACCCGAGACGATGGTGCGAACGTCGATTCCTGTGTCGATTGTGAGCTTGAGAAGTTTGTCTGTCTTCGGAACCCTTTCTGCTTCGAGCACGGTTGCTGTCCTGATATCCATCTTCATGAAATCGTCAAATGTGCACTCCTCTTTTTGAGGTGTTACTGCCGGAGCCGGTTTTGTGCTCTCTGCAAGTTGTTCATTTGCTGTCTTTGTTGCTTCAAGCTTGGCTATCTGTGCAGCTATAGCGTCGTCTTCAATCTTGTCGAACAGAAGGGTGGCCTCGTTTAATTTGTGGCCCGGAACAAGAATTGAGTCAGATCCGAAATCTTCCCAGTTACGAGCCTTCATATTTAGGATCTGAGAGAGTTTCTTTGTGGAGTGAGGCATGAACGGCTCGAATGCAATTGTCAGGTTTGCGCATATCTGGAGTGAGATGTTCAGGATTGTTGCAACTCTCTCCATGTCTGTCTTGGCAACCTTCCATGGTTCTGTGTCTGCAAGGTATTTGTTTCCCAATCTTGCAAGATTCATTGCCTCTTTGAGTGCCTCTCTGAATTTAAAGTTTTCGAGACTATCCTCTATGTTTTTTCGTATAACAGGAATCTCTGCAAGAACCTCCTCGTCGTATGGAGTTATACTCATCGTTGCCGGAACCTCACCACCGAAATACTTGTGAGTCAGTACAACCGCCCTGTTGACAAAGTTTCCGAAAATTGCAACCAGTTCGCTGTTGTTTCTTGTCTGGAAGTCTTTCCATGTGAAGTCGTTGTCTTTTGTCTCAGGGGCATTTGCACATAAGACATAACGAAGGACATCCTCTTTACCGGGGAACTCCTCAAGGTATTCGTGGAGCCATACTGCCCAGTTGCGGGATGTTGATATCTTATTGCCCTCAAGGTTGAGGAACTCGTTTGCAGGGACATTTTCCGGCAAAATGTAACCGTCTCCGTATGCCTTTAGCATCGAAGGGAAAACAATACAGTGGAAAACAATATTATCCTTTCCGATGAAGTGTACCATTTTGGTGTCTTCGCTTTTCCACCACTTCTCCCACTCGTCAGGCATCAGCTCTATTGTGTTTGAGATGTAGCCTATAGGTGCATCAAACCACACATAGAGAACCTTTCCCTCTCCTCCCTCAACGGGAACAGGAACTCCCCAGTCGAGGTCGCGGCTTACGGCTCTTGGCTGAAGTCCGCCGTCAAGCCATGATTTGCATTGGCCGTAAACATTGCTCTTCCACTCTTTGTGCCCGTCGAGTATCCACTCTTTGAGCCATGGTTCATATTTGTCCAGAGGAAGATACCAGTGTTTGGTTGATTTCATCACAGGCGGATTGCCGCTGAGTGCAGACCTCGGGTTAATAAGCTCTGAAGGGCTAAGGGTGCTTCCGCATTTTTCGCACTGGTCTCCGTATGCATTCTCTGCGCCACATTTCGGGCATGTACCTACTATATATCTGTCTGCAAGAAACTGGCCTGCCTCTTCATCATAAAACTGCTCACTCTCTTTCTCGATGAATTTTCCCTCGTCGTGGAGCTTCTTGAAAAACTCTGCTGCTGTCTTATGATGTATTTTAGAACTGGTGCGTGAGTATATATCAAAGCTGATTCCCAGCCCGTCAAAGGATTTTTTTATGATATCGTGATACTTGTCCACTACCTCCTGAGGTGTGATACCCTGTTGTTTTGCCTTGATAGTTATAGGGACTCCGTGCTCATCAGAACCGCATATGAACCTTACATCCTCGCCGCGCATTCGTAGATACCTCGCATATATGTCTGCAGGGACATAGACTCCTGCAAGATGTCCGATATGTACTGCTCCGTTTGCATAAGGAAGTGCAGCTGTGATAAGGTGTCTTTTGTAGTTCTTTTCCATTTTGGTAAAATTTTAACTGCTTTTTATGGGTGGCAAAGATAGAGATAAAATTTCAGGTAGAATAATTCAAACGTTTAGCCGCTTGAGCTCTTTTGACAGAGAGTTGCGGATATGCATCAGAATCTGTATTTTTCTTATAATCTCGTTTTGCGCTTCAGGAGATGCCCCATCCTTCTGGCTTTTGTCAAGCGCTTCGCATAGTTTCTGAAAAGCCAGTGATGTGATCTTTGCCTTGTAAACCAGAATGGCTTTAGGCACGCTGTGGCTCAGAACATTCTCCTCCGGTATGAGAGTCTTTGTGAACTGCTTGATATTCAGGTTGTGCTCCTGGTGGAGCAGCTCTAGAACAATCGTTACAAACTGATGGTTTGTATGGTTTATGAAGTGTTTCTGAATAGACTCCTGTCCGGACTCCTTTACCTGAAAATATTCGTCGAAGATGCTTTTATATACAAGGTTGCTGAGTTCAAGATCGTCATTTTGCAGCTCAGTAAGTATAAATTGAGATACTGTAATTCTGGTGTCTTTTCCTTCATCTTTTCCGTATAAAGGATGCTCGCCGAACTTGATAAGATAGTAGAGGAGCTCCTTCTCTGCCGGTTCACAGAATGTCTCAGTGACAAACTCCGGGAGCTTCTCTCCGGTCTCGATGTTAGGAAAGTATTCCGGTGTATAGACCCTGTTATCAACCGAAGAATCTGTGGAATAGGCTCCGTATTGTCTTTTCTGCCGGAGTTTTTTTACCTCCTGGGCAAGTATCTTCTCGTCGATCTTTAATCTGATGCTGCAATCCTCAATGTATACTGAGCGGCTTATGGCATCGGGTATAACCGCTATACTGGCAACAACTTCGGAGATCAGCTGAGCCCTTTTCACCGGATCTCTCTTGGTATCCTCTGCAAGTAGTGTACTCTTGAATGCGATGAAATCCTGCTCAGCCTCCCGGAGGAAATCCTTAAGCTCTTCGCTTGTATGACTTTTTGCATATGAATCGGGATCCTCTCCGTTTGGAAAGAGGACAACCTTTACCTGCAGCCCCTCTTCAAGGAGCATGTCGATACCTCTGATAGATGCTTTTATCCCTGCAGCATCACCGTCATAAAGAACAGTGACCTCAGGAGCAAAACGCTTTATAAGCCTTATCTGCTCCGTTGTAAGGGAGGTGCCGCTTGAAGCCACGACATTTTCCACACCTGCCTGGTGCATGGATATAACATCTGTATAACCCTCCACCAGATAGCATTTCTGTAGTTTTGAGATTGCACTTTTGGCAAAGTATATTCCGTAGAGTGACTTGCTTTTTATATAAATCTCACTCTCCGGTGAGTTGATATATTTTGCAAGAGTCTTGTCTGTCCTCAGCGTACGGCCCCCGAAGGCTATAACCCTTCCGGAAATAGAGTGAATCGGGAACATCACCCTCTCGTGAAATCTGTCAACCAGCTCTCCGTTATCTCGTTCAACCGATAGGCCGGTCGACACCAGGTACTCCTTCTTGTATCCTGACTTAAGTGCAGAGTTGCTCAATGCATCTCTTTCTGACGGAGCCCACCCCAGCATGAATTTTTTGACCGTATCTTCGCTGAACCCTCTCTCTTTGAAGTAAGAGAGACCTATCGCTTTTCCGGAAGAGGTATTCCAGAGTGAGTTTGTATAGTACTCCTGTGCATACTGAGAGACAATCATCAGGCTCTCGCTCTTGAGCCTGTTTTCGACCTCCTGAGCACTCTCCTCCCTGTCAGCTACCTCGATTCCGTATTTTTTCCCGAGGAATTTGAGCGCATCGACATAGCCGAGCTGCTCATGTTCCATAATGAAGTTGACCACATTGCCGGCCTTCCCGCAGCCAAAGCATTTAAAGATGCCTTTGGAAGGGGAGACTGAAAAAGAGGGGGTCTTCTCATTGTGAAAAGGGCAGCAAGCTATATAGTTTGCTCCCCTTCTCTTAAGAGTCACGAAATCATTGACGACATCAACGATCTGTGCAGTGTCCAGAATCTTGTCTATCGTGCTTTTATTGATCATCTATGCTTAAAAGCTCTTGATGCCTACGGCTGCCCTTACCTCTTTCAGAGTTGCCTGTGCGCTCTCTCTCGCTTTTTCACATCCGGCTTTTGCAACTTTTCTCAGGTAATCAGAGTCATTGTAAATCTCTTCAATACGTTCCCTGATCGGCAGAGTGTGTTTGCATATATCTGCAGCCAGCTGTTTCTTAAGGTCCCCGTATCTGATAGAGCAGTTATTGTAAGCCTCTGTGAAATGAGCTACGGTGTCCGGTGTCGAGACAATCTTAAGTAGTGTGAATATATTCTCAATAGATTCAGGCATCTTGCTGTTCTGCTCTGTAGGACCGGAATCGGTAACTGCCCTCATTACCTTTTTATGGATGCTCTTTTCGTCATCATACAGGAAAATGCCGTTCCCCTCGCTCTTTCCCATCTTGCCTGATCCGTCCAGACCGGGAACCTTTATAAGGTCGCTTCCGAAGTTGAATGCCTGTGGTTCAGGAAATACTTCTGCTCCGTAAAGTTTGTTGAAACGTCTTGCAAGAACCCTTGCGATTTCGAGATGTTGCTCCTGATCTTTACCTACAGGTACTTTGTTTGCCCTGTGGATAAGAATGTCGGAAGCCATCAGTACCGGATATGTAAGCAATCCGGCGTTGACGTTGTCCTCCTGTTTCCTGACTTTGTCCTTGAAAGATGCTGTGCGTTCAAGCTCTCCTTTGTAGGCTATCATATTGAGCAGCACATACAACTCTGATACTTCGGGAATGTCGCTTTGAACGAAGAGGGCCGATTTCTCAGGGTCAAGTCCTGCTGCAAGATACTCTGCAAGGATGGTCCTGACTCCAGCGTGAAAGTCTGCCGGGTGAGGATGCGTAGTCAGAGAGTGCAAGTCTGCTATGAAAAAGTAGCAGTTGTACTCATCCTGCATTTTAATATAATTTCTGAGGGCCCCGAAATAGTTTCCAAGGTGCAGGTGCCCTGTCGAGCGGATTCCGCTTAATACTGTCTCCATTTAATAAGTAATCTTTTCTTTAATCCTTTATTTCTGCCAGTTTCTCTCTCACTTTTGCCTCAACCTCCTCCATTAGTGCAGGGTTGTCGGTGAAAATCTGTTTCACAGCGTCTCTTCCCTGTCCGATCTTGGTTTCGTTATAGCTGAACCAGGAACCACTCTTGCGGATTATTTCAAATTCAACTCCGAGGTCTATCACCTCTCCGATCTTTGAGATGCCTTCGCCGAAGACGATGTCAAACTCAGCCTTTCTGAAAGGGGGAGCCATCTTGTTCTTTACGATTTTTGCGCGTGTCCTGTTACCGGTAGCCTCTTCTCCGTCCTTGATCTGAGTTACTTTGCGCACATCCACGCGTACTGACGCGTAAAACTTGAGCGCATTACCACCTGTGGTAGTCTCAGGATTCCCGAACATGACCCCAATCTTGTCCCTCAACTGGTTGATAAAGATACAGCAGGTATTTGTCTTGCTGATGTTGGCCGTGAGCTTCCTCAATGCCTGGCTCATGAGTCTGGCCTGGAGTCCCATTTTTGAGTCGCCCATCTCACCCTCGATCTCGGCCTTTGGTGTAAGTGCCGCAACAGAGTCTATCACTATTACGTCTATTGCTCCCGAGCGTATGAGTGAATCAGCTATTTCAAGAGCCTGCTCTCCGTTGTCAGGTTGAGATATGAGCAGTGTGTCCACGTTTACTCCGAGATTCTTTGCATAACTCCTGTCAAATGCGTGCTCGGCATCTATGATGGCAGCTATGCCGCCTGTCTTTTGTGCCTCCGCTATAGCATGTATTGCAAGAGTTGTCTTACCGCTCGATTCAGGGCCGTAGATCTCAATGACCCTTCCCCTAGGATATCCACCTATTCCCAAAGCATGGTCCAATGCGATAGACCCTGAAGGTATTGTGGAAACCTCCCATTTTGGCTGATCTCCCATCTTCATTACAGTGCCTTTCCCGTAATCCTTCTCTATTTTGTCCAGAGTTGCCTGTAGGGCCTTTAGTTTTTCCGGACTGATCTCAGCACCTTTCTTTACTTCTTCACTATCCTTTGCCATAATGTTGTGTTTTTATAATTCATGCAAAAATAGCAAATGATTTGCAAATTCCCTACATTTGCAAAATGAAAAAATGGCTACTGGGAAAGAGTCTTGATGAACTCAAGGAAGTTGCTGTAAATATGTCACTTCCGGCCTTTTCTGCCAAGCAGCTTGCAGAGTGGCTTTATAAGAAAAACTGCAAGGATGTGCTGCAAATGACTAACCTTTCAAAGGTTAACAGAGAGGTGCTTTCGGAGCAATTTACAGTTGGCGGGTTTACTCCTGAAAAGGTGACCATCTCTTCGGATGGCACAAAAAAATATCTTTTTCCATCTATATGCGGGACACCTGTCGAGGCGGTCATGATACCGGATGATGACAGGGCAACCCTCTGTGTATCTTCGCAGGCAGGCTGCAAAATGGGGTGCAAATTCTGTATGACGGGACGCATAGGGTTTAAGGGAAATCTCACTACAGGTGAAATCATATCTCAATTTCTGAATGTTGAGGAGAGCGACAAGCTTACAAACGCAGTCTTTATGGGCATGGGTGAACCTCTCGACAACTTTAAGGCAGTTACGGAAACGATTGAGATATTGACAGCTGATTGGGGTTTTGCCTGGAGTCCGAAAAGGATAACCGTCTCCTCGATAGGGGTACATCAGCCGTTGATGGAGTTTCTTGAAAAGAGCAAATGCCACCTGGCAATATCCTTACATAATCCTTTTGATCAGGAGCGTCTGGAGTTTATGCCTATGCAAAAAGCCTGGCCGATATCTGAAACTGTGGAGATGATACGCAGGTTTGATTTTACCGGACAAAGAAGGGTGAGCTTCGAATATATCATGTTCGACGGCTGGAATGACTCAAAGAGGCATGCTGACGGATTGATCAGAATGCTGAAGGGGCTTGAGTGCAGGGTCAATCTTATCAGGTTTCATCAAATTCCCGATTTCCCATTCAGACCGACACCTGTCGGAAAGATTGAACTATTCAGGGACAGACTCAACAAGGCCGGTTTAATCTCAACAATCCGCGCATCTAGAGGTGAGGATATCATGGCTGCGTGCGGCATGCTAAGCGGGAAAAATCTAAAATTATCAGGTAATAATGGAGAGTAGAAAATTCTACAAAGGCCTCACATCTGTTGAGGTAGATGAGAGCAGGAGAAAAAATGGCAGCAATACACTGACACCCCCAAAGAGGGATCCTCTGTGGAAATTGTTCCTTTTGAAATTTCAGGACCCGATTATACGGGTGCTGCTGGTGGCAGCATTCCTGTCACTTGGAATTTCATTCATACACAATGAGTTCATAGAGACTATCGGTATTTTCTGTGCCATTTTTCTTGCAACAGGGGTTGCTTTCTGGTTCGAGATGGATGCCAGTAAGAAGTTTGACCTTTTAAATCAGGTAAACGATGAAACACTTGTAAAAGTAATCAGGGATGGCAATATAAAGGAGGTAGCAAAAAGGGAGGTTGTAGTCGGTGATGTTATCCTGCTTGAGACCGGGGAGGAGATACCTGCCGATGCGGAACTGCTTGAGGCTGTCTCTTTGTCGGTAAACGAGTCGACCTTGACCGGAGAGCCTGTAATTGAAAAGAGCCCGGACCCTGCAATGTATGATAAGGAGGCTACATATCCTACAAATAATGTATACAGAGGCACAACCATTGTGGACGGCCACTGTACCGCAAGGATCTTTGCCGTTGGAGACAATACTGAGTTCGGAAAGGTGGCGCAGAAGTCTGTTGAGAAGAGTACAGAGGAGACTCCGTTAAACAAGCAACTTGACAAACTTGCCAAATTTGTGGGGTTTGCAGGATTCATGCTTGCAATACTGACCTTCTCAATGCTCTTTGTAAAGGATATTTTTCTGGGAGCCACTATCTACACTACCGGTGAAATCGGACTGTTGGTGGCGGTGATTGCCGGCTTAGTGGTCGCTATTACAAAGATCTGGATACCTGCGATATGTGACGGGCTTGCTGTACTTGGAGTAAAAGTTTCAGTACCGGCAGCCGTTGAAAAAAGCGGATGGCTCAAGTGGTTTGCCTATGGAATTACCACGACAGTAATTATCATGGCGGCCGGCTACCTCTTTGGTGTGAATCCGACAGATCCGGAGCAGTGGATCTCAATCGACACCGCCGGCCGCATCCTGAACTACTTCATGGTTTCCGTCACACTCATAGTAGTTGCCGTACCGGAGGGTCTTCCGATGTCGGTGACCCTGAGCCTTGCTATGAGCATGAGGAGAATGTTGCAGACAAACAATCTTGTCAGGAAGATGCATGCAACCGAGACTATGGGTGCAACAACTGTCATCTGTACAGACAAGACCGGAACACTCACCCAGAATCAGATGAGGGTTGCTGCGACTGATTTCATCACCGACAAGAATGATAGCATAATCAGAGAGAGTATATCAGTTAACTCTACCGCATATCTTGATCTCTCTGAAAACGGAAAGGTAAAAACACTTGGAAACCCTACCGAGGCAGCTTTGTTACTTTGGCTTCACGATAATGGAGTGAACTATCTTGAAATTAGGAATAGTGCCAGGATTGTAGATCAGCTGACATTTTCTACCGAGCGTAAATATATGGCCACAATTGCTGATTCGGAAATTTCAGGTAAAAGGATTCTTTTTGTAAAGGGGGCTCCGGAGATTATTATCTCTAAATGCAAATCGGTACCGGATGGCTTGAATGAACTGTTGTTGAAATATCAGAACCAGGCTATGAGGACCCTTGGATTCGCATATGCAGAGGTCTCTGTGGATAGCAAGGAGAGGATAGAGGTCCTGGCTGAGAAAGGGCTTAATTATATAGGGATTGTCGCCATATCTGACCCTGTCAGGAAAGATGTTCCGGATGCTGTTGCAAGATGTCTCAGTGCAGGGATAGATGTGAAGATTGTTACCGGAGATACACCGGGAACGGCAAAGGAGATTGGCCGTCAGATAGGGATTCTTACAGATAAGGATGGTCCGGAATGTGTCATAACAGGTGTCGATTTTGAGGCACTAAGTGATGCCGAGGCGTTGGAGAGGGTTCTGGGACTTAAGATAATGTGCCGTGCGCGGCCTACGGACAAACAACGTCTTGTCCAGCTTCTGCAGCAAAAGGGTGCGGTTGTGGCAGTGACAGGAGATGGTACAAATGATGCACCTGCCCTCAACCATGCTCACGTCGGACTATCTATGGGAACCGGCACATCCGTGGCAAAAGAGGCCAGCGACATCACACTCCTGGATGACTCGTTCAACAGCATAGCGACAGCTGTAATGTGGGGCCGTTCGCTTTACCAGAACATACAGAGATTTATACTTTTCCAGTTAACTATAAACCTGGCCGCCCTTCTGATAGTCTTTCTGGGCTCTCTGATAGGAAAGGAGCTTCCGTTGACCGTCACTCAGATGCTTTGGGTTAACCTTATAATGGATACTTTTGCTGCCGGAGCACTAGCATCTCTACCTCCTGATGAAAGGGTGATGAAAAGAGAGCCGAGAAAATCGGGTGATTTTATTATTACCAGCAAGATGGCTTACAATATTATCGTGACAGGTGTGGTATTTGTGATACTGATGCTCGGTCTGATGGACTACTTTACCAATGAGGCCGGTGAAATTTCAAGATACGACCTCTCCCGCTTCTTTACCATATTTGTGATGCTGCAGTTCTGGAACATGTTCAATGCAAAGAGATACGGTTCTTCAGGCTCTGCCTTCAGGGAGATTTCAAAAAGCAAGGGATTTGTACTGGTAGGACTTCTGATTGTAGTCGGGCAGATCTTGATAGTTCAGTTCGGAGGAGAGGTTTTCAGGACAGAGCCCATCAGCTTTCACGACTGGATTGTGATAATCCTCTCGACATCTCTGGTTCTTGTTGCCGGAGAGGTTATTGCTCTATTGAAAAAATTAATAGGATAATTATATGAAAAAGTTTTTCTGGTTGCTTTTGATTACATCTCTTTCTCTTTCCTGTGCTAAAAAGCCAGTCGAGTTGCAGGACGGAATATGGAGAGGAATTTTATTGACAAAGGATTCGTCTAAGATACCTTTCAACTTTGAAATCAAAAAAGAGGGGGAAAATCCAGTTATAGAGATTATTACCGGATCTGAGAGGATGAGGGTTGACAGCCTGGTGAGAATGGGGGATTCACTCTTTGTAGAGATGCCTCTTTTTGGCACAAGGTTCGAGTTGCTTCTCACTCAGGACGAGATGAGGGGTGAACTTGTCAGAAGTAAGTACAGGATGCCTTTTGTGGCCTATCCAAATCAGCCGTACAGATTCGCATCAAAGATATCTCCCGATTCTGTCTCTGTTCAGGGAAGATGGCTTGTTATGCTTGATAACGATACTTTAATAGGTGAATTTGTCGAGGAAAAAGGGTTGGTTACCGGCTCTTTCCTAACTCCTGCCGGAGATTACCGCTTCTTTGAGGGTATCCATACTGATGCGGGAAAGCTTAGTATGTCATGCTTTGACGGAGGCTTTATAAGGCTTTTTACTGCAGATGTTGAAGGAAAGGACACTCTTAAAAATATTGCAATGCATTCCGGTTATGAGTCTGTTTCAACAGGGAGTGCAGTAAGAAAGGAGGATGCTAAGCTTCCTGATGCATACTCTATTACCGGTTTGAAAAACGGTTACAAGACCCTGGGATTCTCATTTCCTGACAGTGACGGCAATATGATTTCACTTGCCGACGAATCACTTAAGGGTAAGGTTGTCGTATTGCAGATAAGCGGCTCGTGGTGCCCTAACTGTTTTGACGAGAGTGTTTTTCTTGCCGGTTTGTGGAACAAATACAACCCGTCAGTTGATGTTCTTTGTCTCTCTTTCGAGCGTTCGGAAGATTTTCAGAAAGCGAGGACAGAGGCGCTAAAACTCAAATCAGCGGCAAAAATTCCTTACAGGATGTTGATTACAGGCAAGACTCCGTCACAGGTGAAGGATGCTCTTCCTGAACTCGATAACTTCAGATCCTTCCCGACAACCATAGTGATAGACAAAAAAGGTGTAGTAAGAAAGATTCACTCAGGCTTCTCAGGTCCGGGCACGGGAGTTCATTACAGAAATTTTGTGGAGGAGTTTACTAGATTGATTGAGGATCTTATTAAAGAGAAATAGAGATGTCCGACTCCCTGAAAAAAATCAGTGACATGACTGCTTTGATGCAGCGTTATTGCTCAATGAGGGAGTATTGTGCAAACGATATCAGAAAAAAGCTCAAGACAAGGGGTTGTGATCCGGATGAGACAGAGGTTGTTATTAAAAAGCTGGTTGAGGGTCGTTTTATAGACGAGGAGCGTTATTGCACGGCTTTTGTAAGGGATAAGTCTTCTCTTTCGGGATGGGGTGGCAGGAAGATTGAATTTGCTCTGAAGAATAAAGGTTTGGACAGCGGGACTATCAAGGCAGCCCTTGAATCGCTGGATCACGAGGCCGGAGTTAAGGTGCTGGAGAGGGTTATAAAGCGTAAGTTTGAGGAGTTAATGAATAGAAGAGTGAATAGTGAAGAGGATAAGGCAAAGATAAGGGAGAGGGTGATCAGGTTTGCCCTGACAAGAGGTTTCTCTTACGAGGAGATTTTAAAGGTATTTAATAAAACAATGGCTAACTTTGAGGCCGGTAAAAAAGAATAAAAATGGTTTATCTGGAACAGTTCAAGGAGCTCCAGCAACGCACTTCTGCGTTGAGGAGGTCACTTTGACATCGATGCTAAAAGAGAGGATTTAAAAGAGAAAGAGGCCAGGACTCTGGCTCCTGATTTTTGGAATGATCCGAAGAGTGCGGAGAGCTTTCTGAAAAATGTATCATCAATAAAATACTGGACCGAGAGTTTCTCATCAATAGAAAAATCTCTGGAGGATCTTGAGGTTATGATGGACTTTGTCAAGGAGGATCCCTCTCTGGAGGGTGAAGCTGATCAGCACTATATTCAATTAGAAAAGAAAATTGAAGATCTGGAACTCAGGAAAATGCTTGGAGGTGAAGGAGATAGTCTTGGTGCTATTCTAAAGATTAATTCCGGAGCCGGAGGTACTGAGAGTAATGACTGGTCCTCAATGCTCATGAGAATGTATGCAAGATGGGGTGAACGTAACGGTTACAAGGTACACATTTATGACCTGATAGAGGGTGATGAGGCCGGTATAAAATCTGTAACAATTGAGTTCGAGGGAGACTATGCCTACGGATATCTCAAGGCAGAAAACGGAGTTCACAGGCTTGTCAGGATATCGCCGTTCAATTCTCAGGGAAAAAGGCAGACCACATTCTCATCTGTATTTGTTTACCCGGCAGTTGATGATACAATTGAAATTGAGATAAATCCGGGTGACCTTGAATGGGACACATTCCGCTCAGGCGGTGCCGGTGGCCAGAATGTTAACAAGGTAGAGACAGGTGTGCGTGTAAGACACCTTCCCACAGGTATTTCTGTTGAGAATACTGAAACCCGTTCTCAACTTGACAACAGACAGAATGCACTGAGAATACTGAAGTCTCATCTTTATGAACTTGAACTGAGAAAGAGAAGGGAGAAGGAGGCTGAGCTTGAGGGCTCAAAAATGAAGATAGAGTGGGGATCTCAGATAAGGAGCTATGTCCTTCATCCCTACAAGATGGTGAAAGATCTCAGGACTGGTTTTGAGACATCAGACACTCAGGCTGTTCTGGACGGAGATATAAATGAGTTCATGAAAAGTTTTCTGATGGAGAACTCTTCACACTAAGAGATTGTTATATAAACAGAAATATTAATTGTAGCTGATTATGGATTTTAAGTTTCAGGAAATGTTCCCGCTTGGGAAAGATAAGACAGAGTATCATCTGTTGACAAAGGATTATGTATCTGTCGCAAATTTTGAAGGAGAGGAGGTACTCAGAGTAGATCCTCAGGGAATTAGATTGCTGGCCAGACAGGCTTTGCATGATGTCTCATTTATGCTTCGTCCCGAGCACAATGAGCAGGTTGCATCAATACTCAGTGATCCTGAGTCGAGCGTGAATGACAGGGCTGTAGCTCTTACCATGTTGCTCAATGCTGATGTTGCTTCGAAAGGCGTCCTCCCTTTCTGTCAGGATACCGGAACTGCAACTGTTGTTGCAAAGAAAGGCCAGAAAGTATGGACAGGCGGTGGTGACGAGGAGGCAATTTCGCACGGGATATTTGACACCTATACTCAGGACAATCTCAGATATTCCCAGAATGCACCTCTCGATATGTATAATGAGAAAAATACCGGCTGTAACCTTCCTGCACAGATAGACATATACGCAACAGACAGCAATGAGTACAAGTTTTTATTTGTGGCAAAAGGCGGCGGATCTGCAAACAAGAGTTACCTTTTCCAGGAGACCAAGGCTTTGCTTAACCCGGCAACACTTGAGAAGTTCCTGATAGAGAAGATGAAGACTCTCGGTACAGCAGCCTGTCCTCCTTACCACATTGCTTTTGTGATTGGAGGTACATCTGCCGAGACTTGTATGAAGACTGTCAAACTCGCTTCTGCCAAGTATCTTGACGAGCTGCCGAAGACCGGAAGAGAAGGAGGTCATGCTTTCAGGGATCTCGAACTTGAGGCAAAACTCCTGAAAGCGGCTCAGAATCTTGGAATAGGTGCTCAGTTCGGCGGTAAATACTTTGCCCACGATATAAGGGTGATCCGTCTCCCGAGACACGGAGCATCATGCCCTGTTGGAATGGGTGTCTCTTGCAGTGCAGACAGAAATATAAAGGGCAAGATAAATAAAGACGGAATCTGGCTTGAGACAATGGATTCAAATCCTATCAGACTTGTTCCCGAGAAATACAGAGTCGGAAATGCTGCTCATGCAGGTGGTATAAAGATTGATCTTAACCGTCCTATGAAAGAGATTCTTGCAGATCTCTCTCAATATCCGGTATCCACATTCCTGCTCCTTAACGGAACAATCGTTGTAGGCCGTGACATAGCGCATGCAAAATTAAAGGAGCGCATTGACGCCGGTCAGGGACTTCCTCAATATATCAAGGATCATCCGATCTACTATGCCGGACCTGCCAAGACTCCAAAAGGTTTGCCAAGCGGTTCCTTCGGCCCTACAACAGCAGGCAGGATGGACTCTTATGTCGATCTTTTCCAGGAGAACGGAGGGAGCATGATTATGATTGCCAAGGGAAACAGAAGTCAGCAAGTTACCGATGCGTGCAAGAAGCACGGAGGTTTCTATCTCGGCAGTATCGGTGGCCCTGCAGCAATCCTTGCACAGGACAGCATAAAAAAAGTTGAGGTTCTCGAATATCCTGAACTTGGAATGGAGGCTATCTGGAAAATTGAGGTTGAAAACTTCCCTGCATTCATACTAGTGGATGATAAGGGGAATGACTTTTTCGCCCAGTTTAAATAGAAACCGGTTATCAGGTGAAAATACTTTTTCCGATAATAGCACTGGGGGTGGTCACATTTGTGACCACCTACCTCTTTTTAAGAGGGTGGCAATCGTTGTCTAAAATCCCATGGCTGAGAATCGCCTTCGCCACTCTGTATCTCCTCTCGTTTTCAGCCTTTATGCTGAAGATGTTTTTTGGTGACAATATGGATCCGGTAGTTGGATTGTGGTTATCAAGAATAGGATTCACCTGGTTTGTTGCAGTAATATACCTTGCCCTGTTCGCTCTTTCACTCGATATAATCAGGCTTACAAATCACTTTGCCGGATTTTATCCTGCTTTTATCAGAGAAAACTACCAGACAGTCAAGTTGATTCTGGCTCTGGGCGGAGCTTTGAGCGTTTCAGGATTGCTGATATACGGCAATTGGAAATTCAACCATCCGGAGGTACGAGAGTTAACAGTGAAAATTGACAAACCTTTGCCCGAGGGAGGCCTTGACATAGTCATGGCCAGCGACATTCACCTGAGTACATATATAAACAGGGAGAAGTTTAAAAAATATGTAGATCTGATTAATGGTCAGAATCCGGACCTGGTAATGCTTGCCGGAGATATATCGGATCGTAATCTCAAACCTCTTGTTGAAGGGAATATTGCAGAACTCTTCCGTGAGATAAGATCAGAATACGGCATTTATGCCGTTACCGGGAACCATGAGTTTTACGGCGGAGAGAGAGAGGCTATATACGGTTATTACCGCTCGGCAGGTATAAATCTGTTGATTGACTCTGTAGCCAGAGTTTCAATTCCGGGGGGTGATATAATGATTATCGGCCGGGATGACAGAACAAATCACAGAAGAGAGGCTCTCTCAGATCTGGTTGGAAGCATTGACAAAACACTTCCTCTCATACTTATGGATCACCAGCCTGCAAAACTCGCAGAGGCAGAGGCTGCCGGTATTGACCTTCAGCTTTCCGGCCACACACACCAGGGGCAATTCTGGCCCGGAAGTTTCTTTGTAAAGAGGATGTATGAGCTGTCTTACGGATACAAACAGAAAGGAAAGACCCATTATGTGGTCTCATCGGGTCTCGGATTGTGGGGACCGGAGTTTCGTATAGGAACCGTTTCAGAATTGGTGCTTATTCACCTTTGTTCTTCATCTTCGCAAAAGACAGAATCAGTCCAAGTACAATAGAGAGTGACGCAGCAAACAACACCTTGTATCCTCCCGGAAGCATGAAGGTGATTGTATGGGCAGGTATCCAGAAGAGGGGTATTGTTTTTACCACAATATCCTTTATGAATTTTCCCCAATCTGTTCTGCCGATTATTTGTGAGACAGAGGTTGCCTTTCCGGCGTAAAGGTTGTCGATATAGAGGTCGGTTATTCTGTGGCTGGCCATGAACACAGGTGCAAATGTCAGGTTCATAATTGCAGATATCAGGAATGCCCTTAAAAGTTTTGATCCGCCCAGATATAACAAGCCATCTGCTGCAGCTCCGTCGACTCCGTGAGAGAAGAGACTGAACATCGCAACAATCATGACGCCCAGGATGCCCCAGACAACCATTTTCGGCATCATCCCGCGCACTTTGGTCCACTTGCCGTAAACCAATCTTGCAGCAAGGAATTCACCCATCATGGAGAGAATTGCAAACTTTACAAACCCCATAATGTATGGATGGCTTGCCGTAGTTTCAAGAAAAAGTGTATTAGTTGCCGGATATATAAGAAAACCTGCCGCAAGGGCAAGAATCGACAACCATATAAAAGTTCCGTATTTTGCCATATCAACCATTACCAACTTCCGCCGGCTCCGCCTCCTCCGAAACTTCCCCCGCCAAAGCCTCCGAATCCGCCTCCACCGAAGCTTCCGCCACCAAAGCTGCCTCCGCCGAAGCCTCCTGAACGACCACCTCTTCCTGATAGCATGGATCCGAGAATCATCATCTCAAGAAGCCCCGGACCTCTTCTTCCGCCTCCGCCGAAATTGGTAGGACCTTTACCCCTTCTTGCGATGGAAATTATTATGAAGAGTATAACAAATACGATGACTATAATCGCGCCTGCTGCCGAACCCTGATCACTCTTTGCGGCATACTCGTCGGAGCTGTACTCTCCTGCTGCGATGGGCATTATTACATTTAGAGCCTTTACAATGCCGTTGTAGTATTGATTATCTCTGAAAAGGGGAATCATCTCCTGTTCGATAATCCTTTTGCATATAGCATCGGGAAGTGCCCCTTCAAGTCCATATCCTGTGGCAATGAAAGCCTCACCGGAACTATCTGTTGTCTTTGGCTTTACAAGTATAACCACACCATTGTCAAACTTCTCCTGACCAACCTTCCACTGCTCTCCGATCGAATAGGCCATCTGAGACTTATCCATTCCTCCAAGGTCGCTGAGGATGGCAACAACAATCTGGTTTGAGGTCTTATTTGCGAAGCTTACAAGTACGGACTCCATCTGAGAGGCCTCATCCGGAGTAAGGATGCCTGCGAGGTCATTTACAAGTCTTGGTGGTGAAGGCCTCTGAGGAACCTGTGCCCATAAAGATGCACTCAGGGAGAGCATCATTATGATTATCACCAGCGGTCTACTCACCAATCGATATCTCATTGCTCTGCTCATTTGTGTCATCTGTTTGATATGGGAAATACTCTTTAAGCTTGGTACCCGCCATGCTTATTGCCTGTTTCAACCCCTCCACAACCTGGCCGGCGGCGAAATGTTTTACAAGGACCTCTTTGACATCATCCCAGAAACCCTCCGGGACAACTGTGTTAATCCCGATGTCACCGATGATTGCAAGTTTTCTCGAGTGGTATGCAATATAGATAAGAACAGCATTTCTGTCCTTAGTGCGGTACATCTTTAGTGTGTTGAAAACGGAAACCGCCCTTTCTACAGGATCGGATGAGCAGTTGGATTCGATATGAACCCTTATCTCTCCGGATGTCCTGAGTTCGGCGGCCTCTATCTCCTTTACTAAAACAGCTTTGTCCGCATCTGTGATAAATTTAGACGCAGCCACGGCCTAGAACTCTACTTTAGGAGCCTCTTCTGCACCCTCTTTAGCCTCAAAATACTCCTTTCTTTCAAAGCCGAACATGCCGGCTATGATGTTTTTAGGAAACTTACGGATAAGAGTGTTGAAACTTTTGGCAGCATCGTTGAATTTTTGTCTTTCAACGGTAATCCTGTTCTCTGTGCCTTCGAGCTGAGCCTGAAGCTCCAGAAAGTTCTGGTTTGCCTTCAGGTCAGGATAACGTTCAACAACAACCATTAGCTTGCCTAATGCTGTTGAGAGTTCTCCCTGGGCAGCCTGGAACTGAGCCATTGCCTCAGGAGTCATGTTTGCAGGATCGATAGTTGTCTGGGTTGCCTTTGCTCTGGCATTGACAACTCCCTCGAGAGTCTCTTGCTCATGAGCCGCATATCCCTTAACTGTTGCTACAAGGTTTGGTATGAGATCGGCACGGCGTTGATATACATTCTCAACCTGAGACCATGCAGATGTAACTCCCTCTTCCTGTGAGACCATATTGTTATAGCCTCCCATGCCCCATAAAAATATGATCACCAGAACACCGACAATCACTAATGTCACGATAATACCCTTTGATAATTTCATAGCTTAAAATTGAAATTGTTTAATAATAAGTTACGTTGATCAGAGTGATTTTCTCACGCACCTTACTGATGCGCCGAAATACTCTTTTGCTACATAGTTGTATGGAAAATCGGGACTGTCGAAATAGATGTAGCGATATTCGCCCGAATTTGAGTCTTTTTCTGTGGATGACCACCAGAAACCATAACTGAATATATTCTCGAATCTTGTGAGATTGCTCATCATGTTGCCTGAAGGAAGGGCATTCCATGTGTACAGATTGTTCTGCAAATTGTTAGGGCTGTATCTCCAGATATTCTTGTCGTTTATCTGGGCATTTACTGTGATCTTCTCTCCCAGGCCTTCCCACTTGCTGTGGAATGGCACTGCGACGCTGTTGTTCAGCACCTTGCCAAGATCCTCCCAGTCCTGTGTGGTAGGAACAGACCACCCCGGAGGGCATACCCCCTGAGGACCGTTTCCGAGACCGGTGCCGCTTGTGCTGCCGGTTGCCTCAGCCCATGTATAAAGCCTTCCCATGAATAATGCAATCACCTCTTCATATTCGTATGCTTTACCTGCACCTGCATAGTTAAGGTTATAATTGAACCAGTCGAGGTTACCAATGGTTGAGTAGTAGTACTTCTTCCCGTCCCTCGGGTCTGTTATGAATTTCCCGCTCTTTTTGAGACCCTTCAGACTTGCCTCCGAGTCGGGATCCATCACAGTTACTGTATTTGTGCTTGTTTTTGAATAATATCCATCCAAAGAGGCTGTAACTGTTATAGTATAATCTCCCGTTTCTGCAGGAGTGGTTACTACCACGTTTTGCCCTTTAATAGAGTCTACACTGAATCCGGTCATAGTCCATTTATAGGTTATGCCTTCAGTAGGAGCGGTTATTCCGGTCGCATTCAGAGATAGCTGTGTGGATGTTGTAAGGTATGTAGGGCACAAATAGGTCAATGAGCCGTCCATGGATTCTGAATCCGAATCATCGTCATCCTTTTTGCAGGATGAGGCAAAGATCATCACGACTGCTACAATTGGCAGAAAGAAAAAAGAGAATTGTCTCATATTGTTGAAAGAGTCATTAAATCATACAAAGATAATTTTATTTATTCTAAATTTGTGCCAAAATGCTTCCCTCCATGAATTATTATAAGATTACGAGCAAAATAGTTGCTCTCTTTTTCCTTTCGCTGCTCATTTCAAGCTGTGCTAAAAAGTTGGAATATAAGATAATAGATGGCTTTACGCAAGGTACTACCTATCATATAGTTTATTCTACCGACAAACCTGATTCTCTTAATGGTGTTGTAGACAAAGTGTTAGCTGATATTGACAACTCTCTTTCGGTTTACAACGACTCCTCTGTAATTTCAAGAATAAACAGGGGTGAAGATATTTCACCGGACTCCCTTTTCATTGTAGTTTTCAACAGGTCGGCTGAAATATATAACATCAGCAAAGGTGCTTTTGATATCTCAGGTGCTCCTATGTTTGATGTATGGGGATTCGGTTTTAAAAACAAGGAAAAGGTTACTCAGCGCGACATTGACAGCATAAAGCAATTTGTGGGGATGGATAAGGTGAAGATTGAAAACGGGAAGGTTGTAAAGTCGGACCCAAGGCTTTCACTTAATGCAAACGCTATTGCACAGGGGTACACTTCGGATGTAATAGCCAGAGAGTTTGACAAGCTGGGTATTGTGAATTATATGATTGAGGTTGGAGGTGAGATATTTTGTAAGGGTGTAAACTCTAAAGGTTTAGACTGGACTGTGGGGATAGATAAGCCGATAGAGGGCAATGTAATACCCGGAGAAGATCTTCAGGAGATACTCTCTCTTTCAGGAAAGGGGCTGGCCACATCCGGAAATTACAGAAAATTTTATGAGGAGGATGGGAAAAAATATGCTCATACAATCGATCCGAGGACAGGTTATCCTGTTACACACTCTCTGTTGAGTGCCACTGTTATTGCCGCTGACGCAATGACAGCAGACGCTCTTGCAACATATTTCATGGTTGTGGGGCTTGATGAGGCAAAGGCATATCTTGCCGCAAACGCTGATGTGGATGCATATCTTGTATATTCAGAAGGTGAAAAGTTCCAGGTATACAAGACAAGTGGAATAAAGACAATCAAACTTAAATAAAAGAATCTGAAATGGCACAGACAATCTCCAGAAGGAACTTCTTAAAAGGTTCTGTTGTGGCAGGAGCCACACTCGGCCTTAGTTTTTACGACTCCAAAAAGGTTGGGGTAAATAATCAATTTGACACTATCATTTCAAACGGAGTGATATACACAGGAGACGGGGGCAAGCCTGTGAGGGGCTCAGTCGGCATAAAAGAGGGAAAGATTGCTGCTATAGGAAATATCGGGGAGAGTGCAGATCAGATTATTGATGCAAAAGGGATGGCCGTTTCACCGGGTTTTATAGATATTCACTCTCACACTGACGGCAACATACGATATGCGCAGCTGGGTGACAGCAAGATATATCAGGGTATAACCACAGATGTAAGCGGAAACTGTGGCGAGAGCGTTTTCCCCCAGAGCGAATGGAAGAGCATCTCCGACTATAACGAAGAGATAGAAAGAATGAAAATAGGAATCAATATAAGAAGTTATATTGGTCAGGGAACCTTGAGGCATATAGTAGTGGGGGATAATGACGTACGTGCTACAAAAGAGGATATAAAGAAGATGAAATACCTGCTTGAGGAGGAGTTGGAGAAGGGTGCTATAGGAGTTACCTGCGGGTTGGAATATACTCCCGGATCTTATGCAACAAATGCTGAGATAGTGGAGCTTCTGAAGGTGGCAGCAAAACACGACAAGACCTTTGCAATACACATGAGAAACGAGGATGACATGGTTGAGGAGGCTCTTGCGGAGACAATAGATATGGCCAGAAAGGCCAATGTAAGGCTGCAGGTTTCACACCTGAAGGCTCAGAATGCTGCCAACTGGCATAAGGCTCCTAAACTGATCAAACAGATAGAGGATGCGAGAAATTCAGGTATGGACATCGCTTTTGACAGATATTCATACAATGCCTTTTCTACAGGTATGTCTATCTTTATTCCGCTCAAGTACCGTCAGGGTACAACCGAGGAGATCATTGCCCGCATGAATGATGAGGTACAGGCCAAAGAGATAGCCAAGTATGTAAATACAAGGCTGGAAAAACTCGGAGGGGCAAAAAATGTAATGGTGACATCCGCCAAGACTCCTGAAAACAGAAAGTTCATCGGATACAATGTGGAGGAGTGCGCTAAGATGACAAATCTTTCAAATTGGGAGTTCATGAAAAAGATACTCATTGAGGAGAAGCTGATTGTTGACATTGTCGGCTTCTCGATGAATGAGGATAATCTTAAGATGTTTTTATCACATCCTTTAGGGATGCCTATCACAGACTGCAGTGTCTACTCGCCTGTAGGCAAACTTGCCGAGAACATGCCTCACCCTAGAGCATACGGCTCGTTTACAAGGTTTGTAGGAAAGTATTGCCGTGATGAGAAACTTATGGACCTCAGTGCTGCTGTAAGAAAATGTACATCTCTTCCTGCATCCAGAATCGGATTGAAAAACCGCGGTCTGATACAGGTTGGTTATATGGCAGACCTGTTGGTTTTCAACCCTGACACAATAATTGACAGGGCAACATATGCAGAGCCTCACCAGTATTCAACAGGTATAGAGCATATACTTGTAAACGGTGTCTGGACAATAGCTAACGGTATGCCTACCGGAGAATTCGGAGGAAGGGCAAGCTAATCCTGCCTCTCCTTTGCCTCACTTTTCTCGAAGGCTTCGACGATTTTTGTAACAAGCGGGTGTCTTACAATGTCTCCCTTATCAAAGGTGATTATTGAGACACCCTTTATTTTTCTGCATAGTTCAACCCCCTTGATCAGACCGGAGTCACTTTTTCTCGGAAGGTCTACCTGTGTGGCATCTCCTGTGACTACAAACTTGGAGTGGTATCCCATCCTTGTGAGAAACATCTTCAACTGCCCTATTGTTGTGTTCTGGGCTTCGTCAAGAATGACGAAAGCACTTTCAAGAGTACGGCCTCTCATATATGCCAGCGGCGCAATCTGTATTACACCCTCTTCCATCAGCACCTCCAGCTTTTTTGCAGGAATCATGTCTCTCAGGGCATCATAGAGAGGTTGCAGATACGGGTCGAGCTTTTCTTTCATATCTCCCGGAAGGAATCCGAGACGCTCTCCGGCCTCAACAGCCGGTCTGGTAAGGACAAGCCGGCGGACTTCGCGGTTCTTGAGGGCTCTTACCGCAAGGGCTATTGCTGTATATGTCTTTCCGGTACCTGCCGGTCCGAGTGCAAATATCAGGTCGTTTTTATCATAATCCTCGACCAGTTTTATCTGGTTCTGAGTTCTTGCCCTTATTATTTTCCCCTCTGTCCCGTATACTATTATGTTGCTGAAATCAGCCGGTGCACTATCGTTCTCCTCTCTTTTTTCAAACAGGGAGGCTACATCAGCCTCGTTGAGGTGCATCTTCTTCTGTTTGATCTGAATCAGTCTTTGGACCTTTTCTTCAAATACTGAGGTGTCAGCAGCGCTTCCCCGGACAAGTATTTCAGACCCTCTGGCTGTTACCTTCAGCTTCGGAAAAAAACCGCATAAAAGTTCGAAGAGCTTGTTGTTTACACCGTAAAACTCTACAGGGTTTATTTCGTCAAGTATTATGATTCTCTCTGTCATTTTAATGTTTTAACGTTTTTGTTCTGGTACTCTTTACCGGGGATGATAGTGAAGTTTTTGCCCGACTCTCCCGGTCTGGAGGTAAATATAGTCCTGCATTCAGGTGTCAGGATTCTTTTGTTTCCGGAAATGTCCTTGTAGAGCAGGATTGTGGCGGCAAGTCCGGTTCTGGTGTTTGGAGCGGTCATGTTTGAAATGGCGTTTCCAAGTGAGTAAAATGTTATATATCTGATATCTCCGTTTTCGGTTTGATAAATTGTGTAATCCTGTGCAACATGAGGATGCGATCCTATAATTATATCAGTTCCGTTTTCCTGGAGTACTTTTTCAATTTTCTCCTGGGTTGTGTTATGAGCCAGGATATACTCCACTCCCCAGTGTACACACGCAATTATAAAGTCGGGGCTCATCTCTCTTGCCCTCTTGAGATCGTTTTTAATCTGTACGGTGTCAAGAAGATTTACTACATAGGGCTTTGGTATATGATTGCCGTTTACCCCGTATGTATAATTGAGCATGGCTACCTTTATCCCTTTTTTCTCAATCATCATGGGGTGTTTCTCCTCCATCTCTGCCTGTGAGCGGTAAATCCCAAGATAGCATGATTTCAGAGTGTCATAAAGAGCTATAGTCATTTCAAGACCCTTCCTCCCTTTGTCGCAGATGTGGTTGTTTGCTGTCAGGAAAATATCTATACCGCTCTTCATAGATTCGGACAATAATGAAGATGGTGAACAGAAGGCGGGGTAACCGGTATAGGGCAGGGGGCCGAAAGTGGTCTCCATATTTGCTATTCTAAGGTCTACGCTGTCAAACATCCCTTTAAGACCTGAAAAACAGGAGGAGTAGTCATAGGATTCTGGTTTGTTGATGCTCTTACCCTTGATGTGTGCAGCCTCGAGTTGAGCCTTATGTTGCATGATATCTCCGAGAAACAGCAGCTTGAGGGTATCTGCCTGATTAGGCAGAGGTGATGAGAAAAAAAGCTGCAGGTATATAAGGAGTAGAATTCTCATAAATTGTTTCAAATATACATTTATTTTTCTCTTATAGCTAAAATATGTACTTTTGTTGATGTACAAATTTATTAATCATTAGCATATTATGAGAAAATCCGTAATTATCTCACTGATTGTTGCAAGCGTATTGTCTATATCCGGATGCGACTGGATCAGAGGAGAGCTTGGTATGCCTACTTCTGCGGATCTGGATGCTTACAGAAGCAGTAAATATGTCTCTAAAGTTGATACATCGGTAATTCCGGCAGCAGATTCCACATCGGCAGATTCTCTTTCAAAGCAGGCAAATGCACTACCTGCTGCAGACTCTGTGAAACCTTCGGTTGAAAAGAGGTTTTATATTGTTGCCGGTAGTTTCAAGGATGCATCAAATGTTAAAAAGATGGAGGATATATTGAAGAAAAACGGATATACGCCACTCTCCTTTGCTATGAAAAACGGGTTTACAATGGTGACAGCGGGAGGATTTGACACTGAAGCGGAAGCCTCCAAAGAGATGAGGTTCCTTTTGGAAAAGGATTTTTCACCTGAAGACCTTTGGGTTTATGATGCAAATACAAAAAAACATAAATAATTGAGTTTATATAAATAATGAAAACCACAGCATTTACAGAAAAACACATTGCTTTAGGCGCAAAGATGGTTCCTTTTGCAGGTTACAACATGCCGGTAGAGTATGTAGGCATTAATGAGGAGCACAATCATGTAAGAAACGGAGTCGGAGTTTTTGACGTCTCTCATATGGGTGAAATTTGGGTTAAAGGTCCGAATGCCCTTCCATTCCTTCAGTACACCACATCGAATGACGTTTCGGTTCTTGTTCCGGGTAAGGTACAGTATTCTTGTTTTCCAAACGGTAAGGGTGGAATAGTTGATGACCTGCTGGTATACTGCATTGATAATGTAACATATCTGCTCGTTGTGAATGCCTCTAATGTTGATAAGGATTATGCACATCTCGCTGCAATCGCTCCAAAGTTCTCAATCACACCGGGTAAAGAGCTGTACAATGCCTCTGATGAGATATGCCAGCTTGCCGTTCAGGGTCCGCTTGCACTCAAAGCAATGCAGAAGATTTGTGACAAAAAGGTTACCGATATGGAGTATTACACATTCCAGAAGCTTAACATAGCAGGTATTAATGATGCAATCTTCTCTACAACAGGATATACCGGTTCCGGTGGATGTGAAATCTATGTAGCCAACGAGGATGCCGATAAGCTGTGGAATGCAGTGTTTGAGGCTGGTAAGGAGTTTGATATCAAGCCTATAGGACTTGGTGCAAGAGACACACTCCGTCTTGAGATGGGATTCTGCCTTTACGGAAATGACATTGACGATACTACTTCACCAATTGAGGCCGGACTCGGCTGGATTACTAAATTCTCTGAAGCTAAAGGAGACTTTATAGACAAAGAGTATATGCTCAAGCAGAAGAGCGAGGGTGTAACCCGTAAACTTGTAGGATTTGAATTGGTTGACAAAGGGATTCCAAGACATGGTTATCCTGTGTGTGACGTGAATGGCACAGAAATTGGTGTTGTGACCTCAGGTACTATGGGTCCTGCAATAAAGAAGCCTGTCGGTATGGCTTATGTTGCTCCGGGATTCAGCAAGACCGGAAGTGAAATATTTATTAAAGTCAGAGATCGGCTTTTGAAGGCTGTTGTTGTTAAAACACCTTTCTACAAGCCGCTCCAATAGTTAAAAATGAGCGAGTTCAACTGGACAGAGGAGTTACAATGCGCAGTTACAGTATGTGACAAAGATGCAAATGTAATTTATCAGAACGCCAAGGCTCGCAGGACATTTGAAAAGTATGGCAATCTTCAGGGTAAAAACCTGAAAGATTGCCATACTTGCAAATCCTGGGAGATGATTCAGAAAATGCTTGGCGAAGGATCATCGAATACATATACAATAGAGAAAGCCGGTGTAAGAAAGATGATACATCAGACACCCTGGTTCCGTGACGGTGAGGTTATGGGGCTTGTGGAGTTTTCTATTGAAATACCTGAAACTATACCACATTTTAAAAGATAATAGTATGGCAAAATTCAGATTTGTACACAATAACATTAATGTACGAGACTTAGGCAAGAGCCTTGAATTCTATAAAGAGGCCCTCGGACTGGAAGAGGTAAGGAGGATTGCTCCGGAGGATGGCTCCTTTATTATTGTATACCTCTCTGACGGATCTTCCGAGCATCAGTTGGAACTGACCTGGCTCAGAGACTGGGACAGAGCCTATAATCTGGGTGACAATGAATTCCATCTCGCATTCAGGACCGATGATTACGATAGTGCACATGAGAAACATGCTGCTATGCAGTGCATATGCTATGAAAATCCAAAAATGGGAATATACTTTATAACCGATCCTGACGGGTATTGGTTGGAGATATTGCCTGCAAGAAAATAATCATCTAATACACACATCATGAATTTTAGATTTTTTATATCGGCATCACTGGTGTTGCTCTCTCCGTTGAGCCTGTTATCTCAGAACGAGACGGCTGAAAGGTTGAAAAAGCATGTGCAGATTCTCACATCAGACTCCCTTATGGGCAGGATGGCCGGCACACCGGGTGAGAAAAAGGCTTCACTCTATATTCATGATGAGTTTACAAAGGCAGATATTGAGACTCTCTTTGACAGAAACGGTCAGCAATTTTCCTTTCTTTCCACGTTCGGAGATACAATCTCTTCTCAGAATATTATAGGAATCATTGAGGGGTATGACCCTAAACTCAGAGACGAGTTAATAATAGTAGGAGCCCACTACGACCATCTCGGTTTCAACAAGCTCTCTGTAAACGGGAAAATGGTTACGCAGATTTTCAGAGGTGCCAATGACAATGCTTCCGGTACAGCTGTCTTGATTGAGGTTGCCAGAGAGTTGAAAAGAGTCTCGTTTGACCTGAAAAGGTCTGTGATGGTGGTCGCATTCGGTGCTTCCGAGGCTTCACTTACCGGTTCATGGTTTTTTATCGACAACGCGGCTAAATACCGGGACAAGATTAAACTCATGATAAACATCGACCAGGTAGGCGTCTCTCCGGGAGAATACAACCCGCAAATATTTACCATACTGCCGTCGCCGGAGCTCGCGGCCCTGATAAACAGTGTTTCGGAAAAACCGGCTATGATTACTCCTGTTATCAAAACAAGTGATATATTCACTTCTGACCATACAAACTTCGTCACTCACGGTATACCTGTGGCGATGTTTACTACTGCCCTGAAAAAACAGTTACCGACCGAAAAAGATGTTTCAGAAACTCTTGATTATGAGGGTATGACAGATTTGACTATGTATATTGCATCACTTGTCCGTGACGCTGCCAATACGGAGGTATCCCTGCCGGCCACATCTCTGAAGGAAACCAAGGAAGAGGATGTCGAAAAAGGTGATAACCAAATCTATACAGTATATGATGTGGATAAGAAGCCATCATTTCTGAACGGAGGAGAGAAGCAGTTTCTGGATCGCTGGGTGTATGACTATGTTAAATATCCCAAGTCGGCCATTGAGTCCGGGGTTCAGGGAAGAGTTGTTGTTGAGTTTATAATTGAGAAAAATGGAGAGGTCTCTTCTGTCAAGGTTGTCAAGTCTGTTTCAGATGCCCTGGATGCAGAGGCTGTGAAGGTCGTCTCTGCATCGCCCAAGTGGAAACCGGGTATGAAAAGCGGAGCTCCGGTACGTGTCAAGATGGCGATTCCGATAGAATTTAAACTAAGAAAATAGCAATTTTTGACTACATTTGCCGTTTGAAATATTTAAACGTAAAATGGAGTACAATTTTCTTGAGATTGAAAAGAGGTGGCAGAAGTATTGGTCTGACAATGAGATTTATAAAGTAGAAGTTGACAATTCAAGACCCAAATATTATGTCTTAGACATGTTTCCCTACCCTTCAGGTGCCGGTCTGCACGTGGGACATCCGCTGGGATACATCGCAAGTGATATATACAGCAGGTATAAAAGACTGAGGGGATACAACGTACTTCATCCGATGGGCTATGATGCATTCGGCTTGCCGGCCGAGCAATATGCAATACAGACAGGCCAGCATCCGGCAGATACAACCGACAAGAATATCAAGAGATACAGAGAACAGATGGACCGCATAGGATTCTCCTATGACTGGTCAAGGGAGGTCCGCACATGTGATCCTGATTACTATAAATGGACACAGTGGGCGTTCCTGGAGATGTTTGCGCATTGGTACAACATTAAAACACACAAGGCAGAGAAGATTTCGGATCTTATATCTCTCTTTGAGAAAGAGGGAAATCTCAATGTAACTGCAGAGTGCGGAGAGGTAAAGAGCTTTACCGCAGAAAACTGGAACTCTTTTTCAGATCAGGAGAAAGCTGCAATTCTTATGAATTACAGAATCGCATATCTAGGCGAGACATCTGTAAACTGGTGTGCGGCACTGGGAACCGTCCTTGCAAACGATGAGGTTAAGGAGGGGCTCTCTGTCAGAGGGGGGCATCCTGTTGAGCAGAAAAAGATGCGCCAGTGGCAGCTGAGAGTCTCTGCATATTCCGAGAGACTGCTCAACGATCTTGATAATCTGGAGTGGACAGATTCGCTTAAGGATATGCAACGCAACTGGATAGGACGTTCACAAGGAGCCGAGATGGTATTTAAGGTCTCCAACGGAACAGAGGAGTATGATATGGAGATATTTACAACCAGGGCTGACACTGTATTCGGAGTCACATTCATGGTTCTCGCTCCCGAGAGTGAATGGGTGGAGAAATTGACTACTCCTGAGCAAAAGAGTGCTGTCGGTGAGTATCTCAATTATTCAAAAAAGAAGACAGAGAGGGAGAGAATGGCCGAGACTCGTAAGGTTACCGGTGTCTTTTCAGGCAGCTATGCTACAAATCCGTTTACTGAGGAGAAGATTCCTGTCTGGATATCAGAATATGTACTTGCCGGTTACGGAACCGGAGCAATAATGGCTGTCCCGGCACACGACAGCAGGGACTACTCTTTTGCAAAGCATTTCAATTTGCCTGTTATTCCGTTGATAGAGGGGTGTGATATTTCAGAGGAGAGTTTTGATGCAAAAGAGGGTATAATGTGTAATTCCGGATTTTTGTCGGGGATGTCTGTAAAACAGGCAATTCCTGCGGCAATCGAGGAGGTTGAGAAGAGGGGTATAGGCCGGAGAAAGGTCAATTATCGTCTAAGGGATGCAATTTTCTCACGTCAGAGATACTGGGGCGAGCCATTCCCTATATATTACAAAGATGGAATTGCAACCCCTATGGATATTGAAAATCTGCCTCTCAGACTACCCGAGGTGGATAAGTTCCTCCCTACTGAAAGTGGCGAGCCGCCTCTGGCAAGGGCTGAAAACTGGACATTTGAAGGTCATCCGATAGAGAAGAGCACCATGCCTGGATTTGCCGGAAGCAGCGCATACTATCTCAGATATATGGATCCCCGTAACGATAAGGCCTTGGTGAGCAAGGAGGCAGACGAGTACTGGAGAAATGTGGATCTCTACATAGGAGGTACAGAACATGCAACCGGTCACCTGATCTACTCAAGGTTCTGGAATAAATTCCTTTATGATTTAGGATATATTTGTGAACCGGAGCCGTTCAAAAAGCTTATAAATCAGGGGATGATCCAGGGAAGATCAAACTTCGTATACAGGGTAAAGGGAACAAATACTTTTGTATCATACGGATTGAAAGACAAATACGATACAACTGAAATACATGTTGATGTAAATAAAGTTTCAAACGACAGGCTGGATATCGCTGCTTTTAAAGAGTGGATGCCGGAATATGCAGATGCGGAGTTTATTCTTGAGAATGGGGAGTATATCTGTGGCTGGGCTGTAGAGAAGATGAGCAAGTCGATGTTCAATGTTGTCAATCCGGATATGATTTGCGAGAATTACGGAGCAGACACACTTCGTATGTATGAGATGTTCCTGGGTCCGCTAGAGCAGTCAAAACCGTGGGACACAAACGGTATTGACGGTGTGCACCGTTTTCTGAAAAGATTCTGGAGACTCTTCTTCAACAGAGACTCGTTCGCTGTTTCAGAGGAGAGCGCTTCTGCAAAAGAGTTGAAAATACTTCATAAACTGATTAAAAAAATCGGAGACGACATTGAGGGTTTCTCGTTCAATACAAGTGTGAGTGCCTTTATGATTGCCGTTAACGAGCTTTATGAGGTGGGTTGTAACAAGAGGGATATACTGGAGCCGATGCTGATCCTCCTTTCTCCCTTTGCACCGCACATAACTGAAGAGCTCTGGTTTATGCTGGGACATAAAGAGAGTATTTCCGGTGCCTCATTCCCTGAATATGTAGAATCATACACTATCGAGGACACTTTTGAATATCCTGTCTCATTTAACGGGAAGATGAGATTCAAGGTAGCACTGAGCAGAGCGCTCTCTCCAAAAGAGATTGAAGAATATATAATTGCTCATCCGGATACAGTAAAGTATCTTGGTGAAAGCAAGATTAAAAAGGTGATTATAGTCCCGTGTAAAATTATTAATATCGTTTGTTAATGGTACTTCAAGCTTTTCAGGTTGATGCCTTTACTGACAAGGTTTTCTCAGGAAACCCTGCAGCTGTTGTTTTTCTGGAGGAAAAACTGTCGGATGTGCTCCTTAATAAAATTGCCAGGGAGAACATGTTGCCTGAGACTGCTTTTGTCCTTTCTCTGGGTAATGGTAAATATTCACTCCGATGGTTTAATCCTGACATAGAGATTGATCTGTGCGGACACGCCACACTTGCTGCTGCACATGTGTTATTTTCGTGGTACAAGTGTAAGGAACAGGAGATAGAGTTTGACACGCATTCAGGTCCTATAAAGGTCAGGGTTGAAGGTGATATGTATGCTATGGATTTTCCTCTGAGGGAGCCACAAAAGGCCGCTTTGCCTGAAGAGATATATGACAGTCTGAACATTAAACCTAACGAAGTACTCAAAGCCAGGGACTATATTCTTGTATATTCTACACAGGAAGAGATTGAGCTTATTGAGATTACACGCTCTGTTTTCGATGAGATAAACATAGATCCGGGCGGAGTTGCTGTGACAGCTCCCGGAAATGATTGTGATTTTGTATCGAGGTTTTTTACCCCGCAGGCTACCATTCTTGAAGACCCTGTGACAGGTTCCGCACATTGCTCTTTGGCTCCCTTCTGGGCATCTAAGCTGGATAAAAAGAGACTGCTGGCAAGACAGCTTTCTGAGAGGGGTGGTCTCATAGATTGTACGGTTGAGGACGGAACGGTTGTGATAAGAGGGAAAGCTGTCATCTATTCTAAATCGGAAATTTATATTTAAAATTGGCTATATGGACAATTCAGTTTTGAAAACCTTAAGATCGTATTCTTTAATGACTATTGGGTTGTTCATCTTTGTTTTCAGCTGGACAGCCTTCCTGATTCCTGTTGAAATTGCCGGCGGGGGTGTGAGCGGTCTGGCATCTGTTATCCAATATGCTACAGGCATTGAGGTGTTTTACTCTTATTTGCTGATTAATATTTTCCTTCTCGGAGTTGGTTTTCTTATTCTGGGAAACGGCTTCGGATTCAAGACCGTTTACTGTATCTCTGTTGCTGCTCTTTTCTTTAAGTTTCTTCCACTCATACCTTGGGTGACAGACATAGAGGATAAGTTGATTAATTCAGTAATTGGCGGTACAATGAGCGGTATCGGCATCGGAATAATATTTCTTCAGGGCGGAAGTACCGGAGGTACGGATATTATTGCTCTTATCATTTCAAAATACAGGGAGACCTCTCCGGGAAGAGTTTTTCTCTTCTGTGATCTGATAATAATCGGCTCGGTAATTTTCATCCCCGGTAAAAGCTTGTCAGACGTTATTTACGGATATATAGAGATGGTCTCTTTCTCTTATGTGATTGACATGATTCTTACAGGAAATAAACAATCTGTGCAGATACATATTTTCTCGTCAAAGTATAAGGAGATAGCGGACAGGGCTATGACAGAACTTAGAAGGGGTGTCACTGCGATAACTTCAACAGGCTGGTACTCTCAGAAGGAGAGCCGGGTGTTGATAATTGTACTGAGGAAAAACCAGGTTTCTGACGTTACTGCACTGGTAAAGGATATAGACAAAGATGCATTCATGACCGTTACACCGGTTATGAGTGTATATGGTGAAGGTTTTGATAAATTTAAAGGTGGAAAAATATCATGGAAAAGAAAAAAAGAACACCTTTCGTAGTTTTTAAAGAGTACCTCATAATTTCCATCGGACTTCTGTTGTATGCACTTGGTTGGAGTACCTTTCTCATTCCAAACAACCTTGTCGGAGGAGGTGTAACCGGTATATCTGCCATAATCCTTTATGCCACAGGATTTTCTATAAGCTACAGTTATATAATAATAAACGGAGTACTGGTTCTTATAGCACTCAAAGTACTGGGCAAACAGTTCGGGGTTAAGACGGTTTATGCGATTTTAATAGTTTCGCTCTTTTTTAAAATTATCCCGGGATTGATTCCTGCCGAATTAATCCAGGATATATCAATTGGAAACGGAAAACTGCTCTCTGCCATAATGGGTGGTGTCTGCTCGGGAGTTGGTATAGCAATAACATTTACCCAGGGCGGAAGCTCCGGCGGTACAGACATTATTGCTCTCATGATCTCAAAATACAGAAATATATCTCCGGGAAAACTGATTCTCTACTGTGATATAATAATAATAGCCAGCTCCATGCTAATACCTGATGATTCATCCCTGGGCGAAAAGCTCGCAGTGGTCATCTATGGTTACATACTCATTACGGTCTCAAGTTACACGATTGACCTGGTACTATCCGGAGCAAGACAATCTATTCAGATATTCATATTCTCAAAACAATATGAGGAGATCGCGGAGAGAATTACATCAATAGGCCGCGGTGTTACAGTCATAGATGCAATGGGATGGTTTACAAAGGAAAAGGGAAAGGTTCTTATGGTAATAGTAAGAAGGACAGAAAGTAATTATGTTTTCCGGATTATCCGGGAGATTGACAAGGGAGCATTTATATCTGTCGGCAATGTTATGGGCGTTTACGGGCAAGGGTTTGATCAGATTAAGAAGTAGACTTTGCGTTGTTTCGCTTGTTTTTTAAAATTGTCAAAAAAATCAAAAATCAGATAAATTATTAGTTAGTAATAAATTAGATTGGGGCGAATAAAATATATTTTATATATTTGAATCAACCTAACTTAATCTATATGAATTTATTATCTGACTTTGTAGAGGTTCAGTCCAGGATTGAGCTTCTATTTACTCTTATCTTTCTGATTGTTTCACTTTACTTTCCCTTTCTGTTATTCATAAAGAAGAGTGTCAATGAAAGCGAGAGGAGGCTTATCAGGTCAATGTCCGTGATTTTTTCTGCTATTACTTTCACTCTTCTGTTGAGATTGTTTGCACATGTCCTCTTTCCGGAGAAAGATTTCGTACATGGTGCACTTTTAACGCTGCTTAGCCTGATTATTATTACAGCGCCCCTTAGAAAATATATTGCAAGAAAGATGGATATAGGCAAGGGTTCTGCTAATTTATCATTTATTAAGGTTGTGGTTGCTTCCATATTTTACACTATATTTATTGTAGAATATCACTTTATAGGGCAATTGCCAGAATACTACGAGATGGCTTTTACACTCTTTTTTGCACTTCTGTTTCTGACTGAGACAGCTCTGATTATATGGAAAATTGGCAGTAAATTATCTACATTGTCTCAATCTGATTGGGAAGCCGTGGAGAAGATTAAATATGGACTTTTTCTTCTATTATCAGAGATTTTACTCTCTTTGCTGGCCATTTTCCTTATCTTTTTAAAAATGGATTATATATATGTATGGTCAATCCTCTTAGTAATAATTGCCTTTAACGGGTATATTTTTATTGCTCCGTTTTGTCTTGAAGATGCAGAGCCGGTTGCGAGTGATGAAAACGAAATTCAGGTTAATAGAGTTATTGACAGGAAGGATAGTATGGCCAGAAATCTGAATGATAAGCTGCGTGGGGAAGATCTGTACGAGAGGCTGATAATCTATTTCAATCAGAAAAAGCCGTATCTCAGACAGAACCTTAAAATCAAGGAAGTAGCGCTGTATCTATATTCAAATAAAACATATCTTTCTCGTATTATAAACGACAAGCACAATCTTAACTTCAACCAGTTCGTGAATTATTACCGGATAGAGGAGGTCAAAAGGTTATTCATGGAGGACTCCTCTCTCAATATTCAGGAGCTGTGTACAAGATCAGGCTTTGGATCTATGGCTACATTCTCGATAGCGTTCAGGTATTATCTTGGAAACACACCTGCGGACTGGTGCAAGGAGCAGAAACTTCTCCGGGAGCATGAATAGCAGAAGAGGCTATTTTCTGAAGAAACTGCTTTATCTGTCCGGACTATTATATGAAAAGCCGGTTTGTTACACCTCTGCCGCAGTTGAAAAAGCGGGAAGGAGGGCAGACCAACTTATGGCATCAAAACTTTTATACCTGGACTCTGAATTGACCATCTCAAAACTGGCAAGAGCTGCAGCCACAAACAGAACATATGTCTCCTGCTACATCAGGATGACTAAAGGGTGCAATTTCAGGGAGTATGTGAATTCAATGCGCGTCAGATATGCCCGGGAGTTATTAAGGTCTGAAAAAACAGATTCCTTATCTGATATTGCTCTTGAGTGTGGGTTCAGCAATCTGAGAACTATGAACCGATCCTATAAGGCACTCTTTGGAAAACTTCCATCTCAGGAGAGAAGAGATTACCTTAGGAATAGATCTCTATAATTCGTCTACAATGACATCCTGTCTCAGGTTTGCCCTGATGAATCCCTGACGGTCGGGTGTGTTTTTGCCCATATAGAACTCCAGCAACTCCGGAATGTTATCGTCATTGCTGAGCCTTACCCTTTCAAGCTTAATATTCTCGCCGATGAATCCTCGGAACTCATCCGGGGATATCTCTCCAAGCCCTTTGAACCTTGTAACCTCGGTGTTTGATCCCAGTTTCTTAATGGCCCTGTCTCTCTCTTCAATTGAATAGCAATATATTGTATCCTTCTTGTTCCTGACGCGGAAAAGAGGCGTTTGTAGAATGTACAGGTGTCCCTGACGTATAAGATCCGGGAAGAACTGGAGGAAGAATGTAAGCAGAAGCAGTCGTATGTGCATACCATCCACATCGGCATCTGTTGCTATTACGATCTGGTTGTATCTCAGATTCTCAAGGTCCTCCTCAATGTTTAATGCAGCTTGCAGAAGGTTGAACTCCTCATTCTCATATACGATTTTCTTAGTCAGGCCGTACGAGTTCTGTGGTTTTCCCCTGAGGCTGAATACCGCCTGTGTGGCAACATCCCTGCTTTTTGTTATTGATCCGCTTGCAGAGTCTCCCTCTGTTATAAAGAGAGTGCTCTCTTCTGCTCTTTCGTTCTTGTCGTTGTAATGTACGCGGCAGTCCCTCAGTTTTCTGTTGTGGAGGTTGGCCTTCTTGGCCCTGTCCCTTGCAAGTTTCTGGATACCTGAAATTGCTTTCCTCTCTTTTTCAGAATCGAGAATCTTCTTTAAAATGATATCTGCAGTCTCGGGGTGTTTGTGGAGGTAGTTGTCAAGGTTGTCCTTTATAAAATCAACAATGAAGTTCCTTATACTCATCCCGCCGGCAGTCATCTCCTTTGAGCCAAGTTTGGTCTTTGTCTGCCCCTCGAACTGTGGCTCCTGAACCTTGATACTGACGGCGGCAATTATAGATTGACGTACGTCACTCGGGTCGAAGTCCTTTTTATAAAACTCCTTGAGTGTCTTGGCAATCCCTTCACGGAATGCCGCAAGATGTGTCCCTCCCTGTGTCGTGTACTGTCCGTTGACAAACGAGGATATTCCCTCTCCGTAGTCATTTCCGTGAGTTATTGCGATTTCAATATCGTCTCCTTTAAGGTGGATTGGCTGATAGAGAGGTTCTTTGGTAAGCCCCTCGTTCAAAAGGTCAAGAAGGCCGTTCTTTGAAAAGAACTCCTTGTCATTGAATTTTATTGTCAATCCTGTGTTGAGGTAGGAGTAGTTCTTGAGCATATTTTCTACAAACTCGAAGTTGTAGGTGTAATTCTCAAAAAGCTCATCGTCCGCAATAAATGTCACCAATGTGCCGTTCTTCTCGCTTGTTGCGATTCTTCCCTCTTCAATCAGCTCTCCTCTGCTGAACTTGGCGAAATGACTCTCTCCCTCACGGTAGGATTGTATATGACATGATACAGATAGTGCGTTTACAGCTTTCAGACCCACTCCGTTCAGACCGACAGATTTCTTGAAAGCCTCATCGTCATATTTGCCGCCTGTGTTGATCTTGCTGGAGGCATCCACCAGACTTCCCAAAGGAATACCGCGTCCATAGTCACGGATGGTTACAGACCTGTCTTTAATGCTGACAAAAATTGCCTTTCCGAATCCCATTGCAAATTCGTCGACAGAGTTGTCTATAACCTCTTTGAGCAGTATGTAAATACCGTCATCAGGTGAAGACCCGTCTCCGAGTTTTCCTATATACATTCCCGGTCTGCGCCTTATATGCTCGTTCCAGTTAAGTGTCCTGATATTTTTTTCTGTATATGTGCTCATCTGTGATCTCTTTGTCGCAAAGGTATAAAAATTTTCACGCCAAGAGGTCGGAAAAAATACCAGAGGCGGTAAGAGATGCTCCGGCACCCGCACCTGTCACTATTAGCGGTGAGGTGTACTCATCGCTGTAAATCATAACAGAGTTATCTCTGCCGCAAATGTTATAAAATGGGTGAGAAGAACCTATGGATTCCAGGCCGATACTGCACCCCTCCCTGTCAATTTTTGCAATAAACCTCAACCTTTCACCTTTTGCCTCCGACTCTCTGAATCTTGCTGCAATCTTCTCTTCATAGTCTCTGAGTTTAGCATAGAAAATATCTATATCCGCAGAGAATAAGGCTTCATTAAGAAATGGCCTGATTTCAATCTCATCCGGTTCCAGCCTGAATCCAGATTCCCTTGCAAGAATCAGAGCCTTCCTCATAGTGTCTGTCCCGGCCAGATCAATCCTGGGATCAGGCTCTGTATAGCCGGCCCTCCTTGCCTGCTCTACAAGGTCTGTGAATCTTACAGATCCGTCGTATTTGCTGAAAAGATAATTAAGAGTCCCGGACAGGATTGCCTCAACTCTTTGTATGTTGTCTCCGCACTCTCTTCTCCCTCTTATGGTTGAAATAACAGGCAGTGCAGCCCCGACAGTTGTCTCGTATCTTAACTGAATTCCTGTATTGATGCAGATCTCCTGAAGAGCATCATAACTTTCCTGAGAGGAGCTGAGACCTATTTTGTTGCAGGTTACAACTTTGCAGCCGGATTGCAGAAACTCCTGGTAGAGTGATGTGACGGACCTGTCAGCCGTACAGTCTACAAAGAGACTTTCCGGGAGGCTCATATCACAACATATCTCGCGAAATCTGTTTATATCAGAGGGTTCTCCAAGTGGGAGCAAAGATTTAATCTGCTTTATCTGAATGCCCCTTTTGTCTGAAATCATCTTTTTGCTGTTGCAAATGGCAACAATGGATATTTCCAACCCTTTTTTACTAAATAGCCAATCGCGGCGGGAATCAATTATCGATAAAAGCGCTTTTGCCACCTGCCCGTATCCGGCTATGAATAAATTGAGTTTTTTCTTCTCCTCTCCGAAGAATTCTTCGTGTATAACTTTGATTGACAGGTCAGAATCCTCCTCCTTTACAACAACCGAGATATTTTTTTCTGATGACCCCTGGGCTATTGCTCTTATATTAATTCCGGAACGGCCAATTGCATTGAACATCTTTCCTCCTGTCCCTGATTGGTTTTTCAAATCATCTCCCACAAGTGATATGATTGAAAATCCTCTCTCAACTTTAAGGGGATTGACTCTATTCAGGCTTATCTCATAGGCAAACACGCCGTCAGCAGCTTTTTTTGCCTTTTCAGCATCACTATCCTCTATAGCGACACACATTGTGTGGACAGATGAGGCCTGTGTTATCAGCACAATGTTTACTCCGGCATTTGCCAGAGCACTGAATAGTCTTGCAGAATAACCGGGAACTCCCACCATACCGCTCCCCTCCATAGAGAGCAATGCAATTTTGTTGCTTCTTGATATGCCTCTGATTTTACCGCGGCTTTCAGGCGGGTTGTTCTCGATAACGGTTCCCGGGTCCTCCGGATCAAAAGTGTTCTTGACAACGATGGGAATACCTTTGCTTACAGCCGGTTGAATGGTGGGAGGATAAATTACCTTTGCCCCGAAATGAGATAGCTCCTGTGCCTCTTTGTATGAAATATGCCTGATGGTAATCGCTTCAGGTACAATTCTGGGATCTGCGGTCATCATTCCGTTCACGTCACTCCATATCTGCAGTTCCCTTGCATCTGTTGCTTCTGCCAACAATGCTGCGGTATAGTCGGACCCTCCCCGGCCGAGTGTTGTCGTCCTTTTTAAAATATCACTCGCGATGAAGCCGGGAACAATAATAAGACGTTGCCGGTTTGAGCTGAGTGTTTTTTTAATATTAGAGTAGCTGATCTGCTTTATGACAACATTGCCGGAGCTGCCCGGTTCGGTCTTTATTATCTCCCGGGCATCTGCCCAGAAGTTGTTTATACCCATTGATGAGAAACGTTCACTGATAATCCTTGTAGACAGAACCTCCCCGAAACTCATGATAAGGTCAAGAGATGAATTGCTCAGCTCTTTAAGATAGAATACACCTTTGCATATCTCCCTCAACTGGTTGAATGTATTCTTTGTTTTTGAGGAGAGAGCATGCTGATAATCTATGGGAAGCAGTTCCCATATTATTTTTTGATGTCTCTCTTCCAGCTTATCAATCAATTCGTTATATGACTCATCCTGCATTGCTGCAAGCTTTCCTATCTCAATCAGTTTATCTGTACATCCACCTATTGCTGATGCAACCAAAATGGTACGGTCCTTTTTGACACTCTCCCTTACAATTTTTACTACGTTGGAAATATTGGCCGCGTCTGCAACCGAACTACCTCCGAATTTCAATACCTGCATATTAATTCAGAAATTTTATATGTTTTTTTATTCTATTTTCAATTGATTGCCACTCAAGCAAAAAGCCGTCATGGCCAAAATCCGACCGGATAACCTCAAGCACCCCTTCTCTTATATTTTCTGCGAGGAATTCTTGTTCCTCAACGGGAAAAAGCACATCACTGTCAATTCCTATAATCAGGGTTTTAGCTGATACAGTTGACAAAGCTGCTGTAACTCCTCCGCGACCTCTGCCGGAGTTGTGGCTGTCAATGGATTTTGTCAGATAGTAGTATGAGTATGCATCAAATCTGTCCCGGAGTTTTTTCCCCTGATACCTTTGGTAGCTGCATGCCCTCTCTGCAAAAATTTTATTTTCGTCACACTCACTCTGTGTAATTCCGTAACCCCGGAACGAGCGATATGAGAGCAATGCAATTGAACGGGCAGCTTCAAGCCCTTTTGCCCCTCCCTCCTGACTCTCCTGTTTCTCAAAGGAGCTGTCTGAAAAGAGTGCCATTCTCTGAGACTCGTTGAAGGCTGTTCCCCAAGGAGATACTTGTGCGTTACAAGCTAAAAGCACCATATGCCGGATTATCTCCGGATACATGATACTCCACTCGATAGCCTGGAATCCTCCGATTGAACCACCAACTATGAGGTCAATCTTTTCTATCCCAAGATATTCCCGGAGTAAATTCTGAGACCGGACGATATCCCTTACTGTTATTTCCGGAAATTTGAGCAGGAATTGCCTGCCGGATTCGTCACAAGATGTAGGGCCGGTGCTACCGTAGCATGACCCAAGCATGTTGGCGCATATTATGGTGTATTTATCTGTGTCGAAAAGCTTGCCTTTCCCGACTAAATCAGGCCACCACTCTTCCGGGTTGGAATTAGCTGTTAATGCGTGGCAGATCCAGATTACCTCTCTGCCCCGGCTGATGTTGTCTGTTGTGTGATAGCAGATCTCTATCTGTTTTAAACTCTCTCCGCTTTCAAGTTCAAACGGAGATTCTGACCTATAGTAATGTCTGTTCATGATTGTTCATGCACAGGAAATGCAATAATGCTTCCTTAGATTAAATGTTGTATGATTGATTGGATTTTTGGGCTTACACCCAATGGACCTGCGTAAGATCCGGAAATTAACCTAGCATCTGGCGATGCATTCGCATTATCATAGATGACATTAATACAGAGAGGGTGTCTGAAGAGACCCCCGAATAGCTGTTTGATATGTTAGATGCTCTGTACATGTTATCTGTCCGATTTGCAAAAGTATGAATTGTTCAATAAATGACAAATTTTTTTGTGCTTTAATTCTTCTATGTCTACTTTTGCGGCTTAAAATTTTGAACCGGTATGTACAATCAAGCTACTGAAATTAAGAGAGAACTATTAGAGAGAGTTAGTAAACTGTGTTTTGAGGGGCGTCTGCTGGAGGGTGTAGACAGGATACCTCTTGAGATGAGACCTAGAGGAGAGCATTTCAGCAGGTGTTGTATTCATAAAGACAGAGCGGTAATAAGGCATAGGCTTATGACTATTCTTGGTTTTAAACCGGACGAGGAGCTCGACGAGCTTACAACATTGAAGGAGTATGCTCAACTTGCAAAGATGCCACAGGACAGGGAGGATGTCATGCTTACCGTTGTCGACGAGGCATGCAGTTCATGCCTGAAGTATAATTACACCGTAACTAATTTATGTCGTGGTTGTGTAGGTCACCCTTGTACTTATGCCTGTAACAAGAGCGCTATATCTGTCAGAAAAAAGGCACACATTGACCAGGATGTATGTGTAAGTTGCGGAAGATGTATGCAAGCGTGCCCCTATCATGCAATAGTATATACACCAGTACCATGTGAAGAGGCTTGTCCTGTAAAGGCAATATCAAAAGATTATTACGGGATAGAACATATTGACCCAGATAAGTGTATTGCCTGCGGAAAATGTAAGGATATATGTTCATACGGGGCAATAATGAGCAAGACGACAATAGTACAGATTATAAGAGATATTATGGATTCGGGAAAGAGAGTTGTTGCAATGGTAGCCCCTGCATTTGCCGGACAGTATCAGACAACATTGCCGAAAATCCTCTCTGCAGTCAAGGCTTGCGGTTTTGATGAGGTTGTAGAGGTTGCGAAGGGGGCAAATATGACTACCAGCAATGAGGCTCAGGAGTGGAAAGAGAGAGTGGAGGAAAATGGTGAGCCCTTCATGACAACCTCTTGTTGTCCATCATACAAACTCTGGGCTGAAAAATATATGCCTGAGCTGGTTCCTTATATATCACACACAGCGACACCGGCATCATATACGGCAAAATTGGTGAAGGAGAAGGATCCCAACTCTATAACTGTCTTTGTCAGCCCTTGTGTGGCAAAAAGAGTAGAGGGAATAGAAGATCACAATATTGATTATGTCATGACCTTTGAGGAGGTCGATGCCATGATGAGGGCAAAAGGTATTATAGTTGAGGATTCAACAGGATATGTGCCTGATTCGACTATCGATACAAGCGGCAGGATGTATGCCAAAAGCGGGGGTGTCGCCTCATCAGTGGTAAAGTATCTTGGAAATCCTGCAGGATTAAAGACAGAGGTGATAAACGGAATAAACAGGGATACTATAAAAATTCTCAAAGCAAAGGCTACAACCGGTAAATCAGACTCTAACCTTGTTGAGGTTATGATGTGTGAGGGTGGTTGTGTAAACGGCTGTGTAGTACTTGCTAACCCGAAAGTTGCCTTGAGGCAGCTTAACACTCTGGAGAAAAATCTCTGATTATTTATCCACTGATAATTCAACTACATCTTCGTAAAAGTGAAAGTAAACCCTGACTGTGTTAAAGTCATCTCACTTGTTTCAGGCTTGAAAACAAAAACAATACTCCTGTCTGATGAGCATAGAGTATCCGGTGCAGTTGCCTCTATCTCAAATCTATTCTGATTTGTAGCCTGAGCGAACACCTTTTCTCCCTCGGATGAAATCTCTATTTTAAATGGGAGTTGCTTGCTCGAGTAAATTCCGGAATATTTTTGGACTAGCTCTTTTGAAATTGTTATTTTACTGAATGATGGTATGCTGAAAGGCTTTCCGTAGACACAACTGTAAACAGCTGAGAAGATATTGTTAATGTTAAAGTTATTGCCGTTAGAAGTAAGTGCAACGCTGATTCTGTCATCGGGATTTATCGCAAGTATAGAGGCGAAACCATCAATACCACCGGTATGACCAAAAAGTTTTTTGTCGTAAAAAGGAAGTGGAAAGATTCCATGTCCGAATCCGTCTTTTATGGTTGTCATCTGTTTAAGTGAAGCATCAGTCAGTAACTTGCCTGAAAAGAGATTGTCTATGAAGAGAACCATATCGGAAGGTGTTGAGACAATTGCACCTGCGCCGACAGGTACAGAAGGGTCTGTGTCACCCTCTTTTGTCCATCTGTCGGTAAACTTGTACGAGTTGCACTCCCCCTTAAGTTTTTTTGAATTGGAAGGCATCTCTGTATACACCAGTGAGAGTGGTTTAATGATCTTCTTGTTTAAAATATCCCTGTAGCTTTTTCCGTAAACATCCTCTAATATAAAAGAGAGAAGAATATAGTTTGAATTGCTGTATTTAGCTTTACTCTTAGGTTCAAACTCACTTTTTCCCTCTGAGATAAGTTTTACCATATCCTTCTTTGCAATAGGCTTCGTGTTCCATTCAAGATAGTCCTTATTATCTGTAACACTGTGTATCCCACTATGGTGGTTTAACATATCGGCAATTGTGATTGTTTTGCTGTTTTCTACAGATGGGTAGAATCGGTCAAGAGTCATGTCAAGAGATAGTTTCCCCTCTTCGATAGCCTTGAATACCAGAATAGCAGTAAACATCTTGGATATGGAGCCGATTCTGTACCTGCTCATTTTATCAGCCTTTAAGCCTGATTCTGTATCGCTATAACCTGCCGAAGATGTGTAAATCACATTTCCCTCCCTGGCAACAGCGATGCTCCCCATGAATTTGTCATTTGATTCAAGAGTGTATATCAGTGAATCGAGCTTTCTAAAGTCAATCTGTTGGGCGAAAATTTCTGTTGTTGGCAGGGAGAAAAGTAACAGAGTGAAGAGTGAAATGAATAAAGTGAAGAGTGAATAGTGAGGAGTGGAAAGTGAAGAGGGAAAAGTGGTATTGTGGAGTGTGTTCTTTATCTTCATAATGTCTATAATTTATTTTGTTCCTTACGGTATTCAATATATGAATAAACAATGGGTATTATGCTCATAACCCCAACAATTACAAGGAAGGATATTCCCAAAGCAAGAGCGTTCCTTATTATAGCCGAAAGGATAATGGTCAACAGACCTCCGGAGACCCAGAGACGTGCCCCGAGCCGGTGTGTCTTTCTCCAGACAACTTCACTCTCAAGTGTCCAGGGTGTCCTTATGCCGAAAAAGTAGTTTTCTCTCAGAGCCTGAAGGTAGTTTCCAAACATTAGGAAAAGCAAACCCAGTATGGCAAAGAAAACATTCGGATTTTCCAGTGAACCCTCCTTGGAAATGTAAATAAGATATATGGATAGCAAAGAGAAAAATATAGCAAAGATGGCTCGAAGCTGATTGTATTTTTTGCCCATGAGAGCGATTCTTTTCTTCGGGTCAAGTATTGGTATGAGAAACATTACTACATATAGCAAGGCGCATATCCCGGCAGGCATGACCCAGAGGGTACTCTTCTGAGACCAGCCGTTGGCCGTTCCGTCCAATCCGAAGTGTGTAGGTACTCTTTCAGGAAGAGTGTCATAATTTATACCAAGGTAGATGAATGGTATGATGATGAAGATTAATAAAAATATTTCAAAAAGATATTTTTTCATATCTGCTAAAGTGATGATTGTTATTTCTTAAGTGTCAGTATATATTCCAGAAGATCGTTTATGATTGTTGTGTTTATAGAATAGAGCACAAATTGTCCCTTTTTGATGGTTGTTACAAGTCCTGCTCTCTTTAGCTTGTCGAGATGGTGAGAGATGCTGGGAGCAGTCATATCGAAACGGGCGGAGATTTCACCTGCAGTCATGTCACCCTGTCTCAACAATTTGAGAATCTCTCTTCTTACAGGATCATTCATCGCCTTGAAGACATCATTCATCTTTACCTTGTATTGCAATGTTTATTTCAATAATTAGACAAATGTCTAAATATCTAATGGAACATCCAAATTTATTTTAATCAATCATTATGCTTAAATTTGCAAATCGTTATAAATATCTGATTATGGGAAAGGGTCTTGTAATATATACCGAGAAAATCAATTGCCAGGACTGTTACAAGTGCATTAAGGTATGCCCGGTCAAATCAATTAAGGTGTCGGATTTCAGTGCGTCAGTTATTAAGAATGATTGCGTATACTGCGGGAAATGCGTAAATGCCTGTCCTTCAGGGGCAAAGAGGTACAGGCAAGAGGGTGGGGATATTCTGGACTGGGCTGAACAGGGTCTGCCGATGATAGCTTGTCTTGCACCTTCTTTCATTTCAGACTTTAATGATGTTGAATTTTCAGCTTTATTAAAATCTCTTTATTGCCTTGGATTTACCGGGGTCTCTGAAACAGCTCTCGGAGCAGACCTTGTAGCAAGGAAGACAAATGAGTACCTCTTATCTTCCGGAACAGACAAGGTAATTGCAACTTGTTGTCCGACTGTTGTAAACTATATAAAGGTTTACAAACCTGAATACGAAAAGTATCTTGCGCCAATAGTTTCTCCTATGATAGCTCACGCTCGGCTTTTGAGAGGTTGCGGGTATGTTGCTGAAAAGCTTGTCTTTATAGGTCCGTGTCTCTCAAAAAAACAGGAGAGTGATCTCTATGAAGATGAGATAGACGCCGTAATAACATTCAATGAGTTTCGCAATCTTCTTGATGATCAGGGTGTTTATTTTTCTGATATGGAGAAAGTTACACTTCCGGAAGGATTTGTAATCGGTGCCTCTGACAGAGCCGGTCTGTTCCCGGTGGATAGTGGTATGATTAGCACTATGTGCAAGGATGTAGAGCCGGTTGATGCAAATTATATGTGTTTTTCAGGTATGAACCAGGTTATGGAGGTTTGTTCAGAGATGTCTTCATGGAAACCATCCAAACGTGTATTTATAGAGTTGATGGCATGTGACGGAGGTTGTGTAAAGGGACCGGCCACATCAAAAGAACAGGGAATAGCGGCAAAACGCAACAAACTGCTTACCGAATACGATATTTTTAAACGTTCAGGTCTGGCGCTTCCGCTACCATCAGTTGATGTCGACCTGTCAAATGAGAAGTATAAAATTCCATATAAGATCAACTGCACATACAGTGAACAAGAGATTCAGCAAATGCTTCATTCAATGGGTAAATTGACAAAAGCCGATGAGCTGAACTGTTCAGGATGCGGTTATGACAACTGCCGTGCATATGCAATTGCCATGCTTGACGGAAAGGCGGAGAGAGAGATGTGTATCTCACAGATGAGAAAAGAGGCGCAGAACAAAGCCTCTATCCTTCTTAGGAAAATGCCGTACGGAGTTGTCCTTACTGATGAAAATTTAAAAGTTGTGGATGCAAACGAGAAATTCATCTCGATGGGCGGAGAGGAGCTGGCTATGATCACAGAGGCTCTCGGGGGTCTTGCCGGAGCTGACTTGAGAAAGATTGTGCCATATCACGGCTATTTCTCTGCAGTTATAGCAAACGGAGCTCAGACAAGTGAGTTTGACATAAGAGAGGAGGGGGCCAACCTGAGGCTCTCAATTATCAGCATCCAGCCGAACAAGCTGTTGTGCGGGATTGTCCAGAATATGGATGACTCTGCATTGATGAAGGAGATTATATCAGAGAAGATTGAGGAGGTGATAAGACAGAACGCCGAGTCAGTCCAGCGTATAGCATATATTTTAGGAGAGAGTGCCTCGTTTACTGAAAGCGTACTCAAGAGTGTAATCAATACACCTAAAAAGTAGGAGTATGTTAATTTCAGGACAGGAAGAGAAATTTTTTATTGAAATCGCATACAGTCAGCAGTTCAAGATGGGGCAGATTGTAGCGGGAGATACATTTATTTCAAGAAAGCATCCCGAGGAAAACCGGTTTATTGCTGTGCTCTCTGACGGTCTCGGAAGTGGCATCAAGGCAAATGTCCTCAGCACACTTACTGCATCAATGGCTGTGAATTACCGCCTTCAGCACATACCTCTTGTCGAATCCCTCATCAGTATCATGGATACCCTTCCGAAGGACTCCGTGAAGGATATCAGCTATGCTACCTGCAGCGTTGCAGAGATTGACTACAGCGGGGAGACACATATTGTGGAATTCGACAATCCGGAATATATTCTTCTTCGGGATTCAAAACATATCGAGGCAAGAAAGAAGGTTCAGAAGTTAACGACAAAACAGGGAGAGAGGATGCTTCTCGAATCCAATCTGATGCTCTTTAAAGGGGATCGTCTGATTTTCGTAAGTGACGGCGTTACCCAAAGCGGGCTTGGGTCAAATCAGCTTCCTTCGGGGTGGGAGAGGTCCGGTCTTATAGAATTTGTAAGTGGTTACGTTGTGAAGCACCCTGAAGTCTCAGCAAAAGATCTATCTAAGGTTATAATGCAGAAAGCTCTCAATAATGACCTCTTCGAGGCCAAGGATGACATAACGTGTGGCGTTGTATATCTCAGGGCTCCAAGGAAGATGCTTATCTGTACAGGTCCTCCGTACAACAAGGAGAGTGACCCCTTCCTGGCGGAACAGTTCGAGAGTTACAGGGGAAAGAAGGTTATTTGCGGAGGTACCACAGCCCATATCATAGCAAGGGAACTCAACCGTAAGGTATATGGTGATGACGGGCAGAGCAGGAAAAGTAACCTTCCCACATCGGCAAGAATGGATGGGGCAGACCTGGTGACAGAGGGAATCCTTACACTCGGCCATTTAGCCGACCTTATCCAGTCACAAGGAGATGGCGAGACTCCCGACAACTCACCTTCCGGAGAGATTTTGAAGATAGTTGCAGAGAGCGACATAATTGAATTTATGGTGGGTACAAAAATCAATGAAGCGCACTACGACCCGTCACTTCCTGTTGAGCTGGAGATTCGCAGAAACCTGATAAGACGCCTGAAGGTCCTGCTGGAAGAAAAAATGATGAAAAAAGTAACTGTAAAATATATCTGATATGTTTAAAATGAAATATATCCCATTTATGGTATTTGTGTTCACTTTGAGCACACCCTCTTTTGCTCAGGAGGTAAAGGACCTTCTTCCAGAATGGACATTTACTAAAGGAATTGAAGGACCATCTTTCGATAAAAAAGGTGTACTGTATGCCGTCAATTTTTCTGAGCAGGGAACTATCGGAGTTGTGGATATTTCAGGGAAAGCCTCTTTATATGTACGACTTCCAGAGGGATCGGTCGGGAACGGTATAGTGTTTGACAAAGCAGGAAATATGTATATTGCCGATTATACCAACCATAATATCCTCAAGGTAAATCCAATGACAAAAGAGATAGTGGCGTTTGCACATGAGTCTTCAATGAATCAGCCTAATGATATAGCAATTTCTCCTGTAACAGAGATTATTTACGCAAGTGATCCAAACTGGAAAGAGTCCACAGGAAAACTATGGATGGTGGACAGAAAGGGCGGGGTGCACCTTTTAGAGGAGAATATGGGAACCACAAACGGTATAGAGGTGAGTCCCGACGGCAAAACTTTATATGTAAACGAATCTGTGAGTAGGGTAATATGGAGATATGACATAACACCTGCCGGTGCTGTCGCCAACAAGAGTCAATTCATAAAATTCGACGATTTTGGTATGGATGGGATGCGTTGCGATAAATGGGGCAACCTTTTTGTAACAAGGCACGGAAAAGGGTCAGTAGTCATACTCTCACCAAAAGGGAAATTACTTAAAGAGATACCATTGAAGGGAAAACTCTGTTCTAACATAGCATTGAAAATAAAGGGAAAAAAGGTGGAAGCCTTCGTTACAATGGCAGACAGAGGATGTTTTGAATATTTTAGAATAAATTATAATGAATATGGAAAAGAATAAAAAGATTGTGTGGGGAAATTCACATTCAATTGGAAACAAAGAGATAGACAACGATCATAAACATATAATCGACATATACAATCAACTTATAGATCTTCTTGAAGGAGATTGTTTCACCACATCTGAATTTGCAAGGATACTCTCTGAGATGAAAGACTACAGCTTAAGACACTTTCAACGTGAGGAGAACTATATGCTTAACCTCTCATATCCGAACTATGAGCAGCATGTAGGTTTTCATAGAGACTACATATATAAGGTGGCGATGTTCAATGTAAATCTTATGAGCAGCACACCTCCCTCTCCGCAGGTCGTTCTGAAATTCCTGTATGAGTGGTGGAACTTCCATATTATGAGAAAGGATGTGGAGTATGAAAACTTTAAGTCAGATAATGACTACAAAGTCGACTATTAATCCCTTCTTCCGTTAATTCCTAAAAGCTTAAAGAGCTCAACAACAATTATAGGAATCACTGAAAGTGCCAACACAAGATACCAGTGGTGACTATCCATCAGCGAGAGTTTGAATGCCACTCTGAAAGGATGGATAAGCAGAACCATAAGCATCAACCCGGCAGAGGCAAAAATTGCCCCTATCAGCGGTTTGTTCTTCATAGGGTTTGTCCTGAATGATGACAAAGTGTTTGAATGGAGGTTTCTTACATGCATCAATTGTGCAAACACTAGTGAGGCAAATGCCATTGTACGTCCCAACGACTCACCTCCATCCTTGACTCCCACACGGTATGCTACAAGAGGAATCAGACCTAGGAGAGTACCTTGGTATAAGATTCTCCAGATCATCCCTTTTGTGAGGAATCCCGCTTTGGAGTTGCTGGGTTTTCTCTTCATTGCATCAGGTTCAGCCGGGTCTACACTCAGAGCGAGTGCCGGAAGGCTGTCAGTAACCAGATTCACCCAAAGTATCTGTATTGGAAGAAGAGGTGTCCCCCAGTTGAAAATAGAGGTTATAAGCAGGAGAAGTATCTCTCCTATATTTGTGGAGAGAAGGAACTGGATGGCTTTCAGTATGTTTGCGTAGATTCGCCTTCCCTCCTCAACAGCGGATACAATAGTCGCAAAATTATCATCTGTAAGTATCATGTCAGACGCGTCCTTTGCCACATCTGTTCCCACAATACCCATTGCCGCTCCGATATCCGCCTGCTTCAGTGCCGGAGCATCATTAACACCATCACCTGTCATGGCAACAGTCTCTCCATGTCTCTGCCAGGCTTTAACAATCCTTACTTTATGTTCAGGAGCAACTCTTGCATACACTGATATCTTGCGGACCTGGCCGAACAGTTCGTCATCGGACATTTTTTCAATCTCCACTCCGGTGACAGCTTTATCACCCTCATTATAAATACCTATCTCTCCGGCAATGGCAACCGCTGTTATCTTATGATCTCCTGTAATCATTACCGGCCTTATTCCTGCCTCCTTGCACTTCCTGACAGCATCTATGACCTCCGGTCTCGCCGGATCAATCATTCCAACAAGCCCTACGAATATCAGGTCATTCTCTATGGCCTCAACACTGACGACCGAAGGGACTTCACTAATACCTTTGTATGCAATTGCAAGCACCCGTAATGCAGATTCTGCCATCTGTCTGTTTACTAAGTTGATTCTCTCACAATCGCTTTCAGAGAGCTCCCGTATATTCCCGTTATCGTATATTCTTGAGCAGACACTCATCACTTCATCAAGACCGCCCTTTACATTGATTACATATTGACCATCACCAATCTTGTTTATTGTGGTCATTCTCTTTCTCTCAGAGTCAAAAGGTATCTCTCCGACCCTCTGTTCACCTGTCTCAAGATGATTCTTGTCAACTGAAAATCTGACACCGGCATCTATTAACGCTGTCTCAGTTGGATCTCCGGTAGTCTTGAAATTCCCCTCTTCATCACGGCTCAGATGAGCATCTGAACAGAGCACAGCTCCTTTAAGCAGTCTCTGTTCACTCTCAGTCAGTTGATAATCCTTCTCAATATTGTCAATCCGTTTGCTTTTACCGGCGGTGAAAATATTCACAACAGTCATCCTGTTCTGTGTGAGAGTTCCTGTTTTGTCAGAACATATCACAGTAGCACTTCCCAGAGTCTCAACAGAGGGCAGAGTGCGGATTATTGCGTTTTTCTTTACCAACCTCTGTACCCCGATGGCAAGAACGACTGTCGAGATAGCCGGTAATCCTTCAGGTATCGCAGCAACTGCAAGACTGACGGCAGTCATGAACATATCCAGCACAGGATTGCTGTATAGAATGCCTACAAGAAATATTACCCCACATATTGCAAGAGCTGCAATGCCGAGATACTTCCCGAGTTGTTCAAGACGAAGCTTCATGGGAGTCTCTGTATCCTCGGTCTGCTGTATCATACTGGCAATCTTGCCCACCTCTGTCTTCATTGCAGTTGCCACAACAACACCTCTGCCTCTTCCATAGGTGACGATACCGCTTGTAAAGGCCATATTTGTCCTGTCACCTAATGATATATTCTCCTCATAAAGCCTTTCAGTCTGTTTCTCCACAGGGAGAGATTCTCCTGTCATTGCAGATTCCTGAATCTTAAGGTTGAATGTCTCCAACAACCTGAGATCTGCAGGTACAATGTCTCCTGTCTCAATTACAACAATATCTCCGGGTACAAGCTCTTTCGTGGCAACTTCAACGACTTTTCCGTCCCTGCATACTTTTGTCATAGGTGCACTTAGATTCTGAAGAGCTTCGAGTGAGTTCTCGGCTTTCATCTCCTGTGTAGCTCCGATCAGTGCATTAACTATCAAAATTCCTAAAATTACAAAGGTGTCAAGAAGACCCTCGCCGTCAAGAATGCCGGTTATTCCGGAAATTATTGCGGCTATAAGAAGAATTACAATCATAAAACTCTTGAACTGGTCAAGAAACATCTTTACAAAGCTCTTTCTCTTCCTTGCCAAAAGCTGATTATACCCGTATGTTTCAATTCTTTTTGCTGCCTCATCAGAAGATAATCCCGATGCCGGATTTACGTCAAACTCACGGAGAACCTCCTCCTGATCAATATTGTAATAATTTCCTGTCATATATACTATTTTACAGGCCTCAAAAATAGAGAAAAATCACATATTTGACGTAATATTGTATTATGGAAAGAAAATCAGCCAATAGTGAAAATCTGACTTCAGAATATATCAGAAGTCTTATCAGACGGCGTAAAGCCGACTCACACAAGGGTGATTACGGACACGCAATGCTTATAGGCGGCTCGTATGGTATGATGGGGGCCGCAGTACTGGCTTCGAGAGCATGCATGAGATCTGGCGCAGGATTGTTGACAACCCACATACCTTCCTGCGGTTATCAGATAATGCAGGTAACAGCTCCTGAGGTTATGTGCAGTGTAGATCCGTCTCACAGTTACTTCTCAGCGTCTCCTCCACTTGAGAGATATGACGCTGTAGCCGTAGGACCGGGGTTGGGTACAAATCCTGAGACCGTAAGGGCAATGGAAGTTTTGTTAAGGTCCAAGCCTGCAAACCTGATAATTGATGCCGATGCAATCAATATCCTTGCAAAGAACAGGGAGTTGCTGCAACTTTTACCACATGGAACTATTTTTACTCCTCACAAAATGGAGTTTTCCAGATTGACTGGAGAGGATGTCACCGAAAAGAACCGAAGAAGACTCCAGTCTGAGTTCTCTCGTAACTATTCTGCTGTTGTAGTTCTTAAAGGGGCAGGTACTTCTATTACCACTCCTGAGGGTGGTTATTATGTGAATACTACCGGCAATCCGGGCATGGCAACAGCAGGGAGCGGTGATGTTCTTACCGGAGTTTTGCTGGCTCTTGTCGCACAGGGTTACACACTGGCTGAGGCAGCCTGTATAGGTGTATACCTGCACGGACTGGCAGGAGATATGGCAGCTGAGGATATAGGAGAGACCTCCCTGATATCGGGAGACTTGATCGAGTATCTGCAGGATGCTTTCAGAGAGATGATATAAGTTGCTTAATTACAGGAAGGGAGAATTTAAAATAATAGAAGAGCATAATCCCTGAAACCACAAGTTTTAAACCTACTCCCATAAGGAATCCGAAGAATGAACCCAGACCGGCTCTTAGAGCCTTGCTTCCGGATGACCCTCCCAGCATCTCTCCCAGGACAGCTCCGGCAAACGGACCGGCAATAATACCGATAGGACCGAGGAAAAATCCTATTATCAATCCTATGGTTGCACCCCATGTTCCATATTTTGTGCCTCCGAACTTTTTTGTGCCCCAGGCGGGAATAACATAGTCAAGAACTGTCACGACAATTGTAAGCACAGCCATCGTAAGCAGTAAACTGCTGCTAAGATCCGCACTTTTTGTAAAGTGAACCAGAAGGAGCGAGATAAAAGAGAGTGGCGGTCCGGGGACTACAGGAAGAAAACAGCCTAAAATCCCGGCAAAGGCAAAGAGAAAGCCCAGTATGATCAAGATTGTATCCATGATTCTCAGTTTATGCGAATTTAAACAAATTTTCCTAACTTGCAGTTACTAAATCCTCAATTATGAAAAGCTTTCAAAATCTATCCCGACTGTTTCTTACAGCAGCTATCCTGCTTTTTTATAACCTGAATCTTTTTGCGCAGGGAATATCCTCCAACGATATAGACAATCTGGTTCAGAAGACCATGCAAGCTTTCAATGTACCCGGAATCGCGGTTGCCGTTGTTAAAGATGACAAGATAGTACATATGAAAGGTTACGGTGTATCATCCATAGTTACAAAAGAGAAGACAGATGAGAACACTCTTTTTGCAATTGCATCCAACAGCAAGGCATTTACAGCTGCAGCACTGGCGATACTTGTCGATGAGGGAAAGATATCCTGGGAAACACGTGTCACAGAGATTATCCCCGAATTCAAGCTTTATGACCCGTATGTGACAAACGAATTTACCATCAAGGACCTTCTTACTCACAGAAGCGGTCTCGGTCTGGGGGCCGGAGACCTTATGCTGTGGCCTGACGGCTCTTATTTCACTCTGAAGGATATTATATACAATATGAGATACCTAAAACCTGTCTCATCATTCAGGACAAAATATGACTATGATAACCTTTTGTATATAGTTGCAGGAGAGGTTGTTGCAAGAGCTTCCGGAATGAGTTGGGAAGAGTTTGTGGAGAGCAGGATAATGACACCGCTTGGTATGGACAGGAGTGCTGCATGTTATAAAAGATTAAAGGATAAGAGCAATGTGATTGATGCTCATGTACCAGTACAGGGAACCATTCAGAGGGTTCCGATGAGTTTTACCAATGTCGGGAATGCAGCAGGAGGAATTTTTACCAGTGTGTCTGATCTGAGTAAATGGGTTATGATGCAACTCAATGGTGGAAAGTACGGGAAAGATTTGTCTAAAAGTATCTTCTCTCAAAAAGCAAACAGGGAGATGTGGTCTCCGCAGACAATCATCCCCGCAGGAGGTTCCGGTTATAAGACGAATTTTTCCGCATATGCTTTGGGCTGGAGGGTAAATGACATCAACGGATACAAACAGGTTTCACATACAGGTGGATTGAGCGGTGTAGTTACGCAGGTCACCATGATTCCTGAGCTGAAGCTCGGTATAATTGTATTGACCAATCAGCAGGCATCAGGAGCCTTTGTTGCCATAACAAATACTATTAAGGACAGTTATATCGGAGTGTACGGAAGGGACAGATTGAAGGAAACATTGGAAGCAACCGTATCTAATCTCTCTGAAGCACATAAAATTGTCAGCAAGGTCTGGGCGAAGGTTGCGAACTCTTCAAAATTTGCTCCCGGGGAGGTGATGCTCAGGAGTTACGCCGGTAAATACAAAGATAGTTGGTTCGGTAATATAAATGTCACACTCGAGAACGGCGCACTTAGATTCTCTTCAGAGATGTCTCCATTGTTAAAGGGTACACTCTACTATTATATTGATGATACATTTGTCGTAAAATGGGATGAGAGGAGCTTTGATGCAGATGCATTTATAAAGTTCAGCAAGGATTTTGAAGGCAATCCGAATGGGTTTGTGATGAAAGCCATCTCTCCGGAGACAGATTTCAGCTACGATTTTCAGGATCTTGATTTTGTAAGAGTCAATTGAGATCGATAAATCTCTTCCAGAATTTCTGAAATTTAGGTTTTGAGAAACCATGGCAACAGAATGGAAGTTGCCCGTTATTAAGACGGAGACACTCACCCGGATTCATGTCAAATGCAAAGGAGAGAGCCTCTATGCATCCCGGTTTGTGTAGCTTTCCGTCAGCTCCTCTTCCGGGAGCGCGGAACCAATATACATCCTCGTTGAATAAAGAGCTGTCACCCAGTCTGGATATATAGAGGTCGATATTCTTTTTGTCGGATAGTGCGGTATTGTAAAAAACACCGCTTTTTCTCAGTGATACGCCACCATTTCCTACCTGATAATACAACTCTGATCTGTCAGGTTTTGCCTGCCATTTATTGATTTTCTGCCTTATTTTTACAAAAGCCTTGTCTAAATATGGGAATGGCTTGGGAGATGGTATCCAGGGTGCTCCTATATAGTCATAACCCTTTCTGCACCAATCTTCAAGTTCGTCTTTAAAGGCATATCCGTCTGTCTGATATATGAATACATACTCGTAGTCAAGAAATTTACCGTAGAAATCAGGAGATAACATCAGACGATTGTATCCCTTAATATCTGAGAAATATGAGTCTTCAAATGAGATAGTCTTTGCATTTTGGTACACCTCCTGCACTTTTGAAATATCAAGGCTCACCGGCTTGACAAAGTATATGTCAAACTTTTCTTTCCATAGCTCAAAGCAGCGAGAGACGCTCAGTCTGTCATATTTGCCGAGATTGGTGTAGTAGAGCGGTATTACGATTGCAGCAAGCTTATTCATCATACAAACAGATATTTTAAAAATAAAGGTCGCCGGAACAAATATTTCAGGCGACCTTTTGTCTATTTAAACGAATTACTCAAACTTCTGGAGAAGGAGTTCCATTAGCTTGATAGATGCAACAGAGACTGATGTGCCAGGGCCGAATATGGCAGCAGCACCGGCTTTGTAAAGTGCATCATAGTCCTGTGCAGGGATAACACCACCGACAATAACCATGATATCTTCACGACCAAGCTTCTTCAGTTCACCTATAATCTGAGGTACCAGAGTCTTGTGACCGGCAGCAAGAGATGATACTCCTACTACGTGTACGTCATTCTCTACAGCCTGTTTTGCAGCCTCCTCAGGAGTCTGGAAAAGCGGACCCATATCAACGTCAAAGCCGCAGTCAGCATAACCTGTTGCTACAACTTTTGCACCGCGGTCGTGTCCGTCCTGTCCGAGCTTTGCAATCATAATACGAGGTTGACGTCCCTCTTTCTTGGCGAATTCAGCAACGAGTCTCTTAGCTTTCTCAAAGTCGCTGTCATTCTTAACCTCACTAGAATATACACCTGTGTTCATACGGATAATTGCTTTATATCTTCCTGCCACAGCCTCACATGCGTCTGAAATCTCTCCCAGGGTTGCACGCACTTTGGCTGCCTCAATGGCAAGTTCAAGAAGATTACCTGTTTTATTTCCGGCAGCATCTGTAATAGCAGCAAGGGCAGCTTTTACCTTTGCCTCGTCACGGTTTGCACGCAACTCTTTCAGTCTTGCAATCTGAGACTCCCTGACCTTAGTGTTGTCAACGTCAAGTATCTCGAGCGGATCTTCTTTATCCAGCCTGTATTTATTAATACCTACAATTGTATCAAGTCCGGAGTCAATTCTTGCCTGTTTCCTTGCAGCGGCCTCTTCAATACGGAGTTTAGGAATACCGGTCTCGATAGCTTTAGCCATACCGCCGAGTTTCTCAACCTCCTCAATGTGGCTCCATGCACGTTCTGCAATCTCCTGAGTCAGTTTCTCAACATAGTAAGAACCTGCCCAAGGGTCGAGAGACCTTGTAACATTAGTCTCCTCTTGTATGTAAATCTGGGTATTTCTTGCAATACGTGCAGAGAAGTCTGTAGGAAGAGCAATAGCCTCGTCAAGAGCATTTGTATGCAGTGACTGGGTGTGACCTAGTGCTGCACCCATAGCCTCGATACAAGTTCTTGCAACATTGTTGAAAGGATCCTGCTCTGTGAGAGACCAACCTGATGTCTGGCAGTGTGTTCTGAGAGATAGTGACTTAGGGTTCTTAGGTGAGAACTGGTTAACCAGTTTAGCCCAGATCATACGGGCAGCCCTCATCTTGGCAATCTCCATAAAGTGGTTCATACCGATAGCCCAGAAGAAAGAGAGCCTTGGAGCGAATTGGTCAACACTCATACCTGCAGCAATACCCGTTCTCAGATACTCAAGACCGTCAGCAAGAGTGTAAGCCATCTCTATATCGCAAGTCGCACCTGCCTCCTGCATATGGTAGCCGGAGATTGATATAGAGTTGAATTTAGGCATGTTCCTGGCTGTGTAAGAGAATATATCACCAATTATCCTCATTGAGAATTCAGGCGGGTAGATATATGTGTTTCTTACCATGAACTCCTTCAGAATGTCATTCTGAATTGTTCCGGCCATCTCTTCAAGCTTTGCTCCCTGCTCCATACCTGCTACAATATAGAAGGCAAGGATAGGAAGAACCGCACCATTCATAGTCATCGAAACAGACATCTTGTTGAGAGGAATCTGGTCGAAAAGGACCTTCATATCTTCAACACTGCAAATGCTTACACCGGCTTTACCCACATCACCGACAACCCTTGGGTGGTCAGCATCGTATCCTCTGTGTGTTGCAAGGTCAAAAGCAACAGAGAGACCCTTCTGTCCTGCAGCAAGATTTCTTCTGTAAAAGGCGTTTGACTCCTCTGCTGTTGAGAAGCCTGCATATTGACGGATTGTCCATGGTTTCTGTACGTACATTGTGCTGTAAGGGCCACGGAGGAAAGGTGCAATACCGGCAGCGTAGCTGAGGTGTTCCATACCTTCGAGGTCGCTTGCAGTATAGACCCCTTTAACCGGAATTTGCTCGGAGGTCATCCATGTTGAGTTCTCCTGCACAGCAGAACTCCCTCCGTTATATTTTATTTCTGAAAATTTTGGACGCATATCTAAAAAATTTTATTACATGATTAAATACCCAATTGAGCCTGGTAACCCTTTAATGTCTCAAGTAAGTTGCTCTTTACACTTATAAAGTTCTTGATGCCTTTTGAGATAAGTTCATCCTTGCACTCAGGCTCTCCGGCCACAACAAGGATTGCCTTATTGCCAAGAAGAGCGTTGATCTGAGGTACTGATTCAGCATATTCGTCATCAGAAGAGCATGCTACCACGATGTCTGCCTTCGCCTCGATTGCTGCGGCAACTCCTTCTTCAATTGTGGCGAACCTGTTGTTGTCAACAACCTCTATACCTGCAACGGCAAAGAAATTACAAGAGAATTGAGCACGTGCACGGCAGAAAGCGAGATTACCATAAGTAAGCATGAATGCCTTAGGCTGCTTGCCGCTCTTTTCAGTTGCGAAACGAAGTGCTTCGAAAGCCTGTGCACCGCGGTATTTCTCAATTGGCTCTGCTATCATGACAGGGCTTTTTTCAGATTCAGACCCTCTGGTTACAACATCTAAAGTGACAGCCTTGTCAACCTTCTCTGTGAAGTTCGGGTATTGATTTGTGCCAAGCAATGTCTCTCTGCGTGTTGCAATGTTCATGTCTTTTTTGTTTGCAGTAGCTTTTACCTCAGCCTGTACAAAACCCTTTGTGAAGGCTTCGGTGTACCCCCCCATCTCCTCAACCTTGATAAACAGTTTCCATGCCTCATTGGCAATAGAAGAGGTCAGGGTCTCGATATAATAAGAGCCGGCTGCAGGGTCTTCAACTTTATTGAAGTGAGACTCCTCTTTGAGAATAATCTGTACATTTCTTGCTATACGATTACTAAACTCTCCCGGTTCGTTGTACTGGTAGTCAAAAGGGAGAACCTCAAGAGAATCAACTCCTGCCAGAGAGGCGCTCATGGCCTCAGTTGTTGCGCGTAGCATATTTACATATGAATCGTAAACTGTCTGATTCCACTGGCTTGTAACAGCGTGGATTTTCATCTTCTGGGTGCACTCTTTAGTTGAGCCGTACTCCTTTACGATATTTGACCACAACATTCTCGCTGCGCGGAATTTTGCAATCTCAAAGAAATAATTTGCACTTATGCCAAATGTAAATTTGATCCTTCTGGCTGCCTCTTCTGCAGAGAAACCAAGTTCAGTGATTGTAGCCATATACTCGCTACCCATAGCAAGTGCAAAACCTAGTTCCTGAACGATTGAGGAGCCAGCATCATTAAATGCATATCCTTCAACACCGATAACGCGTACCCTTGGATACTCCGCAACAGCAGAGATGCACTCCTTAATAGCAGCCTTGTAGTCAGGGCAGCAGAAAGCTCCGGTAGTTGTCAAAGCTCTCATCGGATCAAAATCAAAAGAGGCATAAACCTCGGCAGCTTTTGCCCCTGTACTTTTTGCGTATGAAATGAAGGCTTTTATTGTTTCAGGTGCACCACATGAGCACCCTTCAAAATTAACCTCTGTCCTGGCAAGGTCTATCCCTTTAAGAAGTTTTGCCATATCGGCAACTGTGAGAGCTTTTTTGCCATCTATGCAGAAAGCAACAGACTCTACACCCTTGTTTAAGCCGTCAATTGCCTGCTCATTTGCCCTCTCAAGACTCTCCCATGCACAGTAACCCTGGCGGATAAGCCAGTTGTTGGTGGTTTTTGTGCCTCTAACGAAAGGAAATTCACCCGGGGCACTTTGCAGGTGTTTTAAGTTTTCCAGGTCTTCTGCACGGTAGTACGGACGAACAGGGAATCCCTCCAGTGTCTTCCATACGAGCTTTTTCTCGTAGTCAGCGCCTTTAAGGTCTTTAGCGATCACCTCTTCCCATTGTTGGGTGGAAACAGGCGGAAACTCAGCGAATAATTTTTCTGCCATATTTATGATTTTATGTTAAATAATGCCTTAAAAATAATTTCGCAAAGGTAACAAATCTTTGTCATAATTAAACCTTTTATTCTCTCCGATGTCTTAATCCTGAAATCAATTTAAATAGTATTAATATGAAAAAGACGCTTGGTTTTTTATTAATGTTTGCTCTTGTTGCAACACTGTCTGCACAGGAGCCTCAAAAAGAGATGAGAAAGACAATGAGGCCTGCTGCCGAGAGAGGGTATATGAAAGCAGATCCACAAAAACTGGCTCCAAAGTTCACTGAAGAGCAAAAGAAGCAGATAGCTGATTTTAAGCTTGCTCACGATAAACAGATGATTCAGGTGAACAATCTTCTGAATGAGAAGAAGGCACAGCTCAAGACACTGCAATCAGCAGAGAAACCTGATATGAAAAAAATCAATACGAAGATTGATGAGATTACCGACCTTATGAACCAGAAAATGAAAATCAGTGCCGATCACAGGAATAAAGTGAGGTCAATACTTACAGAGGAGCAAAGGGTAAGGATGGACATGATGCACCAGGGTCAGCACAATCCTCAGGGAGCAGGAATGATGCACAAACAGGTTCAGATGAGAAGAGTGATCAAAACCGACGGATGTAACGGCGGTGGTTGCAATGGTGAAGCTAAAGGACAAGCATGTTGCAAAGACGGAGCCAAGCATAAGGCCGACGGATGCAACGGCGAATGCAGCGGAGATTGTAAAGAGGCAAAGCACGGCCAATCCAAAGAGTGCTGTGAAAAAGACTCAGTTAAAGTAATTAAAGTTAATAAGTAGTTAAGTAGTTTAGTTCCCTTTTTCAAGGTCAGAGGCCTTGTCAGAGTAGTCTCGGATGTCGGCATCACTTACAGGAAAAGATTCCATGTCTTGCAATTCTGCGGTTTTGGGTTTGTGGATTTTCTTTTCTGACCTGTTGGTGGTGCCGTCTTCATTTTTTTTAGTCTTGAGAACAGCTTTTCTCAACTCAAAGTTTTCACCCAGGTATTTTCTCCTTACCTCCGGATTGTTTGCAAGAACCTCTGCAGATCCACTCTCCAGAATGCTTCCCTCGTACAAAAGGTAAGCTCTGTCTGTAATGGCAAGAGTCTCATGGACATTGTGGTCGGTTATGATAATGCCGATATTTTTTGTCTTCAGTTTGGCTATAATGTGCTGAATATCCTCAACCGCAATCGGGTCAACGCCGGCAAAAGGCTCGTCAAGAAGTATGAATTTAGGGTCAATCGCAAGAGCACGTGCTATTTCGCATCTTCTTCTCTCTCCACCGGAAAGCTGAATTCCCATACTCTTTCTTACCCCTTGCAGGCCAAATTCCGACAATAGCTCCTCAAGTCTGTCTGTTCTCTCTTTTTTGGTCATCTCAGAGAGTTCCATGACAGACATGATGTTGTTCTCCACACTCATCTTCCTGAATACAGACGCCTCCTGGGCAAGGTATCCGAGACCTTTTTGAGCCCTTTTATACATAGGAAGGTCTGTAATCTCCTCATTGTCGAGGAAAATCCTTCCCGAGTTGGGCTTGATAAGTCCGGTTATCATATAGAAACTTGTGGTTTTACCGGCACCGTTAGGTCCGAGCAAACCGACAATCTCCCCTTGTTCCACCTCAATTGAGACATTCTTTACAACAGTACGGGAACCATATTTTTTTACTAAGTTGCTGCAATATAAGCGCATTTTGAATAATTTTTGTTTCTATTTTATCTCGAGTTTAAGGTCGTTTTGCAGCTCTTTCAACTCGGGATTGCTTCCTAACAAAAAGTTTGCCTTTTCATCCGGAAGGTAAAGTTTTTTCTCTCTCTTATCGTCCGGAGTGACAGAAATTGAGAGTTCAATATTTTTATTGTTCAGATGCTTCTGGAGATACTCGTTCAGCCTTAAAATGCATTTTCTTTCAATCCACTCCTTCTGTGCCTGATTCCCTACCATGAAGTGTATTTTTGTCTTATCGGTAATGGTCGGGGCGCATTGACGAAGAGCGTTTGCCAGATTAGGTAATGATTTCTCCGAGTCTGCCATCTTCTCCCACACCGGAAGCAACTTCTCCATGTCGAAATCATCCTCGCCGCGCTCCTGTGTCCTGATCTCCTCTTGGATCGACATTGTCTGTTCAGCCGATTTCATCAAATCCTTGATGGATGTGGTCATGGATTTTGTTTGCGGTTCAGCTTTAGGTTTTATCTCGATTCCGGCACTATTCGCCGGTTCTTCACTCTTCACTAACTGCTCACTCTTCACTCCCTCACTTTTCACCGGCTGTTCACTCTTCACTCTCTCCTCACTCTTCACTTCTTCACTCTTCACTTCTTCACTCTTCACTAACTGTTCACTTTTCACTCCCTCACTTTTCACTTCCACACTCTTCACTTCCACACTTTTCACTCCCTCACTCTTCACTCCCCCCCTCTTTACCTCGCCGCTGATCCAATCGGGAGAAGTAATCCTACACAGGCGAAACAGCGCGAATTCTATATGGAGTCTTTGGTTCCCGCTAAGTTTGTACCCGGCTTCGCAGGCTGTGGTTATACTAAGAGCATCATATAAAAAATTCAGGCTGCACCTTTCGGACTGTTCACTATATTTTTCTGCAACACTAGGGGCTAAATCCAGAAGTTGCCGAGTGCTTCTGTCCTTGCATATAAGCAGGTCTCTGAAATGTGAGCTAAGGCCGGAAATAAAGTGAAGGGCGTTGAACCCTTTGGAAAGGATCTCGTCGAATATCAGCATCACCTCTGCATGTGAGGAGTTCAGAAAATGATTTGTGAGCCTGATGTAGTACTCATAATCTAGCACGTTCAATGTTGATATTACCTGCTCGTAACTTACATTCTGGCCACAGAATGCAACAGTCTGGTCAAATAGGGTCAAGGCATCTCTCATCGCACCGTCAGCTTTCTGGGCTATTATATGCAGGGCCTCTATGTCAATCGTAACACTCTCTTTGACGGCAATCTCCTTAAGGTTTCTGACTATATCCTCTACTGAGATCCTGTTGAAATCATAGGTCTGGCATCTCGAGAGGATTGTAGGGAGTATCTTGTGTTTTTCTGTTGTTGCCAGAATAAAAATCGCATGGGCAGGCGGCTCCTCCAATGTCTTGAGAAACGCATTGAAAGCGGCCTGGGAAAGCATGTGCACCTCATCAATGATATAAACACTGTATTTGCCTATTTGCGGCGGAATCCGTACAAGGTCGTTCAATTGCCTGATGTCATCAACGGAGTTGTTAGATGCGGCATCCAGCTCATGTATTGAGTATGAGCGTCCTTCGGCAAACGAGACACAAGATTCGCATACACCGCAAGGATCCATGTTCTCCGAAGGATTAAGACAGTTGATTGTCTTGGCGAAAATCCTCGCACTGGTGGTTTTCCCGACACCTCTGGGACCACAGAATAGATAGGCATGGGCTAATTGTTTGCGGATAATGGAATTTTTAAGTGTTTTTGCGATATTTTCCTGACCGATCAGGTTTTCGAAACTGTTCGGTCTGTACTTTCTGGCTGATACAATAAATCTTTCCATACCGGACAAAAGTACAAATTTTTATCTAATTTTGCGATTCACATCATCACTTCTATGAGACATTTAATCCTGCTTGTTATTTCACTTTTTTCGCTGTCAGTTGCATCAGGTCAGAAACCCATAAAAGATGCCAGAAACAATTTCAGAAATTTCGGTGCCAAGACCACAAAGGTGGTTCTTTCTGATGAAGGTATAATCGATGCCTATATCAGGGACGCTGTCAAAAAAGAGTGGAAGATATCACCCTATGAGTTCTGCTCCCCTCAGGAATACGAAAAGATCAAAGAGGATACGACATATTTTTTTCTTGTCAGGACAGACGGTATATTCAATGATGAGTACGAGCCTTCACTTGAGTTTCTTTCATTAATTAAGGGCGGGCCTGAGTTTAAAAAAGGGTTGTTCATGAGTGCAGAAATGATATCACTCCCTCTTCAGGCTAAAGATGACGAATCGGGTGAAATATTGCCATTTTTGCCTTCGTACCTGCAAATAATGCAGGACTACATTATGCGTGTCCAGAAGAACCTGATCGTCTCCCTGACCGGCGGACAGTCGCTGGGAGATATGACAGGAATCAACGGCAGGACATTGCTTTTTAAGGCAGAGGATATAGCATTCGATACAGAGCCGGACGAGATAAAATGGACATTCCGGGGCAGGGCCGAGATTGTTGATCAGGAAAGCATTGAGAGGGCTCTCTCCGAGTTTTCGGATGATGTAGCTGTCGGGCTTGTCATCTCTCCAAAAGAGGGACACAGAGGCGGTTATTGTTATAAGCTTGTCATTGATCCGGCTGAAAGCAGGCTCTACTATTACAAGAAAAAGCGAGTTACAAGCAGTGCTCCTGCCGGATTTTCAAGGAGTGATATCAAGAATATATCGGCTCCATACAGAAAATAATCATGGGTTTAAGGTTTGCATATAAAAATATAAAATCTCCGGTTGCATATTGTGCATTAAGCATCTGTGCAGGAACACGGGATGAGGAAAAATCAAAAAACGGACTTGCTCATTTTACTGAGCATATGATTTTCAAAGGTACAAAACAGAAGAGTGCAAAGCAGATTAACAATCTTCTGGAGAAGTGCGGGGGAGAGCTTAACGCCTACACTACAAAAGAGGAGACTGTCGTACACGCCACTGTCCTAAAGGAGGATCTTCCCAAGGCAATCGAGCTTCTGCACGATATAACATTCAACTCTGTTTTTCCTGAGAAAGAGTTCATCAAAGAGCGAGACATAATCCTAGAGGAGATAAAGTCATACAAGGACACACCGTCGGAGTTGATTTATGATGATTATGACTCTTTGCTCTTCGGAGAGCATCCCTTATCGGTTCCGATACTCGGAGTCCCTTCAACGGTCAGACACATAAGGGTTGATGACATCAAGGCCTTTACATCAAAATTTTACACTCCGGAAAACATGACCTTTTCGATTGTTGCAGATCTGCCCGAAGAGAGATGCCGGAAGATAGTTGACAGATACTTCGGCCCAGAGGCAAGTGATAAAGATATAGCAGAGCAGAAAACAAAGCCATTCACTGCAAGAGTAGGAGGGGAGCAGACAGTAACCATTCCCAGGAAGACCCATCAGGCACACTGCATAATAGGATGCCCTGCCTACAGCCTTTATGACGAAGACAGGGTGGCACTATCCCTGCTTACAAATATACTCGGAGGGCCCGCCATCAACTCAAGACTCAACCAGATATTAAGAGAGAAACACGGATTGGTATATACTGTTGATGCATCATACACCCCATACAGGGAGACCGGAATATTCACAATCTATTTCGGTACCGACAAAAACAGTCTGGATAAAGCCTCTGACCTGGTCTTAAGGGAACTGAGGAATATGACCTCTTCAGAAATATCTTCAGTATCATTAAAGTCAGCAAAAAAGCAATTATTGGGTCAGCTTGCCATATCTATGGATAACCCTGAGAATCAATGTCTTTCAATGGGTAAATCGTTACTGGTTTATAATAAAATCGAGTCAATTGAGATGGTAGGAAAACGGATTGAAGCAGTAACATCTGGTCAGATACACAGAATTGCATGTGAGATGTTTTCTGAAGAGCACATGAGGACATTAATATACAGATAAGAATGACAAAGGAAGAGAGATATATCCGGGAAAACTCTTCATCTGTGAGTGAAGTCCTTGACTGGCTTGAAAGAGAGACTAACCTCAGAACCAACCATGCAAGGATGCTTTCCGGTGCAATTCAGGGAGGTCTGTTACAGATGATTTCAAAGATGATACAGCCTGACAATATCCTGGAAATAGGCACATTCACGGGTTATTCTGCCATTTGCCTTGCTTCAGGATTAAGCAAGACAGGAACACTTGATGCTCTGGAGAAAAATGACGAGCTTGAGCCGTTAATCCGTGAAGCCATAAGCAGGGCCAATCTTGCAAGTAAAATCACACTTCATTTTGGAGACGCAATAGAGATACTTCCCAAATTGGACAAATACTATCAACTTGTCTTCATTGATGCAAATAAAAGAGAGTATTCAGCCTATTTTGACCTGGTGGTGGACAAAGTCCCATCTGGAGGGATTATTCTTGCCGACAATGTGCTTTGGGACGGAAAGGTATATCAGGAGAATGTACCAACAGATGCACAGACAAGGGAGATATTAAGCTTCAATAAAAAAATCAAAGAGGACGAACGTGTTGAAAACATCATTCTTCCTCTTCGTGATGGTATTAATATTATCAGGAAACTTTAGCGGTAACTGACATTCATGTCGTAATCCCACCTGTTGAAGTATAGGTTGCCGCCTCTCCACTCAACCTCGCCGCGCTGGAAATCGACGGTCTCACTTCTCGGATAGATCTTTGTCGGATAAAATGGCGCTGAGATATCCTGATTCACAATCATTCTGTAAGCATCGAGCCCTTTTGTGTAGAAGAAGTAGGCATTGTCATTGCCCTTGGCGCTCTTGACCCTTCCAAAAGATTGATCTACAGGCACCCATCCTTGCCCCTCGAAATAGACCTCAGCCCAATCGTGAAGGTTGATGTTTCCCGGATGCATCATCCATCCTGATTGCCATTTTGCAGGTATGCCTGCATATCTGGCCATAGTAATCATCAAAAGTGATACCTGCCCGCAATCCCCGTGACGGTTGGCAAGGACATATTCAGGAATATTCTCGATAGTAGAGTACTCCCTTGCACTTGCCCATGGGAAATTGGTGTCAATCCATTCATAAATCAGCCTGAGCTTTTTATAAGGATTCGTCTCATTGCCCACAACCTGAGCTGTGGTCTCCTTTATCTTGTCACTGAATACAATATGTGGAGCAACTTCGGAGGTGTATTTCCTGTAAATGGAGTCCTCGGTGTTGTATGGCTTGACATCTTCGGCACTGAATGCAAAATACTGTGACGATGAGGTGTACTCAAACTCGATTGAAAACCTGGCTGAAGAGTCCTTTACAGCTCTCTTCTCCATATATACACTCTTGTGCAGATAAGAGTCCGGGGAGATTATGTAATCGGGTTGTGAAGCGGAAATAAATTTAATGCCGGATTGGCTTTTGACATCGCCTCTCGGGTATGGCAGCCATACTCTGATGATTTCACCGGCCGGAACCTGGTTGGGCTCTACGGTAAGAGTATATTTAACACTCATTGTAACCGGTTTGATGTACGGGCTCTTTCCTGCGCTCTTGTCTGAAACCAGCTCAGGAATCAGTTTTGAGAGGAATCGTGTCAGAGAGTCCCCATTAGCTCCATCGGGGTTTGTGAAGTGTTTTGCAGCTAGAGAGTCTATTCTGAAAAGATTTCTGCCTGCAGAACGAAAATAACACTTTTCACCATCAATGACCATGTTTTCCAAAGCGTTACTCTTCTCCCAACTTTCAATCTCCTCTTTGGAAACCTCCGGGTAATATTTCTTAATATAGTTGATTACAGTGGTGTCTTTTGCCCTGAAATCATAACGGATTCTATCCATCCTCTCCAACTTGAAATTCAAGTCCCATCTCTCACTCTCCGTTAAAGTGTCACTTATAAGCTTAAGCCTGATAAGTTTTGCAGCCTCGGTGTAATTGCCGGCAACAATCTGCTTGTCAATCTGAGCAGTTGTCGGGAGCTGATAGTTATTACCCCTTCCGCATGAGAGGAGTAATAACGATACAGCTATGAGGATAGATCTGCTTTTCATTATTTGCAGCGTTCGTAGTAGGATCTGTCGCGGGTGTCCACCTTAATCCTCTCTCCCTGGTTAATGAAGAGCGGAACCATAATTTCAGCACCTGTCTCAAGTGTTGCTGCTTTCTGTGCATTTGTAGATGCAGTGTCACCTTTAACTGCCGGTTCTGTGTAGGTCACCTCCATCTCAACAAAAGGAGGAAGTTCGCATGTGAGTACCCTCTCCTGATCTGCAAGGAACATCATTTCAACATATTGTCCCTCTTTCATAAGGTCTGCATTGTCCACCATCTCGGTTCCAAGTGAGATCTGCTCGAAAGTCTCGGTATGCATGAAGTTGAAGCCCATATCATCTTTATAGAGGAATTGATAAGGCCTTCTCTCAACGCTTATTGTCTCGATTTTCTCACCTGCAGTGTATGTGTTCTCCAGTATCCTGCCATTCTCGAGGTTTCTCATCTTCACCTTTACAAATGCGCCACCCTTACCTGGTTTAACGTGCTGGAACCATACTATACTGCATGGCTTTCCATTGAAATCAATACATAAGCCGTTTTTAAAATCTGCTGTAGTTGCCATATTTTTGTTTATATTTGTGGCAAATATACGACAATTATCGGAATGTAGCGCAGTTGGTAGCGCACTACGTTCGGGACGTAGGGGTCGGGCGTTCGAGTCGCCTCATTCCGACAAAACTTTGGTTAATTTTTTTGCACAAAAGAAAAATAGTGCTACTTTTGCACTCCCAAACCAAACAAATGGTGTCATAGCTCAGTTGGTAGAGCAAAGGACTGAAAATCCTTGTGTCCCCGGTTCGATTCCTGGTGACACCACTTTAAAGAAAGCGCTTTAACGATAACGTTAAGGCGCTTTTCTTATTTAAAATCATTTAAAAATTTGGTATGTTTCTAAAATGCACTATATTTGCAGCATAATAGAAACAAAATGCAGAAATGACCTTTCTGGAATTTAGAAAACAGCTGTTTGATCTGGCCTGCTTCAATATATATCAAGTATATGCATGGCAACCTGATTTTGATCGTAACAACCTTACCCGTTGGGTAAAAAAGGGCTATCTTATCCGACTCCGGCAGGGGTATTTTGCATTTTCTGAATATAAGAACAAACCAGATTATTCCATTTATTTTGCCAATAGGATCTATGCTCCATCCTATATCAGCCTGCACACGGCTCTTTCGTTCTATGGAATGATACCCGAAGCGGTAGTACAGATTACCAGTGTGACATCGCTGAAAACTGAATCCTTTACCAATAATTTCGGAGAATACTCATATAAGAATGTCAAAGAAAACCTAATGTTCGGATATGAGTTGAAGCCGATGGCAGACAACCGCACAATACAGTTTGCCTCTCCCGAAAAAGCATTGCTTGATTTGCTGTATCTTTATCCGTTCTATGATAGTGAGCAGGAATTGAAAGAATTGCGCTTAGATGAAAATTTTCTACAGGATGATTTGAATAAGGATTTATTGATGGACTATTGCGCCAAGTTTCAAAGTAAGGCACTTGACCGTCGCGTAAAGCTTTTTTTTAAGACTTATGGTCTATGATACAGATTGAACAGATAAGAAATTATTTTCCTGCGCAAATCCGTGGGAATTCGGGTTTCGACAAGCACATACTGAAAGAGTATTTGCAACTAATGATTCTGGATTATCTTTCATCCACTCCAAACATCAGAAAAATGGCTTTTATTGGCGGGACAAACCTTCGTTTAGTAAAAGGGATAGACCGCTTTTCCGAAGATCTGGATTTCGACTGTAAAGAGATGTCTGAAGAGGAGTTTGTCGAAATGACGAATGGTGTAGTTAAGTTTTTGGAACGATCAGGTTTACAAGTGGAGGTGAGGGATAAGGATAATTCGAAACTGACTGCATTCAGACGAAATATTCATTTCCCTGAATTGTTATTTTATTTGGGATTGAGCGGACACAAAGAGGAGCGTTTTTTGATAAAGCTTGAAACCCAAGACCAAGGAGTTACTTATCCGCCGGTTATAACAAATATCAAGGGTTGCGGCTTCTTTTTCCCTTTCCCGGTTCCTTCAGATGGTGTATTGTGTAGTATGAAAATCGCAGCTATGTTAGCCCGCTCAAAAGGTCGTGATTTTTATGACTTGATGTTTTTACTTTCACAGACACAACCCGATTACGATTTTCTTTCAAAGCGTTGCGGAGTACATAATTTGTCAGAATTCAAGCAAGTTACGACAGAACTCCTGAAGACTGTAGATTTGAAGAAAAAGCAAAAGGATTTTGAACACCTGCTTTTCAATAAAGCGAATAGTGAGAGAATATTGCGATTTGGGGAATTTGTAGATTCACTATCGGAATAGTCATAAATCATTCACTTTTGTCTCCATCTCCTGAGCCTTACAATCATTGCAGGTGAGGGATTTACACTCAGGTTCAGCAGGATATCCTCAAGAATCTCCTTTACCCATCCTATTCGGGGTTGTAAAATGAACAGACACTCAATTGCCCAAATCTGGACGGCAACCTTTACCTTTTTATTTATAATCCAATCCACACATGCGGTTGCTACTGCTTCGCAATCTGCATCTGTTGCATGATATTTATCACCATTGAGAATATGCGCCATTATTTTTGTGAAGTGTCTCTTCACGCTCTCATTCTTGACAAGTGGAAAAATCCTGAAAAAGCGACCGTAATATGGCTCAAATTGTCTGATGTCCGAGAAATAGATGAACTCAATAACATAAGCAGCCCTGAACGCCACCTTCCTTAAATCCTCCCTGCTGATTGTCTCTTCCATAAGTTCAAAAAGTGCCTCCATAGAGCCGCTTCCGGTTATAATACCCGCGCACTTTTCAGCAAACCTTTCATAAAAATCTGCTGTCAGCAGCGATATGATCTCCTGTTTTGTCATGCTCAAATTTAATATTAGTGGCACTGATTTTTGCATCTTCCACATATTTTGTGCTTTAATAAATTGAAATTATTATTTCAACAATCTTATGTGCCAATAAATCAGTAAGATGCAAAAATCAGTGCCACTAATTTTGCTCAAAACAAGAATTACACATACATTTATCTGTTGGTTTAAATCTTGTATACTATGAAAGCAGACAAAAAGGAGATAGTGGCTGATGTTAATCTCATTGCAATGTGTGGTTTGTATTGCGGTTCTTGCAGATCATACCTTGGCGGGAAGTGCCCCGGCTGTAAGGAAAATGAAAAGGCCAGCTGGTGTAAGATCAGAAAATGTTGTCATGAAAAGGGCATCGCCACCTGTGCAGATTGTGTGGACATAGAGGTGAGAGAGTGTAAAAATTATACTAACCTCATATCCAAAACCTTCTCATTACTGTTCAACTCTGACCGGGAAAAATGCATTAAGCGGATAAGGACCGTAGGTTATGTTGAATATGCTTCAGAGATGTCTGCAAACAGGATGCAAACTTTAAAAAGAGGATAAAATACTCCATGCACGGCAAACTCCGCATAGCAATCATAGATGAAAACACCGCTACATGTATCGGGCTCAGGTCCCTGTTGAGTGAGGTCGTTCCATTTGCGGAGCTATGCATTTATGGTAATTTCGATGAGTTTCTGAAAGATAATCCCGAAGATTGCTTCCATTACTTTATCTCATCCTCTGTCCTCTTTCTGAACAGCAACTTTTTCGTCCCCAGAGAGAAAAAGACAATCGTGCTAACGTCTCATAATGAGGTTAATAGTGTTATGAAGGGTTTCAGGGTTCTTGACCTTTCACAACCGGAGGAGGAGCTTGTCAAATCCATACTAAGTATTCACCAGGGTGCACACCATCATGGCTACCACACTCCGGAGGCCCCTGTACAAACAGAGACACCCCGATTACTCTCTGCAAGAGAGATCGAGGTGCTTTCTCTTATTGTAAAAGGATTTATCAACAAGGAGATTGCGGATCGGTTAAATATCAGTGTGACAACTGTCATCACTCACAGAAGGAATATAACCGAGAAGCTTGCCATCAAATCTGTATCAGGACTCACTATCTATGCCGTAACCCATGGTTATGTCGACATTGACAAATTATAGAAGAAGTGTCCCGTTATAAGTCAGAGGAAAACTTCCGCACATCATAGAGAGGCTTAGTACCCCATTCTGAATCTCACCGGTAAGATTTGTAATTGTGTAGGCAGGGAACTCACCACCCATTGCAATAGGTATTATATTGTTGCCTGAAAGGGTGATCTTCTCGCTGGTACTTGTGTAGACTACATTCTGAATCTTCATGTCAAGCTTGACCGGCATTTTTGGGGAGAACGATACCTGAAGCATATCTATTGTGATATAGCCGGCAGAGGTCGAAGGTGTTACTTTTACCTGGACATTGCTGCTGGTGTAATTTGTGCCGTTCAGCTGGTCTACTGCAAGTTGCCCTGAATAGGTCCCGTCTTCTGTTAACTTCAGTGGCTCCTCTTCCTTTTCGCAGCTAGCCGCAAAAAATGAGGTGATTAACAGAGCGATAAATAGAAATTTGTTTTTAAGAGAAAATAGATTCTTCATATTATATATTTAAAAATTTGTTTTCAGTGAAATCCCGAATTGAACAGGTTTCCCTTTTTGCAGAAAGGAGTTGCCCATTGAGAGAAAATAGAATGTATTGTACTTTGAAGAGGTTATGTTCTTGCCCCATAATTCAAGTGCGACTTTTTTCTTCTGCACCGATACTGATCCGTTCAGCAGGGTATAGAATGGCTGGTGAAGAGTATTAGACTCATTCCAGTAGATCTTTCCGAATCCTTTCACATCAAGGTGCAAAACCACTTTATCAAAAATGCGGGAACCCCTTTTTGCCATAAAAGTATAGTCAGCTCCGGCCGAGACTGTGTGTTGGGGTACATATGGCACATACCTCCCCGAGAAATCATTATGGCCGTTGTCATATTTAATGAAACGGGCATTTGTATATCCGTATTCACCCGATAAACGGAGATTCCCTTTTCTGTATGAAATAGTCCCCTCTGCACCGAAACTTCTCGTTTTTCCGGCGTTTGTCATCATCCTTCCGGTACTGCTTCCGGCAGGAAAAACTGTAATTTGCTGGTCATTGCATAGAATATCAAACACGGTGAGCTCAAGATTGAGATTCCCGGGGCTGTAATTCACACCTGCCTCCATATTCCAGCAATACTCAGGCCTGTAGGTTATCACATCGGCCACACTATATGATGAGTATTCCGAGTTTGAGAAGTGAACACCAAGATCGTTCATCATATCCAGCTTCATCTGATTTTGCAGAATATCCGAGAAAAGCTGAGTGTTGTAGCCTCCTGCCTTGTACCCACGGGCAACGGAGGCAGAGAGCCTCATCTTTCCGGAGTTATATGAAGCTGCAAATCTTGGAAGTACTTCAAAATAGTTCAGCCGTTCGTTTCCTTTCAGGATTGATTTGACCTCCCTGTATTTGGACATAGTCATTGTAAAGAGATAGTGGATGACCGAGTTGCTGTTATAGTCAAGTCCCGATCCTTCGTAATCCAGCCTCGCTCCCGCCTCAAACAGCCACTTGCCTCTCCTGAGATATGACTGATGATATAGTGCCGCACCATAAGTAGATGTTTTGAACAGACTACCTATTACAAAACTGTCCTCCTCAATTAAAATCGCCTCTCCAGGGAATACACTGCTAAGACCCTTATTTGCACCCGCAAGAATTAGCCTCTCAATTCCATCCCTCTTGAATGTCACGGGAGCATCCATTTTCAGATACTTAAAAAATGCCGATGCACCACTGAGCCATCTCCAGTTTCCACGCTCTTCTTTAGGCTTAATAACAACATCCTGCGATAAAGCGTGTTCATTCTGGCTCTGCCTCAATATGAAATAGGAGTCGGGTGTGAAGTCCTGATCCATATTCATACAGTCATCGGTATACTGGTATGATGTGACGCCTGTCAACACATATTTATCTAAAAAACGCTTGTAAGACAGCCCCTCACTTAGTGTAAACCGTGAATAACCGCTTACATCATTATAGTTGACATCCTGAATATTACCGGTCAATGTGTCAACCTTGCCGTAAGGAAAACCGCCCTGATCCACCCAGGATATGCTGAAACTATTGTCAAAGCTGAGTTTGTCAGATTTAACCCATTGTCCCCGGATTCGTAATCCGGCCCCTTTATACCAATCAGAATTTGTTCCGGAATATGCATTTTGATAAAAACCGTCCGAGCTTTTGTAATAACCACTGAGTGAAATCCCGGCTCTTTCGTTAATTCTCCTGTAGTGTGATGCCTGAGCAGAAAATGTATTCCCGTTGCCGTATCCTATCGATGCCCGAGTGCCCTGGTAAGCCAATGGTGAGATAGTCGTTATGTTAACCAGCCCGCCTATAGTGTTCCTCCCGAAAAGTGTGCTCTGCGGACCTCTTAATACATCAACAGAACGGATGTCAAAAAAATCAAAATCAAAATTGTTCTTGTTAAGATAGGAGATTCCGTCAACATACATTCCTACTACAGGATTGTCTATCCTGGCACCCAACCCTCTGACATAAACAGATGAGGTCATTTTCGACCCGTAATCCGGGATGTAAAAATTTGGAACAGTTGCAGAGAGATCCTTGAGGGCGGTAACACTCTCCGTCTCGAGTCTCTGCATGAATACTCTGGTTATTGATGCTACCTGTTCATCTACGACTCCGCCTTTAAGATATCCGGTAATTATTGCCGGGTTAATAACAATTTTTCTCTCTTCAGCCCTTGCCTGACGTCGTGACGCCCTTCCGGTTGTATCGTCAACTGAAAGCTCAGCGGCTCTCTCTGCTTCTGTTGGGCAAAAGAGCAGGTCTGTCGGTGATTTTTTTGCAAAAGCGGTATTAAATAAACTGACACATGTCAGAAGTGTAAGAATAATGGCTCTTATAGGATAATTCATAACGGCCGCAAAGATATCTCAATCATTTCTCCTGTACATACTCATTTATTATGATTTTTAAACAATCATCTCCCTTCTCTGTTTATATACAAAACAAAATTCAATGAAAAAATCAGCACTATTAATATCAATATTGGCTCTGTTCAGTAGCTTTACATCAAAGGCGCAGGAGAAGAAGGCTCCTGCCATAGAGGATTTTTATGCACTGTCATTCAATACAATAACCGGAGAAAAATTTGATTTCAGCCAGCTTAAGGGCAAGAAAGTCCTGATAGTCAACACCGCATCAAAATGCGGCTTCACACCGCAGTTCAAGGATTTGGAGGAACTACATAAAAAATTTGGCAACCAGCTGGTAGTTTTGGGATTCCCTTCAAATGACTTTCTGAATCAGGATCCGGGAACAAATTCAGAAATACAATCTTTCTGCGAACTAAATTATGGTGTGACATTTCAGATGATGGAGAAGTCTTCTGTAAAAGGGAAAAATAAAAGCGCAGTATATCAATGGCTTACAGACCCTTCAAAAAATGGGTGGTGCAAACAGGAGCCAAGCTGGAATTTCAACAAGTATCTCATAGATGAAAATGGTAACCTTCTGGAACATTTCGGCTCCAAGGTAAAACCTCTTTCAGAAGAGATAATTTCCTTGTTGTAAAAAAGATCTTAAAACTCTGATTGGAAAGAACTAATTATTTCAGAGGGCTAATTACCGAAAATTAATTCCGGAACTTATAAAAAAGCATTAATTCTTTCCGACTATTAATTCTTGAAAGAGTGGGTGACGAATTTCTCACCTACTTTTTCCTGGAAAGTCTTTGACACAGGTATATCCATCACACCCTGTGCCTCAAGCTCAAGATAGAGCCCATCCTTTTCCCTGCGCATAACCTTAACACGTCCGAAGTTTACAAGATACGACCTGTGACAGCGACCAACAGAGGTGTCAGAGAGCATTGTCTCCATATTTTTCAGACTGTTTCTCAATAGGTATGTCTTGTTTTTTCCGTTTGAGGTATAATGAATCTCAACATAATTGTTGTCAGACTCTATGTAAAGAAGATCCTGCATCTGTATGGAGAGCATCAGTACTCCCTTTTCATCCTTGAATGCAATACTCTTAAGGGGATTCATGTCCAGCTCCTCGTCATTCTCGATCTTCTCCAGTTTTTTCTGAGTCTCTTTCCATCCCATATATATCCAGAGAGTAACATAAGGTAAAAGAAGAACCAATGATGTGTTGATTGTAGAGTTCTTGAATGTCTCCATAACATCCACCCCGTGTCTTACACAGATGGTGTAAACAGTATAGAAGAGAGACATGAACAGAATCTCGAGAAGTACCCATATTATATATAAACGGTAGGAGATATCATGCTTCTTACTATAGAAATACATTATTATTCTACTGATAATCACCACTAACACTCCCGTAAGGATAATGAGACTTGAGTAGACGAAAAACATAAAGTCACTAATCTGGTACCAATTTTCAGAACTGAACGGCTTGTAGATATTGATAAATATCAAGGCGAACAGCGCTGTAAGGGAAACCAGACGCACAATATTGTTCTTTTCGTTTATGTATTTCGGTATGTTAGTAATCATCTTTACAAAAATAGTTAAAATTATTTCGCAACATATATAATATTTTCGTCCCACATTTGAGAATTTCGTCCCAAAACCGTTTCCTATTCACCATTTTTTTGACAACTGCCATACATAAGCTTTCATTTGCATAAAAAATCAGAGTTATGAAGTTTCATAAATTTTTATTTCAAGAAATCTTCGGTAAAGAGGAGATTGTCGAAGATATGAAGAGAACCGCCGCTCCTGCTTTTTATATGAAACCTGATGACGAGATAAAAGAGAATCAGGATTTCGAATATCAGATAGTGGAGCCGGAGCGAATGAGAAGAGCGGCAAACGGCAAGGCTGACTCTTTAATATTTCTTTTCCATGGTCTCAATGAGAGGAGTTGGGATAAATATTATCCATGGGCAAAATATATTGCTGAAAAGACACGCAAGCCGGTTCTTCTGTTCCCTATAGCATTTCACATAAACAGATCTCCGATGGAATGGGCGACACCGCGTTCCATGCAGCCGTTTCTGGCAGGAGAGGACAGGGATACTCTGAAGAGCAGCCATCTGACCTTTCTCAACTATGCATTGAGCAAAAGGATAATGGCAGACCCATACCGATTCTACCTTTCAGGAAGGGAGAGCGTTTACAATGTATGTCAGATAATGAATCAGATCAGAAAAGGGAGGCACCCGATGATTGACACACATGCAAAGATTGACATCTTTGCATACTCAATAGGTGCCCTGCTTTCTCAGGTGCTTCTGTTTGCAAACCCCGAGAACTATTTCACAAACAGCAAGCTCTTTATGTTTTGCGGAGGTTCCGTGTTTAACGAGATGAACGGAGATTCGAGGATGATAATGGATAAGTCATCTTTTGAGGTAATGTTGAAATATTACACTGAAAACTTTATCTATTTCAAGAATGAGAAAAGACTAAAGGGTGATTCGATAGAACATGCCTTTATATGTCATATAGACAAGTCCCTGAACAGGACTCAGAGAGAGTATTTTTACAATGAGAATGCCTATCGGATACAGGCTCTCTCATTAAAGAAAGACACCGTAATACCTACAAACGGAATCAAGTCCGCTCTGGGTATCGAACAACTTCGATGCCTGGAGGAACTTGATTTTCCATTTAACTATTCTCACGAAATACCTTTCCCTGAAGCAGGGCCTAAGGTCGACGCCGAAGAGAGAAGCTACTGGTTTGACAGGGTCTTCTCAAAAGCTTCGGAATTTTTGAGTTAGTATATTATTTAAGACCTTTTAAAAGAGATTTAGGGTCGAGGTTATTTCTTTCAATATCCTTGAAGTAGTTTACAGTACCTACTTTAAGTTCAACGGTTGAGGCGTCATCACACACGATGATGCCTTTTCTGTGCATCTGCAGCACACTCACTGTGTACATGTGGTTGATTGATCCCTCAACAGCCTCATACAAAGCTCTTGCCTTGTGATGACCATTAACCAGAATCATAACCTCTTCTGCATCCATGATGGTTCCTACACCAACAGTCAGTGCAGTTTTCGGCACCTGATGAATGTCATTATTGAAGAACCTAGAGTTTGCAATGATCGTGTCAGTTGTAAGACTCTTGACGCGAGTGCGGGATACAAGAGATGAGCCCGGCTCGTTGAATGCTATATGGCCGTCAGGACCGATACCACCCATGAAGAGTTTGATACCGCCGTATGAAGCCATCTTTTTCTCATAATTTTCACATTCAGCTTCGATATCAGGGGCGTTACCATCAAGTATGTTGGCATTCTCCCTCTCAATGTCGATATACTGGAAAAAATGATCCCACATAAATGTGAAGTATGATTGTGGATGCTCGCGCGGAATACCGATATACTCATCCATATTGAAGGTGACGACATTCTTGAATGATACGAGTCCCTCTCTGTGTAGTCTTATTAACTCTTTATATGTACCATTAGGTGTAGACCCTGTAGGAAGACCAAGAACAAACGGTTTTGCCTTAGTAGGTGCAAACTCGTTAATCCTCTTTACTATATAGGCTGCTGCCCATTGAGAAATCTCCTCGTAAGTGTTTTGAATAATTACTCGCATGTTATTATAGTTGTATTCTAGTTAAGTTAAGTTTTTTCCAAGCAACACCCTGGCGTTTGCAATGGAAGCCTCTGTCAGTTCTGCACCGCTCAACATTCTCGCAACCTCAGTAACCCTCTCTTCCCCGTGTATCTCCTTTATATTGGTTTTGGTCGTTCCGGTGCCGTCAATCTCCTTATAAACAAGCAAATGGCAATTCCCTTTGCATGCAATTTGTGGCAGATGCGTTATTGCAAATATCTGCATCTTTTTTGAAAGTTCATCTAAAAGATTTCCCATCTTGTCGGCAATGCTTCCTGAAACCCCGCTGTCTATCTCGTCAAAAATCATGGAAGGCATACCTTTCCCTGTGGCCATCAACGCTTTAAGGCATAGCATAATCCTCGAAAGCTCTCCACCGGAAGCAACCTTTGCAAGTTCTCTAGGTGGTATGTTTTTATTGGCAGAGAAGAAATATGTGACATTGTCACTTCCTGTAATGTTATATTGCTGTAACCCGGAGATCTCTATTTTAAACATGGCATGTGGCATCTCCAGTTCTCTGACCGATGATGTCATCTTCTCTATAAATCTTTCTGATGCCTCAATACGTCTTGCATGAAGTTGGGCAGCTAAACTATTCCTGCGCTCTGTACAACCTCTCATCTCCTCTTCCAGTTTCTCAAGTTCTATGCGATGCTCTGTTGTTATACCAGACTTTTGCTCCAAATCTTCCATAATGCCAATCAACTCATCAACTGTATCGACATGATGCTTCTTAAGAAGAGTATAGAGGAGAGATAGCCTCTCTTCTACCAATGCAGCCCTCTCCGGGTTTACATTCACACTCTCAGCCTTAGCCCTGACCTCCTGCTCTATATCTTTCAACTCAACCCTGCATGACTCAATCCTCTCTTGCAATGCTCCGGCCGATTTATATTCTGAAGATATTCTCGAACAAATTGCGACAGCCTCTTTCAGATTTTGAAGTAAAGAGAGCTCTGCACCTTCAGGAGAGATAAGATTGCTGATATTGAAAAGGGAGCTCTTGATAGATCCGGCATTACTCAATATTCTGAGCTCCTCTTCAAGTTCCCCGAGTTCCCCGGAGTGAAGCTTTGCCTCATTAAGCTGTGAAAGCTGGAATCTGATATAGTCCGATTCGGCCTCCTCCTTTGCTATTTTGGAGGATAAAGAGTTATATCTTGTTGTAAGCTCAGAGAGTAAACCATATTCAGCAGCATATCTCTGAAGTAGTTCTCCGTTTCCGGCAAATGAATCGAGTACAGATAACTGGAAGCCCGAGTCCGCAAGTAGCAGATGCTGATGCTGCGCATGTATATCGACAAGGTTTTCGGACAACTCTTTGAGAGTGGCAGCAGAGACAGGTTCATCATCAACGAAGGATCTTGATTTACCATTTGGAGAGAGCACCCTCCTGAGTGTTATCTCCTTGCCGGCTTCAAGCTCAAAAAGAGCCTCAACGACACAATTCTTCTCCTTGTTCTTTATAACGGAGAGGTCAGCCCTTCCTCCGAAAAGAAGAGCTATTGCTCCCATAAGGATTGACTTTCCGGCACCTGTTTCACCGGTAATAATGATAAAACCCTCCGGAAAATCTATCTCCAGATTCTCAATAAGAGCATAATTTGATACTGCCAGCGATTTTAGCATGAAAGCAGTTTTTCTATATAGTCAACGATGTCAGAGGCCACTTGCCTCTTTGATTTCAGGTTATAGTCATTTTTTGAGCCGTCACGTCCTATAATGCAAACTTTATTGGTATCCGTTCCAAAGCCGGCTCCTTCGTCCTTCAATGAGTTTAATACGATTGCATCAAGGTTTTTTCTGTGAAGCTTATCATTGGCATTTGCCAATTCATTGTCTGTCTCAAGCGCAAATCCTATATGGATTGTGTTCTCTCTTTTGCGGTTGCCCAATTCTGCAGCAATGTCTTTTGTCGGTTTAAGCTCAAGAGAGTAATTCTCTTTACCCCTCTTTATCTTTTTTGCTTCTGTGTTTACAGGAGTGAAGTCTGCTACTGCGGCACTCAGAATGACAACATCTGTCCCGCTTTCGTACGCAGTAATAGTGTTCTGGTACATTTCTTCAGCAGAGACAACTTCAATTTTATTTATTAATGGTGATGAGATATCAATATTGGCCGGTCCACTGATCAATGTAACCAAAGCGCCTCTTTCGGCACACTCCTGAGCTATTGCGTAGCCCATCTTTCCGGAAGAGTGGTTGGTTATATATCTTACAGGATCAATCTCCTCGCGTGTCGGACCTGCTGTTATCAGGATTTTTTTACCGGAGAGGGCAGGAGATGTGTTGAATATCTTTTTGATGTGCTCTACAATTATCTCCGGCTCCTCCATTCTCCCTTTCCCGTCCAGACCGCTGGCAAGTTCACCCGATGATGGCTCTGCAATCATTACACCTCTTGTTGAGAGTGTCTCAAGATTTTTGGTCGTCGAAGGGTGACGGTACATGTCAAGATCCATTGCCGGAGCAACCATAACCGGACATCTGGCAGAAAGGTAAGATGTTAGAAGAAGATTGTCAGCCACACCGGTTGCCATTTTGGCTATGGTATTTGCTGATGCAGGGGCTATGATATATAAATCAGCCCAGATACCGAGAGAGACATGGCTATTCCAGTCTCCGTTCTCGGGATTATAAAATTCGGTAAGTACAGGATTTTTGGAAAGGGTGGCAATAGTGAGCGGAGTGATGAACCGTTTCGCCATATCTGTCATAATGACCTTCACTTCAGCTCCCTCCTTCACAAGAGATCTTATCAGGAAGGCTGCCTTATAGGCAGCAATACTTCCTGTAATCCCCAGTAAAATATGTTTCCCCTTAAGCATCCGGTCAGCCTTCAGCTACCCTTGTGTTGATGTTGCCCTCTTCAAACTCGGCAATGGCAAGAAGGGTTGGTTTAGGAAGTTTCTCGTAATAACGTGAAATTTCAATCTGCTCCCTGTTCTCAAATGTCTCCTCAAGTGTATCGGCGAAATTTGAAAACTCCTTAAGCTTCTGGTCCAGCTCCTGCTTAAGAGTAGCGGCAATCTGATTGGACCTCTTGGCAATAATCATTGTTGTCTCATATACATTGCCTGTAGGTTCACAGAGTTTTGAAACATCCCTTGTAATGGTGTTTGTTGGAACACTCTTCTTAATATCCATATCTATTTGTTATTTGTTATTTTCTGAGCTTCAGCGAACATTCCGTCAAGTTCCTTCTTGTATTTGGATTCAGGAAATTCACTTATAAAGTTATAATATTCGTCAATCAATACCAGGAAGCGCTCCTTCTGCCTTTCAGGTATACTGTTTACGGCATACTTATAATTTGAACATACAATGTAGTACATTATCTGTTCACGGTACTGGTTGTCCGCATTCTCCTTGAGCGTGTTTTTCAGGGCAAAAGAGGCAGACTTGTAATCTTCCAGTGTGTAGTAGATCTTTGCAGCCTCGTAACTCTTTCTATCCAGCCTTTCCTGAAGGTCAACAAGCATATCCCTGCATCTCCTCAGGTTTGTGGAATTTGGATACTCATAAAGGTACTCATTGATGGCAGACATTGTCTTATAAGTCGGAATCTGGTCCAGTTCATACCTGTATGTGCTGTTATACAGACACTCAATTCTGAGAAATTTTGCCTCTTCGGTAAAAGGGCTTCTTGGAAATGATGTCACAAACTCCTGAAAATTGGCCTCTGCGTTAATCATATCACCATACTTGTAATTGCTCAATCCAAGGTAAAATTGTACCGTGTCGTCCTGGGCTGTGTTTTTTACATATGTAATCAACTGTTCGAACAACTGAGATGCTTTGTAATATCTCCCTTTGTCGAAATACATCATGGCACCCTTGTATTTCTGTTGAGTGTCCGGAGAATTCAGAAGGGCTTCATAAGGAGACTTGCAGGAAGTCGCAAGCAAGATCCCGGCAATGATAATTAAGAAGATGGTTTTACCTTGTTTCATAAATTAAATTATTTGTTTTCAGACAAGAACCTTTCCACATCCAACGCTGCCATGCAACCAGAACCGGCCGCAGTGATCGCCTGGCGATAAGTGTTGTCCTGAACATCACCTGCCGCAAAAACACCGGGAACATTTGTCCTGCTGCTTTTACCGTCGGTAATAATATAACCCTCTTCATTAGTCCTTACCCATTTACTGAAAATTTCAGAATTTGGGTGGTGTCCGATAGCCAGGAAAAAACCGTGGATGTCGATTCGTCTTTCTGAACCATCCTTGTGAACAAGAATCGCACCATTCACACCTCCGATAGGTGTTCCGGTGATCTCTTTTGTATTATATTGCCAGAGAATTTCTATGTTTGGAGTTTTCATAACCCGCTCCTGCATTGCTTTTGAGGCCCTAAGCACATCTCTTCTTACAATCAGGTATACTTTATTGCAAAGATTTGCAAGATAAGATGCCTCTTCGCAAGCAGTATCCCCGCCACCTACTACAGCAACATCCTTTCCTCTGTAGAAAAAACCGTCACATGTTGCGCAAGCAGAGACACCCTGTCCTTTATATTTCTCCTCGGATTCAAGACCAAGATATTTTGCAGTTGCGCCGGTCGCAATAATCAAAGAGTCGGCAAGAATTTCCTTCTCCTCGTCAATAGTAATTTTAAAAGGACGTTCAGAAAGATCGGCCGAGGTTACCAGGCCCGAACGGATGTCAGTATTGAATTTCAAAGCCTGATTGCGTAAATCCTCCATTAACTCTGTCCCTGTAATGCCTTGAGGATAACCGGGGAAATTTTCAACTTCTGTCGTGGTTGTCAGTTGACCTCCGGGTTGTATACCCTCATATAAAACAGGAGATAAATTGGCTCTTGAAGCATATATGGATGCAGTATAACCGGCAGGGCCGCTGCCGATGATAAGGCATTTGACTCTTTCTGTACTCATTTAAATAAAAGATTTATAATTTCTAACCGACAAAGGTAAGTATTTTTTTTCTTATTGCCATCTCGGCTTTTAGCTCCCAGACAAGAAGCAAGGACATTGCCCATCTGGAGAGAAGCAGCCACCAGAACATTCCACCGACCGATGTCAGGAGAATCACATCTTCAAGATTGCTGTGAGATATTGCAATGTGGTGGTTAAGCAAATCTATATCACTCTTATTCACCTTACCGCCCTCATACTCCTCAATCATTACGGCAGCTCCATAAGCCAGACCCAATGTGTTGGCAACTATCCAGAGGAAAGAGGTCTTTGCCGGCAACCCGAAAATTGCAAGCAAGGGTCTCAGAAATTTTGAAATCCATCTGATAACGCCGAACTCTGAGAGTATCTTTTGTAGTATAGAGAGGGTGAATATAAGGACTGTCATAGTGATTACAATCCTTATTGTTGAGTATAGCCAGTCAGTCAGCATCTCTTTGAGTGAAGCCTTTTCTATTGCAGAATTGAGCACATTGCTGACAACCTCGCCGGGCATAATCTTGTTTAACACAAAAGCCAGGACGAAAGCAGAAAGTGTTCTTATCACAACCATCCTTATCGCAGAAGAGCCTGTTTTTTTCTGAACGGCTGTCTCTATTATAATATTGTGAGAACAAAGAACCATTACCGAGAGTATGGTAATGGCTCTTATATCTAGGTCAAGGGTCGATATCACGGCAATTGCAGAATATACGTTAACGAAGTATCCTGTCACATATGCAAGTGCAGCCTCACCCGGAAGCCCGAAAATGTTGAAAACCGGGCTTATAAGACCGGAAAACCAGGGTAAGATGTCAAAATATCTTAGTACAAGAATCCCGAAAGAGATCAATACTGTAATTTTAACTAACCAGACACAGGTCTTTATTGTTGTAGGCAGAACATCTCTGGCTGCTCCGATAACCCTTTCGTAAGTGGTACCTTTCAACGTTTAGTAGTTGTTTTTCTTCGGTTCGAAATATGCTTTAGGATGGTTGCAGGCCGGGCAGTTCTCCAGTGCTTTCTTTCCTTTGTGAACATAACCGCAATTACGGCATTGCCACTCAATCTCCTCGTCTCTTTCGAAGAATTTGTCCTCCTCAACTCTTGCGAGAAGTGTCCTGTAGCGTTTTTCGTGCTCCGCCTCAACTTTGGCAATCATCTTAAAAGCTGTTGCTACCTGAGGAAAACCTTCCGCCATAGCCACTTCGGCAAATTCAGGATAGAGTTCTGTCCACTCTTCATTTTCACCGGCAGCTGCAGCAGCAAGATTGTCTTTTGTAGTACCTATTATTCCGGCGGGATATGTTGCTGTAATCTCAACCATTCCACCTTCAAGGAACTTAAAAAACCTTTTGGCGTGTTCCTTCTCTTGTTCGGCTGTCTCTTGAAAAACGTCGGCGATTTTTTCAAAGCCCTCTTTCTTAGCTACACTGGCAAAGTAGACATACCTGCTTCTTGCTTGCGATTCGCCGGCAAATGCTTTTAAAAGATTCTGTTCAGTCTTTGTCCCCTTAATGCTTTTTTCCATAAGTTTTATTTTAAAAAGTTAGTACTCCTTTTGCTGCAAATATAACAAAATCCTTCGTGAATTCGTATATTCGCATTATGTACAAATAAACATCTGTAATATGGCAGTATACAAATTGGAGCTTTTGCGTAAGGCTATGATTGAGAAAGAGATAAGTGCTCTTGTGGTTCCTTCCGGTGATCCTCATTTTGGTGAATATATTCAGGCTCATTATAAGTGTGTGGAATGGCTTTCAGGCTTTAACGGCTCTGCCGGGACTATTGCCGTTACCATGAAAGATGCTGCCCTGTGGACAGATTCACGCTACTTCGTCCAGGCAGAGGCGCAACTGTCCGGTTCCGGAATTGAGCTCATGAAGATGAAGATCCCGGGAACAGAAGGAGTTGACACATGGATTAAAAAGAGGTTGAAAAAGAGCGAAAGGGTTGGAGTTGTCAGAGAACTCCTCTCATTGTCGGATTTCACCCTCTTGCAGCAGGATCTTGTTTCATTAGAACTTGTTGAGATAGACGATATATTCCAGACAGTATGGAAGAGCAGGCCGGTTGTTGAATATTACAATATCAATGTACTTGACGATGTCTATACAGGGGAATCTGTAAGCTCAAAACATGCGAGAGTAGTAGCTGAGATAGGAGAGGAGGGTGATTTTCTCTATATTATATCATCCTGTGATGACATAGCATGGCTATTTAACATCCGGGGCACAGACATAGAGTTCAATCCCGTTCCGCTTGCATACGCTGCACTTACAAGGAGCTCAATGACACTCTTTATCAAGAACGGCACACTCAGCGACGAGCTGAACCTCCACCTCAAAAAGGAGAAGGTCAGTGTAATGGATTATGACGAATTTGATACATTTATCTCCACATATCCTGCCGCTTCAATAAGAATTGCTTCAAAAGATAAGATATCACTCAATAAATACAATATATCACTCTCAGGCGGGGCATCTTTCAGTCCGGACACAAAAAGAGGAGGCGTTATAGCCAACCTTAAGGCAATCAAGAATGAGACCGAAATCTCCGGATTCAGGAAGGCAATGATCCTGGATGGTGTTGCATGGGTTAAATATCTGCGTTTTATAGAGGAGAGAATCAAGGAGAGTGATAATCCTCTTGGAGAGTGGGAGGCTGCTGCAAAAATTGCTTTGCTCAGGGCTGAGTCCGATTTGTACATGGGTGAGAGTTTTGCGCCTATTGTCGCCTTCGGGGCCAATGCAGCTCTGCCTCACTATGAGCCGTCTGAAGCGGTACACTCAATTGTCGGAAGCGATAATTTTCTCCTGACAGATACCGGAGGACAATATATCTGCGGTACTACAGACACCACAAGGACAATTGCAATAGGAGAGATTACCGAGGAGCAAAAAAGAGATTACACACTTGTCCTTTCCGGGATGATAAACCTTGCAATGGCCCGCTTTCCTTCAGGAACAAGAGGAGCACAACTTGACATCCTGGCAAGAGGCCCGGTCTTCTCTGCAGCCAAGATGTACATGCATGGAACAGGTCACGGAGTGGGTCACTATCTGTGCGTTCACGAAGGGCCTCAGAGCATAAGGATGGAGGAGAACCCTGTTGTCTTGAAGCCGGGAATGATTACATCGGATGAACCTGCAATTTACGAGGAGGGGCGTTATGGCATCAGGTGTGAGAATCTCATTCTGTGTAAAGAGTGGTGTAAAAACAAGTTTGCCACTTTCTACGAGTTTGAGACACTAACCCTGGTCCCTTTTGACACAAAACCTATTATCAGGGAGCTGTTTGGCAAAGAGAGAATCACCTGGCTCAACGAGTATCACAGGCGCGTCTTCAGAGAACTTTCGCCATATCTGAAGAGTGACGATCGGGAGTGGTTAAAACTCAAGACTGCTGATATTGATTGAGTAATCAGGATTGTATATCACAACGCGTGAAGCTGTGTTGATATATCCGTCTGATCTGCTCGCTCTCTCAAATCTCAGGTCTGACTGCAATAGTCTTCTGGTAGTACCGTTCTCCTTTTTGTAAAATTTAGGTCCTTTTGAGTAGAGCTCTTCAAGAAAGTACCTGGCAACATCGTATGCCTGGTATGAGTACGGATTTGGTTCGCATCCGTACAGAGCTCTGTATCTGAATATAAAGCTCTTCACATCCTTGTCGTTGAAATCTATATAGTGCTGTAGCGCAATATGCAGATTCATGGCATGGTAGCTGTTGATATCCATACTTTCAAATGTACGCCATTTCGATGTTCCGTATATAGTTATGTTGAACCCGTTCATTGTCTTGAGAAGGTTCAGATTCCTCAGTACATCAGATACAAAGGCCTCTTGATTTGACGGAACTACAACAGCATTCATTGAACCGGCAAGGAGCTTTGCACCTATTTTAGGAGTCATTCCTCTGCCCGAGAGCACATTGTATGAGATTGTGTTGTATGTAATTCCCATTTCTGATAAAATGTGCCTTGTGAGATCCACCAACTCTTTATCCTTCCCCGATTCCTCATAAATGACAGTTACGTGATTCCCTTTTGGAATACTTGAGAGAAGTGCTGACTGAACATGATAATTACTTGTGTTTACCTGAAAGAAACCCTCATGGTTGGCAATAAGAGACTCTGTTTTGGAATCCATGGGAGAAACAACCGGAATACCCAGATTGTGCGCATGTGTGAGCACCGGTGTTACATTCTTCTCAAAAATAGGGCCTATGATAAGATTGCTGTTGTCCAGCTTCCCGGACTGAGCTAATATACTACCAGAAGGATAGTCTTGCATATCCAGGACCTGAAGGTTTATATTCATGCCGGCCGATTTCATGTCCTCTACTGCAAGCAGGAACCCTTCGTAAAAGTCAAGAAAATTTGCATCCATCTCTGAAGTTTCAGCTTTTGTGCTTCCAAGCGGTAAAACCAGAGAGACTCTGAATTTGTAGTTATTGTATTCAGAAACTGAAGACTTATAATCAGATACAGTTGGCTTATATTCAGTTACACTCTGCGCAGAGTAGTCGACACTTGTCGGTTTTGGGTTGGCAGTTATAGTGTCGGCAATCTTAACTATTTCCGGCTTTTCCGACAGGGAAAATGCTGCTGTTGAGTCCGGTATCAGAAGCATCTGCCTGACAACCAGCCTCCCGTCCTGTAAGGAGTTGGCTTTTAAAATATCAGCCTCTGAGACACCATATTTTTTCGCAATTGAAGATACAGAGTCATACCATCTTACAATATGTTTTAAATATGTAACCTGCTTTTTCCCGCCCTGCCTTATAAAGATAGTGCTTCCCTCCTTAAGCCCGCTTATCAGAGAGGGGTTGTCCTCCAGCAAAATCTCAGGAGTAACCTCGTAGACCTTGCATATTGAGTATACAGTCTGTCCCTTTTCTACTTTGTGCACAAAATAGCTAATCCCATCCTTCGTTATAGTCTCCCGGGATACTGTAACTGCAACATGCGTTTCCTGCCCGAACGTTACATTAAAGACGACAGTCAGGAGCAATATCAATATGGCAGCGTTAAATCTCATAATCTTGCCAGCATATTTAGAATATTAGTCTCAATTCTTTCGTATATATCATCAGTATACTCAGCTCTTTCAAATTTGCTGCCTGTTATATTCTCATATAACTCAATGTACCTGTCAGATATTGAACGGACAATCTCGTCAGTCATCTCTGGAACCTCCTGTCCGGTTTGTCCTGAGAAGTTGTTATCCATAAGCCACTCTCTGACAAACTCTTTCGAAAGTTGCCTCTGTTGTAGCCCTTTTGCAAAGAGCTCCTCATAACTCTCTTTATAGAAATACCTGGAAGAGTCAGGAGTGTGAATCTCATCGATAAGATATATCTTATCACCCTTCTTCCCGAATTCATATTTTGTGTCAACGAGTATCAACCCTCTCTCCGATGCTATATCTGAACCGCGGTTGAAGAGATCAAGGGCATATTTCTCGAGCATCAGATAGTCTTCCTCTTTCACAATACCTTTTGTAATTATCTCCTCTTTTGAAATATCCTGGTCATGAAGTCCTATCTCAGCTTTAGTGGTTGGAGTCACAATCGGCTGTTCAAAGCGTTGATGCTCTTTCATCCCGTCCGGAATCTTTACCCCGCAGATTTCACGTGCTCCGGCTTTATATGCTCTCCAGGAGCTTCCTGTCAGATATGCCCTGACAATCATCTCTACAGGGAAACCTGTGCATTTGTGACCGACTGTCACTACAGGATCCGGAGAGGCTATTTTCCAGTTTGGAACTATATCACTTGTACTATCAAGGAATTTGGAGGCTATTTGATTTAATACCTGTCCTTTATATGGAATTCCTTTGGGGAGAACCACATCAAATGCAGAGATCCTGTCAGTAGCTATCATCACAAGATAGTCTTCTCCGATTGTATATACATCTCTTACTTTACCAACATACTTACTGCTTTGATTAGGAAAATTGAATTCTGTACGGGTTATTGCTTTCATATAAAAAGGTTGTTAAAGTGTTGTGTGAAATTTTAATAATTTGTCCGCAAAGCTGTTCCATGACAGTTGCTCTCTTTGAGCGGCGATGTTTTCTCTGAGCCTGCCGCCTAGCTCCTTTTCAAAATACTCCACAATGGCATCCCGGATTAATCCCGGGTCGACTCTATCGACTACAATACCGGTGCCAGGCCCTTCAATCGCCTCTTTTAGCCCACCGACATCAGTCGTTATCATCGGAAGCCCGAAATGATATGAGATAGCACTTATACCACTTTGAGTGGCAGAGCGATATGGTAGTACGCATACATCACTTGCCGAGAAAAACAGAGGAACCTCCTCATCGGCTATGTAGCGGGTGAACAGTTTTATACGTCCGTTATCGGGTATTGAACTGATTATTTCACTGTATTTGTCAAAACTTCCATATGGTTCTCCGGCTATTATTAACTGATATTTGTCATCCAGTCCGGCAAAAGCCTGCAGTAATATGTCCAGCCCTTTATAATCCCTTATCAGGCCAAAAAAGAGGATATTCCTTTTCCCTTTGTCAAGACCGAGCCTCTCTTCTGCCTTCTCTCGTTCTAAGCTCTCACCGAAATGGTTGTACAGGGGATGTGGAATGCTGACAAATCTTGCATCGGGCTTCAGCGCTGTGAGGTCTTGTCCGACTGCATCCGAAAGAACCACGAATCCGTCATTAGAGCCGAGGTAATATTTTGTAAAGGGGGTGTCAAAGAATTTCGGCTCGTGTGGAATTACATTATCAAGTATCGATATAACCTTTGTGCCGGGTAACTGATGCCTCCCCACATAACCTTGCGAGGGGGCGAAGTATGACATCCAGTAACGCATTATCAACAAATCCGGGCCCCACTTTCGTATGGCCCGGGCTGTTGAAATATAACTTAATGGATTTGCTGTGTCAAGTATTGCAGTACTCTCTATTTTCAGAGCTGTGTCCCCTTTCTCGACAAACTGTGTCTTGCCGGGGAACAGCAAATTTGGATATTGCCGCTTGAAATTAAATGCCTTAACCTCGTGTGACTTGCTCAGCTCCTTGTATATATTTGCGTTGAACTGAGCAATACCGCCTCTGTAAGGGTAAAAGCATGAAAGAATTGCAATCTTCACAGGGGTGTTTTATTTTTTTCCTTTAGTTGCTACATACTCATCATTGAGCCCTGCAACAACCATGTTGGTAATGTTAAGAGTCGAATCGGCACGAAGCACTGTGTTCAGTGTTGCAGAAGTGTTGATAATCATTGAGTATTTCTTGTCAGCATTGAACTTGACAAGATATTTGTCCAGAGCATCCATAACCTTTCTTACAAGCACAGCCTGCTCCTCATTCATCTCCATCTGTCTCTGTTGTGAGTAGTTCTGAAGCTCTCTCTCCCTGTTCTGAAGCTGAGCATTCTGAGCCTCAGCCTGAGCACGGGTAATCAGCCCCTTTTCAACCTTTTGACGGAAATCCTTGACATCTCTCTCAAATGCCATACCTTTCTTGTTAAGATCGTCCTGCATTACCTGAGCCTTTGATTCAAGTTCGGATTTAAGATCATTGAACATGTCATATTGGTTGACAAGCGAGTCCATCTGGATATATACAACGCTTCCTGCAGCAGGTGCGGATCCCGATCCGGAGTCATTCTTCAGTGAGTTTGAGTTAGATGTAAAGTGCAGGACAAACAGCACTATAACTGCTATGGCCAACACAACGTTGGTGATTAAAGAGGCTTTTTTCATTTTTTTAAATCTATTTAATGGACAAATATATTAATAATTTTTTAACTCTCTCAAGTAGGACTGGATAGTATTTTCAAGGCCTAAATAGAGGGCATCGCAGACCAAAGCATGTCCGATGGATACTTCAAGCAGACCAGGAATGTTTTTGTTGAAGAAATTAAGATTGTCAAGATTCAGGTCATGACCGGCATTGATGCCTAATCCCTGTTTAACAGCCTCTTCTGCAGCCTTGACATATTTCTCTATAGCAGCTTCCCGGCCGTTAAAATAATTGGCAGCATACGATTCTGTGTAGAGCTCTACTCTCTTGCAGCCGGTATCTGTTGCATATCTGATCATCTCAACATCAGGATTCACAAAAATAGATGTGCGGATATTTTCATCATTAAAGATCTTACAGATTTGTTTCAGAAATGAGGCGTTCTTCTTTGTGTCCCAACCGCAGTTGGAAGTAAGTACATCGTGAGAGTCAGGGACAAGGGTTACCTGGGCGGGATGTATTTCAAGAACAAGTTTTACAAATGAGTCAATAGGGTTTCCTTCGATATTGAACTCGGTAGTAACCACATGCTTAAGATCTCTCGCATCCTGGTAGCGAATATGTCTCTCGTCCGGTCTGGGATGCACTGTAATGCCTTCAGCACCAAATTTTTCGCAATCCACTGCAGCTTTGATAACATCAGGCAGATTACCCCCTCGGGAGTTTCTCAGTGTTGCGAATTTGTTTATATTTACACTTAATTTTGTCATGATAGGTGCAAATTTATCTATTTTTGGCAATTATAACACTAAAATGAAGATTGCTTTATTTGCAAGAGATTTTGAGACAGCATGGTGTTCCGGACTTTGTCAGATAATAAAGTCTTTAATTGACAAGGGAGTCACCCTGTGTTACTATAAGCCGTTTTACGACAAACTGACCGCCATTCCGGGCTATAATTTTCCTGAATCGGAAACATATTATGACTATAATGATCTGCCTTCTGACACCGATATATTCCTCTGTTTCGGAGGGGATGGCACATTTCTGGAGTCAATAACACATATCCGCGAAAAATCGATTCCGATTGCCGGTGTCAATTTTGGCCGGCTTGGTTTCCTGACAAGTGCAGATTTGAATTCAGCCGGTAAATGGATAGATGACCTTATAGAGGGAAGATACAAAATTGAGAAGAGGACAATGCTGCGGATTGAGAGCAACTGTCTGCCGGAAGGATTTTTCCCATATTCAGTCAATGAGGTCTCCCTGCAGAAGTGTGATTCAACAATGATATCGGTAAACCTTACTATAGACGGTATTGAGATGCCGGCATACTGGTCTGATGGTCTTGTTGTTGCAACACCCACCGGCTCAACGGCATACTCTCTGAGCATAGGCGGGCCGATAGTGCTGCCTGTTTCAGAAGTATGGATAGTGGCTCCTATTGCCCCTCACAATTTAAATGTGAGACCAATGGTGGTGCCAGATAGTGTTACCCTGGAGATGTTTGTTACCGCAAGGGTGGGGAGGGCCATTTTATGCCTTGACAGCCGTGAGGTTGTGATTCCTTCAGGAAGTTCCGTGAAAATTACAAAGGCTCCATTTACTTTGAATTATATATCTCTTCAGGAGGAGAGCTTCATTAATGCACTCAAGGACAAATTACGATGGGGCGAGGATAGGAGAAACAGCCAGATAATATAGAAAAAACAGTGATATGAATAGAATTCCAAGACACGTATCAATTATAATGGACGGGAACGGCAGATGGGCCAAGGCCAGGGGCATGGAGAGGCTCTACGGCCACAAGGAGGGTCCTGAATCTGTAAGAGCAACAATTGAATTTGCAGCAGAGAACAGAATCGAATACCTGAGCCTTTTCGCCTTCTCAGAGGAGAACTGGAACCGCCCGGAGGATGAGGTTAACGGGCTTATGCAGCTGATGGTAGATGCTATAGCTGCGGAGACCGCTACATTCATGAAGAACAACATAAAATTCAGAGCTATAGGAGATCTTTCAAAACTCTCTGAAGATGTTGCAAAGAAGATATATAATGCTGAGGAGATGTCCAGCCATAACACCGGACTGAATCTGATCATTTTTTTAAGTTATGCCGGGAAATGGGATATTCTTCAGGCTGCCGAGAAATATAGTGAGGAGGTGCTCAGGGCATATCAGGATGGCAGAACATTACCAAAACTGACTGCGGACCATTTCAACTCATTATTGAGCACAAAAGGGATTCCGGATCCCGACCTGATCATCAGGACAAGCGGCGAACAGCGCATAAGTAATTATTTACTATGGCAGAGTGCTTACAGTGAATTTTATTTTCCGGAAGTGCTTTGGCCCGATTTTCGCAAAACTCACTTTCAACAAGCTCTGGACATCTTCGCGCAAAGAGAACGGAGGTTTGGGAAAACAGGAGACCAGTTAAATAATTCTTAATCAAACAAACTTTGAATACAAATAAAAGCTTATATTTGCGCTTTCACAGCCGGAGATTGCAGATGAAGTCATTAGCCCTTATTTCGTTATTAATTTTCTTAACTCCTTTTACAAACCAGGCCCAGGCCCAGGATTCTACTATCATAAGAACCACTGAAGTTGATTACAACAAGCCTCAGAAATATGAGGTAGGCGGCATAGTCGTTTCCGGAGTAAAGTACAACAACACAGAGACGATTCTTTCCCTGACAGGTATACAGGTCGGTGATAAGATTGAGATACCGAGCGAGGATCTCTCGTCAGTAATAAAGAGAATATGGCTGCAACGCTGGTTCTCTGAGATTTCTTTTTATGTAGACTCGATTTCAAACGGTAAGGTCTATCTTAATCTATACCTGCAAGAGAGGCCGCGCGTTTTGAAATGGGATTTCGAAGGAGTTAAATCCACAGAGAGATCTGAGTTACAGGACAGACTAAAGTTCAAAAGAGCAAGTGAGCTGTCCGACTACATTGAAAGATCTTCATGCGAAATTATAAGAAAATACTACGTTGAAAAGGGATTCCTCCAGACAGAGGTAACTACCAGGGTCGTTCAGGACACAACAATCAAGAACACAGTAAGAGTCACATTTGTCGTTGACAGAAAGAGCAAGGTTAAGATTCAGGATATCCTTTTTGAAGGGAACGAAAATATAAAAGCCTCCAAGCTTGCCGGTTCAATGAAAAAGACAAAGGCAAGGAGTAATATCCTGAACTTCTTCTCAAGCAAGAAATTCAATGAGAAAGAGTATGAGAATGACAAGAAATTACTTATAGAGGCTTACAATGAACGCGGATATCGTGATGCACGCATTGTCAAGGATAGCATATATTATATAAGTGATGGGAGGATGGCCATTAAGTTCCTTATAGATGAGGGGCAGAGGTATTACTTCAGAAACATAACATGGACAGGTAATTCCAAATACTCGGGCGAGGCACTTAACACCATTCTGAGAATCAAGAAGGGTGACATCTATGATGTGGTTTCTATGGACGAGAGGCTCACCAGAGATGAGAAGGGAAATGTGTCAAAGCTATATACCGACAACGGGTTTCTTTTCTTTAATGTAACACCGGTCGAGGTCTGTGTTGATAAAGACTCAGTTGACGTTGAGATGAGAATTTACGAGGGCAAACCTGCAACATTCAACAGGGTTACTATAAATGGTAACAGCGTTACAAATGAAAGAATCGCCAGAAGAGAGCTCTATACAAAACCGGGCTATCTATACAGTCAGTCTGACATTGAACGTTCCCTCAGAGAGCTTTCCAATATGGGACACTTTGAACCGGAGAAGCTTCAGTCGGCAGATGCGATCAACATCATTCCAAACCAGCAGAACAACACAGTAGACATAGCATACAACGTAGTCGAGAAGTCAAACAGCCAGTTTGAAATCGCAGGTGGCTGGGGTGGAAATACATTTGTAGGTACTCTCGGTGTTAGTTTCAATAACTTCTCTATAAAAAGGATTCTCGAAAAGAGAGCATGGAGACCGGTACCACTGGGAGACGGACAACAACTGGCTCTGAAATTTCAGACAAATGGTACATATTATACAGCTTTAACAGCAAGTTTTGTTGAACCATGGCTTTTTGGAAACAAACCGACCTCTCTGAGCATATCAGCATACTACACAAGACAGACCAACTCATACTACTTCTATCAGAATTCTAATCAGGCCATGGAGGTTTACGGAGCGTCAATCGGTATAGGAAAGAGGCTGAAATGGCCGGACAACTGGTTTGTACTGTATAACGAACTCAGTTTGCAGTCATACAGGTTGCATGATTGGGATTACTACTTCATATTCTCAAACGGAACATCAAATAACTTCAGCTATAAGGTGTCTCTCCAGAGAAACTCCGTTGACCAGCCTGTATATCCGAGAAGCGGTTCCGATTACCAGATAGGATTACAGCTCACACCACCGTATTCACTCTTCAGAGACAAGGACACCGATTACAAGAGCATGAGTGATGCAGAGAGATATAAATGGATTGAGTATCACAAGTGGACACTGAAAGGAACTCACTATACAGCCATTACAAACAACCTGGTCCTAATGACAAGAGCACACTTCGGCTATCTGGGATTTTACAGCAGGAGCCTTGGCTACTCTCCGTTTGAAGGTTACGTTGTCGGTGGTGACGGTATGTCCGGTTACAGTACATACGGTACCGAGGTTATCGGTCTGAGAGGTTATTCCAACTCGTCACTCACCCCGATGGTAAACAATGCTTACGCAGGTAATGTGTACGACAAATTATCTGTTGAATTGAGGTATCCTGTTGTATTACAGGCTCAATCGACAATCTATGCACTTGCATTCCTTGAGGGCGGTAACTCCTGGTCAGATATACGTGACTTCAATCCGTTCTCGATCAAGAGATCAGCGGGAATAGGCGTAAGGGTTCTTCTTCCGATTGTGGGAATGTTGGGAATAGACTGGGGTTACGGATTTGACCCTGTAGGTACACAGAAAAAGGGAGGCAGCAACTTCCACTTCGTAATAGGTCAGCAATTTTAATTAACGCTCCAAATATTGAATAATTATGAGAAGGATATTTTTACTGTCACTGGTGATATTGGCCTCATCAACAATTATCAAGGCGCAATCGTTCGGGTATATAAACACCGAGACAATACTCAAGGCCGTTCCTGAGTATGCAACTGCCCAACAGCAGATACAGCGAGTTAAGGCTCAGTATGATGCTGAAATAGAGGGTGAGCTTAAAAAAGTAGAACAACTCTATAATACATATCAGGCTCAAAAGGCGAATCTCTCACAAAGCGAGAGAAGCTTGCGTGAAAATGAGATCATTACTAAAGAGAGAGCCGTAAAAGAACTCCAAAAGAAGTATTTCGGTCAAGAGGGGGTAATGGCTGCAAAATCGAAAGAGATTATGGAGCCAATTATGACAAAATTGAAGAGTGCAATTGAAAAAGTTGCGCAAACTGAAGGATTTATTATTATTTTTGATATTGCAACTGTTCAGGGAGTAGTTTATAACAACCCTGCAAACGACATGTCACAGAAGGTGATTAAATTGTTGAATTAAAAGAAAACTAAATAATTATTTGAATATGAAACATCTATCGAAATTTCTGCTGCTTCTTTTTGTATTAGCAGGCACAACTTCCTTCGCACAGACAACGATCAAGTTCGGGCGTATAAACTCAGAAGAGCTTATCGCACTTATGCCTGAGAGGGACAGTGCTTTTATTAAGCTTGACAAGCTTTCAAAGGAGCTTAAGGAAAATATGGAGGCACTACAGAATGAATTTCAGACAAAATATGCCACATATCAGCAGAAACAGGCTACCTGGACAGCTGCACTGTTAGAGACTAAACAACGAGAGCTTCAGGATTTACAGAGCAGATATGACCAACTAAGACAAACTGCTCCTCAGGATTTCCAGGATGAACAGCAAAAACTGCTCACTCCTGTATACCAGAAGGCAAATGAGACAATCAAGGCTTTAGGAAAGGAAAACGGTTGCGCATTTGTATTTGACCTTTCAACCGGAGCAATTCCATATTTTGACGAGGCGCAGAGCATAGACCTGCTTCCGCTGGCCAGAAAGAAACTCGGTATTCCTGCAGACAAAGTTCCTATGCAGATTAATCCGCAACCGGCTGAACAGGCAGCAGCACCTGCTAAATAAGCATGAGGAAAATTTTTTAACTTTACAGTCGTTCATACAGGGCGACTGTTTTTTTATAAAATATGTGTATAGGCGTTTTTGACTCAGGAGTAGGGGGACTCTCTGTATGGAGAGAGATAATTAAGGTTTTACCGGAAACCTCAATAACCTATTTTTCGGACAGTGCATATTGCCCCTACGGGAATAGGTCACAACTGGAGATAATCGAGAGGGCATACCTTATAACAGACTTTCTGCTATCAAAAGAAGCAGCGGTAATAGTTGTTGCCTGCAATACGGCAACAGCTGCGGCAATAAAGGCTCTCAGAGAGAAATATCAGATTCCTTTTATCGGCATGGAACCGGCCGTAAAGCCTGCGGCGCTTCACTCAAAAAGCGGCACTATAGGAGTCCTGGCAACCAGAGGAACATTGAATGGAAACCATTTTCACGCATCTGTCGAAAGATTTGCCTCAGATGTAAATGTTATTGCAAAAGTTGGAGAGGGCTTAGTAGAGTTGGTTGAGTCAGGGGAGACCTCAGGAGTGAAAGTGAAAGAACTGCTTAAGAGGTATATAAATCCCATGCTGGAACAGGGCGCAGACCACATTGTCCTTGGCTGTACACACTATCCTTTCCTTCTTGAAAGCATAAAAGAGGTTGCCGGTGACAATGTAGTTATTGTTGATCCGGCGCCTGCTATTGCAATAAGAACATTGAATGTAATCAGTGAAAACAAAATTTTTCTATCCGAAATGATTTCAAAAGATGTTTACCCTACGACATTCTATACCACCGCGCCAACCGGGACATTGATGATGATGGCTCACAGAATCGACCCGGAAATTCCGGATAAAAACTTTACTAAGATTGAAATTTAACCAAACAAAAACTTAACAATAAAACTATGACAACCGAGAGTATGTTCTATTTCGTGCCACTGGCTTCAGCCATAGCACTGTTTTTTGCTTTCTATTTCTTCCGGCAGATGATGAAAGAGAGCGAAGGTTCCCAAAAAATGAAAGATATTGCATTATATGTCAGGAAGGGAGCCATGGCATATCTTAAGCAACAATACAAAGTCGTTACAATTGTATTCCTTATTCTGAGCGCTTTTTTTGCTGTATTGGCATATGGCTTTGGAGTTCAGAACCCTTGGGTTCCATTTGCATTCCTTACAGGTGGTTTCTTCTCGGGACTTGCCGGTTTTATAGGAATGAAATCTGCAACCTATGCTTCAGCAAGGACAGCCAATGCTTCAATGAGGTCTCTCAACAGCGGTCTCCGTATTGCTTTCCGCTCAGGGGCAGTCATGGGACTTGTAGTTGTAGGACTTGGACTTCTTGACATCTCAATCTGGTACATAATCCTGGATAATTTCATCGATACAACCGGGGCTCAGAAGCTGGTAATAATTACTACTACAATGTTGACTTTCGGTATGGGAGCATCAACACAGGCTCTTTTTGCCAGAGTGGGCGGTGGTATATACACAAAGGCTGCTGACGTAGGAGCAGATCTTGTTGGAAAGGTCGAGGCCGGTATTCCTGAGGATGATCCCCGCAATCCCGCAACTATTGCAGATAATGTGGGTGACAACGTAGGTGACGTTGCAGGTATGGGCGCAGACCTTTATGAGTCATATTGCGGCTCAATATTGGCAACAGCGGCGTTGGGAGCCTCTGCATTCTATATTAATCCGGATATGCAGTTGAAGGCAGTTTTTGCACCAATGCTTATTGCAGCAGTAGGTATCGTACTTTCAATCGCAGGTATTTTCCTGGTAAGGACAAAAGAGGGAGCAGGCATGTCACAGCTTTTAAAGTCACTCGGAAGAGGTGTTAATTTCAGCGCCTTGTTAATAGGTGTGTTGACATTTGTGATTCTCTACACTCTAAATATTGAGAACTGGCTTGGAATTTCATTCTCTGTACTAGCAGGCCTGGTTGCAGGTGTGATAATCGGGCAGTCAACAGAGTACTACACTTCTCATTCATATAAGCCAACCCAGAGAATATCTGAAAGTGGCCAGACAGGCCCTGCTACTGTAATCATCTCCGGTATCGGTCTGGGAATGATATCTACAGCTATTCCTGTAATTACAATAGGTATTGCAATAATAATCGCATATTGTTCTGCCATCAATTTTGACATAGCAAACATGATGACTGCAAGGAATATCGGAATGGGTCTCTATGGTATCGGTATCGCTGCCGTAGGTATGCTCTCGACATTGGGTATCACACTTGCAACTGACGCTTATGGCCCGATAGCCGACAATGCCGGTGGAAATGCACAGATGAGTGAACTCGATCCTGAAGTAAGGAAAAGAACAGACGTCCTTGATGCCCTCGGCAACACAACTGCTGCAACAGGCAAGGGATTTGCAATAGGTTCTGCAGCCCTTACTGCACTTGCGCTTTTGGCTTCATATCTCGAAGAGATCAAAATAGGTCTTGTACACATTGGTCAAAATACATTAGATATAGCAGGCCGTGTAGTAAATGTAGTTGATGCAACAATCCCTGACCTTATGGAGTTCTATCAGATAAACCTGATGAATCCAAAAGTTCTCGTGGGAGCTTTCATCGGAGCGATGATGTCATTCCTATTCTGTGGCCTCACAATGAATGCCGTTGGACGTGCCGCACAGAAGATGGTAGAGGAGGTGAGAAGGCAATTCCGTGAAATTGCTGGTATACTGGAAGGAAAGGCAACCCCTGACTATGCAAGATGTGTTGAAATATCAACAAAAGGAGCGCAACATGAGATGCTGTTCCCTTCACTA